>Ga0222712_10004406_pt1 | contig 14727 bp, 13 predicted proteins | sample C33_657DmetaG_FD_165043 | JGI IMG/M metagenome (GOLD analysis project Ga0222712, IMG submission 165043) | Estuarine water microbial communities from San Francisco Bay, California, United States - C33_657D | ecosystem: Environmental > Aquatic > Marine > Unclassified | place: USA: California... | reverse complement strand
GCATTGCCTGCGGCAACACTTTTGTGCTGAAACCGAGTCCGATTGACCCATCGCCCTCGCTTTTTATGGCCGACTTGCTCAAACAAGCGGGCTTGCCTGACGGTGTTTTCAATGTGGTCCAAGGCGACAAAGAGGCGGTCGACGCCTTGCTGGTGCATCCCGATGTCAAAGCAGTGAGCTTTGTTGGCTCCACACCGATTGCTAATTACATCTATGAAACCGGGGCGCACCACGGCAAACGCGTGCAAGCTTTGGGTGGCGCTAAAAACCATATGGTGGTGATGCCCGATGCCGATATCGACCAGTCGGTCGACGCTTTGATCGGCGCCGCTTACGGTTCTGCCGGCGAACGTTGCATGGCGATCAGCGTGGCGGTATTGGTGGGCGATGTGGCCGAGCGCATCATGCCCAAATTAATCGAGCGCACCAAAGCTTTGAAAGTGCTGAACGGCACCAATCTCGCAGCAGAGATGGGCCCCATCGTCACCTCCATCGCGCACCAGCGCATCACGGGCTATATCGAACAGGGCGCCAAAGAAGGCGCCAAACTGTTAGTCGATGGGCGTGTGTTTGATGCGAAGCAAACTGGTTCAGGTTGCGAAAAAGGCTTTTGGATGGGCGGCACTTTGTTTGACCACGTGACGCCTGAGATGCGCATCTACAAAGAAGAAATTTTTGGACCCGTGCTGAGCTGTGTGCGTGTCAAAGATTTCGCGCAAGCGGTAGATTTGATCAACGCCCACGAGTTTGGCAATGGCGTGAGTTGCTTCACCCGTGATGGCAATGTAGCGCGTGAATTTGCGCGGCGCATTCAAGTGGGCATGGTCGGTATCAATGTGCCGATTCCTGTGCCTATGGCTTGGCATGGGTTTGGCGGTTGGAAGAAGAGTTTGTTTGGCGATATGCACGCGTATGGTGAAGAGGGTGTCCGGTTCTATACCAAGCAAAAGTCTGTGATGCAGCGCTGGCCGGAGAGTATTGGCAAAGGGGCTGAGTTTGTGATGCCTACCTCTAAGTGATGAGCGAAGCATCTTTTGACTACATCATTGTTGGTGCAGGCACTGCGGGTTGCTTGTTGGCCAATCGCTTAAGCGCTGATGCGCGTAAGCGCGTTTTGCTGATTGAGGCGGGGCGCAAAGACGATTACCACTGGATCCACATTCCTGTGGGCTATTTGTATTGCATTGGTAATCCGCGTACGGACTGGCTCTACAACACGGCGCCAGATGCGGGGTTGAACGGGCGTAGTTTGAAGTATCCGCGTGGCAAGGTGTTGGGTGGGTGCTCGAGTATCAACGGCATGATTTATATGCGCGGGCAAGCGCGTGATTACAACCAGTGGGCGGACATCACGGGGGACAGCCGCTGGCGCTGGGACCAATGTTTGCCGTATTTCAAATTGCATGAAGACCATTTTGGTGGCGCTAACGCCATGCATGGTGCCAAGGGCGCAAAAAGCGAGGTGTTGCTGGCAGACAAAACGGTGTACGGCGAAACGCTACGCCACCACAACGCTGGGGGTGAATGGCGGATTGAAAAGCAGCGCTTACGTTGGGATGTATTGGACGCTTTTGCCGAGGCTGCGGTGCAAGCGGGAATTCCTGCCACGCCTGATTTCAACCAAGGTGATAACGAGGGCGTGGGTTATTTTGAGGTGAATCAAAAAAGTGGTTGGCGCTGGAATACGGCCAAGGCTTTTTTGCGACCCACTTGTTATGCACGGCCTAATTTTGAGTTGTGGTCGAGCGCGCAGGTCTCCAAGCTCTTGATGACGCAAGATGCTGACGGCCAACAACGTTGTAGCGGCGTAGAGGTGTGGACTGGCGCTGGCGGCTATGTGCAGGCGACGGCCAAACATGCGGTGGTGTTGTGTGCAGGCAGTATTGGGTCGCCGCAGATTTTGCAGCTCTCGGGTTTGGGTCCAGCCTCTTTGTTGAAAGAGCACGGCATTGATCCCTTTATCGATTTGCCGGGTGTGGGCGCCAATTTGCAAGACCATTTGCAAATCCGCTCAGTCTTTAAAGTGCAGGGGGTGGAGACGCTCAACACGCTGGCCAATAGTTGGTGGGGCAAGGCCAAGATTGGGATGGAATATGTGTTCAAGCGCAGCGGGCCGATGAGTATGGCGCCTTCGCAATTGGGCGCCTTTACGCGCAGCAGCCCTGATCAGCCTTACACCAACATCGAATACCACGTGCAACCTTTGAGTTTGGATGCGTTTGGTGAACCGCTGCATAACTTCCCCGCGTTCACGGCGAGTGTGTGCAACCTCAACCCGACCAGCCGTGGCACGGTGCATATTGTGAGTCCCAAGTTTTCGGATGCTCCCAAAATTGCGCCCAACTACTTGAGCACGGACGCAGACCGCAAAGTCGCGGCAGATTCTTTGCGCGTGACGCGACGCATCGCCGCCCAACCTGCTTTGGCGAAATACCAGCCTGTGGAATGGAAGCCTGGCGTGCAATACCAAAGCGACGACGACTTGGCCCGTTTGGCGGGTGACATTGCCACCACTATCTTCCATCCCGTGGGGACTGCGCGTATGGGACGCATCGACGATGCGCAAGCCGTGGTCGACCCAGAGTTGCGGGTGCGCGATGGCCGTGGCGGCGTGGTGCGCGGACTGAGAGTGGTCGATGCCAGCGTGATGCCCACAATTACCAGTGGTAATACCAATAGCCCCACTTTGATGTTGACCGAAAAGGCCGCGCAGTGGCTGACGCACGAGGCGCTGGCGCATTCTTAATCTTCTTTGTCACGGGTTAGCCCGCAAGGGAAACTCCTAGGCCCCATTGCGGTGCACCCCGTTTAAAGTTTGCCAACTCGCAACCAAGGTACACCGCAGTTGCAGAGGGTCCGAGGAGACGCATAACAAGCCCTGCACAAGCAGGGTGATTTTGAAAAAGGCACTGGGTAACTCCGGTGCCTTTTACTTTTCAGACCACAATCTGCAGATGGAAATTGTATTAGCCACCTTGGCTTCGGCGCTCGCAGGGTTTATCGATTCAATTGTGGGTGGCGGCGGATTGGTTTTGTTGCCAGCGCTTTTTGCGCTCTACCCCACGGCGACGCCTGCCACTTTATTAGGGACCAATAAGAGTGCGTCGGTTTGGGGCACCACATTTGCAACTTGGCAATACAGCCGGCGCGTAGCGATCAATTGGTCGGTCATGTTGCCAGCAGCCTGCATGGCAATGGCAGGCTCTTTTGTAGGCGCGTGGTGGGTGACGCTTATTTCGCCAGATTTTTTACGCCAATTGCTACCCTTTGTTTTAGGCGCTGTATTGCTCTACACCCTGTGGCGCAAAGAAATGGGCCGCGACCATACGCCTCGCTTTAGCGGTCGTGCTGAATTACTAGCCGCTTGCTCCGTAGGCTTGGTGATTGGTTTTTACGATGGGTTTTTCGGACCCGGCACGGGAAGCTTTTTCGTTTTCTTGTTGGTACGTTGGATGGGCTATGACTTTTTAAATGCTTCGGTGGCAGCCAAGTTGCTCAATCTCTCTAGCAACGCAGCTGCCTTGGTTTTGTTCACACTCAAGGGCCATGTTTGGTGGCACTTGGCGCTTCCTCTTGCGTTAGCCAATGTCGCGGGCAGTTTGCTTGGCACCCACATGGCGTTAAAGCATGGCGCTGGGTTCGTACGCGTAATGTTCTTGGTGGTGGTCAGCGCCTTGATTTGCAAAACCAGTTTTGACGCATACATGCGTTAAACGCGAACGTACGGCTTCTTAAGGCTTTACTGGGACTGCCGCTGCAGCGATACTTTTTGGGGGCCAAGGCACGTTGGCCACATCACGTGGCTTTCCGATTGGACGGGTCGCTTGGCCTTTTTGCACAGCGGCGATATCTTCTTCAGAGGGGTACAGACCCAAGATCATGAAGTCAAACACACGTCTGGCAATCGGCGCAGCGTTTTGCGCACCGAAGCCTGCATTCTCCACCACCATCGCCAAGGCAACCTTGGGCTCGTCTGCTGGCGCGAATGCAATGTACAAGGCGTGGTCGCGCATCCGTTCGTCCACCGTGGCTGCGTTGTACTTTTCGTTTTGCTTCACAGTGAAAACCTGCGCAGTTCCAGTTTTACCAGCGCTCACATATTGCGCACCGACAAAGCTAGTGGCCGATGTGCCTTCGATGTTCACACCAATCATGGCGCGTTTGATGATGTCCAAGTTTTCTGGCGACAACGGCAACTGCCCAATTGGTTCTTTGGCCACGGGGGTGGGTGCTTTGGTTTCGACATCCAACACCTCGCGTACGATGTGTGGTCGCATCTTCAGACCGTTGTTTGCGATGGTGGCTGTGGCATGCGCCAGTTGCAACATAGTGAAACTGTTGTAACCCTGTCCGATTCCAAGAGAAATGGTTTCGCCTGAATACCAGCGTTGTTGCTCAGCTTTTTTATAACTGGTGCGTTTCCACTCGGTAGAGGGCAAGATACCGCGCGACTCGCCCAAGATATCAATACCCGTGATTTGTCCAAACCCCAGTGGCTTCATTTGTTCGTAAATCAAATCCACGCCCATATCGCGCGCCAGTGTGTAGTAGTAGGTATCACACGACTCGACAATCGACTTGTACATATCCACCACACCATGGCCGCCCTCTTTGTCATCGCGGAAACGGTGGTTACCAAACATGAAAAAGCCAGGGTCAGAAATCAATACTTTCTCTGAACGCTTACCTGTCTGCAATGCCGCCAACGCCATAAATGGCTTGTAAGTAGAGCCGGGAGGATAGGTTCCCCGTAACGCACGGTTAAGCAAAGGCTTATCAGGGGACTCGTTCAAAGCCTGCCAGTTATCTGCATCAATGCCGTCGACAAACAAGTTGGGGTCAAACGTGGGCTTACTAACAAACGCCAACACCTCGCCAGTTTTTGGGTCCAACGCCACCAAAGCACCACGGCGCGTCCCATACAAATCTTCGACCAGTTTTTGCAACTTGATGTCGATAGACAACACCACGCTGTTACCAGGTATGGATTGACTGCTGTTGAGTCGACGCACAGCACGTCCACCAGCTGAGGTCTCCATCTCTTGCACGCCAGTTGTGCCATGTAATTGGTGTTCATAGCTTTGCTCAACGCCTAATTTGCCAATGTATTCGGTACCGCGATAGTTGCCTGCGTCTTCTGACTCTTCGATCTTGGCTTTTTCGCTGGTGTTGATTCGGCCGATGTAGCCAATCACATGGCTAGCCAATTGCTCGTAGGGATAGTTACGAAATAAACGCGCGCGAATTTCAACGCCAGGGAAACGGTAACGCTGCGCGGCAAATCGCGCCACTTCTTCATCGGTTAATCGGTTACGGATCGGGACCGAATCAATGCTTTTGGATTCGTCCACTTGTTTTTTAAATCGGCGTTTATCGCGCGGCTGAATATCGATGATGCCCGAGAGTTGCTCGATCACTTCTTCAACCGGCGCAATCACTTTTGATGGTGTGATTTCTAATGTGTAAGCCGAATAGTTCGTTGCCAGCACTACTCCATTTCGGTCCATGATGACACCACGATTTGGCACGATTGGGACGATGGCGGTGCGGTTACTCTCAGCCGCAGCATTGAGTTCGTCATAACGAATCACTTGCAAATAAAACAATCGCAAGAACAAAACCCCCAGCGCAATGAGGATTGCCAATGTCACCACAAACACCCGCGACCTGAAACGGTTCAGGTCCATTTGAATGTTGCGGATCACATTCATAAGGGGCGATGCGCGTCTGGGTTAGGTGCGCGCCTTTGCGGTGCTAGCAAGATCACACTCAGGATGGGCCACAGCGCAGCTTCTAACAAAGGCGCTAAAAATAAAGACCAACCGGGAAACAAAGCGCCAGAAGCCATGCGTACCGTCAATTCCAACGCATGTCCTGTTAAAAACAATGGCAACACTTGCATGGCCTGTGAAGGCACGGTAAACCATAGCAATCGGCGATGGATCATGAGCGAGAAAAATCCTAAGGCGGTATAGGTCAACGCATGTTGTCCCATCAAGGTGGCTTGATGCACGTCACTCGCAACACCAAAGAAAAAGGCCACACCAATACCGACTAACCGCGGTTGGTGAATGCACCAAAACACCAAAGTCACTGCCAGTAAATCTGGTGTCCATGCCGCATTGCCCAATAAGCTGATGTTGGTGAGCATGTTGACTAACAAGGCCAGTAGCAAAGTCATCAAAACAAATAAGGGATTAGCAGGCAACAAAAGTTGCTGGCCGCGCGGCATGATCATCGACGACCTCCTTTGATCATGCCTAAGGGCTGAGGTTTCTCGATCACGGGACGTGCTGGCAATTGGGCTGTGAGCGGTTCAATCACCATCACATGTCTGGCACCCTGCACATGACCAACGGGTTCACACAAGATGCGGGCAAAAGCAGTTTCCGCACGGCGCTCTACTTTGGTCACGATGCCAACTGGGACACCTGGAGGATAGACCCCATCCACACCACTGGTGGTGAGTTGGTCGCCGACTTCAATGTCCGCATTGGTCGCCATAAAACGCAACTCCATCAAGGGTGCGCCGCCTGACTCGCCATACGCTACGCCGCGTGCACCTGTCCGGGTGTTGAGCACTGGTATGGAATGCTCACGGTCAGTACCAAAGTCACTTCACTCACCAGTGGCAATACGCGTGTCACTTGGCCCAAGATACCGTACTCGTCCATGACAGGAGCGCTAGTCTTCACACCGTTTGTCATCCCCTTGTTGATGATGAGTTTGCGGGTGTAGGGGTCTGCCGCGTCATACAACACCTCAGCTACAAAACCTACGGTGTTGAGCCGCTCATTCAAACTTAGTAAGCCTCTGAGCTGTTTGTTTTCTAATATGAGCTGTTCGACTTGCGCAGCACGTTGAGCTTGCAGCAATAGTTTTTGACGCATATCTTTCGCATCTGCCTGCGCGTCTTGTAGAGACTCTAAATATTCACCGCTGTACTGCGCAAATGCTTGCGGGCGCATCGCTAACCACTGCACAGGATAAAGGGCTACCGATAAAGCAGCACGCAATGGTTGTGTCACGTTGAAGCGCACATCTGCGACCATCAACAAAACAGAGAGGGCACTGAAGAACAGCAGTTTGGAGATTGCTGACGGCCCTTGTTTAAAAAAGGCCGGGGGGGTTCTGTCTAGGGTGCCAAGTGGCACAGTGTTATTCGCTCGTAAAGATGGAGCCTAAGCGGTCCATACGTTCTAAGGCCAAGCCGCATCCGCGCACCACACAAGTGAGTGGGTCTTCGGCCACCAAAACAGGCAAGCCAGTTTCTTCAGCCAACAAGCGGTCTAGATCACGCAGCAAAGCGCCACCACCGGTGAGCATCATGCCGCGCTCGGCAATGTCTGCACCGAGTTCTGGCGGTGTTTGTTCCAAAGCGTTTTTCACAGCAGACACGATGTTGTTCAATGGGTCGGTCAATGCTTCCAAGATTTCGTTCGAAGAAATCGTGAAAGAACGTGGCACGCCTTCCGACAAGTTGCGGCCCTTAACTTCCATTTCTTTGACTTCAGAGCCTGGGAATGCTGAACCGATTTTTTTCTTGATCGCCTCTGCCGTAGGTTCACCAATCAACATGCCGTAGTTGCGACGGATGTAATTGATGATGGCTTCGTCAAACTTATCACCACCGACGCGCACACTGCCTTTGTAGACCATGCCGCCTAAGGAAATCACGCCGACCTCAGTAGTACCACCACCAATATCGACCACCATCGAACCAGATGCGTCTGACACGGGCAAGCCCGAGCCAATCGCTGCGGCCATCGGTTCTTCAATCAAATAAACCTCAGACGCGCCAGCACCCAAAGCAGATTCGCGAATCGCACGACGCTCGACTTGGGTAGAACCGCAAGGCACACAAATGATGATGCGCGGGCTAGGCTTTAACACCGAACGTGGATGCACCATCTTGATAAATTGCTTGAGCATTTGCTCCGTCACGGTGAAGTCAGCGATCACGCCGTCTTTCATGGGACGAATAGCTTCGATGTTGCCTGGCACTTTGCCCAACATAGCTTTGGCCTCATGACCTACCGCTTGAATGGTCTTCTTGCCTTGGGGGCCACCTTCGTGACGAATAGACACCACGGATGGCTCATCGAGCACGATACCGCGGTCACGTACATAAATCAGGGTATTGGCGGTACCTAAGTCAATTGCCAAGTCGGTAGAGAAATACCGACGAAAAGATCCAAACATGGCCGTCCTCAAACGAAGCGCGCAATCGCGAACACAAAGGCGAGATAATACCGCATCACCCGTAAATCACGGGTTTTCTGCTGCTTAAATATGTCTTTGACCACCCTCGATATTCAACGAATCGCCAATTTGGCGCGGCTAGCGCTGCAACCTGACGAAGAAGCGCGCATGCTCGACAAAATCAATAACTTCTTTGGCATCGTTGAACAAATCAGCGCTGTTGACACCAAAGGTGTGGTTCCAATGGCGCATCCTGTCGACGCCATGCGTAATACCCCTGATATAGCATTGCGTTTACGCGCTGATATGGTCAGCGAACCTAACCAGCGAGAAGCTAACCAACAAAGTGCTCCTGCGGTTGAAAACGGTTTGTTCTTAGTTCCTAAAGTGATTGAGTGAGTTGAAATTCATGACCCACTCTACTAAAGAACTCCATTTGCAAAGTTTGAGTGAACTCGCTTCTACTTTGCACAACAAAAAAGCCAGCGCAGTTGAAGTTGCGCAACATTTTTTACAACGTATACAAGCAGACACTACTGGTGCTTTTTTAGATATCAATAAAGAAGTCACTATGGCCCAAGCGCGCGTCAGTGATGCACGTTTGGCCGGTGGAAACGGCGGCTGTCTAGAAGGCGTACCTATTGCTCACAAAGACGTATTTGTTACACGCGACTTTGTCACGACTGCAGGCTCCAAAATTTTGGCGAATTACCGCTCTCCTTTTGATGCGACCGTGGTGCAAAAGCTTGGCGCTGGCGTTAATAGTCAAAGCGGTGCAGGCATGGTCACGTTGGGCAAGCTCAATTGCGATGAATTTGCAATGGGCTCAGGTAACGAAAACTCTGCATTCCATCCTGTACGTAATCCTTGGGACGATTCGCGCGTTCCTGGCGGCTCTTCTGGAGGCAGTGCTGCAGCAGTAGCCGCGCGATTAACGCCAGCAGCAACAGGCACAGACACTGGTGGTTCGATTCGCCAACCCGCCAGTTTTTGCGGCATCACAGGCATCAAACCCACGTATGGCCGCGCATCGCGTTACGGCATGATTGCCTACGCATCGAGCTTGGACCAAGCAGGGCCGATGGCGCGCAGCGCAGAAGATTGCGCGCTGTTACTCAGCGCAATGTGCGGACCCGACTTAGACCGCGATTCAACGTCTTTAGATGTGGTCACTGAGAATTTTTCTGCCAAGCTAATACAAAACGTGAAAGGTTTGCGTATTGGCATACCCAAAGAATTTTTTGGTAACGGTCTTGCAAGCGATGTTTGTAACGCCATCGATGCAGCGCTCAAAACATTAGAGTCTCAAGGCGCACAACTCGTGCCAATATCTTTGCCACGCACCGAGTTGTCCATTCCTGTTTACTACATCATTGCGCCAGCAGAAGCCAGTTCTAACCTGAGCCGTTTTGATGGTGTGAAGTTTGGCCATCGCGCCAAGGATTACTCCGACTTGGTCAGCATGTACAAACAAACACGTGCCGAAGGTTTTGGCGAAGAAGTGAAGCGCCGCATCATGACAGGCGCATATGTATTGAGCCACGGCTACTACGACGCCTACTACTTACAAGCGCAAAAAATCCGCCGCATGATTGCGGACGATTTCCAACAAGCGTTTACGCAATGCGATGTCATCGCTGGCCCCGTAGCACCAAGCGTGGCATGGACACTTGGGCATAACGCCAGTGATCCACTTGCGGACTATTTGGCGGATATCTTCACGCTACCTGCGTCATTAGCTGGTCTACCAGGCATGAGCATTCCTGTTGGATTTGGCGATGCCCATATGCCTGTTGGCATGCAACTCATTGGCAACTATTTGCAAGAAGCTACTTTGCTGAACGTGGCACATCAGTTTCAATTGGCAACAGACTTTCACATGCAGTCTCCACAAGGGGGGGCAGCACTATGAGCAAACTAGTACAAGGCTACGAAGTCGTCATCGGGTTCGAAACGCACGCCCAACTTTCCACCCAAAGCAAAATTTTTAGCCGTGCTTCTACCGCGTTTGGTGAAGAGCCCAACACGCAAGCGTGTGCGGTGGATTTAGCACTACCCGGCACATTGCCTGTGATGAATGTCGGTGCAGTCGAGCGCGCGATTGAGTTTGGTTTGGCTGTGAACGCACACATTGCAGAACGCAGTGTGTTTGCACGTAAAAATTATTTCTACCCTGATTTACCCAAGGGCTACCAAATCAGCCAGTTTGAAATTCCTGTAGTGCAAGGCGGCGAGGTGTCTTTCTTTTTAGAAGAGGGCAAAGAGACTGTCCGCAAAACCGTGCGCTTAGTACGCGCGCATTTAGAAGAAGATGCAGGGAAGTCTTTGCATGAAGACTTTGTCGGACAAAGCGGCATCGACCTCAACCGTGCAGGCACGCCCTTGCTGGAAATCGTGACCGAACCCGATATGCGCAGCAGTGACGAAGCCGTGGCTTACGCCAAAGAGCTGCACAAAATCGTCACTTGGATTGGCATTTGCGACGGCAATATGCAAGAAGGTTCTTTCCGCTGCGACGCCAATGTGTCGGTGCGTAAACCCGGTGCAGAACTTGGCACACGCCGCGAAATTAAAAACCTCAATAGTTTTAAATTCATGCAGCAAGCCATCGACTATGAAGTGCGCTGGCAAATCGAACAAATTGAAGACGGCCACACTATCGACCAAGCCACTGTTTTATTTGACCCAGAAACAGGCGAAACACGCGCCATGCGCACCAAAGAAGACGCCGCTGATTACCGTTACTTTCCAGACCCAGACTTGCCACCGCTCTGCGTAGCACGCGATTGGGTTGAGCGCGTGAAAAGCGAAATGGCTGAGTTACCCCGCGTGATGGCAGAGCGTTTTGTCACGCAATACAAGTTGCCTGAATACGATGCCACCACACTGACGCAAAGCAAAGCGATGGCGGCTTATTTTGAAACAGCGGCGCAAGTTTGCGAACAACCCAAACTCGCCAGCAACTGGGTAATGGGCGAAGTGTCACGTCGCTTAAATGCCAGTGATGGCGGTTTTGACAGCATTGCGGTGTCTGCCACACAACTCGGTGCATTGATCACACGCATCCACGATAACACCATCAGCAACAACGCTGCCAAAGACGTGTTTGATGCTTTGTGGAATGACGCCGCAACTTCTTCACCAGATAAAGCAACTGCTTTGCTACAAATCGATGCAGTGATAGACGCCAAAGGCCTCAGGCAAATGAACGACAGCGGCGCGCTTGAAGCCATCATTGACGAGGTCTTAGCAGCCAACCCCGACAACGTAGCGCAATACCGCGCGGGCAAAGACAAGGCGTTCAACGCTTTGGTAGGTCAAGCTATGAAAGCCAGCAGAGGCAAAGCCAATCCGGCCCAAGTCAATGAGATGCTTAAAAAGAAGCTTTCTTAGTTTGCGCTTCATTTTTGAAGCGTAAATTTATGTTTTACGCTTCACCAAATTGACAAAAATGACAAAGCACCCTCTTCTCCTAATACCAGGCCTCATGTGCGACCACACCTCATGGGCGCCGATGTTGCCTTTTCTAGACACCCACATTGCGTACACCACGGTAGACCACGGCGATGCAGATTCGCTGGTAGTCATGGCGGAACGCATCTTGGATAGCGCACCTGCGTTGTTTGATTTGGCTGGGCATTCCATGGGTGGGCGAGTGGCGCTGGAGGTAATGCGTTTAGCGCCACAGCGTGTGCGTCGTTTGGCACTGCTCGGCACAGGCCACCGGGCCAAAGAAAGTGGCGAAGCGGGTGCAGAAGAACTGCGCAAACGCCAAGTCTTGCTGGATATTGCGCGCACCCAAGGTGTTCGCGCGATGGCTAGGGAGTGGGTCAAGCCCATGGTGGCACCTTCTCGCTTGAGTGACACCGCTTTTGTAGAGCAAATCATCGCGATGATTTGTCGTAAGTCTGAGGATATTTTTAAACGCCAAATCAAAGCATTGGTAGAGCGTCCAGAAACCAGTGATGTTCTTTCCCGCATTCAAATACCTACGCTGGTGATGGCTGGCGCTCTCGATGGCTGGGCCACCCCAGCACAACACTTAGAGATTGCCAATTGCATACCCGCCAAACCAGAGGTTGCGGTCATTGGCCCTTCAGGCCACATGATGATGATGGAAGAACCGCAGCTAGTCGCGTACCACTTCAATCAGTGGTTGGCTTGATATTGCACGCCATAGCGCGCACGGTAGGCTTGCACGTTTGGCAAATGCGTTGCCAACTCGCCTAAGCCACCTTGGTTCTCTAAGTAGGCAAGCAAGTCATCCAGCGTTGCAATGGCACACACTTGCAGGCCCACTTGTTCACGCACATATTGCACGGCGCTGTACGGCACGTCTTGCGTGGTGCCGTCGGCTTTGACTTCCGTAGCCATTTCTTGTCTATCTAATGCAATGGCCACTGCCCGTGGCGTGGCGCCTGCTGCCTTGATCAATGCAATCGATTCACGTGCGGCGGTGCCTGCACTCATCACGTCGTCAATGATCAGCACATTTCCTTGGAGGGGCGCGCCTACTAACGAGCCGCCTTCGCCATGGTCTTTGGCTTCTTTGCGGTTGTAAGCAAACGGCACATTGCGGCCCAACCTTGCCAATTCAATAGACACAGCAGCACCTAAAGGAATGCCTTTGTATGCGGGGCCAAAAATCATGTCAAAGGCGATACCACTGCCTACTAAGCGTTGCGCATAAAAACTCGCTAGACGGCCTAATTTGGCACCATCGTCAAACAAACCCGCATTAAAAAAGTAAGGCGACATACGCCCTGCTTTGGTTTTGAATTCTCCAAACTTGAGCACGCCACAATCCAGCGAGAATTGCACAAACTCTTGCGCCAACGCGTCGTTGGTTGCAGCACTTGATGTCATCGGGGAAATCCTTGTTCAAACTCACCAGCCTCAACCTCAACGGAATTCGATCGGCCGCCAAGAAAGGCTTAGAAGCTTGGCTCGAAAAAGCCAAACCTGATTGTATTTGTGTACAAGAAATCAAAGCCCAAGCCGCAGATGTAGAAGGCGCCTTCGACACACTTGCTAACTTGCAAGGTCATTTTCATTACGCCGAGAAAAAAGGCTACTCTGGCGTAGGCGTCTACACACGCCATGCCCCAAGCGATGTCATCGTTGGCTTCGACGGTGGTGAATTCGATGCCGAAGGCCGTTATGTCGAATTGCGCTTTGACACACCCAAACAAAAACTTTCCATCATCAGTAGCTATTTTCCAAGCGGCTCTTCCGGACCTGAACGGCAAGAGGCCAAATACCGCTTTCTCGCCGCGATGTACCCGCATCTCATGGCTTTACAAAAAAACCGCAACTTTGTCTTGTGTGGCGATATCAACATTGCCCACCAAGAAATCGATTTAAAAAACTGGCGCAGCAACCAAAAAAATTCTGGCTTCTTACCCGAAGAACGCGCATGGATGACGCAACTCACCACGCAAGGCGGTTTGATCGATGTGTACCGCCAACTGCAACCAGACACTACAGACGGGTGCTACACATGGTGGAGTAATCGTGGTCAAGCGTATGCGAACAACGTAGGCTGGCGTTTGGATTACCACCTAGCCACACCCGCCATTGCAGCCACAGCAAAAGCCGAGCACATCTACAAAGATGAAAAATTCTCCGACCATGCGCCCATCACCATCCAATACGACGGCTTGATCTAAGTCGTTACTCGTTAAGGCAGCATGTCGAACACCCCAATTCCCATCGCCATCATCGGCGCTGGGCCCGCTGGTCTCATGGCCGCAGAAGTTCTAAGTGCGGCCGGCATATGCGTGCATGTGTATGACGCTATGCCTTCTGTAGGTCGTAAATTTTTATTGGCAGGAATTGGTGGCTTAAATCTCACCCATGCTGAGCCCTTTGATGTCTTCACGACCCGCTTTGGTGAACGCGCTACTGCATGCGCTAATTGGTTGCAAGGCTTTGATGCACAAGCCATTCGTGAATGGGCCAAAGGTTTAGGCATAGACACTTTTGTCGGCAGCTCGCAACGTGTGTTTCCAACCGACATGAAAGCCGCGCCATTGCTGCGCGCTTGGTTGCATCGTTTACGTCATCCTCAGCAAGGCGAACCCGTGCGCTTTCATATGCGGCACCGCTGGAATGGAAATATCACACGTAGCGATACATCCAACACACCAACATGGCAATTGGAATTTGATACACCCCATGGCGTGCAATCGGTTCACGCGCATGCCGTGCTGTTGGCCTTGGGCGGCGGTAGTTGGGCGCGTTTAGGCTCTGACGGTGCTTGGCAGTCTTGGTTGCGTGCATTGCAAATAGAGGTAGCACCACTGGTACCTGCGAATTGCGGCTTTGACGTTTCAGTGGGTTCGCGCAAAGGTTGGAGCGAGCATCTGCGTACAAAGTTTGCCGGGACACCCTTGAAGTCGGTGGTGTTGTCGAGTACTGACGCACAAGGCCACAGGTTTTCACGCAAAGGTGAAATGGTGATAACGGTACACGGCATAGAAGGTAGTTTGGTCTACGCCGCATCGGCACTGTTGCGCGATGAAA
>Ga0222712_10004404_pt1 | contig 14732 bp, 25 predicted proteins | sample C33_657DmetaG_FD_165043 | JGI IMG/M metagenome (GOLD analysis project Ga0222712, IMG submission 165043) | Estuarine water microbial communities from San Francisco Bay, California, United States - C33_657D | ecosystem: Environmental > Aquatic > Marine > Unclassified | place: USA: California... | reverse complement strand
TTCTTGCATAAGATGCAACTATTTCTTTTATTTTTTCAATCATATTAGACAGCTTTTATTTGTAATTGATTTTATTTCTTCAAAGTACCTAAACGATGCTTTTGTTTTATTGTATGTTTCGCATTCGTGCAGATATGGGTATTTATCCATGAAATTACCTTTGTAAAAAAATTCGTTAGCAGAAGCTGAAGTAACTCCTGCATTGTGGAAAATATACCTTTTATCAAAAGTTTCTATTGTATCTGTAGCCCAACAAAATTCCATTTCAGGGATTATTCTTGTTTCATAGCCTCTGAGCCAAGCATTCCAAAGTAAGCACCACATGTCAGCGCACCATATCTGCAATTCGTGGTGGGTAGGGTCTTCAGCCTTTTTTTGATTATTCAGCTCAGTCACTTCCTTGAACATCCTTTCACAGTCTTTTTCCATTTTGTCAAAAAACCGCCAATCTACCCCTTTCATCAAATATTGCGCACCGCCCGATTGTTCTTCTCTTTCTTCTACAGTTAAAGGTGAAATACCGACTATTTTACACATCAAGTCCAACACATCCTGACCTTTTGAGGATATATACCTATGACCTATGTATGAAATAGTATTAGACACATACCATGTGTCGCCTTCAATCAATGAATCTAAAAAGTCAGGTAATTTACTGAATATGATGTCACAATCGTGATAGAAAATAGCCGTATCAGATAATTCAGGATTATTTTTAAAGTGCTGTTTTAAAACATTTGGTCTGATAGACGATATATAATTTATTGGATATACCCTTGTATCCTGATAATAAAAAAAAGAAGCCACATCAGAAAGGCTCGATTCAACCTTTTTTATTACGGCAACCTTTTCTTCCCAATCGTTCTCATTCTTGTTGTAAGCAAAAAGACAATGAATATCGTAGTGTTCATGGATTCCTAACCTCTGAAAGTTAGTAAGCATTACTTCTATCTGCCAAGCATAATAAGGTATGCAGGGCTGAACGCACATAAGCGTTATTGGTTTTTTTGTATTTTCCATTATTAATCATTTTATGGTTATTTTTTAGCAATTTAGTTAAAATTCTTATATACAGTCAAAAGATGAAGTACAGTTTGTCCCCAATGCTACAAGAGTAAACGCAGGCACTGTTCCGCCTGCACAGTTTGTACCATAACTAACGAAATAGTCATTACCCCTACCTCCTTGTATACATAGGTATATTTGAGAAGCCGCAGCACAAGTCAAACATTCAGGATTTATTGTACTTCCACCGCACTCGTAGAACGATATTGAAATATCAATATTGTCATCGTTGTAAAGAATATAACATTCGCATGGAGCTGATGTTGTCGTAGTCGTAGTAGTTGTAACTAAATCTCTTTTAGCAATCAATTGATTTGATGCTTTATTTGCAAATAATGGATACCCTGTCCAATTGTTTACATAAGTTGAAGCATCTGTTTTTGTAATTTCTTCATTACTTGCAGGAATTGTAGTTAGGGCAGTAAATTGCCCTGTAGCAACAGCATCTATTAAGTTATTAAAAGAGACTATTTGGTTATCTGCTAATCCTGCCCAACTCATTTTTCAAATTATGGTATAAAATTACAAGCATCAGTACATAATACGAAATTCACATTTTCCAAAATAAGACCTGCACCACTGTTAGGGGCAATAAGTTTATAACTGTATAAACCTTGTTCCCCGCTACCCGCACTTGGCACATAATAAACACCATAAACAGGAGTTGTACCTGCGGGTAAAGCTACAAGAATAGGACTTGCATTTATAGTACAGAATTGGCAATCCCACTTCTCCGCTGTGTATACGTCATATAATACAGTGGTAGTGGTTGTTGTAGTTGTCGTTGTAATTGCAGAAGTCGTTGTACTTGTAGTGGTTGATGTTGTAGTTGTGATAGGAGTACATGCAGAGCAAGCACTTGTAACTGTAGCTACAGGATTACCATTTGTTACTGAAACACTAACGTAGTTTCCACCGAAAGAAACATACCATGTTCCTGTAGCGGCAGCTGCAAATATTGCGCCTGTGAATGTAGTACAGCTACAGAAATCAGGATTATCACCTGTTACAGTGCCTGAAGCTAAGAATCCACAAGCATCTTCAGAAGCTCCACCAAAACCTATCAAGAATGTCAGAGTAGTGGTAGTAGTTGTTGTTGTACTCGTTGTTGGAGCAGTAGTCGTACTTGTGGTAGTCGTAGTGCTTGTCGGAGGAGCAGTAGTCGTACTTGTGGTAGAGGTAGTGCTTGTCGGAGGCGCAGTAGTCGTACTTGTGGTACTTGTAGTTGTCGGAGGCGCAGTAGTCGATGTTGTTGTTGAAGTAGTAGTAGTTGCACCCGCAGCATTACATACAATTTGTACCGTAGTTGTACAATTGAAGTCAACTCCGTTAAATATAATATCGTTTGTGCCTACAGGTATAGTCTGAGTTTGAGATTCACCAAGGCTATCAAGAACAGTAATGGTCTGACCTGCTATACCTGAAGTTACCTGAGTAAGCTGTAAAGCGTAAACGTTTGGTATTGTCAATGAAGTATCAGGCGTACCGTTTATTGTTGTAGCAGGGGTACTTGGGAAAGCTCCACTTGTTACAATAACAGACGCTCCACCAACCAACATTCCGCTAATATCCAAGTCATCTGAGTTGTTAACTAAGCTGAATGTTCCAATACAAACAGTAGTCGTACTTGTGGTAGTCGTAGTGCTTGTAGGAGGAGGCGTAGTAGTACTCGTAGTCGTACTTGTAGTAGGCGCAGTTGTACTTGTTGTTGTAGTACTTGTTGTCGGAGGAGGCGTAGTAGTACTTGTAGTTGTTGAAGTCGTTGTACCCGCAGTAGTCGTACTTGTTGTTGTTGTAGTTGTTATACCTGATGGGCAAAGGTCTAAATCGCCATAGATATTTGTGTCATCTACAACATAAATATATGTGCTACCAAATATTGTCTCAGTACAAAAGAACCCAAATCCTAAAGCGTTTAAAGCCGAAAGCAACCCTGTAAGAGTTGCGGTATAAGAAAGTGGATATGTAACAGAATTAACTACCAAAGTACCTGTCCCGCAGGAAAGTACAGCAGTAGTTACATCCCATGAATATTTTGTTGTTGCGTTTACAGAATAGACATTTTGTTGGAATAGGGGTATATTATAGTCACAATCAGTGCTATTGATTATTGTAAACTGTATTAACTCCCGTTTGATTGCCATGCCTTATTCGTTATCTATTAAATAATTACAATAATCGTCAAAGAAAGATATTCCTTCTGCCCTTTCTAACTCTTCAAATGTATTGTCACCTTGTGGCAAATTCCTGTCATCCAACTCATTACCCAAGTATGTAATAGTAGCAAAAAACTTGAAAAATACAGTTTTTCCTGCATAAATAACAAATTGCAAAGATGACAGACCTGTTAAAATAATTTGGTCAGATTCTGTCTCATAAAACAATGCAGGTTGTTGTTGATATGGGTCTACCGCAAATGGCAAATAGACACTCACGGAATTACCGTTAGCGTCAAAATGATTGTAGTAAACAGGCTGACCTATCTCAGCGTATGTGCTTGCATACAAATAAAAGTATTCCGCTCCATAATTGTATTTACCTAAACTTTGCAGAAACTGAGAATAAGAAGTACCAACTCCCGATACCTGCAACGGCATAGACACACTTATAACAGGTGTAATTAAGGTTGTGGTTATGGGTGTAATAGGTACTGACATTCTTATAATATTTTATTGCCTTCTAAATCAGCGGCAAATAATCTTCCTGAACCTTTATCTGTATACACCTTCAGCTTAAATTCCTTGGCAAATTCAGCGTTCATTTCATCAAGAAACGCTTTGTTTTCACCCGCTTTTTTAGCATCTGTGTATGCTTTCAGCACTATAACAGCATTCTTTTTTTCATCTTCAGAAGCAATTTTAGGCTCTGATTTTGAGGATTTGCTGTTTTTTTTGCTTCCGCCTATAGGTTTTATCTTTTTGAAAGCCCAATAAAGGACTATGCCACCACCAAATATAAGCAATAATTTCTTCAGATTTGTATTCATTTTGCCTGTTTTTTAAGGTAGATGTATGCACCAACTCCTATGGCTGCAAAAATAACTAAATAAAAGGTAGTTTTCTTTAGCCCAAAATAAAATTGGCTTTCAAGCCTGCTTCTCTTGGATTCATCAATTGCACTGAGAATATCGTCAGTTTCTTGCGGAGTAATAACGCCTTTCTTATTGTTAAGCATATCAAGTATTCCTTGTAGCTTCTTTTTAATTTCTTGTAAAGCGACTAACGCCTCTCCGCCCAATCCTTTCTTAATCCTGACAGCTTCGGTCAGCTTTTCAAGCTCAGACTGGACTTCGTCAGTGAGCATCTTTTTTTTGTCGGGGGTAAAGAACATTCCTTTCTCAATCATTTTATTTCTTTTTTATCAGTACAAAAACCAATCCTATGGCAAGCACAGCACCTGCAATTATACCGACAGTTAGCAATGTTTTTTTAGTTTTTTCTTTTTCAGCTTGAACGGTTGCTAAAGCACCCACACGGGCAGAGCTGATACTTCCTAAAGTGGAAGCCAATATCTGTTGCCTTGCCTCTTCAGACCTTGCTCCCATGAGCATTTTATCCAACTTTTTCTTTTCATCTACTGAAAGAAGAGCAAGATTTTGCTCGTAAGTTCTTCTCTTAGCAGCATCCGATGTTCCTGAAATAGCATTTACTATCCCCGTTGTTGCTGATGCTACTGCGGCTATTGCCATTACAGGTACTGCCATTTTATGTTTTTTTAACTATTATGAAAACTGCTCCTGCAAGTAAAAGTAAAATACCTCCTGCCACCAACAGCTGTTGATTTCTTTTCTTTTTCTCCTGCTCTGCGTAGACACTTGCTATATTGGAAACTCTTTGAATATTCAGCTGAGTAAGCCTTTCGCTAAGTATTTTTAACCTTTCTGATTCTGTATTTGCTGATATTAAGCTCCTTTCTAACGCTTTTTGTTGGTCTGCATTGAGTAGGGCAAGATTATTCTCAAATAAGGCTCTTTTCTTTTTATCTTGTATGTTGCTGATTACAGAAATAGCAGTAGAAGCTATGTCCCCTCCTGAGCTTATAATGGAAGCGACATTCGCAGCTTTTGCGCTTTTTGCTGATAAATCGGCTACTGATACTTGATTTGCCACTATTTTATAATCATTTTTTTAATAATCTCCCACAGGATTGTCCAAGTTGCCCCACCAACAATAAAAGCACCAATTAATTTATTTTTTAGTGCTTTGAACTTTTCATTTTCTTCTTCGAGCTTTTTTAAACGTGAAATAAGACCCAATTGGTCAAACTTTTCGTTACCACACAAAGCATCATAAATCTTTTCTATCTTAGATTCCATCTTTACCAAGGTGGTTTCAACATCGTTCAAACGCTCCAAAAAACTCTTGTCAGGAGTAAAAGTTACTTCTGTGGACATATTACTTCAAATTTAGTATAAAAGTATGATTTTTTTGATTTTGAATACCTAATTTAGTAATCTGCGCCAAATTTGATTGTCTTTTTTGAAAAAGTTACAATATTAACGTATTTGATATGTTGAAAATCACTTAATTTAGCCCTATGAAACACGTTTGGGTGAATGGATGCTTCGACATATTACATCATGGACATTTGCAATTGTTAAAATACGCATCTACATTGGGAGATAAAGTCTGCGTTGGGATAGATTCTGACGTTAGGGTTAAGTCATTGAAGGGAGAAGACCGACCTGTAAATAATCAAACGTTCAGGAAAGAATTGTTAGAGGCTTTAGTCTATGTTGATAAAGTATACATATTTGATACAGACTATCAACTTTCTGAGTATATAAGACAACTTTCCCCCCACATGGTTATAGGGGATGACTATATTGGAAAAAAAATCATTGGTGCTGATTTTTGTGAAAAAATCACATTTTTCCCACGAATAAGTGGCTTTTCTACAACTGAAACCATAAAAAAGGTCAAAAATGGATAAAAAACCTAATTGTACGGTATGCTGTCAAGTACCAAAAGGATGGGGACATGAGCTGATTATTGTCAACAATGAAAAATATTGCGGTAAAATATTGGTCTTTTTAGAAGGTTGCAAGTTCTCCATGCACTACCATATTATAAAGCAGGAGACATGGTATGTGAACGAAGGCAAGTTCATTTTCAAGTGGATTGATACTGAAAAAGGTGAAACCAACGTTCAAACGCTCGTAGAAGGGGATGTTGTTACTATTCCTATCGGGATGCCCCATCAACTTGAAGCAATAACAGATGGGCAGATTTTTGAGATTTCCACTCAGCATTTTGATTCCGATTCATACAGAGTACAAAAAGGAAATTAATGAATTATAATTTTTTAGTCATAGGTGAAACATGCAGAGACGTTTTCATCTACGGAAGTTCCAAGCGGTTATCCCCTGAAGCCCCCGTTCCTGTCTTTACCCCTGAAATGGAGGTATGCACGCATGGAATGGCTAAAAACGTGTATTACAACCTGCTTTCGCTTGTAAAACAACATTCTAATAATCACAGCGTTTACAATTACCTCAGCCTCCATTCTGCTTCCAAAGTCAGGTATGTTGATAAAAAAACGAATCATTATTTCCTGAGAGTAGATACAGGAGACGATAAATACGATAAAATAGATTTCACCGATGAGCTTGAAAAATTGTTGAAAAATGCTGATTGTGTATTGATTTCTGACTACGACAAAGGATTCTTGAATATTGATGACATAATCAAGATTAGCAAATCAGTGCGTGGGGGTTGCCCGATAATATTAGATACCAAGAAGAAAGTAAAACAACTTTTGCCCTATGTTACTTTCATCAAGATAAATAGCAAAGAGTATGCAGAAAATGTAGATGCAGAGGATATAGTTCACTACTCTGATAGACTTATAGTAACGTTAGGAGAGAATGGAACAATGTATGAGGGTAAAACCTACCCATCCCCTTCCCCTCAGAATACGATTGATGTTAGTGGCGCAGGAGATACCTTCATGGCATCATTTTCTTTTAAATACATAGAGGGCGGAGATATTGTTTCAGCTATTAATTTTGCCAACAAGTGCGCATCTGAAGTGGTTATAAAAAAAGGAGTTGCTACAATATGAGTTATTTCCCATGTTCAGGTTGCGGTTGTTGTTGCAGGAGGATTAACCAAGCAGTCAGTCATTATAAAGCAGTAAAAAAGACAGACCCTCTATACTTCCCATATACTTGGGATGAAAATGGAGTTTGTGAGAACCTGACAGAAGACAATAAGTGCAAGGTTTACGATAAAAGACCACTGATTTGCAACATAGAAAGATTTGGCAAGCACATGAATGTCAACGAAGAGGACTTCAAAAAAGCCAATATCAGGGCTTGTAATTACATGATGGATATAGATAATGTACCTTTGGAGTTCAGAATTAAATAGAAATGATGAAAATTTGTGTAACAGGAAATAAAGGTTTTATCGGTAAAGCCCTTCAGACAGAATTGGAGAGAAAGGACGGATTGGTAGTAGTTCCAATAGAAGAATGGATATTTGACAGAGAACCGTGGCAACCAAGACTGAAAGAATACATAGAAAAGCTGAATCCTGATGCCGTGTTTCATGTGGGGGCTTGTGCGGATACCATGAATACCAACTTGAACTACATGATGACAAGGAATGTAGAATCCACTATGATTATTGCTGATTGGTGCAGGGAGAACAACAGACCTTTGGTTTATAGCTCCTCCGCAGCTGTCGAAGGCTCACACGGTCATCCTGAAACGCTCTACGCTTGGAGCAAATATCTCGGAGAAAAGTATGTTATAGCCTGCGGGGGGATAGCTTTGAGATATTTTAACGTATATGGTAATTCAGAAGTTCACAAAGGTAAAATGGCTTCCATAGCTTTTCAATCCTACAAAAAACATAAATGGGGTGAAAAAGTATTACTATTCCCGAAAAAGCCACACAGGGATTTCGTTTACATCAACGATATTGTCTCTGCCAACGTTCACGCATGGGAAAACTACGAAAAGCTAAAATCCGCTTGGTATCATGTAGGGACAGGACAAACAAGGACTTTTGAAGAGGTTTTGAATACTATGGAAATACCATACGAATATACCTCTGAGGATAAAATACCATACAACTATCAATACCTCACTCAGGCTGATACTAAGAAATTCATGGACGGTTGGAATCCATCCTATGACTTAGAAAAGGGCATAAAAGACTACTTAGCTATTCTGCGGGTAACTCAGCTTCATTTTTAGGCTCTTTTTTTAGCCCAATAATAGTCCCCACGAACTCGTGTATTTCTCAAAATACTTTGATTTATTGCCGACTTGGATTTATCAGAATCTAAAGCAGCTTCCTTTAAAGTATTGTATGTATTAACTACAGTACCATCTTTATGATATTTTATAACTTTATATGATTTTCTACCACTTAGTTCTTTTTCATACTTTTTAAACTTTATGCCCTTTTTGACAAAAATAAACCCCTTAGCCGACTTTTGTTTACCATTAACAGTTGCAGAAATATTTCTAAAATCTATACTAAGTTTTCTACTTGCATCCATTATGCTAATGAATGAGTTTATATACTCCCCATCAATTGTATATTGGTCAATTGGAGTATCAACCATCCTACATTGATTTAATTCAAATGATATTTTTCTGTGTTCAAAAGGGGTTAAACATTCAAGATTATTAAGCAAATTGTTTTTAGAATTTCCATCTTTATGATGAACATGACACCCTTCGAAATAGTTTAAAAACATCTTAGAAACTTCAACATGGGCAAAAACTCTTTTTTCTCCATATTGGTTTATGATTGCCACATAAGCATATCCTGATGGGGTGTAGGCTAATTTTAGTAATTTATTTTTACTCTCGTTTCTAAATTGTCCCTCTGTATCTATGCTATAATTAGGGTAATTTGGTATTATTTTCCTCTGATACATCTTTTTTTACTCCAAATTTAATGAATTTATAGTAAAACCTCTCATGTAAATAGTACAGAAATGGTTTATATATTAATTCTGCTGCAGTAAAAGTAGCTCCTATCTCTAAAGAGCCACTTGTAAACCAAATAATTAGAAATCCTGTTACAGAGCTTACTACCCTGTAGCTGATAGTCTTAGCGATATGTCTTTTTTTGTCTACTATCATAGCTTGCCTTCTGATTTCATCTGCTCACGGATTTTTGTGGCGGAGATAGCTGCCACTTCATCGGGAACTGATAATTGCTCTATTTTATAGCCTACATCCCTTCCATAGTACACACCTTCAATGTCAGGTATAACCATGATTTTTAACATTCCATCATTCATCCACTCACGACACTCTGCGTCTGCGAGGAACATATCAATCACATCGTTGGGATTAAACGGATTCTTTTCGTCCGTAGGAACGTCCCTGATTGCAATTAAAACAGGTAGCCCTTCACTAATTTTCGTCCTGAACAGGTACTTGTGACCCTCGTGGAGAGCCTGATACCGTCCAATAAACAGGCAATATTTTTTCGATACATTCTTGGATTCCATTTTCTGTTGTGTTTATTTTTATAAGATTTTTTAATTCTTCAGGCTCATTAAAATCCTCAACGTGGAAATGTTCTCTTCCCCTTGCATCATTGTAAGTCAGGTACACCCAAATAATATCGTCATGGATGGATTCAAAATACTCTCTTGCCTCCTTAATTGGGTAGACTGCGCTGACCATTACTACCTGATACTGATGCGATAAAAAGGTAGAAATATCACTGATTCTATTCAGATTCCTAATTCTGCCCTCCCTTGAATAGTCTTTGTTTTTAAAAATCAATCTAATTTCATCCCCGTCAACGACAGGATATGACGCTCTATCTAATATAAAAAGCTGTCTTTGAAATTCATTTGCAAGCGTTGTTTTACCTGAATGAGGCTGACCAAAAAAGACTACTATCATGGTATAATATGATTAAATTCTTCAAATTTTTCTTTAGGAATCCCTACATAATCTAAGCATTTACCACTATGAGATTGGTATGTTATGCCCTCTTGAAAAGGCTTAACGATATATCCTAACGATTCTATTTTAGATTGCAATTCTAATTCAGAAGAACCTTGTTCTTTCAGTAGATGGTCTTCAAATTCTACAAAAAGATAAGGTCTGTGTTTTTTGATAGTCTCTTTTGCACCATCAATTACAAATCCCTCATATCCCTGAACATCTATTTTAATAAATACCACATCGTCAAATACATAGCTATCTAATGCCCTTTGTTCAACTAAATCTCCTTTTTGACTAACCCTTACATCACCAAAATTTACATCCCCTTTATTGTGATAATCAGGAATGTCAATTCGAACATGCCCATCAAAACCATCTCCAATGGCTACATTGTGGCAATACACATTATCAAGCCCATTTAAGAATACGTTGGCACATAGCTGATAAAATATAATTCTTTGTGGCTCAAAGCTATATACATTCCCTGAATCCCCAACTAAATGAGCAAAGTCTACAGCAAAACTTCCATTATTGCCACCAATATCGATAATACTTCTGCTTGTTGTTTGGATATTATTCCTAACTAAGAACTCAAACATATAAGGTTCGTATTGCCACCCATTTATAATACTAGAACTTACAGCGTTATCGTTTGGAAAAAGCGCAAACTTTAGATTATTTGTAATATGCTTTACAATAAAATCTCGTTTACTAGACTGATATAACCCAATCTGAAATTTTGTTTTCATTATTTCTTGTAGTTGAATCTGTCAAAAAACCACTTATAATTCTCAAAAATCCAATTAGTAACATCTGCACCCAAAACTTTTTTAGCTTGAGAGTGAGGTAATTCTAATTTTTGTTTTATGGTATGGTCGCCAAATACTCCGTATACCTCATCATCTTCAACTGTTATTTGTTCAATGTTGTCAAAGTCATGAATGTAGTAAGGAACTTCAAGAAACTGATATATCCTATTCAATTCGGTTTCAGGATATAAACACAAATCTTCAAATTTAACAAACAGCATATTCTTATCAAGCCCCTGCCTCATAATCTCTTGCAACCTTTCTATAGCTAAACCTACAGGTTGCGACTGCGCCCAAATATCTATTCTCTTTGGGGTTGTTGTACCTCTCATCTCCGCATGATTAAGTACGGGATTAGCTTGTAAACTTGATTTTCTAAAATTCTTTTCCATCGAGCAGAAAATATCCCTCAAATCTCTAACCATCACAATAATCTTAGGATTAGGATATATTTCATTTAAGAAATCGTAATGGATACCCCAACCACGACTTTTGTCCATCACATACTTTTTATCTGTGATAGCATCGAAATAACCCTGCATGCCTTTATTACAGAAACTTATAAAACCTTTTTTCATTAATTCAGAATCCTGTGCTTTAAATTCAGGGCTTTCTGTGTAGTTTCCTCTAGCTGCAAATACTAATTCTAAAAGACCCGATGTAGGCGTAACGTAGAAATCAGGATTTTGCCCCATAATATTTTGAAGCAATGTGCTACCTGCTCTTGGCAATGAACTTTGAAAAAATAATTTCTCTACTGACATAATTTTACTTTTTAAATTTAAGAAGGCAGAATGATTCTACCATCATCAATTGGTTTCGCTATCGGTTTAATTGTATCTTGTTTCAACGCTTTGATTATAGCATCGACATCAAAAATTTCTCTTTCATTGTTATAAGGAAACTCCATATCATCACCGCCTATATTGAACTTTTGTAAATACGCATTTCTTAATTCAGGCTGAACTGTGAAAGGATTTGCAAGTATGTGTGTATGTAGGTCATACCCAAATAGTTTTGGCGTGTTTACTACCCAACAAGCTACAGCAGGTAAATTTAAAGCAGCGAGAGCATGCTGTAAAAAACTATCTATTACCAATCTTTTTTCAGATAGCATAGTTACAGCTAAAACATGCCTCAAGTTTGCTGTTAATTGTATAGTATTTTGATAAGACTGCTGCTCTTCTCTACGAACGTGAACTATAGCATATTGGTTTCTAAATTCCTCTATGATAGGCAGTACGGCTACACTAGGTAAATCTCTAGCCCATGAGTAAGGTTTATTAATATCACCTCCTCCGTTTGTTTGCATAATCATTATTGGCTTATCAACTCTTACTTGACTTTGGTAAGCATCTAACTCTCTTTGCGTAATAAATAATTCGGGCTTTTCGTTGTTGTATGGAAGGTTGTATAAATCACACCAAATTTCAATAAGGTGCTTAGATTCTTTAACACCATCTGTAGTAAGGTATGGGTCATGTACTAAAACCTCAATTTCTTTTCCCTCTACATAATCTTGATAGAAATAAGAAATATTCCCGAATGCGTAACTTTTCTTTACGTTGGGATTATTCAAAAAAACTTCGGGATAACCTGAAACGACTATTAATTCTCTTTCAGGAAATTTTTTCTTGATTGCACTACAAACTGCTGTTGCTGCTATACATTTACCAATTCCGCCACTGATTTGAAAAAGTACATACTTCATAAAAATAAAAAGGACACACGAAAGATAGCAGCTCTCGTATATCCCTTTGTAGTGTTAAATTAACAACACTTTTAGACCTGCTATACCTAAAAGTGCTAACCAATATTTTATTGTGCAGGCTCTTCCACTTGTACAGGTAGAGCTAATACAGCAGCAGCCAATGCCTCAAATAAAGAGCCATCTAAATCAGAATATTGCGCTCTAAATCCTGTTTCTCCTTTTACGTTAGGTTGCCAATCAGAGAACATATCGTAAAAAGTGTTGATTGCATGGTAAGACTTAGTACCTGTGTAATCAGCAGGTTTGTTAGCCCATACATTGTCAATACAAGCATCAGCCTGTGATTGAACTAAAGAAATATCCGCTTGCACGTTTTGTGTATCGGTAATTACTTGAACTGTTCCGAAACCAAAAATGTGAATTGTATTAAATGGATTTGCCATTTTTATTATTTTAAATTTAAAAAATTATGCTTGTTCCTCTTTTAATTCACCACCATCAACATCGGCACATTCCTCTACAGGAGATACTTGACTTTCTTCTGCAATAGGTTGAGGTTCAACAACTTGATTTGATTGAATAACAGCATTTGATACCATAACAAGCGTATTATACGCCTCTGTTACTGCTGCTGTTTCATCAATAGTCCTAAATCTGCCATTTTTTACCGCATCATCACATACGGCTTTGATTGTTTCTAATGCTTTACTAAGTTCCATAATTTTTCTATTTTTTGACAGTTAAAATTAAATACTTTATTCAATATAAAAAAAATTAAATTAGACTTCTACTATGGTTGCTATTACAGAAGGTACTGCAGGGTGAGGTATAGTTAAATCTGCGGGCTGAAAAAGTAAATCTATTGCATCGTTTTGCAACCAAATTATTTGAACATATTGATTAGCATTTAGGCTTAAAAACCAATTCCATCCTGCAACTAATTTACCTGCATTTGCCTGTATATTTATTTGTGTATTAGACCAATCAACATTATTTTCACTAATCCTAATCCAAATATCTATCTGCCTTGAGTTACCACCACTCGTTCTGTTAATTTGTGCAGAAAACTGAAGGTTGTATCTTCCACTTCTATTAGCTTTTATCCTAGTTGGATTGCCTAATAAATCATTTTCAATAGAGAACCCATTAACGAAATCGGTTGTATTCAATTTCATTGGGGTCGGGGTATCTGTAACTGCTGTTTGGGTAGTAGTATCATAGAAAGAGCCATAGGTTAAGCTAGAGCCACCTCCTGTTCCACTAGCACCCCCGAAAAAACCAAAACTACGATTACCAAATCTAGACATTTTTATACTTTATTTCAAACAGTTAATTATGCCAATAATACCTACTATTAACCAAAAAGTATTCATAATCATATAAGGCTTATTCTTTCGTTTGCACGAACAGTATAATAAAATCATTGCATCAATAGTATTTACTACCCATATTAGTAAAAATGGTGAATCTTTACCCATTATAGATAATATTGTAAACGAAAAAATTCTAGTAAATACCCCTATAAATTCTAAAAAATCTATACTTTTTGTATTATTTAAAATTTCCTTCATTTACAATTTTATAGCTCCAATTATTAAATAGTTTAATATTCTTGTCTGAATAATGTAACATAGTTATATCATCAAAGTTGTTTCTTTTATATTTTATAAGTTTTTCAGGTACAGATAAATTCTTATAATCAATCCAAAAGTCAGTATCTTCCTTATCACAAACATAATGATGCCTAACAAATAACATACATTCTTGATTAAGGCTTCTAATAAATTCATTATAAGCATCTCTCACTTCTGAATATCTATCAATTCCTACCTTTAAAACTTCTTCATGAAATGCAAATAATTGCAAAATTGAAATCATTATAGATGTTGCCTCTAAGGGTTCCATAAATCCTGAACTCAAGCCTATTGCAACACAATTATTTACCCACGTTTCTTGGAAACATCCTGAATTAAATCTTAAAGTGTTATTAAATGATACATCAATTCCTAAGTAAGACTTGACTTCCTCTTTAGCTTGAGCTTCTGTAATATAATTATTATCAAATACATATCCACAACCCCATCTATCTTGCAAAGGAATCTTCCACATCCAACCATAACCCATTGCAATTGCATCTGTCTTTACAAATTCTTCATTGTCAGTTCTTGGAAGGAAAAATGGAACAGCAGTATTTACTTTTAATTGGTCTTCATAAGATGTC
>Ga0222712_10004403_pt1 | contig 14733 bp, 15 predicted proteins | sample C33_657DmetaG_FD_165043 | JGI IMG/M metagenome (GOLD analysis project Ga0222712, IMG submission 165043) | Estuarine water microbial communities from San Francisco Bay, California, United States - C33_657D | ecosystem: Environmental > Aquatic > Marine > Unclassified | place: USA: California... | reverse complement strand
GAACATCATGTATCCGCAGATCATGCCCAACAGCAGGGCCGCGCTTCGGAACACGACACCCGGACTATGGAAGCGCTGTATGCACTGCCAAACGGGACTATGGGACTATGGTGCTATGGGCTATGGGCTATGGTGCAATAGCCGGCACTGCGCTGGCGTTTGCCGAAGTTGGCGGCGTTAGCCCCATCGATACATAAATCTCTGTCAGTTTGTCGATACCCATATTGGCAGGCTTCACCCACTCGACCGGCACATAAAGCAAACCACCGCCGATAGGTACCGGCGCCGACGGCACCAGCACCGCGAAGTACTGCCGGCCTTCAATCTCGACCGGATCATTGCTGGGCGCCAGACCGAGCACGGCGACCCCTTCGCCGCCGAAAAAACACCACACCGCGCTCATCGCACCGATGTCGCCCTGCTTCTGCTCCAGCAATCCGACAAAACGGTGGGTGAAGTCGTACAGGCTGCCAATCAGCGGAATGCGCCGCAGTGTGACATTCAAAAACTGCGACAGCGGCCGGCGCAGGCCCAGACGCAGCGCCAGCCCCAGCAGATAGATGGCAACCATCAACACCAGCGTGCCCACCAGATAAGGCATCGGCGAATCCTTGGCTACCGAATAGCCCAGCGCCAGAAAGAAATGACCGATGTCGCTGTCAGGCCCGGCATACTGTTTGAGCAGGCCGATCAGCCAGCCGAGCACGGCAAAGGTCAGCGCCAGTGGCAGGAACACCACCAGCCCGGTCAGCCAGGCGGCGATAATGGAGTCGAAACTGCGTTTGATAAACATGGGCATGAAGCTCCGCGGGCAGGAACTGTCATTCAATCCACAAGGCGGCGGCGCGTCAAGGCGCGGATGCCCGCTTCCTGTTAACTAGTCTGCCACGTCCACGCTGCCACCCTTCGCAAAAGACGTAGCCGATTTCTGGTCCGGCACGGACAGCGATAACACCGTGACCGCGCAGACCCGGCGCAAGCTGTGGTGGGGCAAGGATGCGGCGGTTGATGCCGGAATGCGCACGCGTTTTGGCGCGCTGGTCGATGCGGTAGCCGCCGGCCGGCATCAGGACTGGGCTGAAACGCCGCGCGGACGGCTGGCGCTGATCCTGCTGTTTAACCAGTTCACGCGCAACATCCATCGCGACACGCCACAGGCCTTTGCCTGCGACGCGCAGGCACTGCAACCGGCACAGAAAATGATCGACACCCATGCCGACCGAAAATTGCGACGCATCGAGCGCGTGTTCTGCTATCTGCCGCTGGAACATGCCGAATCGATGGAGCTGCAGGACCGCTGCGTCGAACTGTTCTCTGCACTCGTCACCGAAAAACCGGAGCAAGAGCGGGACACCTTCACCGGTTATGCCGATTACGCGGCACGCCATCGCGACATCATTGCGCGCTTCGGCCGCTTCCCCCACCGCAACCGCATTCTCGGTCGTGCCTCCACACCGGAAGAGCTTGAATTCCTCCAGCAGCCGGGATCATCGTTCTGAAGAACGATTTCAGGGCAGCAGTTCGACCTTTACCTGCACCCCGCGCCGGTCGCTGGAACGCACGCTGCGCGTGCCGAGAATGCCGCTGCTGTCGTTGCTGCGCTCTTCAGTAATGCCGCCGAGATCCATCCATTCGCCGAGCCGGCCGGATACCGTGGTCGATACGCGCTGCACATTGACCGCGCCGCGGCGCTGTTCATCAAAGGATTCGCGCTGCGGATCGATGTCCAGCGTGACCATCTCGCCCTGCAAATGCGGCCTCACGTTAAAGCCGGTTGTAGCCTCGCGGTAATCGGTGGTTTCGACGACACGTTCGACCCACTGACCATTGACCATGGTACGCAACACCTGCCGGTTGCGCACCGGCTGCGATTCGCCGGCGCGGATGAATGCGCTGTAACCTTCCAGCACCTGCACGGTCTGCGCCGTGCGTTCGCCGCCCGCCTGACTGGAATCCACCACCCGCGCCCGCAAACGGTCATCCCCCTCGCGCAGTACGACATTGCCGCCTTCACGCGAACTGCTGCCCGGAACGGTCATCCGCGCGTTGTTGTTGCCGATGCTGCCCGAGACTTCGGCCTCACGACGGCTGCCGGACACATCGGCATCCTGACGCACGGTAATCAACAGCCGCCGCGGTTGCGTATCGATGCCGGCCAGCACACGCTTCACCTGCGCCAGTTCTGCCGGGGTGGCGCGGATCACCAATTGGTTCTGGAAATTGCTGATGCTGGCCTCGCGCCCGAGCAAGGGCTTGAGCAACGGGATCAGCTGATCAGCCTTACGGTATTTGAGCGGTATGACTTCAACGGTGGTTTGGGCCAGCGCAGCGCCGGCCAGCAAGAACGCCAGCAACAGGGCAAACCGTGTCAGTCTTAGCGATAGGGAATGCATAGCCATGGGCAAATAACGGGCGTCGAGTCCATGCAGTTTACGACGAGCCGCCTCCCCGGGGGCTTGAAAATTTCGCCTTTACAATCATGTGCTTGTTGATTACATTGCGCGCATGCGACGTATCTGGATTCCGATCATCCTGCTGGCCCTGCTGCCCCTGTCCGCCATCGCGAACGACGGCAACGAGTCCGCCGCGCCGTCCGCGGCTGCGGAAAGCGGCATGCTCGACCAGGCCCAGGAAATTGTGCTGCGTGCGCTGAGTTTTATCGGGGTGCGTTACAAATACGGCGGGACCACGCCGGACACCGGCTTCGACTGCAGCGGACTGATCCGTTACGTGTTCAACCAGGCCACCGGTAAAGCACTGCCGGGCAACGCCCGCGAAATCAGCCAGGTCGGCTCCAGCATTGACCGCACCGAACTCAAGCCCGGCGATCTGGTGTTCTTCAACACGCTGCGCCGCCCGTTTTCCCATGTCGGCATCTACCTCGGCGATTCACGCTTCGTGCACGCCCCCAGCCGCGGCGGCAAAGTCGAGATCGTCGACATGAGCGATCGCTACTGGCAGACCCGCTACAACGGCGCCCGCCGCCTCGCGATCTAAGCCCTTGCACTGTCCCGGCCTCACCGGGAATCCCGCCTCCGCTTGTTCCTGATAAATCCGCACCTCGGTAGCGGCGATAGCCCTTGGCTCGCCCTGCTCACTTGTTAACAATAATTCTCATTAAAGTTGCAATTGAGAACCATTATTGTTAACATTCAACACAATCGACATCCGCCCCAGCTTTTGACGAATCAAATTATTGTTTATTAAAGGATTTTTTATGCGTATCAGCGGGATCATCTGCTGCGCCGTGATCAGCGCACTCAGCCTCTCCGCAACAGCCAAGGAAAACCTGCTGAATCTCTACTCTTCGCGCCATTACCAGACCGACGAAGCGCTGTATGTCAATTTCACCAAGACTGCGGGCATCAAGCTGAACCGCATCGAAGCCGGTGAAGACCCGCTGATTGAACGCCTGAAAAACGAAGGTGCCTCCAGCCCCGCTGATGTGCTGGTCACGGTGGATGCCGGTCGCCTGTGGCGTGCCGAACAGATGGGCCTGTTCCAGTCGATCGATTCCAAAGTGCTGACCTCCCGCCTGCCCGACCATATGCGTACGCCCAACAACCAGTGGTTCGGCTTTTCCGCGCGCGCACGAGTGATCGTCTACAACAAGGCCGCGATCAAAGCCGCCGACGTGCAGAACTACGAAGACCTCGCGGATCCGAAACTCAAGGGCAAGGTCTGCACCCGCTCCGGAAGCCATGTCTACAACCTGTCACTGATGAGCGCGCTGATCGAACACTGGGGCGAAGCCAAGGCCGAACAATGGGCTAAAGGTATGGTCGCAAATTTCGCACGTTCCCCTAAAGGCGGCGACACCGACCAGATCCTCGCGGTGGCAGCCGGCGAATGCGGCGTGGCGATCAGCAACAGTTACTACTACGTGCGGCTGCTGGCCTCAGAGAAACCCGAAGACCGCAAGACCATTGCCAACATCGGCCTCATCTGGCCCAACCAGAAAAATTTCGGCACGCACATGAATGTATCGGGTGCAGGCGTCGTCAAAAACGCAAAAAACCGCGAGGCGGCGGTGAAATATCTGGAATACCTCGCCAGCGACCAGGCCCAGGGCTATTTCGCCGAAGGCAATAACGAATGGCCCGTGGTGAAAGGCGCGCCGCTGAACAACAAGGCCCTCGCCACGCTCGGCAGCTTCAAGATGGATACGCTGAATATCAGCGCGCTGGGTAAGAACCAGCCGCTGGCGCAGAAGATTTTCGACCGCGTCGGCTACAAATAAGCGTGACCGACTAACTTCAGTCGCGCTGCGCGCCTTCAGGCCGCAGGATCATCCGCGACAGGGCAATCAACGGCAGCAGTCCCACCACGACAATGGTGAGCGCTGCCGTTGACGCTTCCGCAAGCCGTTCGTCGGAGGCCAGGTTATAGGCCTGCACGGCCAGCGTATCGAAGTTGAAGGGGCGCATGACAAAGGTCGCCGGCAGTTCCTTCATAACATCCACAAACACCAGAAGCCCTGCAGACAGCGCACTGCGCCAGAGCAGCGGCGCATGCACATGCTTCAGCGTCGCACCCGGCCCGTATCCGAGCGAGCGAGCGGCGTCATCCATCGACGGCGTGATCTTGGAAAGACCGGCATCCACGGCCTGCAGCGACACCGCAAAAAACCGCACCAGATAGGCGTAGACCAGCGCGGCAATGCCGCCTGTGAGAATCAGACCCGGTGAATGTCCGGTTGCTGCCTCAATCCAGCCTGCGAGTACATGATCCAGACGCGTCACCGGAATCAGCACGCCCACGGCTATCACCGCACCGGGTACCGCATAACCCAGACCGGCGATGCGGTTCGACCAGCGCACCAGCGGCGTTTTGGAAGTACGTCCGGCGTAACCGACCACCAGCGCCAGCAGCACCGCCAGCGCGGCCGTCACCGCAGCCAGCGTCACGGTGTTGCGGGTGAGTGCGATGTAACGCGCGCCGAACTGGGCATCACCCGAGGTCAGCGCCATGTACAGCATGATCCCCGCCGGCAGCAGGAAGCCGAATACCAGCGGCATCACGCAAAACATCACCGCCACCGCAGCGCGCCAGCCGCGCAGGCGGTAAACGTGGCGAAGCCGCTTGCGATGCGAGGCGTTATGAAAGCTGGCGCCGCGACGGCTCAGTTTTTCGATCAGCAGCACCAGGAACACAAAACTCAGCAGGATAGCCGATAGCTGTGCTGCGGCCATATGATCACCTAGCGAAAACCACGCGCGGAAAATGCCGGTAGTGAAGGTCTGCACACCAAAATAGGCCACGGTACCGTAATCCGCCAGCGTTTCCATCAGGGCCAGCGCCGTACCGGCGACAATACCCGGACGCGCCAGCGGCAAGGCCACCTTGCGGAAGGTGCCCCATGGTCCGTAACCGGAAACCCGGGCCACCTCAAGCATGCTGTCGGACTGCTCGAGAAATGCCGCGCGCGCTAGCAAATAGACATAGGGATACAGCACCAGCGACAGCATGATGATCGCGCCGCCCAGCGAACGCACATCGGGAAACCAGTATTCCCTCGGGCCCCAACCGGTCAATTCACGTAGCAGGCTTTGCACCGGACCGGCGAACTGCAGCAGATCGGTATAGGCATAGGCCATCACATAGGCCGGCACCGCCATCGGCAGCAACAGCGCCCACTCGAACAAGCGATGTCCGGGGAAGCGGCACATCGTGGTGATCCAGGCGGTGGTGACGCCGCCGATGATCACACCGAAGGCAACGCCGAGCATCAGCAGCAGCGAATTGCTGATGTAGTCCGGCAGTACGGTTGACACCAGATGACGCCAGGTATCCGTCGCCGGCGCCGTCAGATTGAACAGCACGACCAGTACTGGTAATGCGAGCAGCGCCGCCAACCCTACTGCAAATAGGGTCAGCAGCCGCGGGCCTTGCCGGCGGGTCACCGGAGAAAAGTCTTGCTGCGCGGGCGGTAGGGTTGCGGTAGTCACTTGATGTCGGCACCAGCGATGCCGCAGCTGACGTAAGTTACGGAAAATCCAAGAGAAATCATTCTAACAAGAATCATTATCAGCAGCAAAACGGTATAATTTCTGCATGTCTGCCCGCCTTGATTTCAACGACGTCACACACGCCTACGAAAACACTCCCGTATTGCAGGGCGTTAGCTTTCATGTCGAGCCCGGCGCCATCGCCTGCCTGCTCGGCGCCAGCGGCTGCGGCAAAACCACGGTCCTGCGCTGCATCGCCGGATTTGAACCGGTCCTCAGCGGATCCGTGGCGCTGGATGGCGAAGTGATGAGCGCTCCTGACGTATCCGTTGCCCCGGAGCGACGGCGTATCGGCGTGGTCTTCCAGGACTATGCGCTGTTCCCGCATCTGACCGTCGCCGGCAATATCGCTTTCGGCCTGCGCCAAGCCGATGCCAACGAAACGGCGGCACGGGTCAGCGAACTGCTGGAGATGGTCGGTCTCGGTGCGATGGGCGGCAAGTACACTCACGAACTCTCGGGCGGCCAGCAGCAACGTGTCGCCCTCGCACGCGCGCTGGCGCCACGTCCGCAGCTACTGCTGCTCGACGAGCCCTTCTCCAACCTGGATGTCGAAATGCGTGAACGCCTCAGCTTGGAAGTACGCGACATCCTGAAGCGGGAAAAAACCACGGCGATTCTGGTCACCCACGACCAGAATGAAGCCTTCAACATCGCCGACATGATCGGCATCATGCGCAACGGCCGCATCGAGCAATGGGACACGCCATACCAGCTGTATCACGAACCCAAGACGCGTTATGCCGCGGAATTCATCGGCCAGGGCCTGTTTCTGCCGGGTGAAGTTCTTGGCAACGGTCGAATCCGGCTGGAGGTCGGTGAATTTGTTCCGGATGTCGCGCCGCGATGGCCCGCAGGAACCGCGGTGGACGTGCTGCTGCGGCCGGATGACGTGCTACATGACGATGCCAGCCCGATGCAGGCGACGGTGCTGCACAAGGCCTTCCGCGGCGCAGAGTTTCTCTACACCCTGCAACTGCCGCATGGCGGCCAGGTGTATTCACTGGTGCCCAGCCATCACAATCACGCGATCGGCGAGAAAATCGGCATCCGTCTCGAGCTCGATCATCTGGTCGCCTACCCGCGCGACCCCGGCGCAGCGCAGATCCGTGGCTGAGTCCGAACATCAGGGCAATACGCCCGTCGCCTGCCGCTGACGGCGCAGGGATACCGCCAGTTCATGCACCGCCATCGCGTAGTTGATGCTGCGGTTGTATCGCGTGATGACGTAGAAATTATTCAGGCCGAGCCAGTAGCGTGGCCCTGCTTCGGACTGCACCATGAACAGCGTCGCCAGCGCGTCATCCTGCGCCGGCTCCAGCGGCACGATGCCGCGCCTCCTGAATTCAGCCACCGTGGTGTGCGGCGCGATGCCCGCAGCAAGCAGCGCATCCAGCACGGTATCGCCGACATCGACCGGCAGGATCACCGCCTCACCTTCGCGCCAGCCGAACTGGCGGTAATAATTGGCGACACTGCCAACCGCATCGGCGATGCGACGTAAGTCGCGCACACCGTCGCCGTCAAAATCGACGGCATATTTGCGATAGCTGCTGGGCATGAACTGCGGAATGCCGATGGCTCCGGCGAATGAACCCTTGAGGCTGCTCACTCCGATACCGTTTTCGCGGGACAGCAGCAGATACTGCTCCAGTTCGCCGCGGAAAAATTCCGCACGACGGGGATAGCTGAAAGCCAGTGTCGTCAGCGCATCGAGCACGCGGATGGTGCCGGTACGCCGGCCGAATATGGTTTCAACGCCGATGGTCGCTACAACCATTTCCGCCGGCAACCGGAATTCGGCCGCAGCCTTTTCCAGCAAGGCCTGATTCTCCGCCCAGAACTGCAGACCGGCCTTGATCCGTGCATCAGTGATGTGGCGCAGACGGAATTCGTGCCAAGGCAAGGCCGTGGCCGGTGCATCCATTGCGCGGATGATCGAATCGAGGCGTCTGGTTTCCCGGAAGGTTTTCTCCAGTGCAGCACGGTCAAAACCATGCCGCTCCGCCATCTCCTGCACAAAGGCACGGATTTCCGGCTCCAGTTCGGCACGGGGAGCCGGTGCGGCGGCCATCGCCAATGGCAAAGCTACCAGCAGCAGCCAGAACGCAAAAGCCAAACGGGAACAGATTTTTTCCACTCCGGATCGATCACGCATGTGGCGCAGCAGGCTGCGCATACGGACCGCTTTTTAGTTGTGATACCGGAGATTACCAAGCCGGGGCGGCAATGCGCCACCGGCTTGGAGAATTACGGGAGCCGGGGGCTTAAGATGAAAGCGACCGGGAGCCGCCGGAAGTCGCACCGTCGCCGTCAAGACGCGGCGGCGGTGCCGCATTGGGATAGGGATCGACAACGGTGCCCTTGCCCACCGTATGCATGGATAACAGGGTCCGGCCGATGGCCAGCCACTGCTCACGCGCGGTAGTCGACATGGATTCGTAGGTCTTGATCAAACCGACCACATCGCCATCCGCCAGATCGATTTGCGCCGGCGCCGTATCACCAACGGCAAGCCAGCGTGCACGCACCTGAAGTGCATCGGCAACTTTGTAGAGGTTTTCATGGGTCATGTTCTTGGTGTCGCCGTTGATCCAGCGATGCACTGTCTGGCGCGGCAGGCCGATGCGGCGACCCAGTTCCGCCACCGATTTCATGCCGCAGGCTGCCATTGCGGTACGGATGCGTGCAGCGATTGATTTGGTTGGATCAACCGGCTCCGCCTTGATGCGTCCTCTACCCATGCGTCACGCTCCAGTCATTAAAGTGTCAAAGTGAAACAGTCACTGACTAGTGACATGGTAATTCGCATGTCTTACATCAAGCTTACTTGGCGGGCGATAAAAGTGAATGATCGCAAAAGCAGATCTTGTAAATTAATTAATTAAAACAATAACTTAAAAATATTCTATCGCGCAGCAACGACACCCCGGCCTTCAACTAAATGGCGATGCGCCGCGTCACCGCACGGCTGTTGCCGAAACAAGGCACATAGACCGAATGGGTCCCGGGGCCGCCGGCAACGATCAACTGAATGTCTTCCGCGCGCGGCGAGATTGGCAGCAAAGTGTCATCGCTTAACTCACCCAGCTCAGACGCGCGCGAAGCGCGGGCACGGTCAATCTCCTTGGCACTGAGCTGTTTGACCGCAATTTTCGAGCGCTCCCACAACTGGCGTTTGACCTCCTTCTTGTCCCAGCCTTCACGGCGGAAGATTTCGGCATGTTCAGTGCCGAGGATGAACCAGGGTTCGCCGCCATGCACGTATTCGTTGCTGGTCGGATGCATCATCGTTTCGGCGATGACCCGCGCCAGTTCATCGGCGAACCGGGCATGGGTGTTCATGTTCATCGTACCTTCGGCGCCGACCACGGTCACCGTGCTGTCGCCTGCAGCGAATCCGCGTTCGACATGCAGCGGCTGCCAGGGATGGTTTTCTTCGTTCTCGGCACAGCAGAAAGTGAACTTGCCGGGCTGGCCGTGGGTCGCCCGGTCCATTTCACCGGGCCAGGCGCCACCGATGTTCTGCAGGATCAGTCGCATCGCCCGACCGAGCGTGGCATTCGCCCAATTGCCCTGTCCGATGCAGTTGAACGTCGCATTGACCTGCAGCCGCTTCGAGATCGGGCCGTTCAGTACCAGCCACACCGCCACCGGATTAGTCGTGGCCTGGATGCCCTGCAGATTGAATTCCGCATCGGCAATCGCTTCGGTCGCCGCAATCAGCACCGGCAGATATTCAGGATCACAGCCTGCCATCACTGCATTGATGGCAATCCGTTCCACGGTCGCCGCACCGAAACCCGGTGCGACGCGTGCGACGAGTTCATGGCGACCGCGGCCGCTGTGCGCCAGCATGCGATCAACACGGGCAGCACTCGGGGGCACGATGGGCAGGCCATCGCCCCAGCGACGCTCTCGATACAGCCGGTTGATGGCATCGATATCGTCCGGCATTTCCAGCGTAGCCGCACGATCCAGAGACTGCTCCGTCATGGTTTTTCTCCCGCCAGCAGTTTGGCGATATCGACCACACACTGCTCGGCGATTTTGCGCACCTCTTCCCGGCTGCGTCCGCCGAAGGGATGGGGAATAACGGCGATGGGCAGATTGCTGTTGCCCAGTGCACGGGCCTGGGCACGACCGAGCGTCTGAAATGCCGTCGAACACACCGTCAAGGCGCGTTTACCCTGCCTTGTCACTTCAACACTGTCGTGGACACTCCACGACGCGCAGGACCCTCAGTCGCCGGAGCCGGCGATCACCACATCGCATTCAAGCGACAGGGCTGCGATCACGGCCGGATCGGCCGGAAGTGAAGCCGAAGACTTGCGGCGCTTGAGCACCTTCGCCACGCCGTAACGTGACTGCAGCAGTTCAGCGAGGTCATCAGCAAGAAAATTGAAATTGGGTTTTGCGTTGTCGATGAAACCCACCGTCGCACTGGCCAGTCCGCGCAGCGCAGACTGCGCGGCTACCGGTCCGGTCTCACTGGCGCGCGGCGCCGTCGGATCAAAAAGTATCAATGTTTGCATCATGTTTTCCGGATTCAAAAGGACTCAGGGATCAAGCCGGATGTTCGCCTGCTTCACCAGACGGGTCCACATCTGGATTTCCTTGCTGATAAAAGTCTGCAGTTCCTGCGGCGAATTGCCGACCGGCGTCGCACCGAGCGCAAGCATCTGCTCGCGCATCTGCGGCGCTGCCAGCGACTTCAGCGTCTCATCATGCACACGCTTGATGATGGCCGGCGGCGTTTTCGCCGGCGCCAGCAGCGCATACCACAGCGTTGACTGATAACCGGGAACTGTCTCCGACACTGCAGGAATGTCAGGGTAAGCCGGCGAGCGTGCGAGACTGGTCATGCCCAGTGCGCGCAAGCGACCGCTTTTCACATGGGGCATCGATGGCAAGGGACTGGTACAGATGATCTGCACCTGCCCGGCCACCACATCGACCAGCGCTGGTCCGGCGCCCTTGTACGGAATATGCACGACATTGATACCGGTCATCGACTGCAGCAGCTCCACTGACATGTGACCGCCGGAACCGGGACCGGATGACGCGTAATTGATGCGACCCGGTTGCGCCTTGGCCGCGGCAATCAAATCACGGATACTGCCGACCTTCAGTGAGGGATGCGCCACGAACACCAGCGGCGACTCCGCCACCAGCGTTATCGGCAAAAAATCCTTCAGCGTGTCGTAAGGCAGGTTGTTGCGCAGTGCCGGGTTGATCGAATGAGTCGCGCTGGCAAGGAACAGCGTATAACCGTCAGGGGGAGCAGAGGCGGCGATCTGTGAAGCAATGACCTGCCCGCCCCCACCGCGGTTGTCATTGACCATCTGCTGGCCCAGCCCCGCGCTGAGGCTGGTGGCCAGCATGCGACCGACGATATCTCCGGCACCGCCTGGCGGATAGGGAATAATCAGCCGGACCGGACGTTGGGGATAGGTATCGGCTGCCGGTACGGCTGAAACGACGCCAAACAACAAGGCGGAGGCTAAAAGGGTGGACGGGATCGGATGCATTGCCATTTATTTCCTTAAGCTTGCAGAGTTGTCTGATTGAACGCTGATCTTACCGCAGCCGCAGCCGCGAGTCGGCCCAGGGCATTACGATCTGGACTGACCCGGCCGGCCGTCCCGCCTTAACCGCCTTACACCAATCGATGCATATCAACCTTTATTAGCCGCAGCCTCGGCATTGGCCTTACGCGGATTTGAAAAAAGCTGACGGGCAATCTGCTCCAGCATCCGTACCTTGATATCCGGGCGATCGCGCACCAGACGGTCAAAAAGCGCGCGGTCAAGCACCCGCAAGCTCAGCGGCTCCAGCGCCGTAACATCAGCAGACCGCGGCGCGCCATCCAGCAAACCCATTTCACTGAAACTTATGCCCGCCTCGAACACATCCAGCCGGGAACCCTTGCCGAACGGGCCCGAAGGCAGTCGCACCTCGACAGAACCCGACATCAGCAGATAAATACCGTCATCGGCGTCACCCGCACTCATCAGCTAGTCGCCGACCGGTGTCGTGCAAACGGACATTTCGGCATCGAGCATCGCCAGATCGCTGCCATTCAGCCCCGACAGCAGAGCAATATCGTTTAGCTCCACTGCGCGCGCACCGATCCACCGGGTGCCGGAGACCTCTGTCAGCAGTGCGTTTTCGCAACTCTCCAGCGCCACATCATCAACGTTGACGACATTGCGCGGATTGATCACCAGATACCGGCAATACCGCGCCTGTTTCTGCGCAATGCGCACCAGCGGTTCCAGCATTGAAAAATCAGCTCCCCCTGCAATTCATGGGCACGGATGCGGTGTCCGCTGCCGCGCAGCGTCTGCTGGACCGTATAAGGACGGCGACGGCTCGAAGTGACCTGACTGCCGGTGTAAACTTGGGTAATCACCAGCAATCATCAGGCGTCTTTTCGGCAAGGCCTGAACCCTGAATTTCCAATACCTTTTTATCCGGGAAACCACGAATGGTTCGTATCGTTGATGTCCGTGAAGTCACCAAGCCGATCGCCTCGCCGATCCGCAACGCCTATATCGATTTCAGCAAAATGACCACCAGCCTGGTCGCCGTGGTTACCGACGTCAAAGTCGATGGCCGCACGGTGGTCGGCTACGGTTTCAACTCCAACGGCCGTTACGGTCAGGGCGGACTGATCCGGGAGCGTTTTGCGCCGCGTCTGCTGGAAGCCAACCCTAAAAGCCTGCTTGACGACAGCGGCAGCAATATCGATCCGCACCGCGCCTGGAACGCGATGATGATCAACGAAAAACCCGGTGGCCACGGCGAACGTTCGGTTGCAGTCGGCACGCTCGACATGGCGATCTGGGATGCAGTCGCCAAAATCGCGCGCAAGCCGCTGTTCCGTCTGCTCGCCGAAAAACACGGAGTCACTGCCAATCCTAAAGTGTTTGTCTATGCAGCCGGCGGCTATTACTACCCCGGCAAGGATCTGCAGGCGCTGCGTAAAGAAATGCGCAGCTATCTCGACCGCGGCTACAACGTAGTCAAGATGAAAATCGGCGGCGCCGATCTCGCCGAAGACTGCCGGCGCATCGAAGCCGTGCTGACCGAGATCGGCAACAGTGCCCAACTGGCCGTTGACGCCAACGGTCGCTTCGATCTGGAAACCGGCATCGCTTATGCCAAAGCGTTGCGGCAATACCCGCTGTTCTGGTACGAAGAAGTCGGCGACCCGCTGGATTTCGCGCTGCAAGCTGCACTCGCAGAGTTCTATCCGGGGCCGATGGCCACCGGCGAAAATCTGTTCAGCCATCAGGACGCCCGCAACCTCCTGCGTTACGGCGGCATGCGACCGGACCGCGACTGGCTGCAGTTTGACTGTGCTCTGTCCTACGGCTTGTGCGAATACGAACGCACGCTGCGCGAGTTGCATATTGCCGGCTGGTCGCCGTCACGCTGCATCCCGCACGGCGGCCACCAAATGTCGCTGAACATCGCCGCAGGTCTCGGACTCGGCGGCAACGAAAGTTATCCCGACCTGTTCCAGCCCTACGGCGGATTCCCGGACGGCGTGCGCGTAGAAAACGGCAAGATCACCATGCCGGAACTGCCGGGCATCGGCTTTGAAGGCAAGTCTGACCTGATCAAGGTCATGCGCGAGCTGGGCGAGTAACGCTGCAGTACAAATGAAAACGGGCGCATCAGCGCCCGTTTTCATTTTAACCATTCTGCCTATTGACCCGGCACCTTTATGGCCTTGCATACCGGGAAACCCAGCACACCGTTGTGAGCGAACACGTAAATGCTATTACGTCCCAGGTCGCCGGTAACAACCACCTGAAAATCCTCCGGCTTCCACACCAGCGGCACCATCCGCTCCGGATCTGCGGATTCACAGAACATTTTCGGAATGCGTCCCGCCTGATACTCCTCGGTCAGATTCCAGGTCGGTTTCTGCGTCCAGTCGCGGAGAATCTTTTCGAACATGCGCGCGGGCATCCGCGCCTGCCTGAACAGTTCCTCACGGAACTTCTCCTTGGACCAGCCGCCGGCGGCAATAGTCTCGGCAATGATCGGTGACAACAGCAGCAGCGGCCGCAGCGTGTCGTAGCCCTGCCCCACCGAGAACATGATCTGCCAGGAGTACTGGCGCACCACGGCATCAGCGATATAGGGCATCAATTCTTCCGGTGTGGAACCGGAAACCGACGAGATGTGATTGCCGCCGGTATAACGCCCAACCGACAGCGCATTGCTGCCCGCAGCAAATCCGTAATCCGCGCAATTCGGCGTCCAGCCGATTTTGGCGACAACATCCTCGTTTTCGGCAACAACAACCCGCCAGGTGTTGCCGAAGGTCGCCTTGTCATTCTTGTGCGGCAGGAAGCCGGCGACGTTACGCAAATACAGCCGCCAGAAACGGCCAACACTGGTGTTGGCCTGAAAACCGTCGCGCATCACGCCCTGGGTGTAGTTGAAACCCAGCGCCTTGATCACCGGCCCGTTGAGAATGATCAGGTTGTCACCGCCTGGCGTGTTGCCGCTGTGCTCCACGCCATAGTCATGATCCGCCATGGCTTCCACTGCTGCGATCAGCACCGGCATGTATTCCGGACGACATCCCGCCATCACGCCGTTGACCGCGACACTCCATACCGTCGCTGCACGGTTGTCGGGCAACATCACACCCAGCACATCACCGGCTTTGCGATCTGTATGACGCAGGAAGGCTTCCACCTTT
>Ga0222712_10004402_pt1 | contig 14743 bp, 10 predicted proteins | sample C33_657DmetaG_FD_165043 | JGI IMG/M metagenome (GOLD analysis project Ga0222712, IMG submission 165043) | Estuarine water microbial communities from San Francisco Bay, California, United States - C33_657D | ecosystem: Environmental > Aquatic > Marine > Unclassified | place: USA: California... | reverse complement strand
CCGGCTCATTCTGGTCTCTGCCATCACGCCCACCCCTGCAGGCGAGGGCAAGACCACAGTGTCCATCGGATTGGCCCAGGGCCTGGCCCGCTTGGGACGACGCGCCGCGCTGGCCCTGCGCCAACCCTCGATGGGTCCGGTCTTTGGCCGCAAGGGCGGAGCCACCGGCGGCGGCAAAAGCACGGTGCAACCCTCGCAGTCCATCAACCTGCATTTCACCGGCGACTTCCACGCCATCACCAGCGCGCACAATCTGCTCTCTGCCGTGCTGGACAATCAACTCGTGCAGGGCCAGAGCAGCCTCAAGCCCGAGGGCCTGCTGTGGAAGCGGGTGATGGATTGCAATGACCGCGCGCTGCGCCGCATTCAAACCAGTTCAGGCGCGCCCACGCAACGGGCCACCGGCTTTGACATCACCGCGGCCTCCGAGGTGATGGCCATCCTTTGCCTCTCGCAGTCGCTGGCGGATTTGCGAGCCCGCCTGGAGCGCATCGTCACCGGATTCACCCCTGAGGGCGAACCGGTGTATGCCCGCGACTCCAAGGTGGTTGGCGCCATGCTGGCTTTGCTGCGTGACGCCCTGCAGCCCAACTTGGTGCAATCCGTGGAGGGCGTGCCTGCCTTTCTGCATGGCGGCCCCTTCGCCAACATCGCCCATGGCTGCAACAGCGTGTTGGCCACGCAAATGGCGCTGGCCCATGCCGATGAAGTCGTCACCGAGGCTGGTTTTGCCTTCGACCTTGGCGGCGAGAAATTCATGCACATCAAATGCCGTCAGAGCGGACTCAAGCCTGATGCCATTGTGCTGGTGGCCACCGTGCGCGCGCTCAAGATGCACGGCGGCGTGGCGCTTGCGGATCTGGCCAAACCCGATGTTGATGCGCTGCAACGCGGCATGGAAAATCTGCAGGCCCATGTGCAAAGCGCGCAGGCCTTCGGTCGTCCGGTGGTGGTGGCCATCAACCGATTCGCCCAGGACCACGAGGACGAGTTGGCCGTGGTTCGGCAGTACTGCCGCGCTGCGGGTCTGCGTTGCGCCGTGGCCGATGTCTTTGGTCAGGGTGGTGCTGGCGCCATCGAGCTTGGCGAGCAGGTGCTCGAGGTGCTGTCCCAGCAATCTGCGGATCGTCCGCTGCCCATGCTCTATGAGCCCACGCAGCCCCTGGCCCAGCGCCTGGAAGCCGTGGCCACGCAGATTTATGGCGCCGATGGTGTGGACATCACGCCTGAGGCCCAGCAGCGCTTTGCGCTCTTTGAGCGCGCAGGTCTGGGCAACCTGCCCCTGTGCATGGCCAAGACGCAAAACTCGCTCTCTGATGACGGCACGCGCCTGGGCAGGCCCACTGGTTTCCGAGTCACCGTGCGTGACTTTGAGCTGGCCAATGGCGCGGGCTTCCTGGTGGCGCTTTGCGGCAACATGATGCGCATGCCGGCCCTTCCCAAGGAGCCAGCGGCCTGGCGCGTGGATGTCTCCCCAGAGGGCGAGATCACCGGCATTTGAGTTCCCTGCGCTTCCATGGCAGACGCATTCATCCGCAAGGCCTTCGTGTTGGGCGCCGGCCTTGGCGAGCGGCTTCGCCCGCTGACCCTGCAACTGCCCAAGCCGCTGATTCCGTTTTTTCATGAGCCGCTGATCGCCCGCGCCTTCGACCATCTGCGCGGCAGTGGGCTGCGCGAGGCCATCGTCAACACCCATCACCTGCCCGAGGCCTTTGCGCAGGCCTTCCCCCAGCAGCGTTGCGGCGACATGCCGCTGAGCTTCCGTCATGAGCCCCTGCGCTTGGAGACTGCCGGCGGCATCGCCAATGTGCGCGATTGGCTCGGCGATGAGTCCTTTGTTGTCTACAACGGCGATGTGCTCGCCACGCTGCCACTGGAGCCTCTCATTCAAGCGCATCAACAGCGCGGCAATCTCGTCACCATGGCCCTGCGCAGCCGTGGCCCTGCCCTGCATGTGGCCTGGGATCAGGCCAGCGGCAGAGTGCGCGACATCCGCAATCGTTTGGGCCTTGGTGCTGCCTTGCCGCAATATCTTTTCACTGGCATCTACGCCTGCTCGCCGCAGATTCACGAGTGGATCGAGCCTGGCCGCCCGCAGAGTGTGGTGGAGGTGTTTTTGGAGATGATGCGCCAGGGAGCGCCGGTGGGCGGCGTGCTCATTGATGAGGGGCAGTGGTGGGACTTGGGCAGCCGCGAGGCTTATCTTGCGGCCCACGCCCAAGGCCTGGCCTTGGGCCTTAACCGACTGCCAGCCATTCATCCACAAGCCTTCGTCGAGAAAGGCGCAAGCCTGCAGGGCCTCAATGTTTTGGGTCCTGGCAGCGTGGTGGAGAGCGGCGCCAGCCTCAGCGATTGTCTGCTGTGGCCGGGTGCGCGCGTCGCCGCCGGGGCAAGGCTCCAAGGCTGCATCGTGCGCAGCGGACAAGTGGCCCATGGGCAGGCGCAGGCCCAGGATTTTTAGCCTGGCTTCGGCTTGGGCTGATTGAAATGAAGCATTGACGACCCGGCCAGCTGGGCGATTTCGTGAACCATGCGTTTCCTTCGTCTCGTGGGTTCACTGCTCGTGCTGCTCTGTGTTTTGTGCGCTTGTGGGCGCCGCGATGAAACCGCAGCGCGAGGCTTACAGGACGGCAAGAAGGTGGTGGTCACAACCTTCACCATTTTGGCGGACATGGCCCGCGCGGTCGCAGGCGACCTCCTCGAGGTGCACAGCATCACCAAGCCAGGCGCAGAGATTCACGACTACGAACCCACGCCCATGGATTTGGTGCGCGCCTCCAAGGCGGATCTTATCCTTTGGAATGGCCTGGGTTTGGAGCGCTGGTTTGAGCGCTTTTACACCAGACTCAAAACCGTGCCTGTGGCGGTCCTCAGCCAGGGCATTGCGCCGATGCCGATTGCGGCAGGTCCCTACTCGGGCAAGGCCAATCCCCACGCCTGGATGTCAGCGGCCAACGCGCTGATTTATGTGCGCAACATTGAGGCGGCCTTTGCGCGGTTGGCGCCGCAGCACGCCGCTGCCTTTGCCGCCAACGCCAAGGCCTATGGTGAAAAGCTCAGTCAGCTCGACGCACGCCTGCGCCAGCGCGTGGCACAGTTGCCGCCGCAACGGCGCTGGCTGGTGACTTGTGAGGGGGCTTTCTCCTACCTGGCCCGTGACTATGGCCTACGCGAGTTGTACCTCTGGCCAGTGAACGCCGAGCGCGAGGGCACCCCGCAGCAAATGCGCGCCGTGGTTGACGGCATTCGCCGCGAGAAGATCGAGGTCCTGTTCTCTGAGACCACCCTCAGCGACAAGCCCATGCGCCAAATCGCGAGGGAAACCGGCTGCCGCTTTGGTGGCCTGCTGCATGTGGATTCGCTCACCGATGCCCAAGGCGAGGCGCCAACCTTTTTGCAGTTGTTGGAGGTCAACACCAACACCCTGCTCAAGGCCTTGGCAGCACCCTGAGCACGGCGGGTCAGGGCGCCAAGCCTGTACCGCGAAGGCGGCCAGCACTCAGCGCGCAACATTTACTCTGCTGCGGCGGCAGGCGCGGCTTCAACGCCTCCGGCAGGCATGCCCTTTTCGCGCAGCTTCTGCTTCACGGCCTCTTCGATCTCAGCGTAAAGCGTGGCGTCGCCCTTGAGGGTGTCCTTGGCGGCGTCGCGGCCCTGTGCCAATTGAGTGCCCTTGTAGCTGATCCAGGATCCGCGCTTCTGCAGGATGTCGTACTCCATGGCCAGATCCAGCATCGAGCCGACATTGGAGATGCCTTCGTTGTACATGATGTCGAACTCGGCCTCGGTGTAGGGAGGTGCCAGCTTGTTCTTCACCACCTTGATCTTGGTGCGGTTGCCCAGCACGGTGCCGTCGCTGCCCTTGATGGCGCCGATGCGGCGGATGTCCACGCGCACGCTGCTGTAGAACTTCAGGGCCTTGCCGCCAGGGGTGGTTTCCGGGTTGCCAAACATCACGCCGATCTTCTCGCGGATCTGGTTGGTGAAGATGCAGGTGGTGCGCGCCTTGCTGATGATGGCGGTGAGCTTGCGCAGTGCGGCGCTCATCAGGCGGGCTTGAGCGCCCACGGTGCTGTCGCCGATCTCGCCTTCGAGTTCCTGGCGCGTGACCAGAGCGGCGACGGAGTCAATGACGATCACATCCAGCGCATTGCTTCGCACAAGGGTCTCGCAGATGCGCAGGGCTTCTTCACCGCTGCTGGGCTGGGAGACAAGCAACTCGTCCATCTTCACGCCGAGGCGGCGCGCGTAGGTGGGGTCCAGGGCGTGCTCCACATCAATGAAGGCAGCCAGGCCGCCGGCGCGCTGGGCCTGCGCGATGGCCGTGAGGGTCAAAGTGGTTTTACCCGAGGACTCAGGCCCGTAGATCTCGACGATACGGCCGCGGGCAAAACCACCCACGCCCAAGGCCTGATCAATGAGCAGATTGCCCGTGGGAATCACACTGACCTCGGCCTTGTGATCTGCGCCCATCTTGAGGATGGCGCCCTCGCCGAAGTCCTTCTGGATTTGCTGAATGGCCATGTCCAAATTGCGGGCGCGCGCCTCGATCAATTTATTGTTGTTGGGTTCGGCGGAGGCGGAGGAAGGAGACTTGGCCATGGGGTCGTGGTGTGTGTTGTTCAGTAGAACAGTTAGCGGGGAATGGGAGTGAGTCCAGCCCTTTTTTCGGGGAATCCAGCCAAAGGGCAAGCCGACTCAGGCATCAGGGCATCAGGGACCTAAGCGGGTCAAGCCAAGTTCGGGCCATGCGCGTGATTTGCACCAACACGGTGAGCGCGGAGATGCCATAGGCCGCCCAGGCCAGGCCGCGGGCGGCCCATTGCAGGGCCCGTTCATGGGCCTCGCGTTGCTGTTGCGCCAGCTCGGCCAAGGATTCATCGAGTCGGCCAGTGATCTCCGCGGTCTGCAGGCTCAGCCGCATTTCAGGCGGCAAGGCCGGGTGATCCAGAGCCTCTGCCAAGGGCAGGCCGGCCGCAAGGCCCTCCCTGGCCTGCGTCGCGGCTTGGCGCAAGTGGCCGCCCACCCCGCCCTCGGCCAGCAGCTGCAGCAGGCCATGCCAAGGCAGGCCGCCTGCCACTCCCAGCGCTAGGGTTTGGCAAAAGACGGCGAGTTGGCCATGGCGCCGTGCGGGGCCCAACAAGGGCACTCGCCCCAAAGCCGCATCCAGCCTGGCTTGCAGTTCCGCGCGTGTGCTTAGCCAGCGCCAAGCCAAGCCCACCCCCCCGATGGTCAGCCAAAGGCCAAGAAGGGAGAAGAACAGCCCCGCCGAGTTTTGGCTGCCCGCCAGGATTGGACCGAGCTGCGGCAGCAGCAAACCCAAGTGCAGCAGGAGCAGCGGGTAGGGCAAGGCCGCGCGCAGGGCAGCGCGCGCGCGGTCCTGTTGTTGGTGGTGATCCGCCAGATGTCGCAGTGCCTGCTCGAGCCTTCCGCTTTGGCTCCCGGCGCGGATCAATGCCAGATCCAAGGCATCGAGCCCTCGGCCTTGGGCCATGGCATCAGGCAGCGGCAGGCCTTCCTGCAGGCCAGCTGAGGTGGTGGATAAAAACTCCTGCCAGCTCCGACTGATGGCGTGGCCACGCAGCACCTCGATGGCCTTGATGGAAGGCAGGCCCACTTCATGCAGGCGCGCCAGCTCCAACAACAGGTTGCCTTTTTCCTTTGAGGTCATCACCTGCGCAGCTTGCTGCCTGTCCGGCCCCGTTGGCAAGCGCCAAGCCGCCATCACCGTGCCTTGCACAATGAACTCCTTGCCGCAATGACCGAGGCGGGGCGCCAATCAGGGGCTGGCTCAGTCTTGGTTGGGACCACTGGCTCGTTTTTGGGCTGCGGGGCCGATTGTCGGCTTGCAGGGCGGGAGGATTGGGTCTTGAAAGGGTGGCATGGTTCATTCTGCCTGCCTTTCGCTGGGTTCGGTTGCCCTGATCAACTCGCTGTGCCGCACTTGGCGTCTGCCGTTGCTGCTGCTTGGGCTGTCCGCGCTGCGCTGCGTTGCGGCGGCTCCTGCGGCCATGAGCGACGCGGCGGCTGCTCTGGCGGGTGAGGCCTTGCAGCCGATGAAGTATGGCCGATCAGATGCGGTGGTGGATTTGGAGGTTGGGCTCTGGGCCTGGCCCCTTCCCTGTGATGCGGATGGCGACGGGGATTTTGATTTGGTGGTGTCCTGCCCGGACAAGCCTTACAACGGGGTGTATTGGTTTGAAAACAAGGAGGGGCCCAAGGTGTTGATGCCCGTGTTTGCGCCTGCCAAGCGCCTGGGTCCGACCAAGACTTATGTGATGCCAAGTTATGATGCCGCTGGCAGGATGCGGGTGCTGAGTCCTGGCTTTGAGTATCTTCAGGTGCCCACGCAGGGCCTGGCTGAGGCCCGCGCGATCAAGGCGCCGGCGGTGAAGTGGTATCGTTTGATGGGCAAGCAGCGCAAGGGGCCTGGCTTGCGTCATCACCAGTGGCGCCTTGCCGATTACAATGGTGATGGGCGTCGCGATTTGGTGGTCGGCATCGAGGACTGGAGCGAGTATGGCTGGGATGATGCCTGGGATGCAGAGGGCCGTTGGCTCAATGGTCCGCTGCACGGACTGGTGTTTGTGTTTCTCAATCAGGGCAGCGAGGAGCAGCCGGATTGGAGCGGTGAGCCGCAGCGCGTGTTGCCGGTGGACACTTATGGTTGTCCCTCGCCGAACTTTGAGGACTTCGATGGCGATGGGGATTTGGATCTGCTTTGTGGCGAGTTCCTCGATGGCTTCACCTATTTTGAAAATCTCGGCAGCGCCACAGCGCCGCGTTACAGCAGCGGTCGTCGCCTGCATCAGCCCGATGGGACGGAGCTGCGCATGGCTCTGGAGATGATTGTGCCCGTGGCCTTCGATTGGGACCGCGATGGGGACAAGGACCTGATCTGCGGCGATGAGGACGGCCGCGTGGCGCTGCTGCGCAACACCGGGCGCATGGACGCGGGGCACAGTCCGCTGTTTGAGGCCCCGGCTTATTTCAGGCAACAGGGCGATGATCTGCAGTTTGGTGCGCTGGTCACTCCCGTGGCCTGTGATTGGGATGGTGATGGCGATACGGATCTGCTCTCGGGCAATACGGCCGGTTGGATGGGCTGGTTTGAGAACCTCAGTGGTCCTGGGGTGGCTCAACCGCGTTGGGCGCCGGTGCGGCGTTTGCAGGCCGCAGGGCGCGAGGTGCAAATCATGGCGGGGCCCAATGGCAGCATTCAGGGTCCGGCGGAGGCGAAGTGGGGCTACACCACGCAGAGCGTTGCGGATTGGGATGGCGATGGCGATTTGGACATTGTCTTCAACAGCATTTTGGGCCGGGTGCAGTGGCTCGAGAACATCGGCAGTGCCAAGGCGCCACGGCTTGCCGCCGCGCAGCCGCTGGAGGTGCTCTGGCAGGGCGAGCCGCCGCGTTTGGCCTGGGGTTTTGCCAAGGCGCAGGGCCGTGAGTTGCTGACCCAGTGGCGCACCACGCCTTTTGCCGTGGACTGGAACCGCGATGGGCGCATGGACCTGATCATGCTCGATGCGGAAGGTTACCTGGCCTACTTCGAGCGCAGTGCCAAGCCCGCTGCAGTGCTGCTGCCGCCGCGTCGCATCTTTGTTGATGACAAGGGCAAGCCGCTGCAGCTCAATGCCGGGGCGGCGGGCAAGAGTGGGCGTCGGAAGTTCTGCCTCATGGATTGGGATGGTGACGGCAAGTTGGACCTGTTGCTCAACGGCCAAAACGCGCGCTTCTGGCGGCAGAGCGGCGAGCGCGATGGCCGGATTGTTTTTGAGGACAAGGGCAATGTGTCCACCCGCAACATCGAGGGGCATGACACCAGCCCCACGGCCGTGGACTTTGATGGCAATGGCATTGAGGACCTGCTCATCGGTGCCGAGGACGGCCGCTTCTACCATCTGCCCAATCCCCGTGCCCGTTGAGCCAGGGCTTACGGCGGGGCCGAGGATTTGATTGCCGCCGGGCGTTCCTTGGGCAAGACTGCGCGCCGCTTCGCCGTTGGCTTGGACGGTCCCTTGGGGCTGCGCTGGGTCTGCGTTGCTGGCGCTTCTTGGTTGCCTTGCCTGCAATCGTTTCCATCCCTCGGACCTTCCCTTCAACTCAACCCCCTGCCCTCATGAACCCCCGCTCCCTGATTCCCGCCTTGGCGCTTGCTGCTGCTGCGCCGCTTCTTGCTCAAAGCCCCGCCGCTGAGTGGGGTGAATTCCGTGGCCCGCAGCATAATGGCCATGCGCCGGCGCTGAAGGTCGGAGATTGGAAGCGCGCGAAGGTGCGCAAGCTTTGGGATGTGGAGACGCCCTCGGGCTTCAGCAGTTTTGCAGTGGCCGGTGCCAATGCCTACACCATCATCACGGGTGAGACAGACGGCAATGTCGGCGAAGTGCTCGTCTGCCTTGAGGCCAAGAGCGGCCGCAAACTCTGGCAGCAGCCCCTGACCTTGATTTCGAAGTACGACGGCGGTGGCGACGCCGGCACGCCGGACAACAAGGGTGGTGACGGTCCGCGCTCCACGCCTGTGGTGCATGGCGGCAAGGTTTATGCCATTGACGCCAATCTGGGCGTGTTCTGCTTTGATGCCATCAGCGGCAAGCCGCAGTGGAAGCGCGATGTCATGAAGGAAAACGCCGGGGTGCAGATCAAGTGGCAGAATGCCGCCTCGCCCCTCATTGATGGGCAGGTGCTCATGCTTTGTGGCGGGGGTTCCGGCCAGGCCTTGCTGGGTTTGGACAAGGACAGCGGCAAGGTGTTGTGGAAGGGCGAGGACGACAAGATGACCCATGCCACGCCCATTTTGGCGGACATCCATGGCGTGCATCAGGCCATCTTCTTCACTCAAAAGGGGCTGGTGGGCGTGGTGCCACAAAACGGTGAGGTGCTCTGGCGCGCGGAGTTTCCCTTCAAGGTGTCCACGGCGGCAAGCCCGGTGGTGTTTGAGGACATTGTGTATTGCTCGGCGGGTTATGGGGTGGGCGCAGGGGCCTTCAAGATCGCCAAGAAGGGCAGCGCGCTGAGCGCTGAGGCGCTGTGGCGCCGCGAGAACGAGTGCTTCAATCATTGGAGCACGCCTGTGGTCAAGGACGGCTACCTCTACGGCATGTTCAGCTTCAAGGAGTATGGCAAGGGCCCTCTGGCCTGCGTGGACATTCGCACGGGCAAGGATGTCTGGAAGGAAGAGGGCTTTGGCCCCGGCCAAGTCATCTTGAGCGGCGACCAAATCGTGGCCCTCAGCGACAAGGGCGAGCTGGTCATCGTGGAGGCCTCGTCAGAGGCCTACCGTGAACTCAAGCGCGAGGATGTGCTCAAGGGCAAGGTCTGGAGTTATCCCGTGCTGGCCTACAACCATCTCTTTGCACGCAGCACGGAGCAGGGAGTTTGCCTGGAGATTCAATAAGGGGGTTGGCGCATCGCGCTTGAGTGCGCGCGCAGAGCCCAAAGCCAGAGGCCGCGTTTCCGGCGAGGAACGCGGCCTTCTTGTTGCTGCGCTGTTGACCCTGAGTTGACTTGCAGCAGGCCAAGGCGGCTGCGGCCCTGGGTTGATGGGCGATCTGATGCTGGCAGGCCGCGGGCCAGCAGTTTAGCGAATGGGCCCGAACTCCGCTGGGTCCTTTTCCAAGGTCGGCGCTGCCTCGGGGATGCGCTGTGGATAGGGGATGTTGAGGCGCTGCTCGAGTTGCCTGAGGTTTTCAATCAGCGAGGGCGTGCGTTGGTCGGCCTTGGCGTAGGCCTGCCGCAGCATGGCATAGGCGGTCTTCCAGTCGCTGGCCTCCTGGCTTTGCGCCAGTTGATAGGCGGCGAAGCGTGCGTAGCGCGCCTGCCCGGTGAGATCGCGCACCTTCAGCCAAGCCTGTGCGGCAAGCTTGGGCTCATGCGTGCGGTTCTGGTAAATCTCAGCCAGGGTGTGCCAGAGTTTGGCGTTTTGGGGCAGGTGGCTTAAACCGGTTTTCAGGATGGCCACGCCTTGGGCCTTGTACTGCTCGCTGAGTCTGCCGCGCACCCAGGGCTCGATGGATTCGTTGTAGAGGTAGTGTGAGGCGGCGTTGTAGGCCATGTGCCAGGCGGCCTCGTCCCAGTAATTGGCGTGCTTGGGTTGCAGGGTGCAGGTCAGGGCCATGAGGCTGTCCACGCGGGCCCAGGCCACGAGTTCCCAGGCGCGGTAGGCCTGCAGGTAGGTGACGCTGGCCACCAGCGAGCGCAGGCCGCCAAGGGCCGCGGCAAAACCCATCTGCCCCAGATTGCCGCGCAGGCCCATGTCCACCGGCGGGTTGAGCAGGGCTTGTTGCTGCAATTGTTGGCGCAGTGCTTGGCCCAAGGGCTGGCTCAGGCCGCCGACGCCCAGCAACACCGCAAGGGCAAGCAGCATGGCCCGTCCGGGCGTTGCTGCGGTGAAGCGCGAGTTGGGCTTGGCGGCAGGAGTGTCCATGGCGGCGTGAGGGCTGGGCGGCCTTCAGAGTTCCTTCTCCACAAAGAGCAGATGCGAGGCCATGGCGTAGCCCAGCACATAGAGCAGGCTCATGCCGGCAATGCCCAGCAGTGCGGGCATGCCAAGGCTCTGGCCGTTGATCACAGCGTCGGTGACATCAAAGAGCGTGAGGTCTGGGGTGATGACGGCCAGCAGGGTTTTCCAGACTTGGCGCAGGGCAACGCCCTGCCCGCTGAGGAAGGTTTCGCGGATCAATTCCTGGCCGTGGCCGCAGAGCGTGGCCAGAAAGCCGATGACCATGGTGAAGAGGGTGCTGCTGGCCATGCAGGAAATCATCAGGGTCATCGCCGTGATGACGCTGCTTTTCAGAAAAATCACCAGCACGCCGGCCTGCAGATTCCAGCCCAGACCCTGTTGGGCCACCATGGCCTGGAGTTGTGCGACGGCCTGCGGGCTGTCCTGTCCCTCGGCCTTGAGCGCAGCCACGGCCTGCGCGAAAACGAGATTCTGCCGCAGGTACAGCATGAGGCTCAGTGCCAGATCCAGCACCAGCATGCCCACGGCAATGGTCATGAGCACGCCAAGCAGCTTGCCCAGCAGGTAATTGAGGCGAGGCACAGGCTTGGCCAGCACGGTGTACAGCGTGCGGTCTTCAAGATCGCGCGGCAACAGCAGCGCGGTGGCGCAGATGCCCATCACCACGCTGAAGACCTGCAGCGCGCCGAAGGCCACATCCTTGAGCAGCTTGAGTTGTTGCTCCGGGTTGATGATGGCAAAGCCCAGACCTGCGGCCACCACAATGACGCAGAACACGGCGAGAAAGGCCATGATGCGCATGCGCAGCAATTGAGTGAAGGTGGCGCAGGCCAGGGTCCAGATGCGGGAGAGGTGTGCCATGGTTGCCGATCGCTTCAGGAGTTGCCGCCTTGCGGGGTGCTTGGGCGGTCCGTGGCCACGGATAAAAAAAGCTGCTCCAGCGAGGTGCTGGGATGGCCACAGGAAAGCAGACGCGCCGGGGCGTGGCGGGCGATGAGCGCGCGAATCTCATCGAGGAGCTGTGGTGAGGCCTCAGCCAGCAGGAGTTGAGTTTCCTGCTTGAGGGCAATGAGGTCTTCAAGCCTGCCTTCGCAGACCATGCGGCCGTGGGCCATGATGCCGATGCGGTCGCAGACCTCCTGCATTTGTTCAAGCAGGTGGCTGGTCACCAGCACGGTGATGCCTTCCTTCTTGAAGCCCACGATGAGGTCGCGGATGTTGCGCGAGCCCAAGGGGTCAACGCCGGCGGTGGGCTCATCCAAAATCAACAGCCGCGGCCGATGCAACAAGGCCTGCGCCAGACCCAGGCGCTGCAGCATGCCTTTGGAGAAGCCGGCCACGCGGCGGTGGGCAGCGTCTTGCAGGCCAGTGAGCTCGAGCAACTCCGCAGCACGGCTGCGCAGGGCAGTGCCGCTCATGCCGCAGAGCCTGCCGAAAAACAGCAGGGTCTCAAGGCCGCTGAGGTGCTTGTAAAAATAAGGGTTCTCCGGCAAAAAGCCAACCTGCTCGCGGCTGGCCACCTCCGTGCTGGGGCGACCAAAGATCCGGCAGCGGCCGGCGCTGGGCTGCACCAGATTGAGCACGGCCTTCATGGTGGTGGACTTGCCACAGCCATTGGGGCCGATGAGGCCGTAGACCTCGCCGGGTTCTACGCGTAAATTCAAGTCCTGCACGGCCATGAAGGCGGCCTTGCCCAGTCCGGCCTTGAAGACCTTGGTGAGCTGCTCGACTTCGATGGCGGGTGCAGACATGGGTGGAGCGTGAAGAATACGCCCTGAGGATGCGCGGGGCTCCCCTGCCCGTCAATGCGTCATGCGCCCTTGGCGTCGTCGCCGCTGAGCAATCCAATCTCCCGCCCTGTTCTCAGCGCCGCAGTCCGATGCTCCAGAGGTGATTGCCTGAGGTGATGAAGAGGGTTTTGCCATCCGGCCCGCCCAAGGCGCAGTTGCAGGATTCGTCCGGGGCGGTGGGCACAAAGTCCACCAGCCGTCCGCGCAAGCTGAGAATGTAGCAGCCGGCCTTGAATTCGTTGTGTTCCCACTGGTTGCGTTCATTGACGCCGGCGGCGACAAAGATCAGGCCGTGGGCAAGCTTCATGCCGTCAGGGCCGCGGCCTGCGCCCCAGTCAAAGATCACCTTGGGTTTGCCGCCATCGCAGAGCCCTTCGGCGTTGAGGTCATAGCGCAGCAGCCGCCGCGACCCGCCCCTGGTGTTGTTGTTGTTGTCGGCGATGTAGAGATGACGGCCGTCGGCAGAGATGGCGATGCCGTTGGGACGCTCACTGCCCGGCAGGTTCAAGCGGGTGGTCTTGCCCGGAGCCTCGATGCGGTAGACGCCTTCAATGGCCTTGCCGCCTTCAAGGATTTCCATGTTGTCGCGCGGGCCATAGCGCGGGTCGGTGAAATAGATTCGGCCCTGAGGGTCCATGCAAAGGTCGTTGGGGCTGTTGAAGCGCTTGCCTTGATGATGACTGGCCAGCACGGTGATGCGCCCGTCCTTCTCAGTGCGGGTAACGCGGCGCAGGCCGTAGTCGCAGGACACCAGACGCCCCTCGCGGTCAAACAGCAGGCCATTGGAGACGCTGTGGCGAAACACCTCCGTGCGGCCGTCGGGGCGCAGGCGGTTGATGTGCTTGCCATCGGTGAAGTAGAGATGCCCATCCTTCCAGGCTGGGCCTTCACCGGCGCCAATGTTGCCGTGGTCGCGGGCCTTGCTGCCTGGGGCCAGCGGCGATTGCGCGCAGTGGGCAAGCAAGAGGCAGCAAAGGGGCAGAAGGGCGCGCAGCATCGGATTCATGGAAGCAAACCAACAGCGCGGCGCGGGCGCAACTTTCAGGGCTTGCTGAACTCGCGATCCAGCGCATCGAGATAACGCGAGATGGCATCGCTGCGCGGCGGCAACTCCTGCTCAATGGTCTGTGGCAGACGCAGGTAATCCTCAAAGGTGCCCGACATCGCTGGGCTGCTGTTGGCTTCGTGCACATCGAGCAGATCGCGAATGGCGCGGCTTTGCTCGGCGGTTTGGTTGAGTTGTTTGCGCAGCTCGCCAAGGCGCTTGGCCGCATCACGGTTCTTGCCTTCGCTCAGTTCGGTGACGATGATCAGGTACTGCCCAATAATGGGTCGCAGCAGGACGGCGCTGCGTTGTTGCAGCACGGAGAGTGCCGTGATGCAGCGTTTGAAAATTTCCTGCCGATCCGGGCGCTTGAGCACGGCTTCAAAGTTTTCAATGGGAAGTGCGGCATCCACCAGGGGCTCATCTGCCTTGGGCTTGGCCGCATCGCTCATGGGCTTGTCAGCGGGCTTGGGCAGTGGCTTGGCTTCCGCTTTTTTAGGTTCGGGTTGTGGAGTGGCGGTGGGCTTGGCCGCATCGCTCATGGGCTTGTCAGCGGGCTTGGGCAGTGGCTTGGCTTCACTTTTCTTTGGTGCCGGTTTTTCCGCGGGTGCCGCGGGCTTTGGATTTTGCAATTTGGCTCTGCTGCCGGAGCGGACGCTGGGTTTGCCCTCCCCATCCTTGTTGGCTGCGGCTGCAGTGTCTGGGCTGGCAGGAGCGGCCGCGGGCATGGCGGGAGTCGTGGCGGGAGTGGCCGCAGGTTTGTTGTCGAACAGACCGCCGAAGAGGCCGCGCTTGCGCGTTGTGGGGGTGCCGGCGGCGGGAGTGGCAGGAGCAGTGGCGGTTGCTGGCGCAGCAGCAGAAGCCGTCGTGCTGGCACTGGCAGCGGGCATGGCTGCTGGTTTCTCGTTGAGGGCAGGTTGAGCGATCAGGCTTGGGGGCAGGCGGCTTGCCGAGGGCGCAGTGGCAGGCCGAGGCTTGCTGTCGCTGGTTTTCTTGTTGGTCTTGTTGTCAGTGCTGGAGGCAGGAGCGGCCGCGGGCATGGCGGGAGTCGTGGCAGGAGTGGCCGCAGGTTTGTTGTCGAACAGACCGCCGAAGAGGCCGCGCTTGCGCGTTGTGGGGGTGCCGGCGGCGGGAGTGGCAGGAGTAGTGGCGGTTGCTGGCGCAGCAGCAGAAGCCGTCGTGCTGGCACTGGCAGCGGGCATGGCTGCTGGTTTCTCGTTGAGGGCAGGTTGAGCGATCAGGCTTGGGGGCAGGCGGCTTGCCGAGGGCGCAGTGGCAGGCCGAGGCTTGCTGTCGCTGGTTTTCTTGTTGGTCTTGTTGTCAGTGCTGGAGGCAGGAGCGGTCGCGGGCATGGCGGGAGTCGTGGCGGGAGCGGCCGCAGGTTTGTTGTCGAACAGACCGCCGAAGAGGCCGCGCTTGCGCGTTGTGGGGGTGCCGGCGGCGGGA
>Ga0222712_10004401_pt1 | contig 14743 bp, 9 predicted proteins | sample C33_657DmetaG_FD_165043 | JGI IMG/M metagenome (GOLD analysis project Ga0222712, IMG submission 165043) | Estuarine water microbial communities from San Francisco Bay, California, United States - C33_657D | ecosystem: Environmental > Aquatic > Marine > Unclassified | place: USA: California... | reverse complement strand
CTCCGTCGGTGGTTGTCATTCGTGGCGTCATGTCGTCCTCCGTCTGTGGTTGTCATTCGTGGCGTCATGTCGTCCGTCGTCCTCTGTCTGTCTTCCATTCGTGGCGTCACGTCGTCCGTCGTCCTCTGTCTGGTTTACATTCGTGGCGTCACGTCGTCGTCGTCGTCCTCCGTGGACGTCTGGTCACCGTCGACGAGTCATGACCAGGACAACCATCATTCGTCCCTCCCTCCGTCGTCGTCTTCGCCCGACCGTCGTCGACGCGTCGCTCGCGCGTCTCGTGAAACTTCGACGTCGTTCTCGAGAACGTTTCATCGCGCGCCCGACGTCGTTCGCGTTCGCGCCTCCGACATCGAGCGACGCGTTCAAGGCATCGCACGTAGTATCACCTATCACACATCGCTCGCTCGATCGATCGATGAGTGATACCGTTGAACGATCGATGGGGCGATTTATGTAGTGCGAGGACGGTTGCTCCGTCGTCGTCGTCGATCGAGGTGATCACGCCGCCGTCGCGCGCGCGAGTTTTGGTCGTCGTCGTCGTTCGTTTGTCACGCCCGTGAAGCGCGTGCGCATGACGCGCACGACGGTGAGCCGTTCGGTCGCGCGCGCGCTCGCGCGCGCGGACGTCGAGCTCACGCGCGAGCTCGCGCTCGCGCTCGCCCTCGTGACATCGCGAGCGTCGAGTGTTGGTGTAGAGTTGAGAGATGAAAACGCAAACGCGCACCCGTTCGTGTGCGCGTTCGCGGGCGACAAGAGCGGGGGGGTGATTGGGGCGTACGTCGGCGAACGCGCGAACGCGCTCGGCGCGCGCGAACGCGCGAACGCGAGGGACGTACGAATCGTGCGTTCGACTGCGAGAGGGGTGGAAAGCATAGCGTCGAGCGCGCGCGCGTACGTCGCTCGCGCGCTGGTGGAGGAGGCACACGCGAGGAAAGGCGAGCGCGGGGACGTCGCGCGCGCGTGCGAGGCGTTCGCGGTGAGCGAGCCGAGCGTCGCGAAGCGGGCGAGGGAGGTTTTCGCGAAGAATCCATCGGCGAGAATCGATGCGTTTTTAACGACTGAAGTCGAGCGGTTTATGGATGTGGATGAGATGCTCATCGCGAGGCACGTCGGGAGAGGGGATGAAGCGAGCGCGCTCGTCGCCGCGGAATGGCACGCGGATGGGCCCTATCGCGGCTGGGCGCGACCGCACGGGGTGTACGCGAAGACTCTCGAGGCGTATGGGCGAGGCGCAGAGGCGAGGGATCGAGCGCGAATAGCTTTAAGCGCGGGGGCGTGGTGGACGATGGGGGCGAACGGGACGCTTTTGGACGAGATGAAGACGATGAGCGGGTACGCCGGGCGGAGCGCGGAGGACGCGCGGAGGACTTTGGATGGAGCAGATGTCGCGGGCGTCGAACGAGGGGAGGCGCCATTGACGAAAGAAGCGTTGGCGCTCAAGCGCGCGATGGCGACGCTCGACGCCGTGGCTTGGGGGGAAATCAATGGGTGGATGGATTCTCGCGAACGCGTCGCCGAGGCGTTAGCGGATGCGGGATTACGTCAAGTCTCCGAGTTCGTGCTGCATGGCTTACGCGAGGAGTGATGGGCACTTGACGATTGATATTTTCTTCGCTCGCGCGTTGTATTTCTACAGTAATTTTTATTACTACTGTACCTGTACCGTACAGGATGAATGTATCAAATTTTGGCTACGTTTCGTAAGTGTACAACAATAAAGGATCACGTTTCGGCGGACTTCATGAGCTCGCGAACGTCGCCGATGGTTAAACCCGCTTTGGCGTCGTCGCGCTTTGCGAGGCTCAAATCGCTCGCGATGTCATTCAGCTCATCCGCACGCCGACGCGCGAGCTGAAAAACTTTTTCTTCAATCGTTCTTCTGACGATGAATCGATGCACGCACGTCGGCTTGGTTTGCCCGATGCGGTCGACGCGCTTTTTCGCTTGCGCCTCGAGACCGGGATCAAGCACCGGTTCGAGAAGCACCACGTGTTGCGCCTCGGTCAAATTCAATCCGTGCGCGCCGCGCTTGAGAGGAAGCAGCAGCGCGTTCACTTCGAGGTTGGTTTTGAAATTTTCCAGCGAGGCGTTGAGCTTGGCGCCGTGCGTGGCGCGTTCATATGAAATGGCGTTGATCGCAATCGCGCGCTCCACGACGGTGAGCACGTCCTCGAATTCACTGAAAACGAGAATTTTCGCGTGCTTATCGCGAGTGAGGAGCCATTTCAATCGTCGCACGACGGATTCGATCTTCGTGCCCCAGCTTCCCATGACGGCGACGTGCGATTCGCCAGAGAAGTGCTCCTCTGGCGTACCAAACATGTTCTTGAGAAAGTCGCCGTCGCTACCTCGATCAATATCATGTAACTGCGAAACACCATTCTTTAACGCGGTGCTTACGTAGTTCAGCTCCTCTACGCGCGATTCCTCGCGACACGTGACGCACAGCAACGAACGATTCGACGAGGCGCAACGCTTGACCAAATCTTGCGAGCAATCAAAACATGTTTTGTGTCCGCACGGGAAAACACACACCGATGAAGAGCTCGCCTGCTTACTCACTTCAACTTTTCGTAAGCACACCGGGCAGTCGACAAACATCGCATTTTCTTTATTCTTTCCTTGCTCAGAGACATGTTCCAAGAACTTGAGTTGCGAAATCGCTTTGCGCAAGTCACGTTCGTGCGACACTTTCATCAAAGTGTGCTCGTGCATCATGTCGCGCATTTGAGCACGGTAAATGATCACGCCTCGTAGAGCGATTGGCACAGGATCTGATCCTGTAAGCGTTGGAATTTCTATGTCACGGCGCAGGCGAATTCTAATGACGGACATCTCAAGTTCGTCTCGAGCAGCCAGATTCTCGCGCTGTTGCACAAATAGATTCGACGCCTTGTAGAACTCTTTTCGCATCTCTTCGAGCGCGCTGACGTGAGCCTTGCCTTGGTGTTCAAACTCTTTAAAATCTTCGAACGTTTTCGTCAGTTGAATGAGCATTTTTAACACGCTTTCAACTGAACTTTCCCCGCCGCGATTGGTCTCCTCTTTTTCTCCTCCGATTCGACGACCGTGTCGATTGTAAATCGGGCCCTTCGGGCCCAACCCCTCTGCCGCCTTTTCCTTTCCCCTCTTCCTCTTCTTCTTCTTCTCGTCTGTACCATCGTCTGTACCGTCGTCCGTACCGTCGTCTGCGTTCTGCGGTCGCGCTATGGACATCGTTCGGACACCGAAGACTTTGCTCTCAAAGATTCTCAACAAAGGCTTCGTTTGACAAAACGCACACATCACACCCGCGGTGGCGAAATCAGTTCCTGCGCGACACTCCATGCACATTCCAACTTCTCGAATGCGTTCCGGTGCAGCCGTTTCGACGATATCGCTCAACTCTTGCATTCGATCGAGTAGCGCCTTATGCGCTTGTGCAATCTCTTGCAAGTCTTTGGCCATTTGAATTTGCAATCCGGCACCGTTTTTGAAACTCATTAACTTGCCTTGCCAGCGTCCGTCGAATTGCAGCGCGATACTTTCGACAAGCGCGTCAGCTTGACCAAGGCTATCAAGGCGAATCATCATCGCTGGCCACCACGTAGCTTCGTCCAAGGCGCTGCCGCATGCCTTCAAGTGCTCGAGAGTGGCAGTTCGCGCGGCGGCAAATTCGTCGCGCGCCAAAAAGATCCCGCTCGATCGTTCCGCGATATACTTCATCCGAGCGTCGTGGACGTCCTTCTCGAGCGTATCATCTCTAAGCGTTCGCGCTATAGGCGCACTCAAAAGCTCGGGTCGGTCTTTGACGAACTTAAGCGCCTCGTGCAGATTGTGCATGGTGTGCAAAAGCTGAAGCGCATCGAGACGAATACCAAGCGCCTTACCGTCATTTCCCATCTGCAGCACTTGGCGGTAGTAAGCGATAGCGTCTGAGAAATTTTCGTCGCACCACGCTAAACCAGCCAAGGCATTGAGTGCAAACGCGACGAGGCGTTGCTCTTCTTCAGCCTCCACTCGCGCTTTCTCAACAAGTTTCTCAGAGATTTGATCCATCGTCAGCACGTTTGCTCCGGCTCGAGCGAGACCTCCAGCCACACCATGCGAGCCCACTTGAGGGTGATCGCACGCCTGTCGCAAACGAAGAAGCGGTCCCATCACACGTCTCGCATCTTTCGTCTCAAGCGGTTGGCTTTCATCCATCTCGGAGAAGTCAGCGTGTCCCAAGACTGCATTCGCCATGGCGCTGCAATCGCGAAACTGAGTCTTGTACCAGTGTTGCTCGACGTCGTTCGACGACAACCACGTCACAACTTCGCCTTGCGGTGGGATGCGTAGCTGCTCTTTCATGTCCTCGCGTGAATTGCGCCACATCAAACCTTTAAGAAGCTTGTGTAAGTATTTCTTGGCGTCGGCTTCGCCTCGTGCGTACGGCGCCTCGACTAACTGCGACCACCAATATCCGTCGTACACGAACGGAGGCACGCAGAGGAACGTGAGCAAACCGAACATGTCGTTCAACCCACGGGAAATGGGCGTACCAGTCACCGCCCAACGATGCGTTGCGGGTAATCGGCGCACCATCGTTGCCGCAATGGACACCGTGGATTCAACCATCTGGGCCTCGTCGAGGACGACACGCCACCAATTCAATCGCGTAAGAGGCGTAGGAACGATTTCGTACTTGCGCTCGTAACGCCGAGCGCGTTCCGCGAACGCTTTGCCAGCGCCATCGGATATGTCGATGTTAATTTCACCTCGTAACGTCTCATATGTTGTGAGCACGATGTCTGCCTCGGCGAGTTGTTTTGGTCCAAAAACGTGCTTCTTCAATCCACCGGCGCCGCACGCGCGGGACTGCCCTTCGTAACGAATGATTTTCAGCGTTCCGGGTCGCACATGACGCGACAACTCAGAGTGCCACTGTTCGAATATTGGCGTCGGACAAACCACGAGCGTGGCACCGCACGGTCCAGCGTACTCGTCGCCCGCGTATTCAGCAATACATTTACCGCACAAATACTCGCCGAGCTCGGCGTCGCGCTCTTCATCGGATAACTGCTGAAGCTGTCGTTCTCTTGCATTTGACATCCCGAGGACGCAGCGGGCGTGCGACCAAACTCCACAACGATCGCAACCGATCCATATGCCCGCGAACAGCGGATCTTCATGACGCGCTCCGCAGCAACAATTCACGCGCATGATGTCCTTCGCATCATCCGCTTCGTCGAGCTCGCCGCAAAGGTCCACGACTGAATCCGCGTTGGAAAGTCCCTTGGACGTCGACGCGACAGGTACGGAGGGCTCGACCAGCGAATGCGTACGCTCGTTCTCTATCGTTGGCACTTTCATGCGATTCGCCAAGACGAGCATGATGATCTCAACAGTTTTACCAAGACCCATTTCGTCGGCTAAAATGCCTCCGCGCACGTCGCCGTGGTCCTCGTCAACTTCGAATCGGATCTTGCTCAGCGCGCCGTTGAAGACGTTGATGTACGCGCCGCCCTGTGGGAGCTCGCGCCATAACGGGTGTAACTCCTTGGCGTGCTCCGTGTTATCTTTCCCTCTCGCGCCGCGCTTCGCCGCCAGCGCTCCCATCGGAGCGTTTTCCGCCTTTTCCCGCGCAAGCATCCACGCCACCGCTTGATTCTGATACGCCCGAGGCGTCGGCAAGAGCTCGGGAAACTTCCCTTTATACTCTGGACACGCTCGCGCGTTTGGTTTTACCGCTTCGAATATCGCGCTCAAATCCAACGCCCCTCGGCTCGCATCCGTCGCCGTCTCTCTCGCCTCTCTCGCTCCGCTCAACTCGTCGTAGAGTCGCGCGGCGGCGGCATAAAACCTCCGCATCTGCACAAACTCTCTCGTCGATCGCTCCGTCGACGGACGCCACTCCGCATCATCTTCCCCAGCCGCGCACTCAAACGCCTCGTCGGTGAGTCCGACGACCGCGAACTCGCGCCCCGGCGCGAACTTACAATCCACTCTTCCCGAAAACTTCGCGAACAACTCCATGAACGCCTCGCACTCGTATCGAATATCCATCTCAAACACGCGTCTCCTTCGTCTGCTTCCTCTAAATCCTAATCCTAATCCTAATCCTGATCCTCCGTCGTCGTCGTCGTCGTCGTCGTCGTCGTCGACGACGACGACGACGATCCCCGCGCCGCCCGCCCGCGCGCGACGAAACGTCATCCGTCCTCGTCCATCTCCCGCGTGCGCTCCCTCATTCTCCATCTCATCCTCTTCGTCGTCCTCCTCGGTGTTTTCACTCGCGGTCGCGCGAACGCGTTCTCGAACGCGACACCGACCGAGCTCCGTCGTCGTCGTCGTCCATTCGCGCGAGCGCGTCGACGCGAATGTATGGACGTCATCGATCACGCCTCTGTTTGTGCGCGCTCGTGAAGCGTCATCGCGAGCGGCGGCGATCACGCTTGCGATGTCCTCACGCGTTCGTCGCGAAGGCGCGCGTTGTTTCCGTCGTGAATTCGTCATCGAATGGCGTTCGTAGTCGATGAATGAATGATGACTGCATGCGTGCATGAATGACCATCATCGATCGAGAGCGACATTCGAGGACGCGCGTGAATGATGCGTGAATACGTGAATGAATGAATGAAAACAGTCGCATGAATGATCACACGATGTCGTGCGCGATCGAAAATACGACGACCGAGGTCGATAGAATGACGATCGATCGATCATCGATCGCTTCCGAATTAATTACTTTCAAGCGATGAACCGCGCACGCGAAGTGAACGCGAACGCACTCGCGCATTCGACGTGGCGCACCGCGAAAATATCGACGCCGAGGCGCTTCGAAGGCGCGCGCGCGATTGAGATCACATCGTTCGTCGACGACGCGGTCGCGAAGGCGCTCGCGCGCGGCGCTCGCGCGAGCGGCGTCGCGTTCGCGCGCGCGCGCGGCGCGCGAGCGGCGATCGCGATCGCGAATGTTCGCGTCGATGAGCGTTGGAACGAACGATTGATTAGCGGTAAGGAGGATCAAGGCGAAGTCGCGAACGCGGGGGCGAAAGCGGCGTTAATCGGAAACTGCGCGTGCGTTCCGGTGCGCGACGGCGAGCTCGCGTTGGGAAAGTCGCAGAGGGTGTTTTTGTACGAGTTTGATGACGAGCGCGAGACACGAGAGTGCGAGATTGTGATTTGCGCTCGCGATGACGAGACGAGCGTTGGGCGAGGGGCGATGGCGACGCCGGGGCGAGGGTTTCATTTGCTCGCGAGAGGGGCGTTGCCGAAGACGCGAGGGACGACGACGACGGGGGTGGGGACGATTTTCATTCAGGACGCGTGTGCGTCGTTGACGATTAATGAAAATGCCGATCCCACGGTGCGCGTTGATATGGAGAACGCGTTTAATCGCATCGTGCCGGAAGAGCCGCGCGGCGAGGACGCGAGCGTCAAGGCGAGTTTAATCGGTCCTTCGGCGCGCGTACCGATCAGCGATGGGAAATTAGCCATGGGGACGTGGCAAGGGGTGTACTTGAATGAACACCGATCCGTCGACAGCGTGGAACGGGGACATTCGATCGACGTCGTCGTCGACGTCGACGACGCGGTCGCGCAGAAAACAATCGAGGTCACCGCGGGCAAGCGCGGCTTGCGTGATATTACCGACGCGATTAAAACTGCGTTCGACGCGGAAGTTTTAGGTTCAATAGGCGTAGGCATAGTGCATTGCTTCGTGAAACACACGAGCGCGTCGATATGCGTTGGAGCCGCGGGCGCGGAGTTTGAAGACGCGTTTGAAGAGATGTTGAACCGAATCGTCCCGGAGAGGTGGAATTCAGAGTTTTTCACGCACACGTACGAAGGTCCGGACGACATGCCCGGGCACGTCAAGGCCACTCTCGTCGGTGCGAGCGTCGATTTACCCGTGATCGACGGTGAACTCGCTCTCGACGACGACGAACGAGTATACTTGTGCGAACACCGCGACGTCGGCGGTTTCGGGTGCGGTTTAAAGCGAAGCTTAACTTTGACATTACAAGGCTCGACGCGCGCTGCCGCCGATAACGCGTGAGGTCACGAGACGCGTGTTCAAAATGGTAACATCATTAGGATCAGTAGCGATCGAACATTCGATTCATTCAAGAAAAATACAAAAACAACATTCTTCGCCCCTTCGTCTCCTAAAAGTAATTCTTATTCTTCCCAACCTTCCACCCCACCGGTCGAGGAGCGATGTTCTTCACGTTCGGTACGAACTTTGAATCTTCATCCCTCAATCGTACTTCATGATTCCCCAGCCGCGCGTGATCGATCCGTCCATCGTACTCCTCGCACGTCGACGTCGCGCGATACTGCCCCTCGAACTCGACGTCGTCCGCGCTCTTCTTATCCCACTTCCCTTTCGGCCCCCACGCGATGTCGCTCGATGGCTCGTACGCGCGCTGCGGGGTGTGTATTCCATTCGTCATCTATATCGCCCTCGTCGTCGCTTGAGGACGAACGCGCGTTGTTCCGTCACCTCGCTCGCGCGTCCGCGTCCTCCGTCACCACGTGACGCGTAACCGTCGAAAACGCTCGTTCGACGCCCGTCGGTCCCGAGTGAGGTCATCTCCCGATCTCGAGTCCATTCCAAATTCGTACACAGGTTGCGAACATCAGTGACGCAAGTTCGCGAAATTCGCGCGATCGCGCGCGCGCGCGCGCGTAATAAGAGATTCACGAGCACGTCTTCGTGACGAGTCATTCACTCACCGAGTCATCCTCCGTCGCGCCCGTGTGCGTCCTCGCTCGACGCGTCGCGCCCACGCCGTGTCGTCGTCCGCTGTGGTTGTCATTCGTGGCGTCACATCGTCCTCCGATGTGGTTTACATTCGTGGCGTCACACGCGTGTCAAAACGGACCGTCACCACAGCTCGACCGGCGAATGCACACGACGACGTGTCCTCGCGCGTCATTCGCCCGCTCGCGCGATGCTCGTGAACGTGGCGTTCGCGCGAAGCGCTCGCGCGCGCTTCAATGGCTTCGGCGCATCGCACGCGCGCGCGATGAGAACGCGCGCTGACGAGGGCATACGCGCGAGCGACGCGTCGCGGGCCGGCGTCGCGCGCGTCGTCGTCGTCGCGCGCCGCGGCGCGCGCTCGCGCGCGAACATCGCGAGGCAATCGAGCGGGAAGACGACGAACGGGAACGTCGCGAACGAGGACGTCGCGAATGATGGGGGAGATGGAAACGCGCGCGAGGCGGTGGTGTACCCGTTCGCGGATGTGGAGGCGAAGTGGCGAAACGCGTGGCGGGAAGGGAAAACGTTCAAGACACCGAGTTTGATCGATACCACGAAGCCGAAGTTCTATGCGTTGGATATGTTTCCGTATCCATCAGGTGCGGGGTTGCACGTGGGGCATCCCGAAGGGTACACGGCGACGGATATCTTGGCGAGATATAAGCGAATGACGGGGCACAACGTGTTGCACCCGATGGGGTGGGACGCGTTCGGGTTACCGGCGGAGCAGTACGCGATCGAGACCGGGACGCACCCGCGAACGACGACGAAGAAGAATGTAGCTAGGTTTCGCGAGCAGTTGCAAGCGCTGGGATTTTCGTATGATTGGGATCGTGAAGTGGCGACGTGCGACGCGACGTATTATAAATGGACGCAATGGATTTTCTTGCGGCTGTTGGAGAGGGGTTTGGCGTATCAAGCCGAGGTGCCGGTGAATTGGTGCCCCGCGCTCGGCACGGTGTTGGCAAACGAGGAAGTCATCGATGGGTTGTCCGAACGCGGGAATCACCCCGTGATTCGTAAGCCTATGCGTCAGTGGATATTGAAGATTACTGAGTACGCCGACCGGCTCTTGGATGATTTGGACGACCTCGATTGGCCGGAATCGATCAAAGAGATGCAGCGTAACTGGATCGGCAAGTCCGAGGGCGCGCAGTTAGCCTTCGCCGTTGACGGCTTTGCGGCGAGCGCGGGCAAGTTGGAGGTGTACACGACGCGTCCGGATACGTTATTCGGCGCGACGTACCTCGTCGTCGCCCCAGAGCACCCCATGATTAATGACCTCGCCACTGGGATGCACAAAGCCCAAGTCGACGCCTACGTCCTCGCGGCTTCGCGCAAGAGCGACCTCGAGCGCACCGAACTGAGTAAGGAAAAGACGGGCGTATTCAGTGGCTCGTACGCCGTACATCCGCTCACTGGAGCTAAGCTTCCTATTTGGATCGCCGACTACGTCCTCGGCTCGTACGGGACGGGCTCCATCATGGCCGTCCCCGCGCACGACGAGCGCGATTATGAGTTCGCGAAAACGTTCAACTTGCCAATCGTCGAAGTCGTGAGCAAACCTAAGGGCGTTGAAGGCGTTTATTCGGGCGGCGGTACGATGGTTAACAGCGCGTGCGCCGCTGTCAACGTCGACGGGTTGAACAACATTGACGCCGGGGTGAAGATCATCGAGCACGTGAACAAGCTCGGACTGGGGTACAAGAAGACCAACTATAAGTTACGCGACTGGTTGTTTGCTCGCCAACGTTACTGGGGCGAACCGTTCCCGGTGGTGTATCCGGAGGACGATCCGTCCAACGCGGTTGCTATCCCCGAATCCGAGCTCCCATTGATTTTACCCGAGACGGATAACTTCAAGCCGAGCGGTTCTGGTGACGGACCGCTTGCGAATTGCGTGGACTGGGTGAAGACAGTTGATCCGCGCACTGGAAAGCCGGCGATGCGCGAGACGAACACGATGCCGCAATGGGCGGGTTCGTGCTGGTACTACTTGCGCTTCATCGATCCGTCGAATGAGAATGCTCTCGTCGACGGTTCGCTCGAAAAGTACTGGATGCCAGTTGATTTATACGTCGGCGGCGCCGAGCACGCGGTGCTGCACTTGCTCTACGCGCGCTTCTGGCACAAGGTCTTGTACGACATCGGCGTTGTGAGCACCAAGGAACCGTTTCAACGCCTGGTGTCGCAAGGCATGATTTTGGGTGAGGTTGAATACACTGCCTCGGTCGACGACAAAGGCGCGTACGTCGAAGGTAACAAGACCGGCGTGCAAACCATCAAAGTTCCCGCGGATCAAGTCACGAAAAAGGGAGACGGGTTCGTGCTCACCTCCAACCCCAAGGTGAAGATTTCGGGGCGAGCCCACAAGATGAGCAAATCGCGCGGGAACGTGGTGAATCCCGACGACATCATCGCTGCCTATGGTGCAGACTCGCTCAGACTGTACGAAATGTTTATGGGTCCGTTGCGCGAGACCAAGGTGTGGCAAACCAAAGGCGTGGAAGGGTGCTCACGATTTTTAGCGCGCACGTACCGCTTGCTCGACAAGATGACGGATGAAAAGCCTGACCAAGAAGGCCTCGTGGTCTTAAACAAGACCATCGCCAAGGTGACGGAAGAAACCGAAGCGACGCGTTTTAACACTGCAATTTCCGCCATGATGGAGCTCACAAACGCGTGCACGAAGATGGATAAGGTTTCCCGCGACATCATGGAACCGTTCTCATTATTGTTGTCACCGTACGCCCCGCACTTGAGCGAGGAGATTTGGGAACGTCTGGGCCACAAAGGTTCGAACTCTCAGGTGACCTGGCCCGTGGCCGACCTAAGCTTGCTCGTGTCCGACACTGTGGACATGGGTGTGCAAGTCAACGGCAAGGTGCGAGGGACGATTACGATTAGCTTAGAAGCGACGGAGAAGGAAGCCTTGGCGTTGGCGATGGCGTTGGAGGCTGTGCAAAAGTTCACCGAGGGCTCGGAAATCAAAAAGGTTATTTACAAGTCTGGAAAGATTCTCAACATAGTCGCCCAGCCGAAAAAGTAGAAAGGGTCGCTCATAATATTTAGTTTGTAATCGTCGCGGCTTTGCGCCCGTTCTTCTCCGTTGACCCCATTCGCCAACGCGCGCGCGCCTCGCCCGGCACCACTTGTCTCAATCCCTCCGACGCATGCGCGCACACGTCGAAAGTGCAAGCACGCGACTTGCTTCGGTGTCGCGCGAGTCCATGCGATCGCCGCGCGCGCGAGTCCCTCGCGCGGTTCGCGCGTCCACGCCGGCGCGAGCCGCGAACGCGTCCCGAGAAAAAGCCAACTGTTTCGTCGATAACCCGCGAGAAGGCGAGGTCGCTAACGATGAAGTCAAAGCTACAACCGTCGAAAAGCACGGAGCGCTCAAAGGTTTGCGCGTGGCGGTGAAGGATAACATTCGAGTGAAAGGATTGCGAACTGGCGCCGGGAACCCGACGTATTTAGCGACCGTAGGCGCGACGGCGGCGACGTCTCACGCGCCGTGCGTTGAGAAAGTCTTAAACGCGGGTGCGGTTTTCGTAGGTAAGACACACATGGATGAGCTGGCGTGGAGCTTACAAGGGGAGAACTTTCATTATGGGACGCCAGTGAACGCGCGCGGACGAGTTCCAGGGAAAATTCCGGGCGGGTCGTCGAGCGGCAGCGCGAGCGCTGTGTGTAATGATTTAGCAGACATCGCGATCGGGACCGACACCATTGGTTCCGTGCGTCTACCGGCGAGTTTTTGTGGGCTGTACGGCATGCGACCGACGCACGGGCGTTTGAGCGCGGAGGGCGTGGTGCCGCTGTCTCATAGTTTCGACTCCGTGGGTTGGTTCGCGAAGAACGCGAAACATTTAACGAGCGTGGGAAGCGTATTGTTAGATCCCGCAACGAGAGACCGCGAGACAAGCGCACTGATTGGTTCGTCGAGATTCGCTTTGTGCAGCGATGCGTTCGCGCTGCTCGATAGAGGAACGAAGAAGGCGCTTCGAGCGGTGCTCGCGAGCGAAGGCGTGAGACGGGTGTTTCGCGACGCTGCGGGGGATAAACCGACGCTCGGGATATCGGACGTCATGCTTTCCGACATTGGGCTAACGGACAAGAGCGGAAAGAAAACCTTGCCACCGATCACGGAGTGGAGCGAGTTTTTCCGCACGATTCAAATCGAAGAAGTGTGGGGATCGCACGGAGAATGGATCAAGACACACCGGCCGGAATTCGGCCCGGGCGTGCGCGACCGATTTAAAACAGCGGAGATGGGAGTCTCCGCGGAAAAGTTGGCGCACGCGAAGGAAATGCGAGAGAAAATTACCGCTCATCTCGATGCGCTGCTCGCGGATGGGTCGGTTTTGATTCTTCCCGCGGCGCGCGGACCGGCGCCGGCGGCGACGAATTACGATAACGAGCAATCGCTCGCTACGCTCGCCGAGGCTCGCAACGCCGCGCTCGCTCTGGGCTCACCCGCTTCGCTCGCGCGTTTACCGTGCGTAGTGATTCCATGCTTAGAGGTCGACGGCGAACCACTCGGGATTATGCTCATGTCTCGCCGCGGCACCGACGAGGCGCTACTCGCGCTCGCCGAAAAATTAGCTTGGGTCATCGGTCTCAAGAACTAGTCCCAAACGGGAAACGGGAACGCGTGTGCATGTAATTCACGTCGTCGATGCGTGCAAGTGCGTGCCAATTTTCGCGTATTGAGTGATATTGCAATGTTTTTTCCTAGCGCTGTGAAATTCAATCACTTGATGTTGAAGTACTCTTGATCGAGCGGGTGAATTCTAACGTAACCATCCTCCCCACCCGACGTGAACGAGCGCCCATCGGGGTTGAACGCCAAGGCGTTGATAGGACCGAAGTGCCCACGAATACCGCCAATCTCATCCTCGAAAATCTTGTGATAAATCTTACTATCAAACTTCCCCGCCTTGGAGCTCGTCGTGGTCACAGCCATCGCGTCTTGCCCACCGCCGAGCACGATGTGATCTCTAATCGGCGACAGAATAGCCGCGTTCACCGGACGATCGGCGGAGTACGTTTTCAAGCACTCCAACGTGTCGGCATCGAACAACTTCGCTGTCTTATCTAGCGACGCGCTGATAAAATGCGACTTATCGTCCGACATCTCCAAGTGTTGGACCTGCTTCGTGTGTTCCTGCGACATCTTCACCACCTCCCCAGTCTCCACGTCCCACGATCGAATCACCCCATCCTCTCCTCCGGTGATGATTGTTTGATTCAACGCTCCCCAAATCACGCGAGAAATCCTCCCTTGCGGCCCTTCAATGCGCTTAATCACCTCCCCTCGCTGCTCCGATCGATCCTTCGCCAACTCTACGATGTGTATCGCGCTCGGCACCCCCATGAACGGATCCGTCGTGATCGCCAGCTTCGTGCCTCCGATATTCAACGCCACCGCGCGCACGGGTTGATCAAACTCAAACGTAAAATAGCACTCCCCGCTCTCCACATCCCACAGCTTACACGTCGTATCCGCGCTCCCGGTGATGAACGTCTTCGAATCATCCGTCACTTCGCACGTCCACACCGCGCCGTTATGCCCGACGTACGTCCCAACGCGTTCGCCGTCGTCCCCGTACCACAGCGTCGGATGATGGTCCTTCGCGCACGTGAATAATAAATCCCCTTCGCGATTGTACTTTATAAACGTCAGCGGTCGCTCGTGGCCTTTAAGCAAAATCGGTCTCATCGCTCAATCGCTCGCTCCTCCTCTCGTGCGCGCTCGCGACGCGAATCACCCCAAGTCGCGACGAAGGACGAATGGAACGCGCGAAACCTTTCGCGTTTTAGCGATTCAATTCGACGTCTGCCGTCGACGTTCGCGCGTTGCGCGACGCGCGAGCGGCGCGATGGGGCGTTATGAAAACCCTAATCACGCCCATGCGAGCGACCTGACGCGTGCGTCCGTTTCCATTTTGGCGTCATTCGTTGACGGTTCACATCGCGCTATTTCGAGCGACATCACACGTCATGGGC
>Ga0222712_10004400_pt1 | contig 14746 bp, 13 predicted proteins | sample C33_657DmetaG_FD_165043 | JGI IMG/M metagenome (GOLD analysis project Ga0222712, IMG submission 165043) | Estuarine water microbial communities from San Francisco Bay, California, United States - C33_657D | ecosystem: Environmental > Aquatic > Marine > Unclassified | place: USA: California... | reverse complement strand
CTTACGGAGCGCACCACGTTCGGGGCCGAGCGCTTCCAGAATTTCCTCTTCCCGCGTCACCGCCGTGCCAACCTTAGCCACCGCAATGCCGGCGGCGATATTGGCCAGCCGCACCGCTACTGGCAGCGGCAATTTCGCGCCAAGCCCGGCGGCAATGGTCGCAACAACCGTATCCCCCGCGCCGGAGACATCCTGCACCTCGGCGGCTTCCGCCGGGAAATGATGCAGCTTATCGGCATCCAGCAGGGTCATGCCGTCTTCACTGCGCGTCACCAGCACGGCGCCAAAGCCGTGCGCATCGCGCAGCGCACGCAACGCAGCAATGATGTTTTCTTCCGTATCCACCGCCATGCCGGTGGCTTCGGCCAATTCGGCGCGGTTTGGCGTTACCAGATCAGCCCCGGCATAGCGGCCGTAATCGCGCCCCTTCGGGTCCACCACGACGCGCCGGCCCGCCGCGCGCGCCGCCTGGATCAAGCGCGCCGCTGTATCGCCCGCCAGCACGCCCTTGCCGTAATCAGACAGCACCATCACCGTGGTCGCGGCAGCGGCATCACCCGCAATCCGCACCAACCGATCCGCCAGCCGCGGCTGGATCGCGGCCACTTCTTCGTGATCCGCGCGCAGCATATGCTGGCCATTGGCCAAATAGCGGGTTTTTGTGGTGGTGGCGCGCCCGCCTTGCACCAAAAGCCAAGGCTCAACCCCCGGTTGGCCGCCGATCAACCCGGTCAGATCACTGCCGGCTTGGTCATCGCCCACCACGGAAACAAAGGCCACTGCGGCACCAAGCGCTGTCAGGTTGCGCACCACATTGCCCGCGCCGCCCGGCATGGCGATTTCGCGTTCAACGGTGAGCACCGGCACCGGCGCCTCCGGGCTGATGCGCTGCGCCCGGCCATAAACATAGCGGTCCAACATGGCATCGCCCACCACGAGCACCGAGGCTCGGCGGAGCACCCGCGCCGCAGCCATCAATTCAGCAATGGGGATTTCAACCAGTGGCCGATCCATGCGGGGCGCCTTTCTTACAGTTTTGCGTAACCCAAGCGCCGGGTCGCGCGCAAGCGGGCGCGCGGGGCCTTAGAGGTATTCCCCCTAACCTTTGTTCATGGGAAACGCGCCAAACCTCTGTTTGATCGCATTTTCCGAGCCGCCAAGTGAAGCCACTTGGCTTGAAAATGCTCACGCCCCGGCCAGGGTCAGGCCCTCGATCCTGAGCGTGGGGCAATCCGTCCCGCGCCGGAACACCAGATCATTCGCAGCGGTCATGTCCAGGAACATCTGCTTGAGGTTGCCGGCAACCGTAATCTCACTCACCGCCTCCGCCAGCACCCCATTACGGATCATAAAGCCCGCAGCCCCCCGGCTGTAATCGCCGGTGACGCCATTGACACCCATGCCGATCAATTCCGTGACATAAAGCCCTTCCTTGATATCGGCCATAAGCTCTGCCGGGCTCAGCTTGCCAGGGGAAAGCCAAAGATTGCTTTGCGCCGGGCCGGGCGGGCCACCCGTACCGCGGCTGGCATGGCCGGTGGACACCAAGCCCAATTGCCTGGCGCTCCGCCAATCCATCACCCAACTGGTCAGCACACCATCCTGCACCAGGGCACGCGCCTCACCCGGCATGCCTTCCCCATCAAAGGGACGAGACCGCAGGCCGCGCGGGCGCGTTGGGTCGTCATGCACCGAAAGCCCCGCCGCCAGCACCTGCTGGCCCATGGAATCCTTCAGGAAAGAAGTCCCGCGCGCCACCGCCGCGCCATTAATGGCGCCCAGCAAATGGCCGAGCATGGAACCGGCAACCCGCGGGTCCAGCACCACCGGAATGCGCGCGGTCTTGGCCCGCACCGGGTTCAGCCGGCGCACCGCCTTTTCCGCTGCCACACGCCCAACCAAAGCCGGGTCCGGCAAATCGGCCAGATAGACCGATTGCCAATAATCATAATCCCGCTCCATCCCCGTGCCTTCACCGGCAACAGCGGTGGCGGAAATGCCATGGGAAGTGCGCGCATATTGGCCGGCGAAGCCATTGGAAGCGACCAGCGCAATCTCCGTCCGGCCCCAGCCGGCATCGGCGCCTTCACTATTAGTGATGCCTTTGACACCAAGCGCCGCTTCTTCCGCCGCTGCTGCACGGGCGAGCAAGACCTCGGCGCTTGGTTCGGTTGGGTCTTCCAGATCAAGCGCGCGGGTGGGGATGGCGACCGCTTCCGGCAGGCCGGCAAAGGGGTCTTCCGGCACCACACGGGCCATGGCGACGGCGCGTTCCGCGAGCGCGGCAAAGCCCTTCGGGTCTGGTTCGGTGGAAGCCACAATCGCCTGACGCTTGCCGACAAAAACACGCAAGCCGAGATCAAGACTTTCTGAGCGTTCCAGCTTTTCAATCGCGCCCAGGCGCCGCTCTACGGAAAGCGAGGTGGAGGCAATCAGCAGCGCATCCGCCGCATCCGCCCCCGCCGCGCGGGCAGCCTTGATCAGATCAGCAAGCGCATCGAGCCGGTTCATGCCGCGAGCGTCTCCATGATCGCGCCGAGCGATGGCACCTGCCCCGCCGGCCCCATAACGGCCAAAGTTGGGCGCTGGCGGAAGGCCTGAGCAGCCGCCTGCTGCACTTGCTCCACCGTGACCGAGGCGATGCGCTGCTTGGTTTCCTCAATTGGGATCACGCGGCCATGCACCTGCAATTGCCGCGCAAGCTGTTCACAGCGGCTGCCGGTGGATTCCAAGGACATCAGCAAGGAAGCGCGCAGCTGCGCCTTCGCGCGGGCCAATTCATCTTCCGTCACATCACGCTGCACCTTGATCAATTCCTCAAGCGTCACGGGCATTAATTCCGCCGCTTCCTTCTCACCCGTGCCGGCATAAATCTGGAACAAGCCGCCATCCCTGAAGGGTGAAGCGAAGGCATAGATGGAATAAACCAAGCCACGCTTTTCACGAATTTCCTGAAACAGGCGCGAAGACATGCCGCCACCCAAAAGCGTGCCCAATACCTGTGTTGGCCAATGCATGGGGTCGCGATAGGGCGCGGAAGGAAAGCCCAACACAATATGCACCTGGTCCAAATCGCGTGTTTCGCGGAATTCACCGCCGGCATAACGCGCGGCTTCCGGGGTGGGGATGGTCACATCCGGCAGATCAGCGAAATGCTTGCCGACCAGGTCAAGCAGCGTTTCATGTTCCAAGGCGCCCGCGCCAGCAATCACCATGGAAGATGGCCCGTAATGCCGACCCATATAGCCCTTCAGCGCATCACGCGTCATGGCTTTGATTGAATCCTCAGTGCCCAGCACCGGCCGGCCCATGGGTTGATCGGGAAAGGCAGTGGATTGGAAATGGTCAAACACAATATCATCCGGCGTATCATTCGCCTGACCAATTTCCTGCAAAATCACGCCGCGTTCGCGTTCCACTTCTTCCGGTTCGAAGGTGGAATGCGTCAGGATATCGCCGATGATATCAACGGCGAGTGCGGTGTCTTCCTTCAGCACCTTGGCGTAATAAGCGGTTTGTTCGCGCGCGGTATAGGCATTCAAATGCCCGCCGACATTTTCAATCTCCCGCGCAATCGCCGCCGCATCGCGCCTTGCCGTTCCCTTGAAGGCCATATGTTCCAGGAAGTGGGAAACGCCATTATCTTCCGGCGTTTCATGCCGCGTGCCGACCGAAACATAAGCGCCGACGGAAACGGTTTCCACGCGCGGCATGTTTTCGGAAACAATGGTCAGGCCATTATTCAGGCGAGTCACGCGGACGGCTTCGGTCATGGGTGCGTTTGTCTTTTCAAGCTGCATTACGACGGGCAAGGGCACGAACCGCGGCTTCCACCGTGCCAAGGTCATCGGCCAGGACGGAAAAGCGTTCTTCCCGATCATATAGGTCGGCAAGCCGCGCGGGCAGAGGGGGGCGGAAGCCCGTGGCGCGTTCAACCGCGTCCGGGAATTTTGCCGGATGCGCGGTGGCGGCCACAACCACGGGAATGGCGGGGTCTTCCGGTGCCAAGGCGCGCGCAGCGGCGGTGCCAACCGCCGTATGCGGGTCCGCCAAATACCCCGCCGCCTGATGCAAATGGCGAATTTCGGCGAGTGTCCCGGCATCATCCAAGGTGAAGCCGGCAAATAGCTTGGTCGCTTCCCGCCAGGCGGCATCGGGGATGGGCATGCGGCCTTCGGTGCGGAAGCGGCGCATGGCTTCCGCCGTGACTGCGCCATCACGACCCAGCAATTCAAACAACAGACGCTCGAAATTGGAGGAAACCTGAATATCCATGGAAGGCGAAAGGGATGGCTCCACCGGCCGCGCTGTCATGTCATTCGCGGTCAGGAAGCGCGCCAGGATATCATTGCGGTTGGCCCCCACAATCAGCTTGGCCACTGGCAGGCCCATGCGCATCGCCGCCCAGGCGGCCAGCACATTGCCGAAGTTCCCGGTGGGCACGCTGAAGGCCACCGGGCGATCCGGCGCGCCAAGCGCCAGGGCGGCCGCGACATAATAGGGGATTTGCGCCGCAATCCGCGCCCAATTGATCGAATTCACCGCCGAAAGCCGCATTTCCTGGCGGAAGGGCACGTCGTTGAACATGGCCTTCACCAGATCCTGGCAGGCATCGAAATCGCCCTTGATCGCGATATTGCTGACATTTGGCGCCAGCACGCTGGTCATTTGCCGGCGTTGCACTTCGCTGGTGCGGCCTTCCGGATGCAGGATCACGATATCAATCGCCGCGCGATCCCGGCAAGCCTCAATAGCCGCCGAACCCGTATCGCCCGAAGTCGCGCCGACAATCGTCACACGCTCACCACGCTTGGTCAGCACATGGTCAAACAAGCGCCCGAGCAATTGCAGCGCCATATCCTTGAAGGCGAGCGTCGGGCCATGGAACAATTCCAGCGCGAAACAGCGCTGATCCAACTGCACCAGCGGCACAATGGCCGGATGACCGAAGCCGCCATAGGCCTGCGTGCAAAGCTGATCGAGCGGCAAGCCCGGCCCCGCGAAAAGCCCAATGATGCGCGCGGCCAGTTCCGGATAGGAAAGCCCGCGCATGGCGCGCCATTCGGCGGGCGAAAGCTCCGGCCAATGGCGCGGCACGAAAAGCCCGCCATCCTCAGCGAGGCCAGCCAGCAATACGCCTTCAAAATCCCGGGCCGGCGCCTGCCCGCGTGTTGAGATGTACTCCATGGCGGGGAGACATAAAGGGTGTGGCGCGAAAGCGCGAGGGGCGGTTGCAGTCAGTCGCGTGGTTTACGCCGCCTGAAGCGCGGCCCAGCCTTCACCCGGAGCGCGCGGGGCTTCTGCCGCGCGCTGGGGTTCAAGGTGCAGTTCGAACAGCGGCCAGGCTTCACCTTCTTCGCGCTTGCGCGACACCATGCGAAACAATTTTTCCATATCCGGCTTCAGGCTTGGCATGCGCTGGGCGAGGATGGCGACGGTGGCCAGCCGTACTTGGCTTTCTGCCCAGCCACCCAGTGTCTGCTTGTTGTTCTCCCACCGGGAAAGAGAGGCGGGGTCGAGTTTCAACGCCTCGGCAAAATCCTTGGCCGACATGCCGATCACCTTGCGCATGAAGCGCACCTCACTGCCGGTTAATTCCACCGGCAGAAAGGCACGCGCCACCGCAACGGCTGCCACCAAGCCCTCAAGATCAGGGACCGACACGCCAAGCACATTCCCGGCCGCGTCAGCATGCTCCTCGGCCGCATTGATGAGCACGACCGGATAGGGCAGGCCGAGGCCGCTTTCCTCATATCGTGGCAAGACGCGGCGCATGTGATTCTCTCCCTTTCATGTGATGACAGTGACAACCAAAACATCCGGCGCAATCGGGGTGATCACGACAGTAAAGGCGTGACCGTCCTCATCCTTACCGGCAAGCTGCCAACGCTCCTGCCCATTTGCCTGGATATCCAGGCCAGTAACGCGGCCCCGCCGGATCAAACGCTCTGCATCCAATTTCGAAACACCGCGTTCACGCGCGCGTTCAAGGGCGTGGCGGCTCCAGACAATGGCAGCCCCTTGGGTGAGTAAAACGCCGAGGGAGGCGCTCTCCTTACTCCGAAACATAATACCCCCTGAGAACTCCCCCGGAGGGATCGTATACGAAAATCTTGACGTCACGTCAAGTTCAAAATCCCATTAGGGGCTAAATAGGGAGGGCGCATGCCATCCCAACGGCTGCCAAAGGTACGAAATGGTTCTCAAGCGCAATCAAAGCCATGAGATCAGTAATCAAGTAAACAAATGAGCCCCCTGATCGGGCCTTCGCCCGATCAGGGGATGTCGCACTAAAGCCAAATCAGCCCGGCGCGCCGCTCCGCGCATTCAGGCGCAGCGGCACGAAGCGCTGCCCGCCGGCATTTTCCACCGCAAAAAGCCCGACATTGCGGTTCTGCCGGCGCAGGCGTTCCACCTGTTCCTGCACCTCAGCCGGGGTTGCGACACGCTGCTGCTGCACTTCCACAATCACATCACCTGGGCGGAGTTCCCGTTCGGCGGCAGCGCTGCCGGGCACCACTTCCACAATCACCACGCCGCGCTGTTCGGGCTTCAGGTTGAAGCGCTGGCGGAGTTCATTGGTAATGGCCGCAACACGCAGCCCAAGCCCGGCTAGTTCCACCGGACCCTGCACAGAAGGCGCCGCCGGCGCTTCCGCTTGGCGCTGTTCCGTCGGCAATTCGCCGAGCGTTATCGTCACGGTTTCTTCCTTGCCATCGCGCCAAATGACTACCGGCACGGAAGACCCCACCGTGTTATCCGCCACAATACGCGGTAAAGCGCGCATTTCCGGCACCGCCACGCCATTGAAACGGATAATCACATCGCCGGAACGGATCCCCGCTTTGGCAGCCGGGCCATCTTCCTGCGCACGCGCCACCAGCGCGCCGCGTGTGCCGGCGGGAAGGCGCAGCGCCTCCGCGATATCATCCGTCACACCCTGGATATTCACCCCAATCCAGCCGCGCCGCACGCGCCCCGCATCACGGAGCTGCGCCACCACACGGGTAGCCATATTGGACGGGATTGAGAAACCAAGCCCGGCAGATACCCCGCTGGGGGAGACAATCGCGGTATTGATGCCAATCACCTGACCGCGCATGTTAAACAGCGGCCCGCCGGAATTGCCCTGATTGATCGAAGCATCCGTCTGGATGAAATCATCATAAAGCCCCTGGCCAATATCACGCCCCCGGGCCGAGACAATACCTGCCGTCACCGTGCCGCCAAAGCCGAAGGGATTGCCGATGGCAATCACCCAATCGCCCACTTCTGATTGATCCGAATCACCAAAGGCCACGGCGGAAAGCGGCTTGTCATGCTTGATGCGCAGCACGGCGATATCCGTGCGCGGATCGGTGCCGACCAATTCGGCGCGAATGCTCGTTTTGTCCTGCAGGATCACATTGATTTCATCAGCGCCATCAATCACGTGGTTATTGGTCACCACGATCCCTTCCTGCGCATCAATGATGAAACCAGAACCGAGCGACTGCGCGCGGCGTGGGCGCTGTTGCGGGCCTTCACCCTGGCCAGGCGGACGGTTGCGGTTGAAGAAATCGCGGAAGAATTCCTCAAACGGGCTGCCCGGCGGCAATTGCGGCATTTCCGGCGCATTGGGCCGGCCCGCGCGCGGGGCGACATTCTTGGAAGTGGAGATATTCACCACCGCCGGCAGCAATTCCCGCGCGAGCGGCGCGAAGCTTTCCGGGGCACGCTGCTGCGCCCCAGCCGGGCTGATCAGCGGCAGCGGGGCAAGCGGCGATAGGGCCAGGGCGCCGGCAAGGGCAAGATGGACGATGCGCAAGGAAGCTCTCCTCGGAGACTATTTAGTAGCGACTGATTCACCGCTTCGGTGATCCCACCTTTGCGGATCAGGCGCTGGAACGCCATAGCAGATTGGCGCCCTAAGGGTGAATGTAACCCTTTTCTCTGCAACGAAGTGCGACAAAGAGCGACTGGCGCATCGCGCCGCGCCCTTCAAAAAAGCTTGAGCAGCCAGGCAAGCCCAATGCCGCCCGCTGCGGCAATCAGGCCGCCCAGGCGCAGGCGGCTCTCCGGCGCCTCAGCCAAGGATGCCAAGGCGCGGCGCATGAAACCCGGCGCAATGGCATAGGCCAAGCCTTCCAGCGCCAGCACCACAGCAATCCCTTGCAGCAGCGCGGTGAAGCTCACCGCGGCGCTGAAGTCTGGCCTGGCGCCCCCGGCAGGCTATTCGGGCTTTCCCGGAAGAAGCGGAAGAATTCCGAATCCGGGGTCAGGACCATGCGCGTGTCACCTTCGGAAAAGGCTTCACGATAGGCCTGCATGGTCCGCCAGAATTGGAAGAAGGCCGGGTCGCGCTGGAAGGCTTCCGCGAAAATGCGAATGGCTTCCTGTTCACCCTGACCGCGCAGGATATCCGCCTGCGCCTGGGCTTCCGCGATCAGCACGGTGCGTTCACGCTCCGCCCCCGCGCGCACGCGCTGCGCCACTTCGGCACCTTCCGCGCGGGCTTCGCGTGCCACGCGTTCACGTTCGGATTGCATGCGCGACAAGATAGCTTGCGTGTTTTCGCCCGGCAGATCGGCGCGGCGGATGCGGACATCTTCCACGGCAATGCCGAATTGGCGTGCTTCTTCATTCACCTGCCGGCGGATTTCACCCATGATCCGGGCACGATCTGTGGACAAAACGGAAAGCAGCGGTTCATTGCCCAGCACGCGACGCAAGGAAGAGGTGACGATGGAATTGAGCCTCGCGCGAATGCCCGCTTCGGTCGCGCCCACCGTCTGGAAGAAGCGCAGCGGATCCGTGATGCGATAGCGGGTGAAGCTATCCACAATCAGCCGGCGCTGATCGCCCAAAATCACTTCTTCGCCCGGCGCATCAAAATCCAACAAACGCCGATCAAAAGAGATGACCGATTGAATGAACGGCACCTTCCAATGCAATCCGGGTTCACGGATCACGCGCCGCGGTTCACCGAATTGGGTGATCAGCACCTGCTGAGTTTGATGCACGGTGAACAGGGTGGAAGACGCGGTGAAAATTGCTGCGGCCAGTATGCCGAGCAGGATGATAGAGCGGTTCATCGCGGCACCCCCGGGCGGTTTTGGATCATGGGCGCGGCGGCCCCGGGCTGAGCGGGGGCGGGCCTGGCTTGCGGCACGGCGGCAGGCGGCACGCGCGGGCCACTGCCTTCACCCAATTGCAGGAAAGGCACCACACCCTGCAGGCGGTCATCCACAATGACCTTCGGGTTGCGGCGCAGAATTTCCTCCATGGTTTCCAAATACATCCGGCGCGTTGTCACATCGCGCGCCTGTTCATAGGCGGAAAGCACGGATAAGAAGCGCGCACTTTCACCGCCCGCCCTTGCCACTTGGCTTTCGCGGAAGCCCTGGGCTTCCTGCACCATACGTTCGGCTTCACCACGGGCGCGGGGGATGATGTCGTTGCGGAAGCTTTCAGCCTCATTGCGCTGGCGTTCACGGTCTGCATTGGCGCGTTGCACGTCGCGGAAGGCATCAACCACCTGCGCGGGCGGGTCTACCTTCTGCAATTGCACCTGCGTGACTTCAATGCCGGCCTTGTATTGGTCCATAATCGCTTGGGCACCGCGGCGCACTTCCTGTTCAATCTGCGCACGCGCTTCAGTCAGCGCGGGTTGGATCGCGGTGCGCCCGATCACTTCACGCATCACGCTTTCGGCAGCGGATTTCACCGTGCTTTCAGGGTTGCGCGTATTGAACAGGAATTCGCCCGCATCGCGGATACGCCAAAAGACGGCAACATCAATGTCAATGATATTTTCATCGCCCGTCAGCATCAGGCTTTCTTCCAGCACATCGCGCGCGGCCATGACGCGCCCGCCCGTGAGGGTGCCATCCTGCGCGCCGATGAAGCCGATATCCACACGGTTGATGCGCGTCACACGCGGCGTCGTGTGGCTTTCAATCGGCCAGGGCAAGCGATAATTCAAGCCGGGCTGGGTGGTATGGCTGAAAGCGCCAAAGCGCATCACCACGCCCTGTTCATCCGGCTGCACACGGTAAAAGCCCGAAGCCGCCCAACCAATCGCCAGCACCACGCCGATCAGGGCGAAAAGCTTGCCGCCGCCCGCGCCGCCGCTTGGCAAAACGCGGCGAATGGCATCCTGCGCCTGGCGGATCGCGTCATCAATATCGGGGCCACGGCCACCCTGGCCGCCACCACCGCCACCCGAAGGCGGCTGGCCCCAAGGTCCCGAAGGGCGCTGATTGCCCCAGGGGCTTTGACCGCCGCTATTATTGTTCCAGGGCATAAAAGGCTTGGCCTCCAGCAGGTGAACGTCAAAAACCACATGCCCAAATTTGGGCGGGATGCTTCAAGCGGGAAGCCAACCACCGTATAGAGGCCTGCGACCCACCCGGAAAGCAGCTAACAGCGCTGTAACCCGGGCTGGGCGGATATTGACCATGGGCAAGGGCTTTTCAAGCGATGGCGGATGATTTGGCGGCAGCGGTGACAAAAGCCCTGGCGATGGTGAAGGACCCGGCCTCTGGCCGCGATGTGGTGGCGGCGGGGATGGTGCAGGGCCTGGTGGTGCGCGATGGCATGGTTCATTTCGCCCTGCAGGTGGCGCGGGAAGCCGCCAGCGCCATGGAACCGGTGCGCGCCGCGGCCGAGGCCGCCGCCCGCGCCGTGCCGGGGGTGATTTCCGCAACCGCAGTGCTAACCGCGCATCGCGCCGAAGCGGCGCCGGCCGCCCGCCCCGCCGCGCCACGAGGCCCCGCCAGCCCCGGACCCATGCTGCTTGCCGATGTCAGGGCGATCATCGCGGTGGCTTCCGGCAAGGGGGGCGTCGGTAAATCCACCACCGCGGTCAATCTGGCGGTGGCCTTGGCGGCGGACGGCCTCAAGGTCGGGCTTTTGGATGCGGATATTTATGGGCCGTCGCTGCCGCAAATGCTGGGCACGCGTGAAAGGCCGCGCTCAGAGGGCCAGCGCATCATGCCGCTCAGCCGCTGGGGGCTAAAGGCCATGTCCATTGGCTTTTTGGTTGAAGAAGAAACGCCGATGATCTGGCGCGGGCCCATGGTGATGGGGGCTTTGGAGCAGATGATGGGGCAAGTGGCCTGGGGCCCCCTGGATGTCATGATTGTGGATATGCCGCCGGGGACGGGTGATGCGCAGCTCACCATGTCTCAGCGCGTGCCCTTGGCGGGGGCGGTGATTGTCTCCACGCCCCAGGATGTGGCGCTTTTGGATGCCAGGCGCGGCGTGCGCATGTTCGAGAAGGTCAATGTCCCAGTGCTGGGGTTGATCGAGAATATGTCCTTCTTCTGTTGCCCCAATTGCAACCATCGGTCGGATATATTCAGCCATGGCGGGGCGAAGCGGGAAGCGGAGCGGCTTGGGGTGGAGTTCTTGGGCGAATTGCCGCTGAAGCTGGAAATCCGCGAATTGGCCGATGCCGGCACGCCCATTGTGATGGCGCGGCCTGATTCGGAAGAAGCGCAATCCTATCGCCGCATCGCGCGCCGCGTTTGGGAAAAGGCAGCAGCGAAGGCGGATGCCGCGCCGAAGATTGTGATGGAATGAGGATTGGTTACCGCTTCTTCAGCGTCATCCGCCCCAGCGCAAACCCACCAATGAAGGCGGCCAGCACCATGGCCGCCACTTCACCCATCAGCGCATTGGCCAGCGGCAGTCCGATCAGTGTCGCCAGCACAAAGGCAATGATTACGCCAAAGCGCTGGCGCCAACCGGGCGCGGGCATTCGCAGCTTACGCCCAGCAGGCCGCGCCCTTACGCCGGAATGCGCCTGACGCGCCACGCCGCGGCCGCGCGCATCGGACATGGGTTCAGCCTTCTTGCCCCAGCATTTCCATCATTTCGCGCCATTCGCGCTTGGAAAGCCCGCTGCTTTCCTGCGTGACTTTCTCGCCCGCCAGCATCCGGCGCAGGATCGCCATCATCTGGGCTGAGAAGGTCACAGCACCCATGCGATAATCGCGGAAGGCTTCAAAGGCCATCGGCACCCAGGCCTGCACAGTTTTCAGCATGGCATCAGCATAAACGCGGATTTCATATTGCGCATGGGCATCGGCGCGCAGCGACAGGAAATGCAGCAGATTGTGCAAATCCGTCTTCCAATACCATTGCGTATAGGCATTGAGCGTCAGGTTCATGCGCGCCAATTCGCGCGCCAGGCCCTGGCGGCTTTCATCGCGTGCCGCGCCTTCATCATCCTCATTCAACATTTCAAGGTAATGGTCGTAATTGCGCGTGGCGTCTTCGCGCAGCAGATCAAGCACGCGCGCGGCCTCAGCGCCTTCAAGCACATCGCCGCGCCCCTGGCGGTTCATCGAAGATTGCGCGGCCAGATGTTCCGGCGCGGGGATGTAGAATTCGCGGTCCAGGATGGAATAGCGCGCGGAATATTCATTCACATTGGCGGTGCGATGCCGGATCCATTGCCGCGCGATAAAGATTGGCAGCTTCACGTGATATTTGATTTCGCACATCTCAAAAGGCGTGCTGTGCCGGTGGCGCATCAAATAACGGATCAGGCCGCGATCCTCATTCGCCGCGCGCGTGCCACGGCCATAGGAAACGCGGGCCGCCTGCACAATGGCGGCGTCATCGCCCATGTAATCGATCACCCGGACAAAGCCGTGATCCAGCACGGGGAGCGCCTCGAACAGCATGGCTTCCAGCGCCGGCACGGTGGGGCGGCGCGTTGGCGCCTGGCCGGCGCGCGCGGCTTCGATTTCCTGTTGCTGTGCTTCGGTCAGTGCCATGGTGAGATTCGCCCTTTCTGACGCTTTTGGCGGTAGCGGTGGGGGGCGGGCCGGTCAAGCACGGGTTCTTCCGCCCAGCCCCGCTTCCGGGCAGGATGGGCGGGAAACCGCCCAGAACCCCCGGAGCCACCATGTCCCCGATTGACGCAATCCGCCGCCACCACGCCGAACTGACTGCCTTCCGGCAGGACCTACACGCCCATCCGGAACTGGGCATGGCCGAATTCCGCACGGCGGAGAAAGTGGCCTCGGCCCTGGAAGCCTTGGGCATTGAAGTGCATCGCGGCGTGGGTGGCACGGGCGTGGTGGGGGTGCTGCGGAATGGTTCCGGCAACCGCGCCATTGGGCTGCGCGCCGATATGGATGCGCTGCCGATGGAAGAAATGAATGATGTTCCCTATCGCAGCACGGTGAAGGGGGCGATGCATGCCTGCGGGCATGATGGCCATACCACCATGCTGCTGGGTGCGGCCAAATATCTGGCGGAGACCCGCAATTTTGATGGCATTGTCCATTTCATCTTCCAGCCCGGCGAAGAAGGCTGCGGCGGCGCGCTTGCCATGCTGGAGGATGGCTTGTTTGAGCGTTTCCCCTGTGACGCGATTTACGGCATGCATAACCGCCCCGGCATGCCGGTTGGCGAATACGCCATTCGCAGCGGCCCCACCGCGGCGGGGGGCGCCTTTTTCGATATCACCATCACCGGCAAGGGTGCCCATGGCGCGCGGCCAGAGGTCTCAATCGATCCCGTCCTGGCCGCCTGCCATGTCACCACCGCGCTGCAATCCATCGTCTCCCGCAATATCGCCCCGCGCGATGCGGCGGTGGTGAGTGTGACCAAGGTGGTGGGCGGCGATGCCTATAACGTCATTCCCGAAACCGCCGTGATCTCCGGCACGGCGCGGTTTTTCGCGCGTGAGGTGAGTGCGCAAATCGAAGAAGGGCTGAAGCGCGTGGCGGAAGGGGTCGCGGCTGGTTTCGGCGCTTCGGCCAGCCTGGATTACCGCCTGATCTTCGCGCCCACCATCAATGACGCGGAACAGACCGAAGCTTTCGCCAATGCCGCCGCCGAATTGGTCGGCGATGCCAAGGTGGCGCGCGACAAGCCGCCGGGCATGGGGTCTGAGGATTTTTCCTTCATGATGGAACGCGTCCCCGGCGCTTATATTCATGTCGGCAATGGCGATGGCGCCATGCCGCATAACCCGCGCTATCAATTCAATGATGAGGCAATCCCCTATGGCGCGGCGCTTTATGCCCGCGTGGTGGAAAAGGGGTTGCCGGGCGCATAAGCCCCCTCGAAATCCTGCGCCACAACGCCTATATCTGCCCCGTCGCTTCGGTGACTATGGCGATAAACACGGCTCGGAATAAGCGTTGCGGACCCGGGGGCGGTACCCGGCGCCTCCACCAATCACCCGCCTTATCAGCGGCAGATGGGGGCGAAACAGGCTCGACGCGCGTGGTAAAGGGGACGCTTTTGCTCGGCATTGTACCGCCGTTATCGGGCTAAACCTTAAGTGCGAACGATAACAGCCGTGAGGCTGCCGCACTCGCTGCCTAATAGGTAAGCGCGGCTCGGGGGGCGCCGGGCAACAGAAGCCCCCCACTCTTTCCAGGCCGCGCGAACAGTTCTAAGGACGGCGCCGCATGAGCGACAAATCCCCCCCGCCCGAAAGCCTGCTTCCCTATGAAGCCTGGACCGAAGACGCGATGCGCGAAGTGGCCTGGCGCGCCCTGGAACATGCCGCCGCGCATGGCCTGCCGGGGGAGCATCATTTCTATTTGAGCTACCGGACAGATCATCCCGGGGTCGCCATCCCCGGTCACCTCAAGGCGAAATACCCTGAGGAAATCACCATCGTCCTGCAACACCAATACGATGATTTGTTTGTGGACCGCGTGGCAGAGCGTTTTGGCGTGACGCTGCATTTCGGCGGTGTGCCGGCCAAGCTGGTGATCCCCTTCGGCGCGCTAAC
>Ga0222712_10004399_pt1 | contig 14747 bp, 21 predicted proteins | sample C33_657DmetaG_FD_165043 | JGI IMG/M metagenome (GOLD analysis project Ga0222712, IMG submission 165043) | Estuarine water microbial communities from San Francisco Bay, California, United States - C33_657D | ecosystem: Environmental > Aquatic > Marine > Unclassified | place: USA: California... | reverse complement strand
CTCTCGCGTATCTTGCAGAATCCAAACCAGTTCAAACCAGTTCAGCCGCGTTTGAGTTGGCTGCAATGGAATCCGGGGAGATTGCACCGAGATTGATTAGCCCGGTGTTGGGTACGGAGAGTTTTGGGCCTGAAGTGGCGGCATGGACTCGTGACCATTTGGGGCGGGAGTTGTTTCCGTGGCAGGTGATGGCCTTGTCGGGGCAGTTAGCGCATGACGGGTCAGGGAATCTGTCGCATCGTGAGTCTTTGGTGTCGACCGCCCGGCAGAACGGGAAAAGCACCGCGTTCCACGGTTTGATTGGCTGGGCGTTGACGGTGTGGCCTGTGCACCGCGGGGAACCTGTGCACGTCCTGTCAACGGCGCACAAACTTGACCGGGCTACGGCAGTGTTCACCGAGTTGGCTCCGATCCTTGAAGCCAAGTTCGGGGCCGAGGTCACATGGTCATATGGGCGGTCACAGTTGCGGATGCCTGACGGGTCGACGTGGGTGGTGAAGGCTGCGACTCCGCAGAACGCCCACGGTGGCACTTACACGCTTTGCGTATGTGACGAGATTTGGTCGATTGATGAGGCGGTCATTTTTGATGCGTTGCGCCCGGCGATGATTGCTGTGAAGAATCCGTTGTTGTCGATGTGGTCAACGGCGGGTGATGAGGGGTCGCGGGCGTTTATGCGTTTGCGTGAGCAGGCCATCAACGCAATTGATCAGGGCAGGTCGACGCGGTTGTTCTTTGCGGAGTGGAGCGCGGAGCCGGGTACCGCGTGGGATGACCGCTCGCAATGGCATCGAGCAAACCCGGCTATTGGGCATACTCTCACGTTTGATGCCCTGGAGGCCGCCGCAGAGACTCCTGACCGGGCGGCATTTATTCGCGCTCACCTCAACCAGTGGATCGCGTCAAACAAATCATGGTTGCTGCCTGGCGAGTGGGAAGCCGCCAGGACAGAGATGGAAACGCCAACGCCTGAGGTGCTGGCTGTAGATTCATCTCTTGATGAGGCGTTGTATGTCGGTGTTCATAGCAGCAGGTTGCCTAGCGGTGAGTTGCTGGTGTGGACTGCGTTTGTTGTTGATTCGGAAACAAAGGCGTGGGAGCAAATTGCAGACCTCATGGCCTCACAGCCACAACTGAAACTGGCTATCACTCCCGCGTTGGATTTGCACACCCCGCTACCGTTACAGCGTCGCCGCACCGTTGTCGGGTACAAAGAGTTGTGCACTTGGGTGCCGTTGATTCGGCGCAGCATCGCTGAGGGGCAACTTCTGCACACGGGTGATCAACTGCTGTCGGAGCACGTCAACCGGGCGGTCGGTATCAAAGTCCAATCGGGTGGTCTGACCTTGTCGTCGCAGAAATCGCCGGGGCCTATCGAGTTGGCGCGGTGCATGGTGTTTGCTTCCGCGCTGGCATCCAAACCAGCCAACTCTGGCAAGGCGGCGTTCGCTATTGGGAGATAGTTGCATTTGCAACAATCTCATGTCACACTGGTGGTAATGGCTTTCTTCAATCGGCGCGTCACAGGGCAGTTCTCATCTGCACCGTTGCAGGCCGCCGCAGGTGCTTCACAGGTGGGGAACTTCTTCTCGTACAGCGTCGGGGCGACCGAGTTGCGGGCACTCCAAAACCCTGTGATCAGCCGTTCCAGAGATCTGATCGCCTCCATGATTGGATCTCTGGAACTGAAGCAGTATCAAAAGCAGTGGACGGGCGAAAACTACGAAGAGGTCTACATCCCAAACGAGACTTGGATGGACAGACCTGACCCAAAGGTGACGCGCAACTTCTTCTTCGCAAACCTGTTCAGCGACCTGTTCTTCTACGGGCGATGCTTCGCCTATGTGACCCTCCGCAACGCCAGCGACAACCGCCCGGCGGCGTTCACATGGCTTCCAGCTGCAAACGTGTCAACCCCTAATCAGGCTGGCCCGCAATGGTTTGGCCCAGCCGACGAAATTGAGTTCAACGGCATCAGCATCAACCCCGCTGACGTGGTCATGGGTTTGTCCCCCATCATGGGCTTGCTGTATTCGGGTGCGCGAGCACTCACCATCTCAGAACGTCTTGAAGAATCAGCGGCACGGTTTGCGCAAAACGAAATCGCTGCCGGGTACCTTCAGCAAAAAGGTGGCGAACCAATGACCGCCGATGAACTCGGTGAACTTGCCGCAGGATGGGCGCAGGCTCGACGCTCCAATGCAATTGGCGCATTGAACGAGTATGTCGAGTACAAAGAGTTCTCTTCTGACCCGTCAAAGTTGCAACTGGTTGAAGGTCGCCAGCATCAGGATTTGAATTTGTCCCGAATAGCGAACATCCCGCCGTATCTTCTTGGAATCAGCACTGCAGGCATGACCTATCAAAACGCCCAGCAAGCACGGCAGGATTTGTACCTATTCGGGGCAAAGCCCTACATCGACTGTTTGGAGCAGACGTTCAGCATGGACAATGTGCTTCCGAGAGGCCGCTACGTCGAGTTTGATGTTTCGTCGTATTTGCTGGACAACGCCATTTCCCCAAACATGAAACGAGCACCAGAGGAGGTGCCATCCGCATGATTCATTTTGATGCAATCCCGGTCACGCTTGACGCGTCAGCCGGGGAAGACGCGCCCAAAACCATCAGTGGTTTGGCTGTACCGTGGGACACTCCCGCCACGGTATCGAGCGGTGAGACTGTGATGTTTCAACGCGGCGCGTTTGACCTCAACGCCAAGGCACCAAAGTTGCTGGAAAACCATGACATGACTGCGTTGCGTGGCGTCATTAGTTCACTGGCAGATTTGCCAGAGGGCCTCGGCTTTACCGCAACGTTTGCAGATACTGCCGCAGCGCGTGACGCAATCGCCCTTGTCAAAGCATCTGCTTACGATTCGGTCAGCGTTGGTGCTGTCCCGGTCAAATACAAGTACGACAAAAACGGCGTCATGGTTGTCTCTGAAGCCAACCTTGTCGAGATCAGTTTGGTCGCCCAGCCCGCTTTCAAAGAGGCGGTCATCACAGAAATCGCTGCATCGGAACCCGACGACGACGCATCCGAAACCCCCGTTCCCCAAGACACCCCTGAGGAGGATCCCGTGTCAGAAGAAACAACCCCCGCGGTCGAAGCCGCGGTCATCCCAACCACACCCATCTACGCAAGCGCGAAGAAGGATTTCACGATGCCTTCCGCGTCGGAGTACCTGTCAAAGTTCTTGCAAGGTGGCAGCGTCTGGAACGAGTTCCAGCACAACATCCGCGCAGCTGCGCCGAACGTCACCACGGGTGACCTCGATGGCATCCTGCCCCTTCCCATTGTCCAGCCTGTCTACAACGGCCTGATTGGTCGCCGCAGCGTCATCGACGCAGTCGGCACCCGCGCAATGCCGCAAGGTGGCAAGGTGTTCATCCGTCCGAAGGTGACCACCCACACCACGATTGGTGCAAGCAACGGCGAAAACGTTGCACTCGATCAGGGCACATTCGTTGTGACCGACGAGCAGGTCACCAAAGGTGTGTACGGCGGCTACGTCAAAGTGTCCGAAGAATCAATCGACTGGACACAGCCTGAAGTGCTCAGCGCACTTCTCGACGACATGGCCCGCGAGTACGCCAAGCAAACCGAAACGGTTGTTGAAACCAACCTTCAGTCCGGCATCGTCGCTGAGGAACCGTTGACCAACGCAACTGTCGTCGCTGACTGGTTGTCGTTCGTGTGGAACTCCAGCAAGACCATCCTGGACAACTCGTCGCATCTGCCGACTCACTTGTTCATGTCACCTGACTACTGGTCGGCTCTCGGCAAGTTGGAAGACGACGCAGGCCGCCCGCTGTTTCCGCAGGTTGGCCCAATGAACGCTTTCGGCAACGTAGGCGTGAACACGCTTGCAGGCAACGCGTTCGGATTGTCGGTTGTGGTGTGTCCATACATCGCGTCGAACTTCGTGGCAGTCGGCAACGCTGACGGCTTTGAAATCTACGAGCAGCAAAAGGGCGCAATCAGCGCGGAAGCAAACGACGGTTCACTCAGCCGCACGATTGCGTTCCGTGGCTACCTCGCCACCCTGATGATTGACTCCGACAAGTTCGTGAAACTCGAACTCTGAGCCACTGACCGGGTACACGCACAATGGCTACTTTCACCGTCACGCACAAACAGCGCGTTGATGATGTTGTCGTTTTGCGTACCCTTGAACCCAACGGCATTGAGGTTGGTCAAACCATCACCGTGTCAGGCGTCGATGCGACGTTCAACGGCACGGTGGTGGTTCAGGCCGTCCCCAACGGGTACTTCCTCGGCGTTGATGATTTCGGTGACTACATCTTCGACAACGCAATCATCTACACCAACCAACTGCTCTACCATTTGGCAGGCGACGATGTGGCTTTGCAAAGCGCAAGCGGCACCGTCGCATGGTCGGTGTCACCGACATGGATTACTTCCCAAAACGTGCTCGATTGGCTCGGCATTGACCCGGCAACCGCGAACGACACCGCATTTGTGGCAACGTGCGTGAACGCCAGCAACGCATGGTGCTACCGCAAACGCCGCGAGGCGGGTTATCACGACAGCGCATCAGTAGCCCCGTCCAATGATGTGAAATTGGGTGCAATCATGTACGCCGCTATTCTGTACCGCGAACGTGGCGCAGTTGACGGCTTTGCATCCTTTGACTCGATGAACTTGGGCGCACCAACAATGACACTTGGGCGAGTCATGCAACTGCTCGGCTGCAATCGGTCACAGGTGGCCTAATGGCTGCCTCGGGAATCTTTGTCGCCGCTGTGAACACCGTGAAAACGTCACTGCAAGCCCTCAACCTGCCTGTGGTCACTGACCCGCGCAACGCCCGCCCCGGGTCGGTGCTTGTCGAGTTGCCGACATGGGATTCGTTCACCTACAACGTGGCAGATGTTCGTTTGACGGTTCGCATTTTGGCTGCCCCTCCCGGCAACCAAGACGCCGCCGATTACCTGATGACCACCGCCGACACCATTATGAACTCCCCCATCGCCGTCCTTGATGGCAGACCGGGATTCGCCACCTACAACGGGCAAGATTTGCCCACCTATGACCTAACCGTAGGCGTAGCAATGCGCCGAAACTAAGGAGACCACATGGCAACTTCCACTTACCTGTCCAACCCGACGGTGAACATCACCTACTCGGCAACCACCACCGATTTCAGCGACCAATGTGACTCGCTGGAAATCATGATTCAGAAAGATTCGCTGGAGTCCACCGCGTTTGGCGACACGGGCCACAAGTACGTCAGCGGCCTTGAAACCGTGGAAGTGACGATGGAATTGTTTCTCTCCTACGGCACTGGCGAGGTTGAGGCGTTGCTGTGGTCATACCTCGGTAACTCGGTCACCATCGTTGCCAGCCCGTCAGGTACCAGCGAATCGGCAAGCAACCCGGAATACACGCTCACCAATATGTACCTAGAGTCGTTCTCGCCCATTGCGGCGAAGGTGGGCGAGTTGTCGAAGGTCAGTCTCACGTTCAAGGGTGGAAACTTCGCCCGCGATATCACCCCGTAATCGGAAGGTAACCCCGACATGAAAATCACACTCCGCATTGACCAGGGCGAGGGCCCGTACGAGGTGCAAACCAATTTGGGCACCATCGTGGCGTGGGAACGCAAGTTCAAACGCAAAGCCTCCGAAATGGCTACCGCGATGGGTGCCGAAGATTTGGCATTTCTCGCATTCGAGGCCAGCCGACAGGCAGGCGTAAAAGTGCCTGCCACGTTCGATGATTTCATCAAACGATGTGAGTCAGTTCCCGAGGTGGTCGACGGCGACGCCGCCCGCCCTACAGACGGGGAACCTTCCGACGTTCACTAGCCGAAGTGCTGGTGGCGACCGGGTGGTTTCCCCCGCAAATTGAATTTGATTTTGATGACCTTTCCACGGTTGTTGAAGTCTTGAACGAACAGGCCAAGCAACGATGAGTTATGAACCAATCGAAATTGTGGGGCTGAAAGAAGCACTCAAAGAACTAAACACAATCGACAAACGAGTGCGCCGCCAAATCACACGCAGTTACACCAAAATCATGGAACCTGCAATCATCGAGGCCAAATCGCTAGTACCGACTGAACCACCACTAAGGGGCATGGGGCACAAATGGAACCCAAGCCACGCTCGTGCTGTTCGCAATGGCAATGAGGTGCAAGCAAGCGAAGCACAGGATGACCTAAAGCGTCAATTACTGCCGTGGCACCCGGCAAGCAACAAGGGCATCAAAGCATTTACTTCAGGCAAGACTCCGCGCGAATTTCGGGGCATGCGACAAAACGCAACCACATTTGGCATGAAATGGGTTAGCCGTCAGGCGGCTTTGTATGAATTGGCGGCAAAGGGGAATTTAGGCGGGAAAATGACTGCCAAGCACGGCCCTGCGCCTCGCGTAATGTGGAAAGCGTACGAGAACAACAAAAACGTCATAAATAAAGAAGTGCGTGAACTTGTCAAATACGTCATGGCAGCAGTAGGAAAGAATATCAAATAATGGCAATCGTTATTCCCATAATCAGCGAGTTCAACGCCAAGGGCATCAAAAAGGCTGTCAAAGAGTTCAAACAACTTGAGGGCGCAGGAGCCAAAGCCGGGTTCGTGCTGAAAAAGGCGATGGTGCCTGCCACGGCTGCGCTTGGCGGTTTGGCTGTCGCCGCGGTTGATTTTGCTAAGGCCGCCGCTGAAGACCAGTTGGCTGCCGACCAGTTGGGCATGGCAATCAAAAAAAGCACTGGGGCAACGAACGCACAAATCAAATCTGTTGAGGATTGGATTACCACCACCTCAATGGCTGCTGCTGTTGCCGACGATGAGTTGCGCCCCGCGTTGGGCAAATTGGTGCGAGCATCTGACGATGTGGCACGGGCGCAAGAATTGTTGCAGATTGGTCTGGACGTTTCTGCAGCCACAGGCAAAGACCTTGAATCGGTCACAACTGCTTTGGCGAAAGCCGAAATGGGCAACTACAACGCGCTCAAAAAGTTGGGCATCCCGGTTGGTGAAAACACCGCCGCCCTTATTGAGATGGCGAAAGAATCCAAGAATGTCGCCAAAGCGCAACAGAATTATGACTTGCTTGTAAAAGGTGGGGCATCCCACAAAGAGGTTGCTAAGGCCGCCGACAAACTCCGCAAAGCCCAAGAAAAACTGAACGGCGTTACTGTCGAGGGCGCAGATTTTGCCGATGACCTCAACAAGAAATTCAAAGGCGCAGCAGACACCGCAGCCAATTCAGCCAGTGGCGGTTTCAAAAAATTGAACATTGCGGTCGGGGAGGCCAAAGAGTCAATCGGTGCGGCGTTGCTGCCTGTCGTGCAGGCTGTGGTGCCTTATCTCGCCAAAATGGCTGAATGGGCGCAAAAAAACCCGGGTGCGTTCAAACTGATTGCGGGCACAATCGCCGCAATCGCCGCTTCAATCATGGCAGTCAACGCAGCCATAGCAATCACCCCGCTCGGCTGGATCATCATCGGAATTGGGTTGCTGGTTGCTGGCTTGATTGCTGCCTACAAAAAATTTGAATGGTTTCGCAAAGGTGTCAAATACGTTTTCGACGGCATCAAAATTTACATAGAAACCGTTGTCAATGCGTGGATTTGGGGCATCAACAAAATCATTGACGCTTACAACTTTTTGCCGTTCCACAAAGATATTGACCGCATCAGCAAAATTGATTTGACCAGCGGGACTTCATCCCCAGTGGGCGCGGGCCAATTCCGTCAATTTGAGCAAAGGACTATGCCTGCACCGTCTGTATCGGCGTCGGCTATGGGCGCAAGTATGGGTACCACCATTCAGGTGAACGTGAACGGTGCTGACCCGAACGCGGTAGTGCAGACGTTGCGTCGCTATGTGCGTCAGACGGGCAGTCTGCCAGTAAGAACGGCGAATATCGGATGAGTCTGCCTAATCCCGGTATTTGGTTCTTTTCGGAAGATGGGGCGGTTGATTGGATTCCGTCTGGGGAGTGGGTGTCGTTCAGTTTTACTGCTGGTCGGCAGAACGTGCTGGATACTTACGGTGCGGCAACGGGTGAGTTGGTGTTTCGTCGAACTGCAAGCAATGAGGCAGATTTGGCGGCTATCAAACCGGGTTGGTCTGCGCGGATTTACGACGAACCGACATTGTCGGGGTCATCTCCAATCATTGGGTATGTCTATGACGTGGTGAACCAATACAGCATTGCCTCAAATGCTGATTTTACAGTTATTAACATTGAGGGTGGTTTGGGGCCGTTGAACCGCGTTGAGTTGAATAGTTATTCTCTCGCCTCCGACACCATTGGTAATCAAATAGAAACCTTGTCAGCGTACATTGACTTCCCGCTCGGTAGCGATTTCGCAATTTTGTCTGACCCGGATATGGACGGGACAACAATTACCAGCCCCGCAGATTGGCTACAGAAAGCAATGTTGACCGTAAATGGGCGGCTTGATGATTCTGGGGCTGGTGTCACTGCATTGGATAAGTTTGGCTCGTACTCTTTCGCAGACCTTGTCAACGGTGACACAATTGTTTTCACTGACGGTTCATTGGCTCTCAGCGTGGGAGAAGTCGGCATCGCCTTTGACCAAGTTGATTTCTCATCACTATCACAGAACTATTACACCCGCGCCATTGTTGACCCTGACGGACACGCCGCCCAAGTGAACACCGCGCCCGGCGCAATCACCCCATATCGAGTCATCAGCCTTGCCACGTTCAACAAAAACACTGCACAGGCAGCCGACTTCGCCGAATACCTTGTGAACACTTTTAGTGACCCGCAATACAGGCCCGCAATGGTGTCAGTGAACGGGCAGGATGGAAACGCGAACGATTTGCTGTTGCCTTCTTTGGCGGGAAATTGCATTGGGAGAACCGTGCGCATCATTTTGCGGGGTGAAGCCTACGACGCAGTCATTGAAGGCTGGGCCGTTACCGCTGATCCGAGCAGTTCCCGATTCACTTTTTACGTTTCAGGAGCCGACCTGAACGCTTACTTGATCCTCGACGACACCAACCGAGGCGTCCTGGACGCCAACAGATTAGGATATTGATATGCCAGTACCGCCATTTGTAGCCGGGCAGATTTTGACTGCCGCACAGTTGAACACGGGCGCATACCGTGTTGCGTCGGCAACCGCCGCAGCAACAGCAACTACCCTGACGGTGAACAATGCCTTTACCACAACGTATAGGCATTACCGAATCTACATTTCGGGATACTCCGCAACGGCAGGCAACCTGACATTCCAACTAACCAGCAGTGGCACAGCAGCTGCAACCAGTTACTACTACAACCGCACCGTGCTCTCGTACACGGTTGCGAACGTCACCGCGCAAGGCTCAAACACGACAAACGTGCTTGTCGGACAGTTGAACAACGGCGCACTAGCCGCCACCTCCAACCTTGTCATCGATGTGCTTGACCCCTACCAGATTGGCACCACTGGCATATTTGCCGCCAACAATTACAACACCGCCAACGCTGGCACCGTTTATGGAGGGCACCTCGCCGCCGCCAGTTATGACGGGTTCAGATTGACCGGCGCAGGCAACCTCACATTGAACGTCTCGATCTATGGATTGGTAGGTGCATGATGAAAACTCAAATTGTTGACGGCATTACGGGCGAATCAATTGAGCGTGACATGACCGCCGAAGAACTTGCGGAATACCAGCAATGGCTGATTGACAATCCCTCGGCATCAACCGAGGAGGAACCAAAGCCATGAAAATTGCCAACCCGTCCAAAGCGTTCATCTTGCTGGTTGGCTTGCTGTCCGTTGTGGTGCTCATCGCTCTTGACAAGGTGTCGACCGACGCGGGCCTTCCGCTCATCTCCGCTGTCATTTTCTACGGCATCGGCAATGGTGTCGCCGCTAAATCAGGCAAGGCGTCAAGTCCGATTGTGGGGCCACGAGAATGAAATACCCCACCAAAGCGTTCCGCATCCCCGACGAGTTGAAGCCATACCCTAATGGGCGCATCCCCGACACGTTCCTACGCAAAACCGACAAAATCGGCACCCTGTACCACCTTGCCGCATGGTGGGCTGGGGTGATGATTACCGACGCAGCCAAAGACGGAATCAACCTGTACCGCATCAGCGAGGGGTACCGCTCATATGACCGCCAGTACGCGCTGTTCATGCAGCGATACTCAACAAAGGATTTGGGCCGTTCACCAAAGGTGACCCGTGTGTGGAATCAACAAACGTGGTACCTGAAGCCCGGCTACTCGCCATGTGCCGCGCCCGGCTACTCCAACCACGGCTGGGGCTGTGCCCAAGATTGGGCAACCGACAAACCACAGGTGCTGGAATGGCTCCGCAAGAACGCACCCCGCTACGGCTGGTATTGGGAATCACAACCCACCCTCCCCAACGGCAAACCCAACGGTGAGTGGGAACCGTGGCATTTGCATTGGGTCGCATAACAGGTTGTTGACGATGCCGTCGAGCGTCGTTAGGGTGGTTGAACCCGACAACTAGGAGGCGTCCATGACGTTCATTCTTGGAATAATCATTTTCTGCGCACTGCCGTCTATGGCGTTTGCGATTGCTACCGATAGGCATGACCGACGTGCCCGCTGAAGGCCCCGGCAAAGGCATTCAATACATCGGCTACAGCCCGTGGAAATTCACGGCTCCCGATGGACGCGAAGGCCTCGTGCAGATATTTACTAACGCTGACGGTGAACTAACCGATGTCCAACTGTGTTTCCGCACTTGGTCATGGGACACTTGGGGCGTGCCGACACAGGCTGAGAGGGCTTGAAGAAACTTGCCGCGGTTTGCGTGGCTTTCATCATCACCGCTCTTAGCGTCGGTTCTGTGGCGTCCCTAGCCGAAGCCCCAAAACTGGTTGAACCCCTCTCAGAAGCCCGCACAACGGCTGTGGCACCCCGTCTGAACCCATTGTTGGAGTTTGCAAAGGTGCCCATCCCAACGGTGGCGTGGGTTATGGCAAAAGCACAATGCGAAACCGGGACAGATTGGGCCCACAAAGGCACTTATGGTGGCGCGTGGGGGTTCATGCACCGCGGCTACGAGACCGACGCCAGCGGCCTGCCCAGCAACTCGACGTGGGGCCGTTGGGGAGGATTCCGCTACGCCAAACATCCAAGCCGAGCAACGCCAACACAGCAGGTGATTATTTACCTGCGCGTCAATTGGGGTGGCTGGCACAGGCCAAACGGAATGTACCGTCCCCCATCGAGCAGTCAAGACACTGCAAACAACTGCTACAAGTTCGCCAATCGCGTTGCCGGGCGAATCAAACTGCAGGTGCGGAATCTTGACAAGTGGTACGCAAACTTTGCCCTAATCACCTATCTGCGGGCTGTCGCCACATCCCGTTCCTAATCTGTTACTGTCCCCACATTCGCCAACCCGACTGGAGAACAAAATGACCCTGACCGAATTGACTGGGCACATCAAACGATGGGCCAGTTACCAAGCCACCGACTGCGACCTTGCAGGCGCAGACGAGCAGGCCGCCAACTTCAAAACCGTTGTCCAAATGATGGGGTTGATTGAATCGCAATCCAAGATTATTGAACAATCCGACGAAGTGATAAAGCATTACCGCGCCGAAATTGCGCGTCTTGAGTCGTTGGTGTTTCGCCCATGAAACCTTGTCAACAACCTCGCTGCAAGAACGGCGCAACAATGGGCTACCACTGCATCCAACACTGGTACACGACGCAGGGCAAAACACCGCCACGGCTTGACCCTGCAACACCGTCAGCGATACCGGGCACAGCCCCAACGTCAATTGCGACCGCGCAACGTGTCGCGCCAAAGATGGGCACAGTCCGTGCTCGCATTCTTGACATGATTCGATTGAAAGACGGCCTGACCCGCGACGAGTTGGAGCAACTGTTGGGCATCAGCCCGAACACGTTGAACCCTCGCTTGCGCGAGTTGGAGGAGATGGGCTGGATTGAAGACAGTCGAACAACTCGACCAACCCGGTCAGGGTCACCAGCAATTGTGTGGAGGGCGCTGTGAAAAAAGTAATTCATATCATTCCGTGCGGGGAATGCATCTTTTATCAACAAATTGATGACGTTGCTGGTGAGTGCCGACGCCATGCACCAATTCCGCGTACAGAAAAAAACGACGTTTATTGGCCCACTGTAATTGCCGATGAAGATTGGTGTGGCGAGGCAGAGGAAAGAGAACGAGAATGAGTTTCAATCTTGACGGTTACGTTGACGTAGCCACCCGCCTCAAAATGCTCTTTGAGGCATACCCCAATGCTTCCGTCGTCGCAGACCCTCCGTGCGTACGACAATTCAACGGGCAGGAGTACATCGAGGTGACAGTTACGATTCACTGCAATGACGAGCACAATCGTATGTCTCGTGCTTCTGCTTGGGAACCGCCGGGCACGACTCCGTTTACTAAACAATCTGAAGCAATGGTGTGTGAAACGTCGGCAGCGGGCCGAGCCGCTGGCCTGCTCGGATTTGGCCTCAAAAGCAGCGTGGCTTCGTTGGATGAAGTACGCAACCGACGACAATCCAGCGAGCAAATGCACCCGTCGACCCAACCAGCCGATACTCCATCATCGGATGAGGCTTCACCAAAACAGAAAGCGATGATTCGTGGCTTGACACGTCAGAAGGGTCAGCCTGTTATCAACCCTGACGGCCTTACCAAGCGGGAAGCATCCGCGCACATTGAGCGGCTGATGGCAATGGAGGACGCAGGTGAGTGAGATTCACGACCGGGTGTATTTCTGCTGGGAGTTGAAACGCGACATGGTCGCACTCGGAATGGCTGCCTACGGCGACGGGTTACCGCTCGACACAATGACCGATGAAGAACTGCTGGCATTACGCAAACGAACCGACGATGAAGCGCAACGCCGTTACAGGTCACGATGAAAGAAGCCGACTTTCAACGCCAAGTGGTCACACTTGCAAGCCTGTATGGCTGGCAGTTTTTCCACCCCACACCCGGCTTTGGTCGAGGGCATTGGGCAACGCAACAGTTGGCATCAGGCCCCGGCTTCCCCGATCTGGTGCTCGTGGGTGACGCTGTGATATTCGCGGAGTTGAAGAACGAGGCGGGCAAACTGTCTAACGGGCAATGGCATTGGGGCGAGTGTTTGAAGGATGCTGGCGCTGAGTATTACGTTTGGCGACCTCAGCACCTTGAAGAGATTGCAGAAAGACTTCAACGGTGGAAACGTTCACAGTAGGCAGCCTGTTTTCAGGCATAGGCGGACTTGACCTCGGGCTAGAACGTGCTGGGATGCGCGTCATTTGGCAATCAGAAATCGACCCGTATGCGTGTCGAGTCCTAGCAAAACATTGGCCTGATGTTCCAAACTTGGGCAACATCAAAGAAATTGACTGGAGCAAATGTGAACAACCCGATGTCATCTGCGGCGGGTATCCGTGTCAGCCTTTCAGTACGGCAGGCAAACGGCGAGGTCAAGAAGATCCGCGTCACCTGTGGCCTTGGGTACGAGACGCCATTAGCGAACTACGACCCCGATACGCAATCTTGGAAAACGTTCGGGGACATCTCTCTATGGGAGGATTGTCCGTTGTTGGTGAACTTGCCTCCATCGGGTATGACGCAGAATGGCGTGTTGTATCCGCAGCCTCCGTGGGAGCCAATCATCGACGTGACCGGGTCATCATCGTGGCCTACCCCAACGACGCAAGACCACATCGAGCGGAAATCGACGCAACAGAAACCGGGGAGCCGTCATTCGGTGGGCTTGGGGGATGCGGTGAGGATGTGGCCAACTCCAACAACTCAGGAGGTGGAACATCCCGAAGCATTGTGGAACGAGCAGAATCGGCGTGTAAGCAACAACGGGAACACGCACAGCATGGGTTTAGCGGATGCGGTGAGGATGTGGCCTACCCCACGGTCTACGGCGGCGATGGGAGACGATTTGAAGGGTGCATACAGCAGAGTGCAACGGATTGGGTACAAAGCACGCTTAGAAGAAGCGGTGGCTATTCAGGGCACACCAACTGGGAAACTGAACCCGATGTGGGTCGAGTGGCTGATGGGATTCCCCACCGGGTGGACAGACTTAGAGGACTCGGCAACGCAGTCGTGCCACAAGTAGCAGAAGTCATCGGCAGGCTTGTGGTAGAACACGCACGATGGAAACATTCATCATCGCGTTCTACCTCACCCTGACAGCGGTGCTACTGCTGACGTTACGTCGCTACAAGTAAAGACACGCAAGCCCTAAGCCGGTTGCACGGCGGTTGGAGGACACTCGGGAACGAGGGTAGATCGTGCTGTCGTGGCACGAAGCAGCGTCCAAACGACACAAATGCGAACGGTGACCGTCCAATGAGAAAACATCCGGCGACCGTAGGAGACAAACCTAAAACAGCGGGGGGATACTCGCAGCAGACTTTCACTAGGCTTGACAGCAAGCCCGCCTGCGGGCGCGCTAGCAGAAAGAACCAACCCGACATGACCAAACGACCCACACCAGAGTTCCAACGCAACAGAAAAATCATCCTAGAAGGCGAACCACTTTGCCACTGGTGCCGACGCAACCCGGCAACCGAAGCCGACCACCTCATCGAATCCGACAGAGGAGGAAGCGACGACCTTGACAACCTCGTACCAGCCTGCCGAACCTGCAACAGCAAACGAGGCGCACAATACGTCAACCGCAAAACCGCCGCACGAATACAACAACGAAACACGCTTGGAAAAAACGAAACGCAAACAAAAGCCGGACCGTTTTTTGAAACTGAAGCACGCCTGAC
>Ga0222712_10004398_pt1 | contig 14748 bp, 15 predicted proteins | sample C33_657DmetaG_FD_165043 | JGI IMG/M metagenome (GOLD analysis project Ga0222712, IMG submission 165043) | Estuarine water microbial communities from San Francisco Bay, California, United States - C33_657D | ecosystem: Environmental > Aquatic > Marine > Unclassified | place: USA: California... | reverse complement strand
TGAACAACGTTCAGCAATGGGTCTATACACAGCAGCAGAGCGTGCAGCTGCGTTAGACAATGGTGGCGAGTACGTAGAGATTGCAAAGGAAACCGATACCCCAAAAGCACCAGCGGCACCGGTTGCTGCGGCGGCTCCTGTAACTGCTCCAAGTAAGCCAGTCGCTGTAAAGACTGCTGATGTAAAGATTGAAGCTGCACCACTTGCAGCAACAATCGGTTCATCATCTGATCTACTTGAATCAATGGGAATCAAATCTGATGCACCACTATGTATGACATGTGGAGTAAAGATGAGAATGTCAGGAGCATGCTTTGTATGCGAAGGTTGTGGAAACACATCTGGTTGCAGCTAAGCAATAAGTAAAATGTTTTAACCAACCCCGTTAAAAACCCCGTCAATCACTGCGATTGGCGGGGTTTTTCACTGTTCTGCGAAGGTAGTGAATGGGGGTAGAATTACGACGTTGTTTTCGGGGTCGATGTAATTTCGAACCGGCGGTTAAAGTCCGCGACCCGATACCCGCCAGGTATCGGTTGACTCAGTGAAACTCTGAGACCGACGGTTAAAGTCCGGATGAGAGAAAACAAACAAAGGGTCGGCGCATGCCTACCCTTATCGTGCATTTTCCATTTCTGGAAAATCTGGTGCACCCACCCCGGAAACTCGAATCTAGAGTCAGGGGAAAGTATGGATTACACAGTTGCAATGCAACGTGCCATTGCCCTGTCCGAAAAAGGTCTAGGAAAGACTGCGCCTAATCCAATTGTTGGCGCAGTAATTATTGATGCAGCAGGTTTGGTAATCGCTGAAGGTTTTCATGATCGCAATAAAAGTAGCGATCACGCCGAAGTTGTTGCGATTAAAGCAGCCGGTGAAAAAACACAGGGCAGCACAATTGTTGTAACCCTTGAACCGTGCAACCACACCGGCAGTACTGGCCCATGTGTGCAAGCAATCATTGCTGCAGGCATTACAACAGTTGTTTACGCAGTTGCCGATCCCAATGAAAAAGCAGCCGGGGGAGCCGCAGCACTTCGCGCCGCAGGTATCACTGTTGTTGAAGGTGTCTTAAAGGATGAAGCCGCGTTTTCAAATCGCGCTTGGCTCATGAAGATCCGCAAGAACCGACCATTTTTTACCTGGAAAGTTGCCGCAACTCTGGATGGCAAAGTAGCTGCCGCCGATGGAACATCTAAGTGGATTACCAATGAAACATCACGAGCAGATGTGCAGGTATTGCGTCGTCAAGCAGATGCAATTCTTGTGGGAACAAACACCGTGATCGTCGATAACCCACATTTGATTCCGCGTGGGGATTTTGCTGGATATGCAAACAATCCAATCCGTGTGATTTGCGGGGAACAAGAATTACCGGAGGATGCACAGGTCTTTGATGATGCTGCGCAAACCGTTGTTGTTAAGTCCAAAGATCTAGATGTTTTGGTCGAAAAGCTCAATGAACTAGGCATCAATCATGTGTTTGTTGAAGCTGGGCCAACGCTGGGCAGTGCGATGCTAGATGGCTGTCTATTAGATGAATTAATCATGTATCAAGCACCTACCTTGCTCGGCACCGGCAAGCATTTCTTTGCCTTTGATTACCCAACAACCATCACCGATCAGATGCGTATGGATCACCTTGATACACAGGTGCTAGATGGTGATGTGAAGTCGGTTTATCGCATAAGGAATGGTGAGTGATGTTTACCGGACTTATTGCAGAACTAGGACGGATCACCGCCATTGAAAAGGGCGAAAGCTCTGCCGTCTTTACCGTGGCAGCACCTGCACTTATTTCACAGATTGCACTGGGGGATTCAGTTGCAGTCAATGGTGTTTGTTTAACCGCTACTTCAATTACAGGTGACAGTTTTACTGCAGATGCCATGGTGCAAACTTTGACGGTTACTTCGCTGTCACAACTAGCAGTTGGCAGCCCAGTGAATCTGGAATTAGCAGCGTTATTAAATACCCGTATGGGTGGGCACATGGTGCAGGGTCATGTCGATGGTGTTGCAACAGTTGTTGGCCTTACACCCGGAGAAAAGTGGGCGCAGTTTGATATCACTGTTCCTGAAAAACTAACCAAGTACATTGTTAATCAAGGTTCGATTTGCCTAGATGGTGTTTCACTGACGGTGGGCCAAATCAATGATGCCAACAACATAGTTACCCTCTGGTTAATCCCTGAAACTTTAGAGCGCACAAACCTTGCTACAAAGCAGGCAGGGGATTTAATCAATGTCGAAGTCGATGTTTTGGCTAAGTATGTTGAACGGTTACTCGCTAAGGGAGATAAATAATGAGTAACCTGCAAAGAGCCCTAGATGCTTACAAAAATGGTGACTTAATTATTGTGACCGATGATGCAGATCGCGAAAACGAAGGCGATCTGATGTTGCTAGCCGAAAAGGCCACCCCTGAAAAAGTGGCGTTCATGGTGCGCCATACAACCGGAATCCTGTGTGTAGCTTTGACGCAAGAGCGTGCCCGCACATTGCGCTTGCCTTTGATGGTGGAAGAAAACCAAGATTCCAAGAAGACCGCATTTACAGTCAGCGTTGATTACAAGGTCGGATTAACAACCGGTGTTAGCGCCACAGAGCGCGCAAACACTGTGCGTGCTTTAGCTGATAACTCCGTTACACATTCAGATTTCATTCGTCCTGGCCACATCTTTCCTTTAATTGCAGATATCGGCGGACTAGAAGCTCGTGGTGGCCACACCGAAGCAGGTGTTGCCCTGTCACATCTAGTTGGTGCGCAACCAGTGTGTTTGTTATCTGAAATCGTTAATGAAGATGGCTCGATGGCACGCGGTGAATCACTGGTCACCTTTGCAGCGGCCCATTCGATTCCAATGATCTCGGTCGATGAACTCAAAGGCTTGGCTCCAGTACCACCAGTGCTTGAATCAACATTTGAATTTGAATGGGCACAGCTTCCACTGCGCAGCGGCATGTGGAGTATCGCTACATATCCCGGGCTTCGACAGCGCGAACATGCAGTTATCTCTTATGGCCAAGCGGGCACAGTGCCAATGGTGCGAATTCATAGCGAATGCTTTACTGGCGATGTTGTGCATTCACAACGTTGTGACTGCGGCGAACAATTAGAAAAATCCATTTCAATGATTCAGGCGCATGGTCATGGCTACATTGTTTATCTGCGAGATCACGAAGGCCGTGGCATTGGGTTAACTGAAAAAATCAAGGCCTACCAATTACAAGATGCGGGCATGGATACCATCGATGCCAATCTGCATTTGGGTCATGAAATCGATGCACGGGATTGGTCTGATGCGATTGCAATAGTTAAAGCTCTAGGAGTTAAAGAGTTAACGCTGCTGACCAATAATCCCAACAAGGTTGCAGCTCTTCGCACTGCAGGTATCGAAGTAATGCAGGCCAACTTAACTGTTGTGCCCAATACATTTAACGAGAAATATCTAGCTACCAAGGAAGAAAAACTTGGTCACTCACGAGGAGGCAAGTAAATGGCCGGACATGCACCAGAAATTGGCGTAAAGCCACTGCCCAACGCCAAGGTTGCGATCATTTCTTCATCGTGGCATTTAGATATTTGTAATAACTTAATTGCAGGTGCACAACGCGCTCTTGCTGCCGCACAGGTAAAGCAGGTCGACGTGCAATTTGTGCCGGGTTCATTTGAAATTCCACTTGCTGCCCAATATGCATTTGAAGCAGGCTTTGACGCAGTTGTTGCTGTCGGCCTTGTTCTAAAGGGTGAGACACCTCACTTTGACTACGTTTGCCAAGGTGTCACGCAAGGTGTCATCGATGTTTCGCTCAAGTACGGAAAGCCAATCGGGTATGGCGTTTTGATGTGCAACGACCTCGATCAAGCTATTGCTCGTTCTGGTGTTGCCGGCAGCAAAGAGGACAAGGGTTACGACAGCGCGATCGCTGCCATCGAACTTTTGCGTTTAAAGACCCCCTAGATAGACTCAACCTGTGAGCGTAACCAGCGCAGGTGCAGCCTTTAAAAAGGCTTTGGTTGAAGAATCCCCGCTTCAAATTATTGGAACCATTAACGCTAATCATGCGCTTTTAGCTAAACGCGCAGGTTTTCGCGCTATCTACCTTTCAGGTGGCGGAGTCGCTGCAGGATCACTTGGAGTTCCAGATTTAGGAATCACAACTCTTGAAGATGTGTTGATTGATGTTCGTCGAATCACCAATGTTTGTGATACACCTTTGTTGGTCGATGCCGATACAGGCTTTGGTCCTTCAGCTTTTAACATCGCTCGCACAGTTAAGGAATTGATTAATGCCGGCGCAGCAGCGATGCATATTGAAGATCAAGCCGGTGCTAAGCGTTGTGGACATCGCCCCAACAAAGAAATTGTTTCAAAGGCTGAAATGGTAGATCGCATCAAAGCAGCAGTTGATGCTCGCACTGATGAGAACTTTCAGATCATGGCCCGCACCGATGCGATTGCTAACGAAGGTGTCGAAGCAGCACTTGATCGCGTCCATGCCTATATCGAAGCTGGTGCAGATTTAATCTTCCCTGAAGCGATTTCCACATTAGAGGATTACAAGAAATTTTCATCGGCTGTGTCCAAGCCGATCCTGGCTAACATCACTGAATTTGGGCTAACCCCTTTGTTTAGCCGTGACGAACTAGCGGCCAATGGCGTGAAGATGATCCTTAACCCATTGTCAGCCTTTCGCGCCATGAACAAAGCGGCCGAGAATGTCTATACAGCTATCCGCCGCGATGGATCACAGGTAAATGTGATCGACACAATGCAGACGCGTGAAGAGTTGTACCAGGCAATTAATTACTATGAATACGAGAAAGCACTTGACCAAACACTAGGCAAAGACAACGGGTAGGGACCATGGAAGAAATCAAAGTAAAGAAGTCAGTTGCACTCTCTGGAGTTCCAGCGGGTAACACCTCACTCAGCGCTGTAGGTGGAGCAGATCTTCACTATCGCGGATACTCAATCAAAGACTTGGCTGCCAATTGTCAGTTCGAAGAGGTCGCATACCTTTTGGTCCATGGTGCGTTACCTACTCAAACACAGCTAGATACCTACAAGGCAAAGCTCAAGGGTCTACGCGGACTGTCACCTCAGGTCAAAACAGTTCTAGAACAACTTCCAGCTTCTGCTCATGCAATGGATGTATTGCGTACCGGTTTTTCTGCCCTTGGTGCAATCACACCAGAGTCAACCAAGCACACTGAAGAAGAAGCACGCGATATCGCAGATTCGATGCTGGCAAAGACTGGTTCACTTCTTGGTTACTGGCACCACTTTGCAAACAATGGAAAGCGCATCGAAGTAGAAACTGATGATGATTCGATCGGTGCTCACTTCTTACATTTGCTACATGGCGAAAAGCCAAGTGCGCTGTGGGAAAAGGCGATGCACGCCTCGCTAGTTCTATACGCAGAACACGAGTTCAACGCATCAACATTTACCGGTCGTGTAATCGCTGGAACTGGTGCGGATATTTACTCGTGTGTTGCAGGCTCTATCGGTGCATTGAGTGGTCCAAAGCATGGTGGCGCTAACGAGGTAGCACTTGAGATTCAACTGCGTTACGCATCAGCTGATCAAGCAGAGGCAGATATCCGCAAGCGTGTAGAAGCTAAGGAAGTTGTTATTGGTTTCGGTCACCCTGTGTATACGGTTTCTGATCCTCGTAATGAGATTGTTAAGGTCCTGACAAAGGAGCTTGCAATCGCCGCGGGTAAGGAAAACTTGTATGACATTGCAGACCGCATAGAATCAGTGATGTGGGAAGTTAAGAAGATGTTCCCTAATGTGGACTGGTTCTCGGCTGTTGCCTATGATGCGATGAAGATTCCAGTTAACTACTTCACGCCATTGTTCGTGATGGCACGTATTTCTGGCTGGACTGCCCACGTAATCGAACAGCGCAACGATGGCAAGATCATCCGCCCAACAGCAACCTATGTTGGTCCAGAGGATCTAGCTTTTGTTCCAATCGAGAAGCGTTAAACAATGTCTAGTCACGTAGCCCAAGGCAATCAGCCATACGATCAAGTAATTATCGATATCGTCGATTACGCATTGAACTACGAGATTAAATCACCCGTTGCCTATGAAACTGCTTGGAGTAGTTTTCTGGACACCCTTGGCTGCGGTTTTGAATCCCTTGAATATGAAGCCTGCACCAAGCTTTTGGGTCCGGTTGTACCAGGGCTTACTGTTGCAAATGGTGTGAAGGTTCCGGGAACCAAGCATGTTTTAGATCCAGTACAAGGTGCCTTCAATATTGGCGCAATGATTCGCTGGTTAGATTTTAATGACACCTGGTTGGCCGCCGAATGGGGACATCCGTCAGATAACTTGGGTGCAATCCTTGCAACTGCAGATTGGTTATCACGTACAACTGATAAGAAGTTCACCGTAAAAGATGTTTTAACCGCGATGATCAAAGCTCATGAAATTCAGGGCTGTATTGCACTTGAGAATTCATTTAACAAAGTTGGTCTAGACCACGTAATTTTGGTCAAGGTTGCATCAACTGCAGTTGTTGCACAGATGATGGGTCTAACCAGAGATCAAGCACTGGCCGCAGTTTCGTTGGCATGGATTGATGGGCACTCATTGCGCATCTACCGACATTTTCCAAATGCAGGTTCTCGTAAATCGTGGGCGGCAGGGGATGCGACATCTCGCGCTGTTCGACTTGCGTTGATTGCACAAGCCGGCGAGATGGGTTATCCATCAGCACTTACTGCGAAAACTTGGGGCTTCTATGATGTTTCCTTCAAGGGGCAGTCATTTACGTTCCAGCGACCTTATGGTTCATATGTCATGGAAAATGTTTTGTTTAAGATTTCTTTTCCGGCTGAATTCCACTCACAAACAGGTGTCGAAGCTGCGATGACTTTGTATAAGCAGATGCAGGATGTGGGCAAAACATCTGATGACATCAAGAAGATAACAATTCGAACCCACGAGGCTTGTATCCGAATCATCGATAAAAAGGGTCCACTCAACAATTTTGCTGATCGTGACCACTGTATTCAATACATGGTTGCGGTTCCCTTTATTTTTGGTCGACTCACTGCACGTGACTATGAAGATGGAATTGCAGCAGATCCACGGATCGATGCTTTACGCGAAAAGATTCTTTGCGTTGAAGATCCTGGATACACCGTTGATTATCACGACCCAGAAAAGCGCTCAATTGCTAACGCAATAACAGTTGAATTCAATGATGGCACGGTCTTTGACGAGGTTGCTGTTGAGTATCCAGTTGGCCATGCTCGTCGACGCACTGAAGGCATTCCGTTGCTAATTGAAAAATACAAGACCAACCTTGCGCGTATTTATGACACGGATAAGCAGAAAAAAATCATTGACTTGTGCCTTGACTATGACAAGTTGGCCGCAACACCTGTAAATGAGTTTATGGATTTGATGGCTCTTTAATGAGCGACATGTCAGCACAGGTGCGTCGAGCGCTTGATGTTGCTGTAGAAGCTATTGGCGGCTCAGCACGTGAAGGTCAGATTGAAATGGCCGAAGCGGTAGCAAACGCCCTTACAGATCGCCACCACTTGATGGTTCAAGCAGGCACGGGCACGGGTAAATCATTGGCTTACTTAATCCCTGGAATAGTTCACGGTCGCAAAGTTTTGGTGGCTACAGCAACTCTTGCCTTGCAGCGCCAATTAGTAGACCGCGATTTACCTGCAGTTGTTCCGGCGCTTGAAAAAGAGCTTGGTCGTGAAATTTCTTATGCCATCTACAAAGGCGTTGGAAACTATGTGTGCCTGCAAAAGATGAATAGCGAAGATATTGATCCAGATACAGAGCTAGTAATGGAAGTGTCTTCACTTGAAAAAGATGCCAAGCGCTTAATCGCCTGGGCTAAGACACCTGGAGTATCAGGAGATCGTGATGATGCACCTGAAGTTGATCGACGGGTGTGGGCGGCAAACAGCACATCGGGGCGCGAATGTGTCGGCGCAGATGTGTGTGCTTTCGGTTCACAATGCTTTGCGGCGAACGCGAAAGCAAAGGCGCAGACTGCAGATATCGTCGTCACTAATCACACCTTGCTGGCCATTGAAATTGTAGATTCACATCCGATCTTGCCCGAGCGCGATTGCGTGATTTTGGATGAAGCCCACGAATTTATGGACAGAGCAACACAAGCGGTTACCGATGAATTAACTTCAAACCGGGTGCTGCGCGCTGCTGCCATGGCCCGAAAGTTCATGCCGGGCAAGCTTTCAGATGCCTTTCATAAGGCCGCAAATGATTTTCACGAATCTATGGTTGATTACGGCGAAGATGTTAAAAATGATCCAACCGCGCAAGGCCGTCTAGAAGAAATCCCACAATCACTGGAATTTTCTATTCGTAAAGTGATGGAAGCATCTAAGGCAATTGTTCAGTACTTATCGGCAGATGATGAAATTATCGACACCGATGCGTTGGCTGAACGAGCTCGCGTCAAAGGCGCGGTCAATGAGATTGCAACAACTGCCAGTACATTGCTCAAAATGGGTGATGGTTTGGTTCTCTGGTATGAACCAACTTTTTCAACTCTGTATTTAGCCCCATTATCTGTTTCTGAAGTTTTGCGAGAAAACCTTTTGACTCAGACTCCTGTTATTGCGACATCGGCGACTTTAACTATTGGTAAGGGCTTTGATTCAATGGCCAAGAGCATCGGCTTCTTGGTAAATGAAGAGATGAACGCTGATCTAAAAGATGGTGAAGTAGACCCAGCAAATGTTCAAATGCTTGATGTCGGCTCTCCTTTTGATTTTGCCAATCAGGGTGTTTTGTATATGCCCAAACATTTACCAGAACCTGGCCGTGATGGACCAAGTCTGGATGTCTTAACAGAGCTGGGCGAATTAATTGATGCTGCAGGTGGTAGAACTCTTGCGTTGTTTTCTTCATGGCGGGGCGTTGAAGCAGCAGATCTACATTTACGCAAAGTTCTTGCAGAGCTACCGATTAAAATTATTACGCAAAAACGCGGTGATGCAGTTGGTCCACTTGTTGCGCGCTTTGCAAAAGATGAAACTTCGGTACTGCTTGGAACTATGTCGCTATGGCAGGGCGTTGATGTTCCGGGAAACAGTTGCATTTTGGTAGCTATTGATCGAATTCCTTTTCCACGTCCCGATGAACCGGTAATGAGCGCTCGTGCATCCCAAGCTGATGCCGCGGGTGGCAGTGGATTTATGCAGGTTTCTCTACCCAGAGCCGCGTTATTGCTGGCACAGGGCACGGGTCGCTTGATTCGATCGGTCGATGATCGGGGAGTCGTTGCGATCCTGGATTCACGAATTGTCACCAAAAGATATGCAAGCGTGCTGCTTAACTCTATGCCACCTCTCTGGCGAACCTCAGAAAAGGGTGTAGTCATAGATTCACTGAGACGACTTCGCGAAAGCATGAAAGAATAAAAATATGCCTCGCATTGAAACCGAAACTCTTGCCGAGCACCGTGATTGGCGCCGCAACCAGCTGATTGAAGCTGCAGCGAGTATTGCTATGGAATCAGGCGGAGCGGCAATTACGGTGGCTGCAGTTGCTCAGCGTGCAGGTTTATCTCGCACATCAGTGTATGAATACTTTGGTAGCGGCTCTGAACTTGTTGCAGATCTTGTTATTGATGAGCTTGGCAGCTTTGCCCAAATTCTTAATACCGCGGTTGTAGATTGCACAGATGCGCACTGCGTTGTCACCTGCTGGGTAAAGGGAGCGCTTACCTATATTGCAGATGGTCGTCACTTGTTGGCAAAGGCGTTAAACGCCACTGCAATGCCTCAATCACGAACTCAACAAATTGGGATGGCACACAGAGCTTTGATGGCACCACTAGTTAGAGCGGTGACAGATTTAGGTATCAAGGATGCACATCGCGCGTTATCTTTTATTCAGGCAATTACTGATGCATCAACCAAAAGAATTGAATCAGGCCATGACGCAGAAGAAGAGATTGCTTATGCAACAACTTTCTGCATCAACGGCCTGAACGCTAAATAATTACTTCGAAGCCGTTGTCAGCTTTGTGTTCAAAGCTTCGTACAGCCCTTTTCTACCCACTGAAGTTGCGTTGATTTCACATTTTCCGCGACGCATTGTCAGAACAGAGCGAACAACCGAGCACGCTCCAACGGCTTTGTACTTAATCTTTTCGCCAAAGTTTGTTGCGGCAGGAAGATTTGTCTTACTAAATGCTTTAGGGGATTCAGGCAAAGCAAAAGTGCCTAATGTCTGCGTGCCAAGGGTTAAGCGAATTGGCAAGATAACAGTGACAGGAGCAGCGGTTGAATTGCCCGCACTTGTTACAGAGATTGCACATTCGCCAACACCTGTTAGCGGCATGATCTGTTGGCCACTTAATGCACACGCTGGTGCCAGAGAGCGATAGGTCAAGGCAGCACCAGCTTTTGAAACCGCGGCCACAGTTGCAACCTGGCGGTAGCCAAGTGTTGCCGGTGTACGTGTAGTCACGGCAACACCATTGATTGTCGCTGTTACTTCATCTGCAGTCAGTGTTGTTGTTCCGGCAACTGCCGCCTTGAAAGTAATGGGAAAGAATTGATCTTCAGAAAAATCAGCTGGCACGGTGTGATCAAAGCGCATGAAGACTCCGCACTTTGAAACGGTGCAATCAACGGTTGTCGTACCTGAAACAAAAGAGCCAGTTGGCTTAAAAGCTATGGCTGCAGTTGGCAGAAATGAAGCACCGCGAGCGGTAGAGATCCAAAGTTCAACCGCCTTGTTGCACAGGGCAGAGCGAGCTCCAGTAGGTGCTTCGACACATTGCTGGATATACAAACCACCCTTTGTGGGAACATCAGTCAAGGCAATATTGATTGTCGCGTTTTGATAATCCAGATTTGTTAACGGTCCACCTACAAATTTGGTTTGTGCAGCGTCGGCTGACATTGGCGTCAATAGTGCTGCAATCAGAGCCACAAGAACGAGCTTCTTCATTTTTCTCCTAATTTGATGGTGATGGGGATAAATAGATCTGAACTGCGATCATTGCTGCGCAAATGATCGGCACGCACTGTGATTGCGCATTTCACTTTGGTGCAATCAAACTTTCCGATTCTCTTTGAAATCTTGACCTTTTGCGTAAATCTGCCACCTGGCAAAAACTCTTCAGTTAAACCAATTGCATAGGGTGGGGGATTAGATGAGATCCAAAAAGATGCCTCGCTCAATCCTGCTTTATTGACTCCGCCTCCACATGGAGTCGGCGCTTTACCCTTTGCTGGGATGACGCAGAATGCCAAATAGATTCCAACGGTTTCATCAAAGTAATTACCTGTGACGGTCACGACTGAGCCGTTTTTTACCGTGGTCTTTGAAACTGACAGAACCTGACCCTGGGAACCCTTGATAGATGCTGCCGATGAAAACGGCATGGAAGAAATACTGAAAACCAGTACTAATGCCAGCAATTTCTTCATGGCCAAACTCTAAATTAGTCGCATAAAAGTGTTATCCGACAGGACACTGTTATCTGTCGCTTAAAGATTTGGCAGACTGCAACCATGAGAAAAACGGCGATTATCGCGCTCGTGTTGCTGCTTTCTGGCTGTTCACAAAGCCCAGTTGCCAGTGCTTACACAATTTCTCAGGATGATGTGAGATCGATTTCACTTACGACGAAGGCTCCGTTAACAGTTTCACGAGTAGTTGTTCTGGCAAATGGTGTTGCCGAAATCATCCAGTCACTGAATGCGCAATCAATTATTGTTGGTCGAGATATTTCAAGTACCGAAGATTCATTAGCTGACATTCCAATAGTTACTTCTGGACATCAGGTTTTGCCTGAAAAAGTCATCGCGCTGAAACCAGATCTTGTTGTGATTGATGCATCGACTGGACCAAAAGCTGCGATCGAAACAATAAAGGCTGCTGGAATATCTGTGGTCGAAACTCCTGAAAGCTGGAGCCTGCAGGATTTGCCAATTAAGGTCCGCGCAGTAGGCAAGGCAATCGGTGCACAAGATCAGGCCGAAGAGTTAGTCAAACAAATTAATCAATCGTTAAATGCTGCTGAGGTAAAGAATTCTCCGCGAGTAGCGTTTTTGTACTTACGTGGTACTTCATCGGTCTATTTAATTGGTGGCGCAGGATCCGGCGCTGACTCATTGCTAACTGCAATCGGTGCGATCGATGTAGGAGCGCAAACTCTTGATCGACCATTTAATACTTTGACCGCCGAAAGCCTGGCAGCATTAAACCCAGATGTGATTTTAGTGATGAGCAAAGGTCTGGAATCAGTCGGGGGTATCGAAGGATTGTTAAAACTTCCAGGTGTAGCTCAAACGCGTGCCGGTAGGAACTCTGCCGTAATCGATGTAGATGATTCTTTGTTGTTGTCATTTGGACCCAGAACGCCTTCGCTAGTTGATGCTCTTGCAAAGGCCCTAACCAAGGTTGCTCCATGAAAAAGTGGCTTCCAACAGTTCTTCTAGCGGGTGCTTTTGTTGGTTCTTTGTATCTTGGCGCAACGCAGATAGATAACTTTTGGTCGGCGCTGTTTAATCCAGGCAGCAATGAAATTCTGTGGCAGATCAGATTTCCTCGGGTAGCGGCAGCAGTAATTGTCGGTGCAGCGCTAGCAGTAGCAGGATTATTAGCCCAGGGTGCCTGCAATAACGCAGTGGCAGAACCGGCAATTCTGGGAACCGCAGCTGGTGCATCATTTGGCGCAGTGCTTGCAATTAGCGCGGGCCTTGTACAAGTAGGAACAATCGGTGCGATTGCATGCGGAACAATTGGTGCGCTACTGACAACATCTCTTACCTTTAAGTTGGCAGCAATTCGTGGGGCGTTGTCATCCTTTGGCTTAATCCTTGTAGGCATCGCAGTGTCAGCGATCTTTACCTCCTTTGTTGGAATCGCATCAGACATGGTTTCTCGCGCTGATGCGCGTTCCATATCTTTCTGGAGCTTTGGGTCCTTGGCTCTCATTACTCCTGACAATTTGTTCGGAATTGCAATCACTACCGCGATCGGAATTGCAATTGCTTGGAAGATTGCCCCATCACTAGATCGACTTTCACTTGGAGATGCCACCGCATTTCACTTAGGTATCAATGTTGCCCGAATCCGTTTGTTCGCATTGATCGCATTATCAATTTTGGCAGGGGGAGCGGTTAGCACCGTGGGATCTATCGCCTTTATCGGTTTGGCAGCCCCGCATATTGCGCGCTTTATCTATGGCCCAGCACATCGCAATTTAGTTGCCCATAGTGCAGTAATTGGTGCGTTGATTGTTGTGGTTGCAGACACCGTGTCTCGGACTATTGCCCAACCTAACGAACTGCCAATTGGCCTTGCGACAGCGTTGTTAGGTGCACCAGTGCTTATTGCCTTAGTGACCTTTAAGAATAATGTTTGGAGAACTCAGTGATTACAATCGATGAGATCACAATTGTTGTTGATGGTCGTGAAATTATTTACGATTATTCAGAACAGATTCCAGCCGGTTCTATTACCGTCATTGTTGGCCCTAATGGTTGCGGCAAATCAACACTGCTGGCTGCAATTGCGGGGGATATCGCACCTGATAAGGGAACGATCATTATTGATGATCATCATCCAATCCTGACCGCTGCTAATACCTTGGCAGGGATTCGTTCCATGGTGATTCAAAATCAAAGCTTTACTTTGGGTTTCACGGTTCGCCAAGTGATTGAAATGGCCGGCGCTTCAGCCCCAGTAATGAAAGCTTTAGAACTTACCGAAATTGCAGATCGCTTGGTAACAACGCTTTCAGGCGGAGAAGCCCAACGCGTGGCAATTGCGCAAGCGATTGCACAAAACACACCAGTACTTTTATTGGATGAACCTCTGGCAGCACAAGATGTTTATAGTCGCGGCAGAATAATCGCGCTTCTAAAAGATTTAGCCGAACAAGGAAAAACGATTGTGGTTGTTGCCCATAGCAACGAAACCGAATTAAGTTGGGCTGATAAGGTTATTAAGCAGTTTCATTAATTCGGGCCAGGATTTTGCAAAGCTGGGATGTAACGGTAATTGCTCAACATCTAAAATCTCGACCCATCGAACTTCGTGGGATTCATCATTAACTTCATGGGCAACTAGTTCGCTGGTTGCAAGGGCAATAACTGTTTCGTATTTCCAATCACCGTGATCGTCGGTGAATGTATGCAGTGCAGTTAGAAGTGAAGTATCAATTCCAGTTTCTTCTACCGCTTCACGAAATGCACCATCGATAGTTGTTTCATGCGAATCGCGTGCACCGCCAGGGATTCCCCAGGTGTCACCGTTATGAACCCAGGGTGCTCGGTGCTGTAACAAAATTTGGCTTCCGCGCACAATCAAGATTCCGGCAGCCCCGTTAAGGCCCCAATGCTTATTTCCGCAGCCGCAATTAACCCATCCATCACCATCACGCGCTGCCATGTTCCTAGCCTGTCACAACTATCCACAGTCTGCGCAGGTGTTGGCCAATCGGTCCCTGCGGCAATTTATGGTGCCGCACATGATTGCTTTATTTCTGGTCGGCCTACTTGTATTCACATCTTTTGTGATACCAGCCCAAGCCAATGATTGCGCCGAAACAGCCTGCATCACTGTGTACACAGAAAATGACCAGATCATTATCGAAGCAAAAAAGGGTAACAAAACCTCCAAAAAAAGTATTTCTCAAGCCCCCAAAAAGGCACCAGTAAAGCCAACCCCTAAACCAACGGCTCGACCCTTGTTTTTTCCTCCCG
>Ga0222712_10004397_pt1 | contig 14750 bp, 13 predicted proteins | sample C33_657DmetaG_FD_165043 | JGI IMG/M metagenome (GOLD analysis project Ga0222712, IMG submission 165043) | Estuarine water microbial communities from San Francisco Bay, California, United States - C33_657D | ecosystem: Environmental > Aquatic > Marine > Unclassified | place: USA: California... | reverse complement strand
CCGTTACGTAGATTTCGTTACTAAGTTATACAAGTATGAAATGAACGATTTTATCGATCGCAATATTGATTCACCCTTTAACCTACTTACTCCCAACTTGGCGCGCTTGATCGCACTCGGTGGATTTAGAAAACTTTCACCAAAAGTAAATCAATTCCTGAAGGATCCTCGCCTGCAAAAGGTTTACTCATTCCAGGCGATGTATGCCGGAGTGAGCCCGCAACAGGCGCTAGCAATTTATGCGGTAATTGCCTATATGGATTCGGTAAATGGCGTCTTCTTCCCTAAGGGTGGCATGCATGCCGTACCTCGCGCACTTGCCGCTGCGGCGCAAAAGCATGGTGTAACTTTCAAATACAGCACAACGGTAACTCGCCTTGAAGTTGAGAACGGCCGCGCCAAGGCTGTTATCACCGATAAAGGTGAACGCATCGAATGCGATGTGGTTGTTATGAACCCAGATCTGCCTGTTGTTTGGCGTGATCTACTCGGGAAAACTCCACTAAACATTAAACGCCTTAAGTACTCACCATCCTGCGCCACTTTGCTCGTTGGTTCTTCCAAGAAATACGACCACGTCGCTCACCACAATATTCACTTTGGTAAGTCTTGGGATGGCGTCTTTGACGAGCTAATTAAGAAGAAGACTTTGATGTCTGATCCTTCAGTGCTTGTAACTATTCCAACAAAAGATGATGTCGCGCTGGCTCCTGCTGGAAAAGAGAGTTATTACATCCTTTATCCAACCCCCAACTTGGATGCGGATATTGATTGGAAGACCCAAGCACGTCCATATCGCGATCACATGATTAAAACTCTGGAAGATCGCGGTTACACCGGCTTTGGCGATTCAATCGAAACCGAAGTGATGACGACTCCACTTGATTGGCAAGCACAAGGTATGGAACGCGGCGCCCCATTTGCTAGTGCACATACCTTCTTCCAAACTGGGCCTTTCCGCCCGCGCAACATCGCAGCAGGATTTGAAAACGTAGTCTTTGCCGGTTCTGGCACCCAACCAGGGGTTGGCGTTCCTATGGTTTTGATCTCTGGTCGCTTAGCAGCTGAACGAATCGTAGGTCCGGTTAAGTAAGTGAGTGAGTTAAACGCTGCTGGGATAAAGGATCCCGAACTTCGCGCATCTTATGCAGAGTGCAAGCGCCTTAACTCGTTACATGGCAAGACTTATTACTTGGCAACCCTTTTATTGCCGGCACGCAAACGCCCCTTTGTCCACGCTCTCTATGGCTTTGCGCGCTACGCCGATGAGATTGTCGATGATTTAGCATCAACCCTTTCAGCAGAAGAAAAAGCAGATGTACTTCGCAGTTGGAGCACTGAGGTTTTGCGCGGTCTAGAAACCGGTAAGAGTTCAGATTTAGTAGGGCGCGCACTAATTGATACCGTGCAGCGCTTTGATATCCCCCATCAACACTTTGTAGATTTCTTGCACTCGATGGAGATGGACCTAACTGTCACCGAATATCAGACCTTTGATGATCTATATGAATATGTCTATGGATCTGCTGCTGTAATCGGGCTACAGATGGTTCCTATCTTGGGTGGAGATACTGTTAATTCGCTAGAGGCTGCCAAAAACCTTGGCGTTGCTTTCCAGCTTGCCAATTTCATTCGTGATGTCGGTGAAGATTTAGAACGTGGGCGCGTTTATCTGCCTCTACAAGAACTAGCCGAACACGGAGTTACTCGCCAGATGCTTGAGGCCCGCAAGCTAACACCTGAAATCATTAGCGCGCTTAAATTTCAAATCGCCCGTGTTCGTAGATTGCAAAAAGAGGCTGAGCCAGGAATCGCACTATTAGATAAGACAAGTCAGCCATGCATCCGTGCGGCAAGTGAGTTGTACTGCGGGATCGTTGATGAAGTTGAAAAGTTTGGTTACGACATCTTCAATAAGCGTGCTAAAACTTCAACTGCGCGACGCGCACGTGTTGCACTGGCTGCTTACATAAGTGCAGTGATAGCACGTTTGCGCTAAAGTAAAACACGCGGGAGCCGCTGATACGGCTGAGAGGATCTGAAATCCAGATCGACCGCTAGACCCGTCCGGTAATGCGGATGCGGAAAGGATTGATCTGTGCCATCTATTTTCAATTTCTTATCTGATGTACTTGTCACCATCTGGGGATATGAACTCTCCTATCTAGAATTTGTTGCGGTACTTGCATCATTCATCGGAGTTGCACTTGGGATTACAGGTAAGCGAATTACCTGGCCCTGGTGGGCAGTTAGCTCAATTCTCTATGGAATTCTTTTTATTCAGTGGGAGCTATACGCCAGTGCTGCACTTCAAATCGTGTTTATCATCGCCGCTGTAGTTGGTTGGTTCGGTTGGGAGCCCAGCGGAGCAAAACCAGGTGCTTTAAAGAACAGCACGCGCGCTGCTGCAATTCTGGCAATCATTTTGGCAACTCTCGCGCTTGCGCCAGTTCTTAAATCTTGGGGTGCGGCATCAACTTATGCAGATGCGATCTTGTTCTTCGGTTCGCTGACTGCACAGATTTTGATGGTCTACGAAAAGTACGAAACCTGGATTTTGTGGCTAGTTGTAGATGCTGGATACGTGGCTCTGTATGCCTCACAAGATCTGCCATTCACAACAGCCTTATACGCAACTTTCACAATTCTCGCCGCTATGGGATGGAGCAAATGGTATGGAACTCATCGCAGCGCTATCCGATCTCTTTAAGGAGCAAGCACGTCCCATAATCGCTATTGATGGTCCAGCCGGTGCGGGCAAGACAACCTTGGCGCACGAGATTTATCTGGCACTTTCAACTTCAATGTCGGTGCAAGTTGTTCATATGGATGATTTATATGCCGGTTGGGATAACGCTTTGACGCAAGATTTAAGCAAGGTTCTGCGCTATTTAGTTGACCAACATCTTGCAAAATCTCCCGCAAATATTCAGCGCTACAACTGGAGCACTTCAACCTTTGGCGACAGCGAAACGTTGCCAGTGGCCGACCTTTTAATACTCGAAGGTGTCGGCAGTGGAGATAGGGAAATTCAAGACCAATTTGCCGCGCTAATCTGGATGGAGATTGAGCCAGAAGAGGGGCTAAAGCGAGTAATTAATCGCGATGGCGAACAGGTTGCTGAGCAAATGAAAAAGTGGCTTACAACACAAGAGAAATATTTCTTACAACACTCAACGCGTGAAAAGGCAGATTTCATTCTCACTACCTAAAATTGCAGATATGTCCGATCTAACTGGTGAGCTAATTGATGGGCGTTATCAGCTCATACGCCAGATGGCATCCGGCGGCATGGCGACAATTTATGAAGCGGTAGATACTCGCCTAGATCGCAAAGTTGCAGTCAAGATCATGCACCCACATCTTGCCCAAGATGAACAATTTGTCGAACGTTTTATTCGCGAAGCTAAGGCATCGGCGGCCCTTTCACATCCCAATATTGTTTCGGTGCAGGATCAGGGTTGGAACCAGAATGGAACTCCCGCTGTTTTTCTCGTCATGGAGATGGTGGAAGGCCACACGCTTCGCGAATATTTAAATGAGCAAGGCTCACTTTCTGTCGCGAATGGAATTAAATTCTTACTGCCCGTCTTAAGCGCGCTTGCGGCGGCACATAAAATTGGAATTGTTCACCGCGATATCAAGCCGGAAAATATCTTGATCTCCAAAGAAGGTCGAATCAAGATCGCTGACTTTGGTCTTGCCAAGGGTCCGCTGCTTGGAACAACGATGACTGCTGAATCCAGCATTGTGCTCGGTAGCGTTTCTTACCTCTCCCCTGAACAAGTACAACGCGGCATCGCAGATGCCCGCAGCGATGTTTACTCCGCTGGTATTACGGCATTTGAAATTTTTACGGGCGAAAAACCTTTTGCTGGTGAAGAGCCAATTCAAATTGCATATATGCACGTCAATGATCGAGTGCCGTTGATGAGCTCCAAGAAGCCAGGAATCCCGGCAGAACTTGATCAGTTGATTTATCGTGCGACTAATTCGGATCCAGATGCGCGCCCGAAAGATGCAGGCGAATTTCATGCCGCACTCAGCGCAATCTCGCAATCACTTGACCCTAATCAGAGACAGATGAGTTTGGAACTAGATATACCAATTGCTCCGATGCGCCCGGCATCGAAGAAACCAAGTCGCCGTGAACGTGCGCGCGCCGAAAAGGAAAAGACTGTGGCTTTCAAGAAAAATCGCGAAGACTCCAATGATTTATCTAGGAAAAACGTCGCCGAAAAGAGCGAACCAACTAAGCGTGAGACAACCGCACAAATAAATAAACGTAAGAAGGTTAGTAAGCGAGTGCGTCGCAATAGATTTATCGCTGCAGGTTTGGCGATCGCGCTGGGCATCTTCGGGTGGTATGTCTTGGTCGGCCCAGGTTCAAAAGTTGTTGTTCCTTCTATTGTTGGAGCAACCGAGAAAGAAGCGCTCAACGCCCTTTCTCCATTGGGCTTAACTCTCGTGATCTCCGAGAGGAGATTTGATGAAGAAATTGGCGATGGCCAGATCATTGAATCCACCCCAGAAGGTGGGGGGAAAGTAGATGCTGGTGGCCAAGTAAAGGCAGTTATCTCCAAGGGGCCAGAGCGTTACGCGGTACCGATGTTGGTGGGACTTACACCAGAAGCTGCAGTTAATTTATTGGCAAAATTACCGGTGAAAGTTGGAGAGTTAAAGGAAGTATTTAACGATCAGACTCCAAAGGGTTTTGTAATCTCTTCAACTCCTGCGCAAGGTGAGAAAGTTAAACGTGACTCAACGATCGATATCTTGGTAAGTAAGGGGATCGAGACTCTCGATGTTGGTTCGTACGTTGGAAAATCTGCCGATCAAGCGCTCAATGAATTAACTGACGCCGGCTTTAACGTCGATAGCGTTGATCAATTTAGCGAGAGCGTTCTGGCTGGCGCAGTTATAAGCCAGGTTCCATCAGGTGGTTCCCCACTTCCAAAGGGCTCAAAGATCACGCTAACAATCTCCAAGGGATCGCAATATGTGTTTATCCCAAACGTCTTCTCGCTTACTGAAAGTAAGGCACGCGCCGCACTTAACGATCTAGAGTTGAAAGTTGTTGTTAAGAAGATCGGTGCCAAGAAGGTAAAGGCGGTCACAAATATCGTTCCGAAGGTCGGCACGAAGGTTAAACGTGGCAGCACGGTGACGATCACAGTAGGGTAGGCAAATGCCTAAAACCTCACCGCGCATCGGTGCACATACGCCGACTACCGGTGGGATGGCCAAGCGATCTATCGCCTATGCCGAAACTATCGGCGCCGAAGCGATTCAAGTCTTTACCTCTAACCCGCGCGGTTGGGCGATGCCCGAAACAAATCATGAGGCCGATGCGGTCTTTCGCGAAAAGGCGAAGGCGCTAGACCTTGAAGTTTATGTACATGCTCCTTTTCTAATTAACTTAGGTTCACCGACTGAAGGAACCTATAAAAATTCGCTCGCTTCAACTGAATTTTCGCTAAAGCGCGGTAAAGAGATTGGCGCACTTGGCGTTGTGGTTCACACCGGTTCTGCAGTAAACGAAGACTTTGTTGATAAGGCTTGGAAGCAGATCCATAAAGGGATGATGCCGATCCTTAACGCGTTAACCGATGATGCGCCCATGTTGCTTCTAGAACCTACTGCTGGACAAGGGCAATCACTTGTTAAGCGCTTAGAAGATTTGGAATATTACTTAAAGGCTTTGGAATACCACCCTAAAGTTGGTATCTGCCTTGATACCTGCCACGTCTTTGCTGCAGGCCACGACATCGCCAAGAAGGGTGGCATGAAAGAGACTCTTGATTTACTTGTCGAAGTTGCTGGCGCTGAGCGTATTCAATTAATTCATGCCAATGATTCGATGGATGTTTGCGGAGCGCTAAAAGATCGCCATCAAAATATCGGCGATGGCTTTATCGGCGTTGATCCCTTTAAAGAGTTGCTAAAGCACCCAGCGGTTAAAAACGCTCCCCTAATTTTGGAAACACCAGGTATGGAACCAGAACACGGTAAAGAGGTTGAACTTCTAAAAGGGCTGCGTGGATGAACGCTCGCCATCAACTGCAATTAAAACTCGCCCCTTGGGCGCTTTTAACAGTCTCAGCTGCATGGGGCGGTGCATTCGTTTTGATGAAACCAGCGATCGAACGCCAAGCAGTTAATAGTTTTCTAGCAACTCGCTTTTCTGTGGCAGTAATTGCAATGGTCTTACTCAGGCCATCTGTCTTAAAGATGTTAAATCGCGAACTTGTCTTAAAAGGTTCTCTTGCTGGTCTATTCCTTGGCTCTGGATATATCTTTCAAACCCTTGGGCTAGCGCGCACAGGCGCTGCGATAACCGGTTTTGTAACCGGGCTATATGTTGTACTCACACCGTTAATTGCGGCGGTGATCTTGAAGGAGCGCATTAAGGCATTTACTTGGTTCTGTGTTGTCATGGCAACTTTTGGATTGGCTCTACTTTCTTTACAAGGTTGGTCGGTTGGAATTGGTGAGGCCTTAGTTTTTGTGAGTGCAATTGCATTTGCCGCCCACATCGTGGCCTTAAGCAAATGGAGTTTAGGTCTTGATACATATGCGCTGACGATTGTTCAGTTGGCAATGTGCGCACTTCTAACAGGTGTGATTTCACTGGGACAAGGTTACGAAACGCCTCCAGATGCTGGCGTTTGGGGCGTTGTCATCTTTACTGCAGTTATCTGTACTGCTGTTGCCTTCATTGTTCAAACTTGGTCGCAAGCACATATGAGCTCTACTAAAGTCGCAGTTATTTTGACAATGGAAGTTGTCTTCGCAGCGCTCTTTGCGGTGTTATTTGGTGGTGAATCACTTTCGCTCCAAGTCTTATTTGGTGGCATCTTGGTCGTAGCTGCGATGTATTTGATAGTAATGAAAGAGGCGTGAGAGGCTTAGCCCATGGCTAATCCAATCGATCTTCGCTCAGATACCGTAACTCGCCCATCACAGGCGATGCGTGAAGCGATGGCAAGCGCCGAAGTTGGCGATGATGTCTATAGCGATGATCCAACGGTTAACTCCCTTGAAGAACGTGTGGCGGCGCTCTTTGGAAAAGAAGCGGGCCTCTTTACTCCAACAGGTTCATTGGCCAATCAACTCGCCATTCGTATGCTGGTCGCACCTGGCGAAGAGTTAATCGCCGAGACGAATTCACATATCGTTCGCGCCGAACTTGGCGCAGCTGCTGTCTTTAGTGGAATCACAACGCGCACCTGGCCTGCCAAGAACGGTTTACTTGTTGCGCAAGATGCCCTGGAAATTGCTCGTCCCAACTCTGGCCCGTACTTGGTTTCAACAACTGCGATCGCCGTTGAAAATACCCATAACTTCGGTGGCGGAACAGTTCAACCGCTTGATGAGATTAAAACGCTACGCAAAGGCGCAGATGAGATTGGCGTGGCACTTCACCTAGATGGCGCGCGCATCTGGAATGCACACGTTGCAAGTGGCGTGGCGCTAAATGAATACGGAAAATACTTTGACACGATCAGCGTCTGTTTGTCTAAAGGATTAGGTGCCCCAATTGGGTCGGTAATGCTTAGCGATAAAGATCGCGTAGCCAAGGCTCGCGTGTGGCGCAAACGTTATGGCGCGGGCATGCGCCAAGTTGGTTTATTGGCAGGTGCTGCGCATTACGCACTCGATAACAATATTGCGCGTTTATCCGAAGATCATCGCCGCGCTAAAGAGTTGGCAATTGCAATTGCTGCCATCGATAGCTCATTTGTAGATCCAGCTTTAGTTGAAACAAATATCGTCGGCCTTGATTTAGCAAGCGCTCCGTATTCGGCAGCCGAACTTGCAACTCGTTGTCGCGAGGCTGGGCTATGGATTAGCGCACTTGGTCCAAAGTATGCGCGTCTTGTGACTCATTTAGATTTTGATGACGAACAATGCGCTGCTGCGATTGAAATTTTAAAGCGCGTTCTCGTGGCGTAGTAGCCACTCTTTCTTACTTAAACCATAGGCGTAATTACCGAGCGCTCCCCCGGTTTTAACGATGCGATGACATGGCACAACCAAGGCGATGGCATTTTTGGCACATGCTGAACCTGCAGCGCGCACGGCAGCTGGTGAACCAGCGCGATCAGCTAGATCGGCATAAGAAAGAATTTTGCCACCCTTAACTTTGCGCATCGCCTTCCATGCCGCCTGTGAAAATGGCGCGCCAGGTTGGCGGACAGAAATTCCATTTATGGCAGCGATATCTCCGGCAAAGTAATCGTTTAACAAATCAGTGATTACAGGAATTTTGGAGACTTCTTTAAATCCCTTTTGATAATCATCTTGTGAAAGGCCGTCTTTAAGCGCCTTCACATTGGAAAGGTTTAGCCCCAAAAGTATCTGCTCATCGGCAATTAGATTTAGAACTCCGATTGGAGATTTAAATTGTGAGATCTGAAGTGGCACGTCCGCTAAATTAGCGATCGCGCAACATTTCAGCAACTAGGAATGCAAGCTCGAGAGACTGTGAATGGTTAAGTCGTGGGTCGCAGGCGCTCTCGTAGCGAGTTGCTAGGTCGGTCTCAGAGATTTGTTCGCCACCACCGAGGCACTCGGTGACATCGTCACCAGTTAGCTCAATGTGGATTCCACCCGGATGTGTACCAAGGCCCTTATGGACTTCAAAGAATCCCTTAACTTCATCCATAACATCATCAAAGCGACGGGTCTTATAACCAGTTGCTGCCTCAAAGGTATTGCCGTGCATTGGATCGCAGACCCAAAGTACTTGTGCGCCAGATTTTGTAACGCCATCAACTAGTGCAGGGAGTGCTTCGCGAATTTTGCCAGCGCCCATACGAGTAATAAAGGTAAGGCGACCTGGTTCGCGATCTGGATCAAGGCGATCGATTAGACGAAGTGCATCGTCAACAGTTGATTTAGGTCCAAGCTTTACGCCAATTGGATTACGAACCTTGGCAGCGAAATCAATGTGCGCTCCATCTAGTTGACGAGTGCGTTCGCCGATCCAGAGGAAGTGCGCTGAAACATCATATGGAAGCTGAGTACGAGAATCGATGCGAGTTAGCGCTTTCTCGTACTCCATAATCAAAGCCTCGTGGCTGGAGTAAAAATCAACTGATTTAAATGAGTCAGGGTCAACGCCAGCTGATTTCATAAAGTCGAGTGCGCGTCCGATTTCGCGGGCCATTTGTTCATAGCGATCGCCAACAGATGAATCCCGGATAAAGCCCTTGTTCCACTCATGAACTTGGCGCAGATCTGCAAAACCACCCTGAGTAAAGGCGCGAACTAAGTTAAGAGTTGCCGCAGATGTGTTGTAAACACGGACCATGCGATCAGGATCTGGTGTGCGGGATGCTTCATTAAATTCCAGGTCATTTACTGCATCACCGCGGTAGGCAGGAAGAGTTACATCGCCGCGAGTTTCGAAATCATTAGAGCGTGGCTTAGCAAACTGCCCAGCCATACGCCCAACTTTTACAACCGGCAAGCTGGAGTAATACTGGAGAACCGCCGCCATTTGCAGGATAGTTTTAATTCGATTGCGAATTGAATCTGCAGTTGCTGCGGCAAATGTCTCGGCGCAATCTCCACCTTGCAACCAGAAAGCGCGACCCGCTGCAGCTTCGGCAACCTTAGCTTTTAAATCATCACACTCACCAGCGAAGACAAGTGGTGGAAAGGATTTAAGTTGAGCAACCGCTGATTTCACAGGTGCACCATCAACACCTCCGGGCCACTGCGGTTGTTGCGCCGCAACGAGGCCAGGGGTGAAGAGGGAATCTAGTGAATTCATCATGAGAGTAAGAGTAGTTTGTTCAGATAGTTTCTCGGGCGAGAATTATCCGAAGAAGATCTCTGACTCCTTATAGCGCTCGATTGGAACAGTCTTGAGCTTCTCAGTTGCTGTGGCAAGCGGAACGCGGACGATATCTGTTCCGTGAAGTGCCACCATCTTGCCCCAGTCGCCTTCAGATGCCGCGGTGATCGCCTGCAATCCGAAACGAGTAGCAAGTACGCGGTCGAACGCTGTTGGTGTTCCACCACGTTGGATGTGGCCAAGAACAGATGTACGTGCTTCTTTGCCAGTCTTCTCTTCGATCTGCTTGGCAAGCCATTCGCCGATACCAGAAAGCTTTACGTGACCGAAAGCATCGAGCTCTGAATCCTTAGTGATCATGTCGCCATCTTGAGGAATTGCACCCTCGGCGATAACGATGATTGGTGCATAGCTGCTCTTAAAGCGTGACTCGACCCATTCGCAGACCTTGTCTACTGAGAATTTAACTTCTGGGATCAAGATACAAGCTGCTCCACCTGCGATACCTGAGTGAAGTGCGATCCAGCCAGCATGGCGGCCCATAACTTCAACGATAAGTGCGCGGTGATGTGATTCGGCAGTTGTGTGTAAGCGATCGATCGCTTCAACTGCAATGTTTACAGAGGTATCAAAACCAAATGTGTAGTCAGTGTTATTGAGGTCGTTATCGATTGTCTTTGGGACGCCGATTACCTTTACGCCAAGGGCATCCAACTTAGTTGCGACACCAAGGGTGTCTTCGCCACCGATTGCGATAAGCGCATCGATACCTTGATCGGCTAGGTTCTGCTTGATGCGTTCTACGCCATTTTCGATCTTAAAAGGATTTGTGCGAGATGAACCGAGAATGGTTCCGCCGCGAGGCAAGATGCCGCGGGTTGTCTCTAGGTTGAGCTCCATTGTGTAATTTTCAAGAGGGCCTTTCCAGCCATCACGGAAGCCAACGAATTCGTGGCCATATTCCTTTACACCTTTGCGAACAACTGCGCGGATAACCGCGTTAAGTCCTGGGCAATCTCCGCCACCTGTTAGGACACCAATACGCATGAAAACTCCAGTTCGAAAATTGAAAATTTAAGCCGAAATTAAAATAAGACTTAAGAATAAGTGGTCAACGCTGACAGGCACAGTCTAACCTCTACCCATGGCTAATCGAAAACTCATAGCGGGCGTGGATTCATCTACTCAATCATGCAAGGTGGTCATCCGCGATGGCGTTACTGGTGAGTTAGTGCGCGAAGGCCGCGCCACACACCCCGATGGCACGGAAGTAAATCCCGCTCACTGGGTAAGCGCTCTCCATACTGCAATTTCCGCAGCCGGCGGCCTTACCGATGTGGAAGCGATCTCAATTGGCGGACAGCAACACGGAATGGTGGCACTTGATTCAGAGGGCGCTGTGATTCGTGATGCGCTTTTATGGAATGACACTCGCTCTGCCGATGCTGCGCAAGCTTTAAATAGTGAACTAGGTGGCGATGCTGAAATTGCCAAGCAAGTTGGTTCAGTTCTGGTTGCATCATTTACCGCGACAAAGCTGCGTTGGATGGCAGATGCTGAGAAAGATAACGCTGCAAAAGTTGCCGGCGTTGCTCTCCCCCACGATTGGCTTTCGTGGCAGCTGCAACACAATAAAGGCGATGCGCTAGATTTCGCAAAGTTGTTTTCAGATCGCAGCGAAGCATCGGGTACTGGCTATTTTGATCCGACAACTTCGCAATATCGCCGCGATATCTTGGCACGCGCTCTTCGTACAGAACGCGAGATAAATCTTCCGAAGATCATTTCGCCGGCACAGTTTGGTGGAACTACTCCATCTGGAATTCCGATTGCACCTGGAGCAGGAGATAACGCCGCAGCAGCGCTCGGTATTCAAGCCCAAGCTGGTGATGTAGTTGTCTCACTTGGCACAAGTGGCACTGCTTTTGCAGTTTCTGAAACTCCAACCCACGATGCATCAGGTCAGGTCGCAGGATTTGCTGATGCAACCGGACGTTATCTGCCTTTGGTCTGCACCCTTAACGCAGCACGCATATTGGATGCAGCAACGAGAATTCTCGGTAAAACACATGATGAAGTCGGCGCTCTGGCACTTAGTGCAAAGCCAGGTGCCAACGGTCTTTCATTATTGCCGTACTTTGAAGGAGAACGTACGCCAAATCGTCCAACTGCAACCGGTGTCTTTGCTGGCATGAATTTAAATAACTCAAATGCCGCGGATATTGCGCGTGCTATGGTCGAAGGAATGCTCTGTGGTTTAGTTGATGCCGTAGATGCGCTCGAAAAACTTGGCGTGAATGTAAAGCGCATCATCTTGATTGGAGGCGCTGCTAAGAACCCGGCAGTTTCACAGATCGCAGCTGCGCTCTTTGGTCGCGAAGTACTAGTTCCACCTGCTGGTGAATATGTTGCTAACGGAGCCGCCCGCCAAGCAGCTTGGGCTTTGCTAGGTGGGGAAAGTGCACCAATCTGGGATTTAGGAGAAATTGAAAAAGTATCGGCGGCTGCAACACCTGATGTAGTAGATCGTTATCGCACCTTGCGCGATCGCACCGAGAGTTGGAGATAAAAATGACCTTAGCTCCAGAAATCTTTAAGCAACTAGCCGATCAAAAAGCCGCTGGACTTCCTCAAGTTTGGGAAGCGCCCGTTTCAGTAATTCGTGAATTAACTCAAGGACGAGTGGCATTTGCTGGCCAGCCTGAACCAATCCACTCTGTTGTAAATAGATTTATTCCAGGCCCAACTGCCGATTTACCAATTCGCATCTATCGCTCAAATCAAGATCAGAACGCACCTGCCATGGTCTTCTTTCACGGTGGCGGCTGGGTGTTAAATTTCTTAGATATTTATGATGCTGCGCTGCATCGCCTAGCAAACCAGAGTGGCTCGGTCATTGTCAGCGTTAACTATCAAAAGGCCCCAGAGCATCCCTTTCCTGCGCCATTTGATGATTGTTTCTCATCTCTACTTTGGGTGAAGGCTAATGCCAAAGAATTAGGTATCGATGCCAACCGAGTTGGCATTGGTGGCGATAGCGCAGGCGGAAATCTCGCAGCCGCCGTTGCAGTTAAAGCGCGCGATGAGAATGTCGCTTTGAGTTATCAATTGCTCGTGTATCCATGCGTTGATCGTGACTTCACCACGAAGTCATATTTGGAATGTGCCACTGATTACGGATTAACTACTCGAGCTATGGAATGGTTCTGGGATCAGTATTTACAGGGAGATCAACACAACAACAATCCATACGCGGCTCCAATGCGTGCCGAGTCACTAGCTGGAGTTGCTCCCTCAATCGTTATAACTGCGCAATACGACCCACTAGTGAGCGATTCTGAAAATTACTGTGCCAAGTTAAAGAGTGATGGCGCAGAAGTTATCTATAAGGAATTTCCGGGAATGATCCATGGATTCTTTGCAAACGTGGCAGCAACGCCTTCATCACATCTAGCGCTTGATTTTGCAGCGCAAGAGATAATTTCAAAGACTAAGCAGTAACGCGAACGCCTTTCCCAACAATCACGATTCCACCATCAGAGATTGTGAAACGAGCACGATCACGTTCTAAATCAACGCCGATCTGCGCACCAGGATCTACTACAACGCTCTTATCTAGAATTGCGCTACGGATAACTGCTTTATCGCCAATCTTTACCGATGGCATCAAAACAGATCCATCTACAAATGCACCTGCTCCAACGTGGACATCGTGAGAAATAACTGTTCGGTTCACATGTCCACCAGCGATGATTGATCCCGCACCAACTATCGAATCTTGTGCGATTCCACCTTCACTAAATTTTGCGGGTGGAAGTGAAGGTGGATTAGTGAGCAAAGGCCATTCGCGGTTATAGAGATTGAAGATTGGATGGATCGAAACTAGATCCATATGCGCTTCGTAATATGCATCTATTGAACCCACATCGCGCCAATAACCCTTATCGCGATCTGTTTCACCCGGAACTACGTTATTTGCAAAGTCATAAACCTTTGCAACGCCATTATTGGTCAGCATCGGAATAATATTTCCACCGAGATCGTGGCGGCTCTCTAAATCCTCTGAGTCAAGAATTAAAGCCTCTTCCATCACATCACGACGGAAAATGTAGTTACCCATTGAAACCAAGCAGAGATCGGGATGGCCTGGCATCGCAGGAGGATCAGATGGCTTTTCGTGGAAAGCCTTAATTGTTATTCCATCTTCTGCTAGTTCGATTACGCCAAAATCATGCGCTTCGGCTCGGGGCATCCGGATTGCCGCTACGGTGACGCCGGCTCCGGATTCGATATGCGCCTCGAACATTTGATCAGGATCCATGCGATAGACGTGATCGGCGCCAAAGACAAGTACGTGGTTTGGATTCTCATCTTGAATCAAATTGAAGTTCTGCAAAATTGCATCGGCGCTGCCGGTGTACCAACGTGGTCCTAGCCGTTGTTGTGCAGGAACTGGCGTAATGTAATTTCCGGTAAGTGTGCTCATGCGCCAAGTAGTCGTAATGTGGCGATCGAGTGAGTGAGATTTATATTGTGTGAGAACTGCGATTTTTCGCATTTCCGCGTTAACTAAATTAGATAGAACAAAGTCAACTAGGCGATAAGAACCACCGAATGGAACTGCGGGTTTTGCGCGGTCAGCGGTAAGCGGCATTAACCGCTTGCCTTCTCCACCAGCCAGGACAATTCCTAGTGGTCGATCTCTCCGCTTCATGGATTAAATCTACTCGTCATAGTTCAAACGCGACAGTAGTAATTCTTAAAAGTTGGTTTAGGCTCTGACCCATGAGCAGTGAACTAAAAGTTGGAATCGTCACTAAAGAGTGGCCACCTCAGGTCTATGGTGGCGCCGGTGTTCACGTTGTCCAATTAACGCAGGCGCTTTCCAAGATTTCAGGTGTTGGCGTCGATGTCCATTGCTTTGGTGGAGCTCGAAACGATGGCA
>Ga0222712_10004395_pt1 | contig 14755 bp, 14 predicted proteins | sample C33_657DmetaG_FD_165043 | JGI IMG/M metagenome (GOLD analysis project Ga0222712, IMG submission 165043) | Estuarine water microbial communities from San Francisco Bay, California, United States - C33_657D | ecosystem: Environmental > Aquatic > Marine > Unclassified | place: USA: California... | reverse complement strand
CTTGGCCTGGTTTGGCCACTAAACAAGCCAAAGGCCTTTCGCTCCACTTTTCGTCTGGAATGGCAATCACTGCCGCTTCGGCAATACCAGGATGCGCCATCAGCGCGTTTTCTAAATCGACCGAACTGATCCACTCTCCGCCAGATTTGATTAAGTCCTTGGTGCGATCGGTAATGCGCACAAAGCCCATGGTGTCAACGCTGGCCACATCTCCGGTGCGCAGCCAACCATCGTCGGTGAATTTATCGTCGCTCACGGGAACATGGTGGTAGCTGCCCGTGATGAAAGGGCCTCGCACCTGCAACTCACCTACATGCTGTCCATCCCAAGCTTGGTCTTGGCCTTCATCGTTGCGGATGCGCAAATCAACCAGGGGCACCGGAATTCCAGCCATGGCGGCGCGGCGGTAGCGTTCATCCATAGACGCACCGCGCAATTCGGACTTGGGGTAAGAAATGGTACAGACCGGCGAAGTTTCAGTCATGCCCCAGCCTTGCAAAATCCAGATGCCATGTTTGTCAAATGCGCGGATTAAGGCTTCGGGCACTGCAGCACCCCCCACTAGGCTGCGCATGCCTCCCGGCAACTTCCAACGGTTTGGCTGAAGGGTCAAAGCAGCTTCGTAGGCCTGAATCAAACCCATCCAAATGGTGGGTACACCCAATGACAAAGTAGGCGGCTCAATTTGCATCAGGTCCAACAAATCGTCTGGATGCAGATGTGGCCCTGGAAACACCAGTTTGACGCCCATCATGACTGCGCCATAAGGGATACCCCAGCTGTTGGCATGAAACATGGGCGTCACTGGCAGGACCACATCGGTGCCACGCAAAGACCAGAAATCGCCCAACGAGGCAACCAGCGTGTGCAAAACAGTTGAGCGGTGCGAGTAGACCACCCCCTTGGGTCGTCCAGTGGTGCCAGATGTGTAGCACATGGAAATTGGATCGTCTTCCGAATGTGTGGCGTATTCGAATTGGCTGCCATCGGAGTCGGCCAACCACTGTTCGTAGTTCATGAACTCTGCAGGCACATCGGCGCCAGAAAAGGGAAACACGACGACTTTTTCGAACTTGTACTTGCTCTCAATCTGGCGGTAAAGCGGAAGCAAGATGTCGTCAATGATCAAAAATCGGTCTTGTGCATCGTTTGCAATCCAAGCAATTTCGTCTGGTGACAAGCGCAAATTAAGAGTGTGCATGACACCGCCAGCAGCAGGAATACCGAAGTAGCATTCCAAATGGGCATGGTGGTTCCAACACAAGGTGGCCACCCGATCGCCTTTTTTCAGCCCTAAATCTTTCAAGCCCTTGGCCAGGCTTCGCGTCCGGCTATAAAACTGTGCGTAGGTGTGCTTGACCAGAGATTTATCGGGCAGTCGCGAAACAATTTCATTGTCTGGAAATAAAGTGCCCGCTCGGTCTAGAAAATGATTGATGGACAAGTCCATTTTCATCATGGTGCTGGTTACATCTGCGTTAGATTTCATCAAGTGCACTCCATGGTTTTTTGATCTAGTAAACCGGTTTGTATTTCACTAAAGTGTCCAATACCCCTTGAGAGACATTGAACCCATCACCATATTGAGCCGCGAGTTCTTGACTTCGCTTTGCAAAATTTGAAATTCCCATGCCGTAAATAAACTGCAAAGCACCCCCCGTCCAAGCTGGGTAGCCGATGCCGAAAATAGAGCCAATATTGCCTTCGTGCACGGACGTCAAAACACCTTCGTCTAAGCACCTAGCAGTTTCAATCGCTTGTCTAAAAAGAATCCGGTCTTTAATGTCCTGCAAATCCAATGTGGCATGGCTTTTTTCAAATATTTTTTTCAATTCAGGCCACAGCATCTTTTTTTGACCCGCTGGGTAATCGTAAAAACCGCCACCCGCTGCACGGCCGCCACGCTTGAACTCTTTGACCATTCTTTCCACCAACAACTCTCCAGGGCTTTCAGCATAGGTGCGCCCTTCCCTTTTGAAATCCTCGCGAGTTTGGTCCAAAACATGCACAGACAAAGTGAGTGCAGTCTCATCGATCACAGCCAATGGCCCTACAGGCATACCAACCTGCATGGCCAGATTTTCAATCACTGGCGCTGGTATGCCCTCTCCCAACATGGCGGCAGCCTCCATGACGAAAGTGGCAAAGGTGCGACTGGTGTAAAAGCCTCGTGAGTCGTTCACAACGATGGGCAGCTTGCCCAAGGCCTGAACATAATCGTAAGCGCGGGCAATGGTTTCATCATCGGTTTTTTCACCCCGAATAATCTCAACCAACTTCATCTTTTCAACAGGGCTGAAGAAATGAATGCCCACAAATTTCTCAGGATGATGGCTGGCAGTGGCCAATCCGCTAATGGGCAAGGTCGATGTGTTGCTTGCAAAAAAACCGCCTTCAGCCAACATGGTTTGCGCTTCTTGGGTGACCGCGGCTTTGAGATCACGCTGCTCAAAGACTGCTTCAATGATGAGATCACATCCTTTTAAGTCTTGCGCATTGTCTGTGGCTTGAATCAAGTTCAACAAAGTCGCTTGTTGCTCTGAACTGATGCGGCCAGCTTCAACCATCTTTTGCGAAATTGCGGCACTGTAGGCCTTGCCCTTTTCAGCTTTTTCAATCGTCACATCTTTCAACACAGAGGCAATACCGCGACTGGCTTGGCTGTATGCAATGCCAGACCCCATCAATCCCGCCCCTAAAACACCCACCTTCTGCGGTGCATAGCGGGGCACACCCGCAGGTCGACTGAGGCCGCTTTTGATGCTGTTCATGTTGAAGAAAACAGTATTGATCATGTTGCGAGCAATACCGCTGAACATGAGGCCTGCCAGGTAGCGGCTCTCAATTCGCATGGCCGTGTCAAAGTCGACCAGTGCCCCTTCCACCATCGCCGCCAAAGCAGCTTCAGGTGCAGGATACAAACCGCGTGTCTTTTTCTTCAACACAGCAGGCGCCACACTCAACATGCCTGCCAACTTGGGGCTGTGCGGTGTTCCGCCTGGCATTTGATAGTCCTTGCGATCCCAGACGTGCTGACAGGCTTCTGGCTTGTTCTGAGACGCCGAAATAAAGGCCAGAGCACTTTTGCGCAAGTCTGAATCAGCATCGACCAGTGCATGCACCAAACCGAGCTTCAAAGCTTGCTCAGGACCAAACAACTTACTTTCCAAAATATAAGGCTGGGCTGCAAGCAGTCCCAACACACGTGTCATTTTGGTAATGCCGCCTCCGCCAGGAATCAAGCCCAAGGTCACCTCGGGTAAGCCAAACTGAGTTTTGGGATGACAGCTTGCAATTCTGTGATGCCCTATCAGGGCAACTTCCCAGCCACCGCCTAGCGCACTGCCATTTAAACAACTGACCACTGGAATGCCCAAGGTTTCAATGGTTCTAAAACTCTGCTTGATGCGTTCAATTTCAGCAAATATCCGTGGGCCATCTGCAGCGCTTGATCGCATGACACCCTTTAGATCGGCGCCTGCGAAGAACGTCGATTTGTTGGAAGCCAAAATAACACCCTGAAGCTTTGGCCGATCTTTGACAAGCGCTTGAGCCACTTCGAATAAATCGTCTTGCCATTGCAGGCACATGGTATTGACGGGCGAGCCTTGCTCATCGAAGGTGATGGTGGCAATCGCTTGCTCGATCTCGTAGCGCAATGTTTTCAAAATCATAAGGCTACTTGCTCTTAAATGCGTTCAACGATAGTGGCAATGCCCATACCACCGCCCACACAGAGTGTGGCCAAACCATAGCGAAGTTGTCGACGGTGTAATTCGTCAATCAAAGTTCCAAGAATCATGGCGCCTGTCGCACCCAGCGGATGACCCATGGCAATGGCGCCGCCATTGACGTTTGTTTGTTCAAGAGAAAAGCCCATGTCCTTCATAAATTTCATAGCGACAGCGGCGAAGGCTTCGTTGATTTCAACCAGATCAATATCGTGAGCCTGCAAATTTGCTTTTGCAAGGGCCTTTCGAGCAGCAGGTGCCGGCCCCGTCAACATAATAGTAGGGTCAGCGCCGCTTAAAGCTGTTGCAACGACACGGGCTCGTGGGGCAAGCCGCCATAGCTTTGCAGTCTTTTCATTACCAACCAATACGGCACACGCACCATCGACAATGCCAGATGAATTACCTGCATGGTGAACATGATTGATCCGTGCAACCTGAGGGTAAAGATTCAAGGCAATGTCATCAAATCCTAAGGCGCCTAGATTTTCAAAAGCTGGCTTAAGACCTGCGAGTGTCTCAACAGTCGTTTTTGGTTTGATGAATTCATCGTGATTCAAAATGACCTGTCCCAAACGGTCTTTCACTGCAATCAGTGATCGCTCAAAGTATCCATTGGAACTTGCGTTTGCGGCACGCCGTTGGCTTTCAGCGGCGTAGGCATCCACATCTTTACGACTGAAGCCTTCGAGGGTTGCTATCAAGTCAGCACCTACACCTTGCGGGACAAAAGAGGTCGCAAAGTTGGTCATTGGATCTTGAGCCCACGCGCCTCCGTCAGCGCCAATGGCGACGCGACTCATGCTCTCAATACCTCCTGCAATCACTGCGTCCTCCCAACCACTGGCAACCTTTTGTGCAGCCATATTGACGGCCTCTAGTCCAGATGCACAAAAGCGGTTAATTTGAACGCCTGAACAACGCACATCCCAGCCCGCTTTGAGAGCCGCAATTTTGGGTAAAACCGATCCTTGTTCACCGATTGGCGATACAACCCCCATCACAATATCGTCAATTGCAGCAGTGTCGAAGCCATTGCGTTCTCGAAGCGCCTCTAAAACGGTTACACCTAAATCAATGGGTTTCACCTCGTAAAGGGAACCGTCATTTTTCCCCTTACCACGCGGGGTTCTCACGGTATCAAAAATGAACACATCAGTCATGGTGATTCCTATAAAACTATCGATTTCCTAGACCCATACCCCTACTGATAAGCTCTTTCATGATCTCATTTGTGCCACCGTAAATTCTTTGGACGCGTGCGTCCGCGTAATGCCGCGTGACAGAATATTCCCACATGTAACCGTAGCCACCGTGCAGTTGAACGCATTCATCCATGACCTTGCACTGTAAATCTGAGCACCAGTATTTCGCCATGCTCGCGGTGGAGCTGTCGAGCTTATTTTCTAATAGCAATTCAATGCATTTATCGACAAACACACGAGCCACTTGCACCTCAGTTTGCAACTCTGCTAGGGTGTAACGGGTATTTTGATAGCTTGCAACGGATTGACCAAAAACTTGTCGCTCTTTTACATATTTAACTGTCTGGTCAATCACGGATTGTGAAGCGGCGATAGCGGTCACCGCAATTTGTAATCGCTCCCAAGGCAGCTGTTCCATTAGGCAGACGAAACCTCGGTGCAAACGTTCCTCTGCGCCTAAAAGTTGATTGACGTTCACGCGTACGTTTTGGAAAAAAAGCTCTGAAGTGTCTTGAGCTTTAAGACCCAATTTTTTCAATCGTTTACCCTTTTCAAAACCCGGGGTACCGGCTTCAACCAAAAAAAGGCTAGTACCTTTTGACCCAGCACTGGGATCTGTCTTGGCAACCACAATCACCAAGTCAGCATTCCAACCGTTGGTGATAAATGTCTTACTACCATTGATGATGAATTCATTGCCATCCCGAACCGCAGTAGTTTTTAAACCTTGTAAATCGCTGCCAGCGCCAGGCTCAGTCATTGCAATAGCACCAATCATTTCACCACTGGCTAATTTTGGGAGGTACTTTTCTTTTTGTTCATTTGTTCCATAGTGAAGCAAATAAGGTGCAACGATCTCACTGTGTAACCCGAAACCAATTCCAGAAAACCCGCCTTCAGCCAAAATCTCCATCTGTATAACTGAGTAGCGTTTGTCCTCAACAGCCCCTCCGAAAGCCTCGGGTAAGGTCATACACAAAAAACCATTGGACCCAGCCTTCAACCAAACTGATTTATCCACAAATCCCTGCTCCTCCCATTCGGAATGGTATGGTGCAATTTCTTTGTCTACAAACCGATTAAAGGTATCTCTGAAGGCAATGTGATCCGCATCAAAAAGGGAACGCTCGATCATGGGTTGTAATTTCCAGGGTTTTCAAATATCAGCTCCCAGTTTGCGCAACGCCTCTTCGACTGCTGATTTAGCAATTTCAAGATCATTTCGCTTACCAGCCAAATACATACGACCCGATGCGCCAATCATGGAGCACTCGACCAACGTATTTTGGGGAACCGCTTTTTCGGACTCATTACCCATCACAGCACCATATAACGCAGGCGCAACCTCCATGATGAGAAGGCTTTGACCTGGCATGATCATATTTGCCTGACGTGCACGGTTAATCAACACAGCATGCTGATCTGTGATGTCATCGATAATGTCACTGTAAAGAATTTGAGGTGGTAAAACATCAGATTCTTTGGCACCTAAACCGTCAAGCATCGCTTTCTTACCCCGCTCAAGTAAGTTCAGATCTTCGGCGTGCAACTCCATTACGCCAAATTGACGCTCAACAGCTAACATACCAGGAATAAGATCAGGCTCGCTCCTGAGGGCAGTGTCAACGATTCGTTGAATTGCCATTCCTGGCGCAACTTCAACAAGCAAGGAATGATTGCCCTCCATCGAAACGTATCCTCTGGCAGGCACTGGCGAACTCATCCAAGCCGCAAACTGTCGCTGCAGATTAGTTAGAGTCAAACAAACCCTCAATTGCGTCGAGGAGACTGTATCTGACGGCTCCTTAACGGCAACATTCTTTGCAGATTTTGTAGACATGCTTTACTTCTTTTCGAACGCCTTTACAACGTCAACGTGAGGCCGCGGGATAACGTGGACAGAGACCACCTTTCCAACTGCTGCACCAGCTTCTGCACCAGCTTCTGTCGCAGCTTTGACAGCCCCAACATCTCCAGTAACTGTCACTGTAACCAAGCCACCACCAACCTCACGGGTACCCGCGAGATTGACGTTGGCAGCTTTTACCATTGCATCAGCAGCTGCATAAGCGGCTACAAAACCCTGTGTTTCAATCATTCCAATAGCTTGCGACATGTTGTGCTCCTTAAAAATGTGATGTCACTCAAAATAAAATCTAAGCGGAGGATCCGCCGTCTACAACTCCAACAACTAACGCATCAACCACTGATTTTTTTTGTTCAAACCAATGGGCGATCATTTCACCTTGACAAATAAGAACGCGCTCCCCCTCGCCACATCCTAAAGTATCAAGGGCAATTAACTCCTCTTTTTGAGAACCGTCTATGCGCACTTGAACCAATGCGCCGCTGGGTAGTTCTGCCAGGCGCTTAGTTGCCCAGACCTTACCGATAACAATCCCAGTTTTCATGTCTCACTCCTTTGAACCTGTATCTTGTTTTGTCGAAACCAGTCGCGTGCTTGAGGCGTGATAACTGCTTCTTGATCTAATAAAATCTCGCTACCGATGGGCAGGTTAGCAGCTTGCACTCGTGCAAGCGTGACAATTCCGCCAAGTGCAGGCTTCATGTTTGAGCGCGAGGGTTTCGCACTAACAGAGCCATTAATGGCTAATGGCTTCTCATGGCAACCACAACCTTCGAAATCACCTGGCATAACCTGTATCTGCATTGCACCAATGCCGCATCCGAGCTTAGATGCCAGCAATGTGTTGCTTCCAATTGCTCTAATTAATGTAGTCAGGGCTTGCAAATCGGCTTCACACGATATCGTTAAAACAGGGCCTGCAATATGCACAAGTTCTTCACGAACTTGATGCCTCAGTGTTGCATCACCGCTCATGACCGACCTCTTGCCAGGCTCTGCAGTGTTTCTATTGCAACCTCTGCGGCTGTACGCACATCAGACTCTGAACCTGCCAAATAGAGTCGACCGGCAGCACCCATAAAGCGGCAGTCCACCAATTTCACATTACTTGCCTTCTCAGCTTCGTTCGCGGCAATCAACGCGTAAGCAGCAGGTTGCATCTCTAAAATGAACAGTGATTCACCTGGTAACAACATACTGCCAGATTTGCTTCGGTTAATCAAAAAGGAGTGGTAACCGTCAACACGGTCTACGATCCGATTCGCTAATATTTCTGGTTTGATTGCGTCACTCTCGCTCGCCCCCATTGCAGCCAATAACGCAGCTCCCGCTGACTTCACTGAGGCTGCATATTTGGAATGAAACTCCAAATATCCAAATTGCCGCTCTACAACCAAAACGCCAGGTTTCACATCATCGTGTTTCAGAGCAACATCGGTTAACCACTCGATGTCCATACCTGGAGCCACCTCGATGGTGAGCGAGGCATCGTTTGCTCTTGGCAAATACCCTCGACAGGTGGCGCCTAGCAAGCTCATCAACTGCGGTTGCAGTCGATCTAAAAATACATAACCACGCAACTTAGCCATACATTACCCCTGCTTTCGCATTGCTGCGAGTTCTTCTTTAACCAATTGGCGGACAGTGGCATGTCCCGCTTGTTCGGTCAGTTTGACTTGTGATTGTTGGCCAGTCGATAAAGGAAAAGCCACTCGCTTGTAATCCAACCACGGATCTATACCCATGTTCACACCTAATGAGCTCTTGCCGGCATAGCCCGTGCCTACAGTGAATGTGTAAGGCAATCCCGTTTCACTTCCTGTTGCACCATTTGTCGTAATCCCATTCACGATAACGCGATAATATTCAAGTGCACCTGCCCAATAGGTTGCCTGCCTTTCGCAACTGGTGTGAATTCCCGACGTATGCCCAGCGCCACCGCGCTTCAACATATAGCGTGCTAAATCAATGGCAGCATCAACATCTTCGACGGCAACGAGTCCTAAAATCGGAGAAAGCTTTTCTTTGAACATAGGGTGCTCAGGCGTAGGCTGAAATACGCAGATCAACGTTCGACAGTCAGCACCGACCTCAAAGCCAACTGCTCTAGCGATCACCTGCGGACTTCTGCCCACAAATTTTGGGTTGAAGCCACCTTTTGGATAAAGCGCATTACAAACTGCCTCTGATTGCTCTGGCGTACATACATGTGCGCCACTCGTTATGAATGCCTGCAAGATTGTCTTGAAAACGGTCACATGTACCAAGGCTACAGAGGGACTTGTACAAGCCGATCCGTGGTCAAAATGTTTTCCTGCAACCAGTTGTTCTGCTGCTAAAGAAACTTCAGCGGTCTGATCGACGTAAACAGGCGTATTTCCTGAACCTACCCCAACTGTGGGGTTCCCGCTTCGGTAGGCGGCACGCACCATAGGCGTACCACCAGTTGCCACAATAAGGTCTGTTTCCTCATGGCGCATCATTGCTTCTGTTGCAGCGAGTGTCGGATGACGCTGAATTTGCATCCAGTTTTCGGGGGCTCCAGCGCTCACCCCCAAACGGCACATTTCGTCCACCGCCTCTGAACAAACTTTTAAAGCGACAGGATGTGGGCTGACCACAATCGCATTTCGAGACAACAGCGCTAGCAAACCCTTAAAAAAGATGGTCGCAACGGGGGATGTTGAATTAGATAAGGCTACTACAACACCTGCAGGGCGTCCAATCTCTATTAAGTTGTTCATCAAATCACGCCGCACTTCCCCAACAGGCTTAGATCCGTACTCTGAAAGGGTTCGTTCACAGGCAATTTGATTTTTTGAAATCTTGTCCTCAACTCGACCTATTTGCGTCTCTTGGACTGCACTCCGAGCATAGTATTCCGCTCGTTGAAACAAAGCAGGTCCGACTGCATGGGCGATTTGCCAAGCCGCCTTGGGTGCCATTTGATTGAAAGCGCGTGAAGCCTTACGCGCTTGACGCATCAAATCACGAACCTCTTGAAGCGACTGTAAATCAGCATCCATAGCTTTTACCGGCGACGTGCATATTCAACGACTTGATCTAAATCAAGTTCAGTCGAGAGGTCAAGCTTTAATCCGCTACTTGATCCAGCATGAGCATCGGACTTTGCGCCTAGAGCCCTGCGAATCAGCTTTGGCTCAAAACTGCCACAGGTTATGCGTTCACCTGCACGATAATGCGGCGCGTAGTCAAAAACAGCGTAATGCTGAGTTTGGCAGTTATCCCACATTGCTATTGAATTAGGCTGCCACTGGAATCGCACCATAAACTCTGGTTTTTTTACCCATTCATTGAGCATCGCCAATAATGCGTCACTCAGATCAAGATGAACACCCATAAGCCGTTTGGTCCAGATACTGTTTACAAAGAGCAAATTACGACCAGTGTAAGGATGTGTAATTACTGCAGGATGGATCACTGATGGGTTGTCTTGTATCAGCTTACACTCTCTATCAGCAAGTGCTGCATCCATCTCGTTGGCAGACATCATGCTGTTCATCATGCCTCCTTTTTTTTCAGCAGCGAGCTTTTGGCGCGCCATCAAACGTTCTACGGCATTGATACGGCGAAAGTGAAACGGCAAGTCATGCTCAGCTTGAAGACCTGCCAATAAGGTTTGCAATTCGGGACCCAAAGCATCATAAGCAGCAACAGTACTCGCCCACATCGTGTCTCCGCCATGCGGCGGCAAATCAGTGATTCGCAAGATAGAAACCATATTGGGCCTCTTGCGAAATGTTACGTCAGTGTGCCAACGATCAGTTTCAGGGTTATCGGTACCCTCATGCGAAATGAGCTGGATTTGCGGATGGCCCGGCAGATGAGGAAAAAATTCATGTTGCTCCATCTCTCCGAACTTACTACCCAGCTTGATGTAGTTTTCAGGAGTAATCTGCTGATCACGAAAGAAGATGACACCCGACTGCCACAAAGCCTGACGAATCTCCTCATACACATCCTCTGATCGGATGGCATTCAAATCAACACCGGAAATCGTTGCGCCAATAGTTGGTGTCGCTCGTTTAACTTCAATGTGTCTAAAGGTCATTCTATTTCTCCATTTTGATTTGCAAACTGCTTATTGCCAATGCAACAAGCGGCGCTCTAACCAATTCATCAGTTTCATTAACAAAACACCCACTAGCGCTAAGTCAAAAAGCAAGGACCAGACGCCATCAATGGCGAAAGTTGATGCAAGATAGGACAGTTGTTGCCCCAAGCCGCGTTCTGAGGCAATAACTTCTGCACCTACGACTCCCAAAAATGCGTAAATCAAACCCAGCCTCAAGCCCGAGAACAAAACTGGCACGGCGCCTGGCAAGGTGACCCAGAAAAACAACTGCTGACTCGTTGCACCAAGAGTTCGTGTCAAGGTTACGTGGTCTTGGCTGACGCCACGCATACCCGCGACAGTACTTGACAAAACGATGAAGAAAGTTAGCGAAAATCCCATCGCAATCTTTGATCCAATACCTAGCCCAAACCACAAAATAAAAAGTGGCACCATTGCAATACGAGGCAACACGTTCAAAGCACTCACGTAAGGGTCGCAGAAGGCCTCAAACCGTGGCCATGTAACAAAAGCAAGTCCCATAGCAATTGCAGCAGCAGAGCCCAATGCAAACGACAAGCTAACGGACAACATCGTCCACCCAAGGTCGCCCCAAAGCCTGACATTAAAAAAATTATTCAAAGTGAAATATGCGATGCCCTGTGGACTGCCGACAAAGCTTTGATCAATCACACCAGTTCGAGCGCCCCACTCCCATAGCGCCAATGCGAGAATGACGAATAAAAAATGCTGAGCAAGGTTTGGCAAAAATTTAACCTTCATGATGAGTCCATCCTTCCTCTAAATGTCGCCAAACTTCCGCGTAGGTATGATGAAACTGATCGTTAGTTTGCAATTGCCGGATGGACCGGGGACGAGACAATGGCACCTTCACATCAGCAATAACTCGCCCAGGACGGCTGGACATGATGATCACTCGATCGGCAAGAGCGACCGCTTCGGCTAAATCGTGGGTCACAAAAAGGACCGATCTTTCATGCTCCTGGCAAAGCTGCAACAACATGTCTTGCAACTGCAATTTAGTCTGCGCATCAAGTGCACCGAATGGCTCATCCATCAGCAACAATGGAGATGGCATCGCAAAAGTTCTCGCCAGTGCAACTCGCTGGCGCATCCCATGAGACAGTGCTTTGGGTAACGTGTTTTCGTAACCCCCCAGACCAACACGCTTAAGCATTTCTGACGCTCGATCCGTTGCCTCTGCGGCATCTAGACCTCGCACTTTCAATCCAAACGCCGCATTTTCGATAGCAGTCAGCCAGGGGAAAAGACTGTCTCGAGCCAGCATGTAAGCAACTTGCGGACTGCCCAACGCAGGCGCTTGTCCCGCAACTGTGATCTTCTGTCCATCGGGCACCTGTACAAGGCCTGCGCACAAGTTCAAAAGCGTAGTCTTACCACAACCACTGGGTCCGGCGATTGCAACAAATTCCCCTGAACGCAAATTGAATTCAATGGCGCTAAGAACATTGTTCACACCATCAAAACTTAGGTTCAAATTTTGAATGTTTATCACGGTCAAACGCAGTCGCTTTTGGTGTTATCAGCCGTATTACTTGTTTATGGCAGGACAGCTGCAGCCATATCAACCGAAATTGGCAATAATTTGTTGAGTGTCATGCCATCCGCAACAGCTTGCATCGCGACCGTATTACCTTGGGCTTTGAATGTTGAAAGTGACGCACGAAGGGCTAGATCGGCGATCTCGTCAGCCTTTGGCAATTGCAAGCCAAAACTTGCTTTTAAAATCGCTAGCACGTCGTTGTAATTAGCAGGATCTTGTGAATACTTTTCAGCTTTCGCCATTGCTTCGCGGAAGCTTTTGATAATTGCTGGGTTAGCTTGTGCCCATTCTGCTTTAACCATCAAAACGCCGGCTCCGCCTCGGGTAGATAACATGCTTTTAGGACCTTCGCCCTTGCGCGGATCGACAACCACACGACAAGTTTTCGCAACATTGCACATGCCATCGCTAGGTGAAAAAGTCATGACTAAATCAACCTGACCCATGGTTAACGCGGGAATCGCAGTATTTGGAGCACCTACAGCTACAAAAGTCACGTCATTGGCTGTTAGACCAGCGTCTCGAAGCATGTCAATGACTTGAAATTCAGCACCAGACCCACGCTGTGTAACGCCGATTTTCATTCCCTTCATTGATTGAATTACAGCAGGATATCCTTTTGACTCATTGGGCAGTTGTGTCTTGGCACCTGCTATCAGGAAAAACACAGGATCAACAAAACCCGCGCCAATGATCTTAATAGGTGCTTTGCGTGCAAGTGCAGCAGCAGCAACTTCGGTTGGCCCATAGGCTACTTCAATATCGCCTGCCAGCATAGTCTGTAAGCCCAATGGTGCTGCTGCAATGGTCTTAAGTTCGCACTTCAGACCAGCTTCTTTGCAGAAGCCCTTAGCGTCAGCAACTCGGGCGAGCATATTTCCGGTTCCAGGGAAGTCTTGAATTCTGATTGTGGTCTGAGCAATTGCGCCTTGAACAAAAAGTGCGCAAATGGTGATGCTTATCGAACTGATCAACTTTTTCATAGTGGCTCCCGATGTTTGATGTAACGAGTGACAATGTTGAAGCAAACCATTGCTAAGAAAACACACTTAGGTGACAATTTAAGGGATGACACCTATAAATCAACTGCCAACTTTGATCGCACAGAGCATAGAAAGCCCACCAAAGAGTCCACATACAAGACTGTCGCCTGAACTGGTCGCAAGTTTAAAACCGATAGGCCGAGTTCGCAATTGGCGGCGTGGACAGACATTATTGATATCCGGCCAATCAATGACTTCAATGTGCATTTGTTTGTCTGGGCAGTTTTCAGTCTCACTTCAAAGCATCGATGGTCATTCTCAATTTTTGCGATACATCGCTGATGGCGAGCCCTATGGCGTTCCATCTTTATTTACAGATGCACCCTTCCCAACCGATCTAGTTTGCGTAGAGGATGGTGCAACACTCGAAATATCAAAATCGGCCTTCGAAGAGCGGCTCAAAATGGACCCCAATATCGCCATCGCTTTGATTCGAATTCTCGCCTTTAGGGTGACAGAGCTTTTCAACTTGATGGAGGCGGACCTTTTACCATCGCTGCGCTCACGTGTGTTCTTCGCACTTCGGCGATTGGCATACAACCAAGGCCTAAAAAAGCATTCAAACATTGTCATCCTTCAACTGTCACAATCGGAAATAGCATCTGCTGTAAATGCGTCCAGGCAAAAAGTTCACAAAGAATTAAAAACAATGGAAGTTGAAGGGCTACTGCTTTTAGGCTACAAAAACATAACATTGCAATCGCAATTTTTCACAAAAATTTCAAAATAGTAAATTTTGTTATGACGGATGTTTGGTATTCCTCCAATTGTGTAGACACTCATCAAAACGACAATGAGATAGAAATTCAATTTAAGACCTGCCGCCTCCTTGCCGTACCAAAGTGTTGCCAACAATTAAACGCAATAAAAATAAAAAATAAAATGCTTAAGTACTAATAATTTTCAAAAATTTGTACTTTTATAGGGTCAAGCGTAAAGAGTCTTTACGCTGCTGACTTTTTGATCATTTAGAAATATGAGCTGTTGGAGTTGAAACTACCCTCAATGTATATGGAGTATCGAGAGTTACGACAACTTGATCTAAGTCTACGGCGACAGTAAAACAAGGGAATTCATATGTTGCGCGTGATCAAAATCTATATACATTGAGCTGAGGTCAATTACTTGCCAAAGGATTTCGCCATGAAAACCATCAGCCAATTCTTAGACCACAGTCAGCGAGCCATTTACTCAGTTAGTCCGGATGACACCATCAGGCATGCCCTAGAAGTTATGGCGCTTCACAACA
>Ga0222712_10004393_pt1 | contig 14761 bp, 7 predicted proteins | sample C33_657DmetaG_FD_165043 | JGI IMG/M metagenome (GOLD analysis project Ga0222712, IMG submission 165043) | Estuarine water microbial communities from San Francisco Bay, California, United States - C33_657D | ecosystem: Environmental > Aquatic > Marine > Unclassified | place: USA: California... | reverse complement strand
AAACGGAACATCCGTATGTTGTATCTTATGGTAAAGCGGCTGTTTCAATTGATGCGCAAGAATGGTATGAAATAACTGCTCCTTATACTGGTATTACAAAGCCGGGAACAAGAAGAGTTTTATTCATTATTGAAGATTGTATTTGGACTACATTTCACAGAATAGATGGAATGAAATCTGAATATAACGATTTAAGTGAAGAGGAAATAGAGAAAATAGTTGAATCAATAGAAGATAAGATATTAGAGCCTTATATTAATCAGATTACTGGTTCAGATGTAGGCAAAGAATATAGAAAAATTTTAAAAAATAAAAATAAGGAATTATGGCTTTCGCAATCGCAGGATTAAGTACAGCAGCAACTATAGCGTTAGCAGGTACAGCGGCATCAGTTGGTATGGGGGCATATAACGCTATATCGGCAAATAAGCAACAAAAAAGAGCGCAATCTGAACTTGAAAGACAGGCCGCAAACAACCCATTAAGAAAAGAAAGTAAATCACTAAATGATTATTATCAAGAAGCTAAAAATAGGTATAATGAAAACCCTTATCAATCAGCTGCTTATCAACAGGCTATGCGAAATGCAGACAGGACTACGGCTGCTGGTATAAGTGCATTGCAAGATAGAAAAAGTGCCATTGGTGGTGTAACAAAGCTTTCTAGATTAAAAGGGGAGGCTTTAAATAATGCTATTCTTGGTGGTGAATATGCTAGAAATCAAAGATTTTCTGAATTAGGAAGAGCTACTCAAATGAAAAAAGGAGATGAAGATGAATTATTTGATATTAATGTAATGACACCATATCAACGTAAGCTTCAATTAGAACAAATGAAAGGAGCTGCTGCTGGTGAAAGATATAACGCTGGTATGCAAATGGTAGGCCAAGGTTTAAGTAACGCTCTTTCTTATGCTACAAATCTTGAATATACTGATCCTGAATTAGGGAAAAAAGCAGTTAAAACTCCTGCTATGAATAATTCATCTTTATCGTCTAATATTATAGGCATGCCGGGATATAAAGCGAAACTTCCTAACTCTTTAGATAGATATTATAAAACAAGTACCCCTAAAAAGATTTTTTAATGGCAAGCACAGGATTATTGGGTATAAACCCATATAGAGGAGGAAATGTTGCGATAGATTTTACATCTAAGCCAACTCAATTAGCTATTGGTCTTATGCAAAAACAGCGCGCGCAAGCTGAAGCTACAGAAAAGTATTTCAAAGATTATGAAAAATCTTTAAACCCTGCTGGCTTAGGTAGAAGTGAAGTTGATATGTTTGCTAAGAAATTGAAGCAAGTACAAGAATTTGGATTAAAAAATAAGAAAGCAATTAATAACCCTTCAAAGTATGGTTATGATGCTCAGTCAGAATTAATGGCTGGGTTTAAAGATTTGCAATCATATATTGAAGAATCAAAAAAAGCAACTGCTGAAAGAAAAGCTTTAGTTGACTATCATAACCAAGTTACAAAATCTGGTAAACATGTTTCTGATGATTACATGACAATTTACGAAAATGCAATGAGAACTGTTGGTGATGGTTATGTTGTTCCAGATTACTCTAAATTTAAAGTTTACGATCCATTTGACAATAAAAAATATGAATCTAATATTACTAGTAATATAAATCCAAAAATTTTTGGGGAAACAGAAGTAATAATTGATCCAGCAACAAAAAAAGATACTGGGTTTAGTATAAAAAGAAAAAAATCTATTTTATCAGATGATGAAGCTAAGAAACTTGGTGAAAATTCTTTAACGGATTATAAAACAGATGATGGTACAAGAGAATATTTTGATGAATTATCTAAGGATGTTAAATTAGTAAAGGAGTTAAATAATAGATTTGGTGAGGTTTATAAATCAGTTGATCCAATGACAGGTAAGGAGATTGTACCTACTATTAAAACCATTGAAGATTTTGCTAGAGCAATGGGTGTTTCAAAAATTCCAAAAGAAAGGATTGTAGAAGAATCTGCTCCGGAATTAAATGATGAAGGTAAATTTAGAAATTGGCTAAGACAACATAACATTTCAGCAGCCGATGCTAGAAATAATACAAATGCACTTTTAAAAGGCTTGTTAATGCAAGGTAGTCAGCAAATATTTAATAATGCAATGGCTAGTTATAGAACAGGTCAAACATTCGCTGATAATAAAGGACTAACAAAATTAAATCTTCCTAAAACTTATGTTGATCCTTATGTTGATGATGAAGCTGCAATAGGTTTACAAAAATTGAAAAAAGATCAAGGATTTTCTGATTATAAGAAAACTAAATTAGCTCCAGTATTTGGAGAAGATGCTAATGGTAATATATATTATGCTTATCCAAAATTTGATAATATGGGTAATATTGTCAAAGATCAATATGATTGGAAAAATGCAGTTCCTGTTACTTATGAACTTAAAAACAAAATTGCTGGTAATACAGCAGGTAGTGCAAGGGAAACAGAAATAATAGGTGGTACTCCGAATACAAAAAAAACACCAAAAAATAAAATGAAATAATGGCAGAAGAAATAATTAATCAAGAAATTTTACCTGTAGAAGCAGTTACTTATGGTGATACGGATCCAAAGCCAAAAAGTTATTGGAAAAAAATTCATGAGAATTTAGTTGATGCTTTTGGAGAAAAAGAAGTCCCTGATGAAGTTACTTTTGAGAAAAAAATAAAAGATCCTAAGTATGCTAAGTTAATACATGATAATTTAGTTGACGCATTTGGGGCAACTGAAGTTCCTGATTTCAAATCATTCACTGACAGTTTAACAATTGTTAGCCCTGAAAAAAAAAATCTTGGATTGTCCGGATCAAATCTTTCTGGGATTCTATCAGATCCTACAGGATTGCCATTTTCGTCTACAAAAAATAGTGTTCAGCAACCTGATTTAGTTCAAAGTCCTGATCCATTTGATAAGAACGCTAATCCAGCTGTATTAGCAAGGCAGTCTTATGAGTTAAAGAAGCCTAAAGAGGCAAAAGAAAATGTGTCTGTTACTGCAATGGGCTTGCCTGTTATATCTTATAGTAAGAAGTATGATGAAAATGACATTAATATTTCTAAAGAAATAGATAAGTATTTAGAAGAATCAGGATATTCAAAAGATTTTGTAAATAAAGTTAGTAGAATACCTGAATCTTATAGACAATCTACTGGTTATACAGATCAAGAATTATCTGATTTATACAAAAATGATAGAAACGCTTTTAATAAAAGAACTTCTGAAGTATTATTTAGAGAAGAGTTAGCTAGTGGTATGAATGATATTAAAGCTAGTATAATTAGAAATAATAATTTAACTCAAGAGCAAAAAGATGCTCAGATTGGTAAAATACAGGATGAAGAATTTTTGCAGAATCAGGAAGCAATGTCTATTGGTAGTGGATTGAAAAATAAACAATATTTTATTGGTCAAACTGCGAAAAGAATAAATCAATTTATTGCAGATCCAGAGAAAAAAAGAGAGGCTTTAGAAGATTTAGCAACTTATGCTGCTGATGATTTTGGTAGTTTGGAAGATTTAGAAGATAAAAAGAATAATCCTATTAGCCCTAATATAAATGAGGAACAATCAGTTGCATTAAATTATTTAGAGCAAATAGATCCAGATAAGGCGGCTTTTTATAAGAAATATTTAGATGTAGATAAAAATGAATTAAGAAAATTTGAGTATAAAGGTTACCAACAGATTTTCAAAGAACTAGATGAAATTGGCTTAAACTTATCTATAAACAGCGCTCAAAATGAGATAAAGACATTAGTAGATTTAGCAAAAAAACAAGGAGGTAGGTTAGATCCTTCAGATTATGAAAAATATAATAAATTACTAGAAACAATAAATTTAGCTAGTACAAGACTTGCTAAAATAGACCTATTATATCCGGGTACGGAAAATCTTGATCTTGAGTCAATAGCTCAAGATTTAGTAGGCGGAAGAACTTCTATGTTAGGAGTAGCAGGCAGAAAGTTAATGTATAACCTTGGTGCAACAGCTAAAGGTATTGTTGATTTAGCTGCTGCTCCTTTAAGAACTAAAGAGCAAAATGACAACGCTGCTATGGAAGCTTTAGGATTTCAAAATTATATAGCTCCTACAACTACCCCTACATCAAAGAATAGTCTGACTGCAAGAGGACAAACAGAATTAACACCAGAATTAGAAAGCCAAAGACAATCTATAGAAAAAGATTCATCTCTTTCTCAGGATCAGAAGGTAGATAAGATGATTGATTTGCTTAGAAGAAATCCTGATCAATACAAACTCCCGAGTAATGAAACGAGTTGGAATGTAGGATTTTTCCCTATAGTTTCGTCTTTATTAAATTTTAGTGCTGATATTGCTCCATTTATAATATTAGAAACCCTTACTGCCGGTGGAGCTACTCCTACAGCTGGATATGGTTTAGTTAAATCTTTCGGTAAAATGTTTGCTAATGTAGCTGCTACATCTTATACTAATGAATTAGCTACACAATTAAAAGAAAAGAATCCTAATCCAGAGCAAGCTGCTTTTACTAATATAGTAGTTAATACAATAGCTTATAAAGTAGCTGGGGCTAGTGATATGGTAAAAGCTGTTAGAGGTGCATCAAAAGAGTTGGGGGGGGTTGTTGAAAAAGCAATAAGCAAATTAGATGATAAAGCTATTTTAACTGCATTAAAAAAACCTAATCCAACATTAAAAAGTTTTCTTTCAGATTTTGCTGCAACAGCAGGAGCAGGCGCACAAAAAGGTTTTAAATCAGGTGCTGGTTTTGAAGCAGTAATAGGAGCAAAAGAAGCTTTAGAAGGAGAAAAAGTAGACTCTGAATTTATAAAAAGACGCGTAGTTGGACTTTTAAATTTTACATTGTTCAATGTTGCTACAAAATCCATTTTAGGCGTTCCTAAGATAGATAAGCAATCTAAAGAAGCTTTGTTTTTAGCTGCTACCAACAAAGATGAAGTATTATATCAAGCAGAAAAATCATTAGCTAATAAAGAAATAACAGAATCTGAATATAATCAAATAAAGAATAATGTAGATGCTGCTTCTAAAGTACTGGAAAAAGTACCAATGATTAATGGTAAAGGTGAAAAATTAAATAGAAAAGAAGCTGCTGAATTGATGTATTTAAAAATACAACAGCAGTTTATTAAGGATAAGGCAGATAAAGATTTACCACCAGAAGTTAAAGAGAAAATAACAAAAGAACTTTCTGATGTTCAAAGTAAAATAGATAAAGTATATAAAGGAGAATTTATTGATGATGCAGGTAAACCATTTGCTGGGCTAGAAGATAGAGAAGCAAAAAGAAAAATAAAAATAGAAGAACCTGTTGAAAAAGAATCTGTATTAACCGAAACAAAACCCACAGAAGTAAAAGTAGCAGAAGGTATAGAATCCAAAAAAGCTGATATAGAAAAAAGAAGGCAAGAAGAATTAAGTAAACTTTTTAATAATGGTGTTTTATTTACAGACGATAGTGGTAAAATCATAAGGACTCTAGCAGGAGATGAAGTTGATGCTAAATATGATGCAGAACTATCTGCTTTAGAAACCGGTAAACCAGATGTTAAACCAACTGAACTCAAAGTAACAGAAGAAGTTAAGCCAGCTGAAGTTAAAGTAACAGAAGAAGTTAAGCCAGCTGAAGTTAAAGTAACAGAAGAAGTTAAAAAAACACAACTACCAATAACTGAAGAAATACCAGAAGTAACTGTAGAAGTATTAAGAAATGGATATGAGGTTATTGCTGGTAATGAGGCTAATTCTATAGGTGATATAAGAGGAGAAGCAAATGAAAGAAGAAGTAAAGGTGAAAAATTCTTTATTAAAGAAACTGTAAAAGACGGTAAAAAAATATTTACATTAGTTGATACAACGGTTTATGATGAATTTGCAAGGCCCGCGTATAAATCTGCTTCAGTTGAGGTTCCTAAAAATTCTAGGTTAAGTGCTGATGCATTGATGGGGAAATTAAAAGATGCCCTAGGTGTAACTGATAAAACTAGCCTTCAAGAATTAAATAAGATTACTTCTAAGATGAAAGAATCGGAAGTAGATGTTGCTCCTGTTGTGGAAGTTGAATCTACGGAAGTTAAGCCAACAGAAGTTAAGACAGAAGAAGTTAAGGCAGAAGTTAAACCAACTGAAATTAAAACTACTGAAGTTAAGCCTACGGAAGTGGTAGCGGAAGCTCCAATTACGGCACCAGATGTTGAAATACCTGTAACAGGAGAAGTAAAACCTACTAAAACTCCTGAAGAAGTTAAGATTTCTAAAAAAGCATTAGGAGATAACTATAACTTTAGTAAAGAGTTTGATGCTAGAGGTGGAGATGTTGTAGCTACAGATGTACTAGAGCAAGTAACAAAGAAAGCAGAAAAAAATAATACAGATGTAAAAACACAAAGAGCTATTGATGTTGACAATATGTATAAAACAGATCCTGAACCAACAGAATACAATATTATTACTGCTGGATCTCATTTGTTGGAAATTGACACTAAAATAGCAAAGGCTCAAGAAGCTGGTAATACAACTGAAGTTGAAAATTTAACTGAACAAAGAAATAGGACACTATCTGTATTAAGAAAATTGGGTAATAAAGCAGGTAGAAATTTAGGTTTATTTAATTTGGCATTTATGATGGAAGCCGAAGGTGATAGAAGTGAGGTTAAAGTAACAAGAAATAATCTTAAAAAAATCCTTAAAGTTGATGATCTTCCTGATACACTTGCTGAATTAAATAAGAGCGACTTAACAGCGGAACAAAAGAAATTAGTAATACCTTATATTAAAAAATTAGAAAAAATAAAAACTGATTACGATCCAGTTGAAAAACAAGTATATGAAAATATATCAGAAATAAATAATGAACAATTAAATGCTGAAATTGAAAAAGCTCGTGCAGAAGGTAAAAAGGAAGGTTTTGAGGAAGCAATGAAGTCTGCGTCTACTGAAGTAAAACAAAAGAAATCAAAGAAAATTAAGGATTTGGCTGCTCAAATAAGAAGATCCGATGAATTTGATAAATTCTTACAAGGCTCTGGTCCGTTAGGTGACGTTAAGAAAGCAGGTGTTGTTGATTTAGGTAGCTATAAAGAAATAGTAGCAAATGTTTTAGAAGCTGTGGCTAAAGCTGTGGAGTTAGGAGAAAATGTTACAGAAGCCATAAAAAAAGCTTCTCAGAAATTTGCTGATGTTGATCAAGGTAAATTAATTAGTGATGTTAGAACTATAATGTCTAGAGCTGCATTACCTAGTAAGAAAGAAGCAATGGATAAAATATCTGAAATTGCTAAGGCACAAGGAGTTACTGGTATTACTAAGGAGATGTCGGATCAAGGATTAATTAAGGATGTTGTAAATTCTTATTTAGGAACAGATTTGACAAATGATAAAATATTAGAAGCTGCAACAAATGATTTAAAATCTATTTTACCTAGTGTTACAAAAGAAAACTTATCTAATGCTTATGTTGAAAGAGGTGAATTTAAAAAGGAAACAAAGGCTAAAATTGAAGATAAAATAAATGAAAAGAAAGCTGATGTAAAAAGATTGGCGATTAAAGAAGCAAGATTAGAAGCTTTAGAAGCAGCTGATGATTATCATTTAGAAGAAACCAAAGAAGGTAAAAAAAGAATTAAATCTGATTATGAGAAAGAGCTAGATGATAAAATAAATGCTTTATTAAAAGAAAAAAAAGGCCTTCAAAAAGAAGAAAAGGTAAGTAAAGCTCCTAAGACAGAACAAGATAAAATAGATGAAATTAATAGAGAGATTGAGTATGTAAAAGCAACCAAATCTGTTTATGAGCAAGCTATTAAAAATCCTAAAAAAGCAAGTGAAGCATTAATAGCCGCTAGAAAAGAAAGAGAAGAAACTTATGCGGCTAATGGTTTGAAATTAGAAAAAAATGCAAAATCTCCAATTTTAGTAGAGAGGGATTATCAAGATGCTTTAAAAGAAATAGAAAATAGTGATTTATCTGATGCTGAAAAGAATAGCAAAATAGAGGAATTAACAGCTCAGAGAGATTTAGATTTACAAGGAACCAAACAAGGTGTTGTTAGTTTATTGTCTGATGATGTTAGTAATTATGTAAAGTCTAATTTAGAAAATGCTGACTTAAATAATAATTTAAAGTCAATTTTAAGTGGGTTAGAACCTACAGGTGAAAAACTTGATGATCAAATAAATAAAGCTTATACTAAATTAACAAAATTACTTGATGATAAATCTTTAAGCAAAGAAGAAATAAAGTCTATAAGTGATATAATAAGTAATTTAGAAAGAAATAATCAGTTATCATCTGATCAATTATCTGCTCAAAGATTAAAAAATCAATGGGAAAATGAAATAAGAAAAGCTGAAACAGATATAGCTTCAGGTAATTTTACTAAAATACCTAATAATACTTATGATTATAGAAGAAATGATCAATTAGTTATTTTAAATAAAGCTAGAGAAAACAAAACTGGGCAGTACAATAGATTGGTAGCTGATGCAAGAGAAAAAAATAGAACATTAGGAGAAAAAGCTCTTGATCTGAGTACTAAATTCTTGGTTAGTGGTATACATACTGCTACTAAAGTACTAGAAGCTGCTACATTTAAGCCTTTCATGGATTCTATGGTTGATTTAACAGCAGGAAGAGTTGCGTCATACTTAACAGGCGCTCCATATACTAGTTTGTATTCTGTTAAAAAAGGTTATAAAACCTTTGCTGCATTTAAAAATAAAGAAGCTGCACAAAAATACATACAAAAATTACAAAATGATAGAGATGCAGCATTGGTTAGATTGCAAGAAGCTAATGAAAGCGGTAATCAAAGTGATATTAAAAAGGCAGATAAAGAATTTAAAAAAGCAGATTTAGAGTATGCGGTTTCAACATTATATAATAGTATTGAAACAAATGTTTTAAATTCTTTCTGGCAATACATGAAACATGGAGCTACTGATTATGATGTAAACATTGGTAAATCTTCTAAAAAAGATATATCTGATTATAGAACTTTATTAGGTAAAACAGGATATGTATTAGATGGCTGGATTAGGATGCACGGTGCCATGAAATCTTCTTTATCAGCAAGACCAGAAATGATGAAAGTATTTTCATCTACTTTGAAAGATTTCCAAAATAAAGGCAAAGAGTTATCTCCTGAAAACATTAGTTTAGCTATGGTTTTAGCGGCTGATGCTTATGAGGCAGGTAGATTGACTAATAAAACTGCTCTCTCTAAAATGATTTCAAGAGGTAAAGGTACTGAAAAAAGCGCTCCAATAAGATATTTAACTAAGGCTCTTATGCCTGTATCAACAATTGCTGTAAACTTAGCTAAAAGAGGTATAGATTATTCAACTTTAGGAGCTGAGGGTTTTGTTAGGTTGGCTAATGAAACTAAAAAAGGAATGAAATTAAATGAAGTAGAAGGTAAAACTTATGATGGTATAATATCAAGAATAAAAGATGGATGGAATCAAATACCTCTTAAGGAAAGAGCTTATATTAATGGTGTAATTGGCAGAGGCCTTTTTGGTAGCGCAATGGCAATGGCTACTATGTATGGTTTAAGTAATGGTTTAATAAAATATGGTGGTACTTTTGAAGATCAAAAGAAGCGCAAAATAATGGGAACTGATGGAGAGCAATTAAAAGCTGGAGAATGGGAGTTCTTTGGTAAAAGGATGCCAAAAGCCGCAAGTTTATTCTTAAATCACTTACCTGAATTTTTAACATTATCTTTAATAGCTGATAACTATCAAATTAACCAAATGGGTGGTACTGGTGAAGATAAATTTGAAACTACTATTGATGAAATACAGGCAAGATTCCCATTCCAAACTATAGCTGGTGCTTTTGTACCGGGTAGAAGGACTACTACTTTAATAGATAGATTTACCAGAATACCTATTGCAGCAGAGGCAGCTACACTATTTGATAAAAAAGCTGAATTTAGAGATAAGTCTGACTTTATTAATAGAATTAGAGGCAATGTTGGACTAGGATTCCTAAATGCCACTAAAGAGCAACAAAAGGATATTGATGAAATCAAAAAAGAATTAAGAGGATTGCCTCCCGGACAGTTAACTCCAGAATTTGAAAATAAAATAGATAAAATAATAGAAATTATTAAAAATACAGATTATAAGGAATTAGAAAATAAGAAAATGGAAGAAGAATACATGGAAAAGTTAAAAAATTCTCAAAAAAAATAAAATATGCCATACAAATCTAAAGCCCAAGCTGCCTACTTTAACATACATAAAAAAGAGCTTGAAAAAGAAGGAGTTGACGTTAATGAGTGGAACAGGGAAAGCAGAGGATTAAAGCTCCCCAAAAAAGCTAGTAAATTAGCTGCCATGAAGAAAAGAAAAAAGGGCTAATATAGCTATATTTTTCTTATATTTGGTGTAAAATTTAAAGCAAATGCCTCTTGTACCTAATTTTACGGCCAGTCAATTTAGTGGCACTCCGTCAGTTATTACATTAACCGATACAAGTACGGGAAGTGATGGTTCTATTACTTCTCGCAGAGTATATTTATTACAAGCTAATGGTACGTTTCTAGTACCGGCTGGAACAACTACAGATTATGTGGTTTGGGATTTAGTTGATACAAGCATTGATTTAGATGTGTTATCTCAAGATTCTGCATTAAGTATTACTGTACAATGGATGAGCAGTACAAATACTGTAGTCACTTCAAAGACTATATCATTCGCATTTACAGCATATAATGAAACTTTTTATTACGGCTTAACTGAAAGTCAAGTTGCAAATTCTAATTTGTCTGCAAGCACCAACTGGTACCAAACGAAACTAGTATTACGAGTTGAAATTGATAGTGCGGATCAGGCAATTACATTTGCTTCTGATATTTATTCAGCACAAGCTGCATTAAACAGAGCAACATACATATCTACTAACCAAGCTTTATTCTTCTAAACATGACACCACAAGAAGTAGTATCTATAGCAGAAATTTCACAATATTTATGGAATGATTCTATTCCTAAGCAAAATGCTTTCTTCAATGGAAGTATTGATCCGCGTAAGGCTCAACAACTTTACCTAGAAAGAAAAGCTTTGCAATATGGTATTGACCAATCATTATCAGGAATCCCCGGAACTTCTAATTATGTATATGCACTATGTGGTTCTAAATTGCAAGTGGCAATAGAAATATTAGGAACTGGAACTGGTGGTGGCGGTGTAATCCCCGGCGGTGGTGGTAACTTTAGTGTATTTGAATACTCAGACAATGCAGTCTTAGGTTCATTTACAATATACTTCCCAGATGCAGTTGGTAAAAGATGTGTTAACGCATTTAGACAAGGTAATAATATAGGTGCCATATTAACTTCAGGTACTCCAACAGGAAACCAAGTTGTATGGGATAAAACAACTGGTTCATTAACAGTGGCAGTTGCATTTTACGATAATGAATTTGTGAGAGTAGTTGTTCAACAATAAAAAAAATATACATGAAATTAATTAAAGGAATGACTGACTATTTAATCACATTAGATGGTAGGGTATTTTCTTTATATTCTATGCAATATTTGAAAAATTTTGTTAAAAATGATTATGTATATGTTAAAATTAAAGACAAATCACATAGAGTTCATCGTTTAGTTGCATTAACATATTTGCCTAACCCTGAAAATAAAGCTACTGTAAATCATATTGACGGCGTGAAAACCAATAATATGTTATTTAATTTAGAATGGGCAACTCAATCAGAAAATGTTCAGCATGCCTGTGATACAGGGCTGACTCCTGTAACTGATTTAATGCGTGAGAATGGGAGAAAGATGAAATGCAATTTAATAATGGGATATAACCCAGCGGTTGTTAAATTAGTTTTAAATGAAGAAACCGGTATTTATTACGAGGGTGTTAAAGAAGCTGGTGAAACTATTGGATTAACGCAAAGACAAATGTGGAAAAGGCTTAGTGGGGAATTGAAAAATACAACAAAATTTAAATACGTTTAGAAGTGAGTATACAAAATTTAATCACTGGTGAATTTCAGCTTCGTCATGAAAATGGAATTTTGATAGCTGTAGATGGTTTAGTTTCGGCAGATACTTCGGGTACTCTTGGTACTAGTGGTTCTTCGGGTACTAGCGGCACAAGTGGTTATGACGGTACAGATGGTACAGATGGTACTTCAGGTACATCTGGTAGCTCAGGATTTAGTGGCAGTAGTGGTACTAGTGGTCATGATGGTACTTCAGGTACAAGTGGTGTAAATGGCACATCGGGAACCAGTGGTAGTAATGGAACATCGGGTACAAGCGGAAGTTCAGGAAGCAGTGGTTTGTCTGGATCTAATGGGACTAGCGGTACATCAGGAACTAGCGCTACATCAGGTACTAGTGGATCTAGTGCTACTAGCGGATCTTCTGGTTCAAGTGGCACATCGGGTACTGATGGCACTGGGGGCACGAGCGGAACTTCTGGTTCAGCTGGCACATCAGGCACCAGTGGAAGTTCAGGAATTAATGGGACAGACGGAACAAGTGGTACTTCAGGTACAACTGGTTCTTCTGGTTCTAGTGGTACTACGGGTACAAGCGGCAGCTCAGGCACAAGTGGTAGCTCAGGGACGGCAGGATCAAGTGGCACAAGTGGAACGTCAGGATCAAGTGGCTCTAGCGGTACATCGGGAACCAATGGCGTTGCTGGTACTAGTGGTACAAGTGGCAGCTCGGGTACATCAGGACGTAATGGTATAGATGGTTCTTCAGGAGCTTCTATTGCCAACTGGTATGGTTCTTTTTCTAGTTCTTTAACACAGGTTGTTACAGCTGCCAATACCCCTACTGCAATTACTTATAATACAGTAGAGATTTCAAATGGTACAACTATCAGTGGTTCACAAATTGGTTATCAGCATGCTGGTATCTATGAAATTGGTTACTCTTTACAAGTAGAGAAAACTCAAGGTGGTGGTGCTGCTGACGTTGAAATTTGGTTAAAGAAAAATGGTTCTGATATTTTAAGAACAGATTCAATTTTAGGTTTATCTTCTAATAGCGTAAAGCAGCTTCCATTTGTTTCAATAATGTTGGAACTTGCTGCTAGTGATTATTTAGAAATATATTTTGCATCTGACAGTGACCACGTTCAAGTAACAGCGGTTCCTGCTCAGACAACTCCTTATGTGGTTCCAGCAGCTCCATCTGTTATTGTAGTTACAAAGCAAGTTGGTATAGCTGTAGGTACAACATCTGGAACAAGCGGAAGCTCGGGTACGTCTGCGACAAGTGGTACATCAGGTTCTTCAGCGACATCTGGTACAAGTGGTACTTCAGGATATTCTGGAGATAAATATTACACAACGTCAACATCAACTTTTACTCTTGGTAATGCAGGAACTATAACAGTTGGTACAGGGTTGGCTTATTCGCCAGCTCAATCAATCATTGTAGTTTATGATGCAAACAACTTCCAAGAGTGTGAGGTTATTTCGTATAACTCAGGAACCGGAGCATTGCAGTTTGCAGCTCCTACTAGAACAGTGGGTTCTGGAACATTTTCATCATGGACAGTAAACTTAGACGGTGCTAGTGGAGGCGATGGATCAAGCGGAACTTCAGGCACGTCAGGTTTTAGTGGTACGTCAGGAACCAGTGGTATTGATGGAACGAGCGGTACTTCAGGTTCATCTGGCTCAAGTGGCTCTACAGGCACTAGTGGTTCATCTGGCTCAAGTGGTATATCAGGTACCAGTGGCTCTTCTGGGACTTCTGGTACCGATGGTACAGGAGGTACGTCTGGAACCAGCGGTGTATCAGGAACTTCAGGTTCAAGTGGCACAACGGGTACTAGCGGCAGTTCTGGGACATCTGGATCAAGTGGTTCAAGTGGTACAACAGGAACTTCTGGCACAAGTGGAACTTCAGGCTCTAGTGGTACTTCTGGTACAAATGGTACTGGGGGTACGTCAGGAACTAGTGGTACAACAGGTTCTAGTGGTTCGTCAGGTACTAGTGGTACATCCGGGACCAATGGTTCAGCCGGAACAAGTGGAACGTCTGGATCTAGCGGAAGTTCTGGTACAAGTGGCACATCAGGAGTAAATGGCACATCTGGTACGTCTGGGACATCTGCTACTTCAGGTACAAGTGGATTTACCCCTACCAACCAAGTAACCGGTACAGGTACTACTAACTACCTACCTAAGTTTACAGGTGCAAGTACAATAGGTAATAGTATTGTGCAAGATGATGCTACAACAGTAACAGTAGGGGGTCAATTATATGTAAATAGAAATGATTCTAATGTTATCAAGGTTGCAAGAAATGGCGGCTCAAACCTAAACACAGTTATAGAATTTGCTAACGCATCTACAAGCGCACACATTGGTTCAAATGGAACTTTATTTGGTTTAGGTGGAACAACTGGTTCAATAGCAGCTCAACCATTTATTATTGTTCCTTCATCAAGTGAAAAAATGCGTCTTGACGCTTCAGGCAATTTAGGATTAGGAGTTACACCGAGTGCGTGGGGGAGTGGTTCAACTGCTTTTCAAATTGGTAATGGTGCTATTTGGAAATCTGGTAGCCGTTCAGTTGATTGGATTACTAATGGTTATTATGATGGAACTAATTATTTGTACAATGTAAGCAATGCTGCTACCTTTTATAGACAATATGATGGTCAGCACCAATGGTACAATGCTCCTTCAGGAACGGCAGGTAACGCTATATCCTTTACCCAAGCAATGACGTTAAACGCTTCAGGTAATT
>Ga0222712_10004392_pt1 | contig 14762 bp, 26 predicted proteins | sample C33_657DmetaG_FD_165043 | JGI IMG/M metagenome (GOLD analysis project Ga0222712, IMG submission 165043) | Estuarine water microbial communities from San Francisco Bay, California, United States - C33_657D | ecosystem: Environmental > Aquatic > Marine > Unclassified | place: USA: California... | reverse complement strand
AAACCCTTCAAAGAATTGAATTACAGTTTGCTTGAATTGATTAATTTTATCCATTTTTTTGTCCATAGAAAATATGACGACCAATCTGTGTTATCTTGGGAAGCTTCCAGTTAGGATTAACGTAGTCAGCATGATAGAAATATGCGTTCTTTAAAGAAGACAATCTGAAGTCTTCCAGCAACACCTTCTTTGCAACTTCCATAGACTCCTTGTATGCACCGTTATGCCTTACTGTTGGTCCGTTTTCACAATACCAAGAGAACTGACATATCACTTTACCATACACTACATTCTTTTGGTAGACAACACCGCAAATATCAGATGGATACTTGCCAGACTCGGCTCTATTTATCGTCACCTGTGCAACTGCTACCTTGCCTTCAAAAGGTTCTGATGCAGCTTCGAAGTAAATGTTCTTGGCGAGACAGTTGAGCTGTCTTTCCCTTTCAGCCATAGAGATCGGGCTATTGAAACTACGATCTTGTCTATGCTGTTCAATCTTACTTGATGTGAATTTAGCGATTAAAATTAATGTGATTGAAAGCAGCAATACTTTCAATGCAACGTTGATTGCGCGTACCATTGGTTCTCCTTATTTGTAGAAGGCAGGATGCCCTCTGCACGATCAGATTACTTCTTGGCAGAAGTGTGAGATGTGTGCTTTGTCTCCGAAGGGAGGTTAGAAACGAATCCGTTCAAGGTCTGTGCCTTGCTGATGATATCGTTCTCTGTGGGATATGGCGGATAGGATGGATGCTCTGGAATAGATTGTCCGTTCAGCTTGGCTGAATCAACCTTTACGTGCCAGTCCTCGCTAAGTCGACTCTTTTCTGAAAAGTAAGAATCGGTTAGCATATCCTTTGCCATTTTAAGAAGTTCGAGCCTGATCTCGAACGGGGTCATGTTTGACATATTGTCTCCTGTGCTGTGTAGTGTGTGGTTGATTATTATGGGAATCAACCAAAACCATAAAGTTATTTATCTATTTGCAATATACATTGAGATTTCGAACCCAAAACGCATATCTTGTGCTGCTGGAGTAGTCCATTGTTTCATTTTGTTTCCTTAAAAATGTTGCCGATTGCAACCACAATTATATATTAATATGCTACTCTGTTTCAACTAATGATAATCATTAAAAATGAGTAGGTTATTCTGTTACGAGGAAACCTACCGAAACCCTAAGCAGTGTTTAGGCTGCTAATGCGAACTGTTCGTCGTTTGCGTTTACGTTTTTTGCTTGATTAACGGTCATCGCCTACCGTGCTGTCCACTCTGTTACTATTTGCCCTGTCGAAACCAATTCAGGCCCATCAGAAATATACTAACACCAGTATACTTTTGGTGGACCTGCCGGCATCGAAGCCGGGTCCAGAACACTTTTCTCTTTGCTTCATACAGCAATAACAAACACGTGTTTAATACTCTACAATAACTACACCCTGGAAACCACCGATGCCCCCCGAGTTACCACCAGCAGCTTCTTCACCGCCACCACCGCCACCACCGGCACCACCGCCATACCTGCTATAGGTTCCTGCTCCTGCCCCAGACTGGCCAGCTCCACCCGCGGGTGCGGGCGGCGCGGCACCACCGCCACCACCGCCAGACCCTTGAAATGGAGCAGTGAGTCCAGCAGCACCACCACCACCGCCGCCAGCACCAAATGTACCGCCGTAGCCGTTTGAGGCAGCAGGAGCGCCTGTACCACCGGTCACTCCTGAACCCGGAGAACCGCCGCCGCCACCACCATTGGTACCGCCGCCACCGCCACCACCGGCCCCAATTGTCACTGGAACTGATGTTACTGGAAATGGAGCATTAATTATAGTAACCCCGTATCCACCGTAAGTAGTTGTTGTTGTTGCAGCTCCAAATTTACCTACGTTTTGAATAGGGGCGTTCAATGTAGATCCAGGAGAAACCCCTGGTGCTGATCCTGAACCACCTGTTGCAGATGCATAGTCCCCAAAAGATGTGGTGCCACCAGTACCACCAGTACCACCTGCTGGAGTACCACCACTACCTCCAACAACTGTAACCTTCAATCTGGTTGTAGATGGAGGGATACTAAATGTACCCGGAGCAGTGAATACTTCCCTCTGGGGAACTGCTTCAACTGCTTTTGTTGTTTGAACTGTTGCATCTGGAAATTCAACACCAGTTTCGACTAACTTTGTAGGCATTTTTTAATACTCCACAATAACAATACCTTGGAAACCACCAGCTGAGCCTGTTGCGTAGCTGCCTGGACCTTCCCCTTGTGGAGGTGGAATATAAACAGAACCTCCGGCACCACCACCAAATCTTGCAAAAGGTCCAGCGCCAGGCTGGGCACCAGAACCACCCGATCCTTGAAACGGAGCCGTAAGACCACTAGCACCTCCGCCGCCGGCCGGGCCAGGACCTCCATTTATTCCTTGGCCAGCAGCGCCAGATGCACCACCTCCGCCACCAGCTCCTACGGTTACTGGAACAGATGTTACTGGAAACGGTGCATTAATTGTTGTAACACCGTATCCACCGTAAGTAGAAGTCGGCTGTGCAGCTCCAAATTTACCTACATTTTGAATAGGAGCATTCAATTGGGATGCAGGAGAAACACCAGGAGCTGAACCTGAACCACCTGTTGCAGATGCATATGCTCCGAATGAAGAAGTACCGCCACTAGCACCAGCACCGCCTGATGGTGTACCACCACTACCTCCGACAACAGTAACCTTCACCCTAGTTGTAGATGGAGGGATACTAAAAGTACCTGGTGCAGTAAATACTTCCATTTGAGGAACAGCAGCAACTGCTTTTGTTGTTTGAACCGTTGCATCTGGAAATTCAACTCCAGTTTCTACTAATCTTGTAGGCATTCTGTCTCCTTTAATTATCTGTAAGTAAAAGTTTGTCTGTTATTTATTTATATGTTTGTACGATTGCAGCATTATCGACAATCACTATGAAACTGTAACAAACAATATTTCACTTTTATGGCATTTCTTCATCTGAACCCTGGTCCACCAGCCCACAAGACCAGTGATCTACGAATACCGCTCGTAACTGGAGTGACTCTATGAAGCGTCCAGGAAGGAAAGAACCATGCTCTTCCCTTCTTTTGCTCGACAGATAATATATTGTCGCTCGAAGTCTTCAATTGTAATTCACCGCCTTCAAATTCAGACGGATCACTTAGTAGCAGAGCCATACTTAATTTTCTCGGAACATTGCTGCTTCCTAGTACTCCATCGGTATGCCAATCATAGTGACCAGTCTCTCCAGCAGTGTATACTCCCAATTGAGCTTTTTCGTAACAACCTGTCAAATCAAAGTGAAAGAACTGCCTATTAGCTGACCAAACTGTGTTTATAATCTGTTCCCATATATGATGGTTTTTCTCATCATGACCCATCCAAGAAACAGAAGTAGATCTTTTTTCTTTGTTGACTATTCCCTTTGAACCCTCACCTATCTCAGCCTCTTGACTATCAAACCATTCAGGCCTTGATAGGATATAATTGATTTGATCATCAGAAAGAAACCCCTCCCAATAACAACACTGGTCTCTACCTGGTGTATTGAACGGTGCGATTGGATATATGCATTGTTGATTCATTATAACTCACTTGTTGTACATTGATTTCATTCTGTTACGATAAAACGGTAACACTACTTGATCGTCTTCGTTCTTTGGCCATCTCTTATCACCAGCATGATCAACATGAGGACCATCTGCCCTAACAAAGTGACAAAACACCTGGCCTGAATAGTATTTGGGAGGTCCATTACATGGCTCCCTCCAATGAAGTACATCACATCCTTTATAGATTATTCCGTCCCCCTCAGCAAGATCAAACCTATGCCCACCCATGTATATTGGCCAAGCGTAATGATGCGATCTTCCAAGTTGAATTGTAACACTTATTTCGCATGATGGTCGGTCTGAATGTTTTTTAAGCTCGTCACCGTTGCCGTACAATCTAGCATATGAGTATGTTGGAAGCAATTTCTGTTCGATTGCTTCCTCTAATATTGGCCACACCGACTCCAATACAACCTCGCATGCAATCTCACCACCCACAGCGCCTTTAGAGTTAGGCATCTGATCATCTCCACCAAATCCAAAAGCTGCTCTGAGTGAAAGAAAGTGAGTGAGGTGGTGAGATACTTCCTTTGGTAGCAAACCCCTCAAATGAAGTGCACCCTTTGAATTAAATATTTCAGCTGATCTTGATGTTGTCATTCGTATTTCCCATAATATTATCAAAAATGATTTGAGCCCACAATTTGGCGTTTTTCTTTCTCACACGGAAATCATATTTGATTGGTTGCTCAAAAATCTTGTTGGTATCACTATACTTACTTTTCTTTATAGTGTCCATCCATATCATTCTATTGACAGGAATAACAGTTTGAGCAACGAAGGTTGGCGCAACAAAATCACATAGGATGAGATCCGATGTACCTTCCATCATCTTGGATATACAAATCTCCCTCATCCTCATTGCCTGTCTCATCCTACCTTGTTCACTGAAGTCCCAATCATCATATATTTCTCTTATCATATCACCATTGTACCAGCTAACAGTATATCCATGCTGTTCGGTAATCTTTTTAAGCTCAATAGCAAGTGTTGTTTTACCAGACCCTGGTAATCCCATAATTAAAACTATCATAATTTATACTGTTTTTTAATTTGTGTTTGCTGATAGAGCTAGCAACTTCTTCATCACAAGCTCCTCAACCAATTGATCTAATGTTTTTTCTACAGTTGGTTGAGGGTTCCTGCCGTCAATGATTTCTTGCGGTATCAACGATACCTGACTAGTTGTTGTATTGTAGTAATAAAACTGCGAGTCTTTATCTGCAAATGATTCATCAACATCAACAAAGAACAACGGCTGAGCTACATCAAAAGATTCTTCATAAAAATGAGCAACTCTGTCACCAATGACAGTGTTTTCTAGATTGTAAATTTTCTCGTCTGGACTAATTAATGCTTTCATTACTCTTTCTCCCCTTGTTATATAAGCAATTTCTAGTATTTATGATTCAAATACTGGCTCATATCTTCATTAGCTTAAAAGCAAGAGATACTCTTAATCCTTTGAAATCAGTACTAAGTGGCTGAGAACCGTGTGGTATATTTCCTTGAAAGCAGACAGCAGAGTACGGTTCAGGATAAACATACTCTCTTTCATTACCATTTACAAAATAAGTTGACCCACCAAAATTCGAATGCCATGTACTATTACAAAATACTAAAAATGTTCGTGAATTAGACAATTCAGAATCCCTATGAAGATACCCACAAGAACCTGATGTGTGTCCATTCATGTAAATTCGTTCAACTACATGATTATCTCCAATTATTTGCTTGACATTATTTAGCAAGTAAACACCAAAAAAATCATCATAATGTAGGTCGTCCATTGACCAAAATGGAGTTTCATTTGTTCCTGGGTTTGAGAAATGAAAGTACTTCCAGTTTGGTAATTTTATCTTTTCTTGAATTATTCGCTGGTCTTTAGGACTAATGAAGTTGCGAAATATTTTTACGCCATTCATTATATATTACCTCAGTCATTAAGATTAAGAAACTGGCTCATCGCATATCTGCCGTATCCAGAAAACCTCTCAGTATGATCAGTCATGCTCAGCTCCGTTGTTGAGTGAATTATACTACCAACAAAAAGTATTGTCATATTATTTTCAATATTGACAGTGTAGTCAAAATCATCAAAATGAAGATCGCCACCTGTAAAGGATTTTGGTTCTTTGAAGAAGTAACTTAACGCTGTGAATCTAGCATTGTCACGATGACCTCTATAGTACTCACCGGTCTCATAATATCTGATCATTGTTGTATATCTGTCAATCATATTAATATGACCAAGAAGAGGACTCATCCCACTAAAAGCGTCAGCTATACCTGGATCGAGTATTTTTTTGTTGATCGATAATATGTCGGACACCTCACGTCTAGTATAAATCTCATCTAAGAAAATACTATAGTTGTTGGATAGGGGTAGGCCAGTCAATTGGTCCACAGCTGTACCGTTACTACTTGGTCTAGCTAATTTTGATGGAGAATTCAAGAACTCAAGCTCTCGCCAAATCAGATTAAGTTCATACTCGTTAAACGTGTTCCTGATTATTAAATGAGGAAACGGGAGAGTAATTAAGTCAACATCAAGCTGTTCCAATTTGATCACCTTTCAATTAATAACATATCTGTTATGATAGACAAATCATCCATTTGCATATATCTATCAAATGTAAATGATAATAGATCCATTAAAGATATGTAGCAATTATTCTTAAATAATATTTTACTAGTTTTATGATTGTTGGAGCAACCAATCATTAACTTTTGTTCGAACAAAGAGATACCTCTTAAAAAGGTTTTATTTGGATCAACAAAAGGTATCATTCTAAGTATTTTGTTTGTCATGTTATACACTATCACCTCACCTGTTCCTGAGGAAAGAGAATAAAGAACATCATCTACAATCACAATTCCATGAGAGCTGGATCCTGCTTCACATACAAAAGAAACCTCAAACGTTTGTTTGTCAAAACAATAAAACTTAGAGGGTGAGTAACCTCTATTATGTAAGCAAAAATATATTCTATTCTTATACTCAAACAAAGAATTGACATGAAAAAGATCATGAGAATATGCACTCCAGGGTGTATGTGAATTCAAGCGAAGTTGAAAGTCTCTTACACTAAGAAATTTACTTGATTTATCAATTAGGTTATGAATACCTATTGTATCGTTTGAAGTATTTGTTGTGTACAGTATATTATCAGATACTAGAAGTTGATGAGTGTTGACAAATAAAGGTATATCAAGTGTTCCTTTGAACTCAAAGGAAGTTGAATCAAACAATCCAACTATACCGTTTGATACGATAAACAATGTAGAATCTTTTAAGGCCAATCCAAATGGTCTGAAAGGGAGCCTACCAATACATCTGTCTTCTTGATCAACTAGTTGTTCAGTTTTTGGAACATCTAAAATTAATTCCCGTGTAAACACATCATACACAAAGGCAGTAGACGGATTTTTAATGTGCCCACCATCATCGGGCGTGATCACCAAAAGGGGGTTCATAGCGTTCTATGAAATCTACTAATAGGAGTGCCGTTCGATCTTAAATTCTGAATAAAGAAAATTAAAGTAAGACGAGCATCTTCATCCTTACCAAAGAAGTTTTGAGCCTTGTGCAGTAGATGAGAGTCAAACATCAACAATCTATTGTAAATGTTGGAGACTTTAATTGTTTCTTCATACTGACTGTTGTGAGCTTCTCTGTGATGAGCTACTTCATCAATTGTACTTTTCTTTAAAAACCTTTGGCTTTTGAACTGTGATACCTCATTATTTTCTACAAAGATATTATCTTTTAATTTCATCAAAGAAGTACCACCAGCGAGATCCTTATTTTTGTTAAGATAAATTATTCCTGTAATCAAGTCGTTAAAAGACCCATCATGATGAGTCCATCCGCTGTCATAGTTTTCATGTACTATCTGAAACATCATTTTAGCATTCCAACTTATTTGCTCATCAGTTTTAAGATCAAAAAATAATGATAATGATTTTCTAACTACTAAATCAAAGAAAAGGTTGTTGGTTTTAGAAATGTCTTCTGTTCTCATACCAGGCCATCTCCCATCAGGAGAAGGATAAAACGGTTGTTGAATCGCCCACTGACGTACACCGTCTGGATTATCAAAAAAGTTATCCAGTATGGTAGTTGGTATTGTTATGTTATGTTGCATTATTTACTTCCGTCAGAATAACATCGAATGCTATAGAAACTCTGTCGCTATCGGTCAAATTAGGTTGAACATAATGCTGAATCCAAGAAGGAAATATTACAAGCCTACCAGGCTGCGGTGTGTATTGAACAGTACCAAGTGACTTATCAATACTATTGTCTTTGAACGGTTGATCTGTGTAGTGGTATGGGAACTGTTGGGAGGGGTGTACGAGTACTAGGTCGCCGCTCCCTTCACCGCCTTGAACAAAGTAGACCCCTGAAAATGTGTACCCTCTGTGAGTATGAGGAACATTTGCATGTCCTCTACCGTTTATATTAACCCAAAAGTTTGAGATTGATATCTGCATATCATCACGAAAGTTAAAATGCTTGTGTAGTGCATTTAGTCTATGACTGACATTGACAAACAACTTATTGAGAACAGGTATGTGACCAGTTATCAACTCACTATGCCAACCACCAATATTACTATATCGTGATGAAGGCTGATTCTCTTTCAAACTGTAGCAATAATCTTTGATTGGTTGATTGTCTAAATCAAGATCATCAACAGCAACATTAGAGACGAAAAGAGTATCAATAAACATTATAAAAATCCTAATAAAAACTAATCAATAAATTTATCTTCGATCATTGGAAATAATTTACGTATCTGCTCAATTATCTCATTAATCATATCATTGTGTGTAAAATGGACAATCTTTGCATCAACTGGATTGAGCATGTCTTTGCGAAGCTCCTCAACATCATCAACATTTATTGGAGTGTCTCTATTATTCAATCCAGCTCTTTTGACATGAAAAGGAATATCTAGTGTGATGTAAGGAACACCAAAGTGATTACAAACCAACTCAGCTGTTCCTCTGGTATTGTCAAAAAATTTATTTGAATCTATCCAAAGAACATTGCTTGCCTCTCTCATCCACATTAATCGATCAACCCACAAATATGCGCACACATGAAGATGAGTCCCTGATAGTGGAATAGCATCTACAATAGGATGGTGATGATCCTTCATTGCTTTTAAATTCCATTCAACCGTATCAATTAAAAAATCAGCATGTAAAAGAGCTTTCTGCAAATGATCTTTCAACTTACGATACAAAAATACTTTGTTATCTGGTAAGTGAGGAGACACTCTACAAAAAACGCTAGAGTATTTTATCACAGTATCATCAGGGTGATTATCTAATAGAAATGAATCTAGATCAACACCAGATCTAAAGAAGTTAAGTTGACGAGACCAACTAGGCTCTGCATATGTTTCAATCGACTTACTGACTAATGAGGCCAGTAAAGTAGATCCACAATGCGAAGTATGAAATATTGAAAACTTACTCATTTCAATAGTAATTTATAGGCAAGTGTTACCCTCAGTCCTTTGAAGTTTGGTGATATGGGAGCTGCGAAGTGGGGAATGTTGCCAGAGAAGTAAACAGCTGAATATGGATACGGGTATGCTGTTACGTTATCATCATCACAAAGGAATGTAGTACCGCCTCCAAGATCAGGAAGCCATGTGTCATTACAGTAAATTAAGAAAGTCTTCGATCTAGGATCTTGTGAGTCTATATGAACGTTTCCATGAGAACCGTTTGTATGTCCATTCATATAGATCCGTTCTATGTCAAAATCATGACCAGTTCTATTTTTTATTTTTTCAAATAAATATTCTGAGAAAAACGGGATAGATTCAAGGCCTGATTGAATCCAGAACTTATTTGCATCTGGATCTAGACTGGAAGATGACCAACCAAAAATCCAAAGAGGTTTGTAAACTTGCTCTTCGATTGTTTTGATTTCTCTGGGAATTGTAAAGTCTTTGTATTGAATTATTTCAGAGGATATCATAATGAGAAGATATTATTTTGGTGGTAATTGTGGCGGTATACAATCCACAAATTGAGTGATGCAGTATTTACCTCCACCAGTCCAAGGTTGAACATTGGAGTTCAACTTAACTTCCTTTGATGAATGAATAATTGAGCCAACAAAAAAGACTGTCATGTTATTTTCCAGCTCAATCGTATAGTCATAATCATCAAAGTATAAATCACCACCTGTAAACTGCTTTGGTTGCTTGAAAAGATAAGTCAGAAAAGTAAATCTTGCCCAATCGAAATGCCCTCTGTAATAGTTATTGCTTTCATAATATTTAACCTTAGTATAAACAGTATTACAATATTTAAGATGGCCGACTAGAGGACTGACTTCACATATTTTATTAACATACTGATCGTCTGCAAGTTTTGAAGTAACGGTAAGAATATCAGATATTATTCTTTCTCGATAAATTTCATCCAAGGTCAGTCCAAAATTGTGGGATGTGTTCAATCTTGAAAGCGCGCTATTTCCCATAGCTCCGTCCTCTGAATTTGGCTTGAATTTATATTTTTCTGTAAGAAAATCAAGCTCTCTCCAGATCAATCTGATTTCGTTTTCGTCATAAACATTTTTAATAATTACGTGTGGAAACGGCTCTTGCAATAAAATAATATCTGGATTCATATAATTCACTTAATAATCTTTAATAATAGGTACATCTAACCACTGAGATTTGTATCCGCTTACATCGTTCAAATAACGAACTTGGAGGGTACGAGTACCATCTTGTTTTTCTAGTATCCTGAATTCAGGAGTAGATCCTGGATATAATTTCATACTTCTACAAACCTGTATTATATGGATGGATTGTATGGGTTATTCTTCAAAAACACATTAGCTGTTGCTTTATTAACAAGTGAACTGTTTGGATCAGCCAAAACTGCTTTAGCTGCTCTTCTAGCTATCTGTAATTCAGTCAACGGTTGAGATGGTGGTTCAACATACTCTTCTATTGTTCCATAAACACCGCTTACACCGTTGTCCCATAGTTCTTGGATGTGATCGTACAAATCTCCATTCATAACTCCAACCGGTAATTTTTCAGAGAACTCAGCATATTTCACTATACAAGAAAACGAAGAATGATCGGATGATGCCCATTGAAGATTTTCAACTGTTTGTATTGTAAACATATGTTCCTCTTAAGCTGATCTAACAAATAAGCCAAGATACCCGTAGGTTCCTTCTGATTGAAAAGGGGCACCAATGGGCCCGCTATTCATACTTCTCCATGTTCCGGATACTGCAGTACCGCCACCGGAATCTGAAGTCTGACCCGGACCTTTCGCGTTGGTCGTAATACTCATACCCGGTGATGTGTTGTATTTCAAGTTGGATCCAGCTGTTGTATCGCCCGTGCTAACTGCTCCACCAAAATTCTGAAGTATAAGAGCAGACCCAATAGCACCAAATGTACTTGTAGATACTAAAGTAGAAGCATCGTTCAGTGTTATAGTTGTTCCGGATATTGTTATTGCCATGCAATACTCCTGTTGTTGTTGTTCTATTTATCAGTCTGTATCTATATTTATATATCCAATTTTGATGACACCGTCCCAATCACGCCCTTGGTCACTACGACCACCTGAACAAACAAACGGAGTATCGAACTCGTGAATATGTCCACCATCCAAATTGTGGAGATCCCCATCATGTTGTATATCCGATACCAAAATACAACCAATTAAACCAGCATCAACACCGTATTCGTTTTCAGCTTCGTCGTAGTATCCACCATCACCCCACTTGGTGTTGAAGGACACAAACTTGCGTCCGTCTTTCAATGTAAATAGTCCTTCATTGCAACCGTGGTCATCACGACCCTTGAAGAAGAGGCCACATACCTCATCCCACTCCTTGTGCATTACATAACACAAATCACCAACCCAATACTTACCAGCAGGCAACCAATCTGTAATCATAATATATCCTTAAAAAGGGTGGCACTAGGCCACCCGTTCAATCAAGCAATTTCAGCCATTTCAACAGCAGTCTCTAAAGCCTTCACTTTCAAAGCCTTATTCGGACCATACCAAGCAGAAGCCAGACGACCTTCTTGAGTACGACCAAGATGATGGTCAGTCAAGTAAGTCACAGCATTGAAAGCAGACCACCATGTACCCTCAGCATACTTAGCTCCAGGTTGTGTTTCAAGAGCCATCATAGCCAAAGTTGCAGATTGTGACATCTCTTTCTTAGCCTTAGTATCTTCGTTCTTGGAACGACCGTAGGCATTAACAGGGAAGATACGGTTAAAGTAGTCCTTAACTGACTCTTCCTTGAACTTCTTGGAACCCAAGAACTTAGCCATCTCTTTGTACTTAGCCAACTTATCAGACGCAATACCCAATGTCTCTTTCACAGAGTCGCCATTGAAAGTAGTACGGTGCGATACTTTGACACCGTTATTAGCTTTAACAGATAACGAAAGTGTCAATGTGTTATTACAAACCACACGAATAGGTGTAAAGCGTACATCAATAGATTGACCGAACTTGTGTGGGAGAGTGAACAGCAAATAGCTATCGACAGTATCACCACCAAACAGCTCAAAAGACTCTTTCACCTTAGCAAGAGCCCATACAATCTGACCATCGCGAAGAGAGCCAGCAGTATGCATTGCCATATCACCAGATACAACGAAATCGTTAAAGAACTCAAAAGCATCGTGATTCTGCAACGGATTCCAGTCTTTAGATACAACATCAAGAATTGAGTTGTCTGAGCTACGAACTAGCGCATCTTTGCCAGTGTATATTTGCTTGCCATCGATCTTGGCAAAAGTAGGAATCTTTTCTACAGTCCAGTCAAGGTCTGCAGCTTCCAACATCTGAGCAGGAGAAAGATCGGCAGGAACAGCCTTACCAAGTCCGTGCCAAGGAGTTTCACCAGAGTAAGCAATCGATTCAATCATGTGAGCCATTTTTCATTTCCTTTATAAAGAGAGGGTTTCAACTAACTAACGCCCCCATTATATACCTCAAATCGTTTGAAGTCAACAGGCAGTTTAAAACCCCTAATTCGCGGGTTTTAACGAGTCCAAATAACTGAACAAATCATTTGGTTCTCCCATTGTATACATGATCAGCTGGTTTGTCAGTGTATAATCACCGAGATGGTGGATGGGAATACCACCAGCAGCTTCCCATTCATCAATGTTACTCTGTTTATCATCGATCAAGATGTCACCAGGACGTGCCCAATTTTGTTTGTCGCGACTAAAAGGGCCGAAATTTACAGGGATACCCGGAAAATGCTCGTTTATCCAGTCAAATTTGTCCTGTTTTGCTGATGGCATCGTTGATTGGCGAGGGATAGCCGTCAAAAACTCGACGTTTACACGTGATGAGAAGCTTCTGCATAGTCCAACCATCTTCACTGACTCCTCAATCAGCGGAAGATTTCGGTACAAATTTGGAGTTTTCGCTAAAATATCCCATTCTTGCGATGTAAGGTCGTGAATACCCCATCCAATTTGGCGTCCTAGCAGTTCAGATACAAACAAATTGAAGTCCGCAACGACTCCGTCCATATCGATATAGATTGTTCTACGCTTTTTGGCCAAACTCTTCTTTAATTCTTGCGCGTGCTTCATTCAAATTCTCACTTATATCTATTATCTCTAAGCACCTATCGACAACCAATTCACCAAACTTATTGTATGCCCTATCGTTAGGTGGAAATAGCTGAACTGGGTGGTGGACTGCTTTCAGTGCTAGGCTGGCAAACTGCTTTTTCATTGCGGACCTTTCCTTTTTTAGGACGAGAGAGGAATTCTTGAACGAATTCCTTACGAGCAAACTCTATTGCAATCTCTTCTGGGAAGCCAGGATACCTGGAATTAGGATCCCTTGTCCTATCTAGCATCCATGAGTTATAGTGATCCATCTTTCGCTGAATAAATGCACGGTCTTTAATCATCACGACTACCTTCAAATAAGAATGTCAAAAGTTTTTGCTCTGCCTCTTCGTATGAATTAGCAAGAACTTGAGCAACAACCATGTTACCGGTTATCTCTAAGTCAAACGGTATTGTACCATTGAATTGAATAGGTTCATACAGCTCAACAGCAACTTCATGATATGTTAGTTGCTTAATCCTATTCATAAGCAATTTAACGTCAGTCATCCTTCTAACGCAACGCGTCTCCATGTTCCGTCTACTTGAATCCATAGACGGTTATCTTTACCAACAGATAGGGTTACTTTGTTATCTGTTTCTTTATAACCATCACTTAATATAGATGGATATGAAGATCCGATAGTGGCGTATCCGTCAGTAAAATAGCCACCAACAGGAGCTGGTTGAGGAGGAGGTGGAGGCGGAGGTGGAATGTTGTCTGCAGTTAGTTGCAGAGTTGTTTTGCCTAGTGGTGCAAGATGGGCAATGTCTTCAACAGGTCCAACAATATATTCATTGCCAGCAGAAGAGCCAATAGGAGTGGGAGAGGGAGTATTGGCGAACGAAGTCTGTGTAGCCAGAAAGCCCCCTGCAGCAGCGCTAAGCAAACCAAAACCTTTAAGAAAACCACGTCTGGCATTTACCGTCTCCATTTTTTAACGTCCACAAACAGCTTGGATCTCAACTGCAGTCATACCTTTTTCAATAGCTGCTTTCTTACACTCCATCTGTTGTGTTCCACTGTATGTAACACCACCAAACAACATTGCAAAAAATACAACGAATGCAATAGCAGCAACTAAAATATCCATGTCCAAATTTTTCATAATATACTCCTTGGTTAAAATCAATTATGGTTGTCGTAGTTTGAGTCACGAGGAGGAACATCTTTCAGTTTCTCTCTGTACGCAAGATAGTCTTGAGGTGGCATATAATAAGCCAGTAGAGTGAACGCAGCTTCAACCAAAGCATGGTCACCGTTCCAGTTAATCTCAACTGTTTCTTGCAGCTCGTCAATCATGATTGTATCAATCTGCTCGTAACTCAATTCAAATTGTTTTGTCATTATCTACTTTCCGAATGAATGCCACATAAGGTATTCTACAACTATTTGCTGGTCAACATCAACTGGGCATTTATTGTCAAATGCTTTGTTTGGGGAACCCCACCACCTTGAGACCAACTGATCGGATCCA
>Ga0222712_10004391_pt1 | contig 14764 bp, 17 predicted proteins | sample C33_657DmetaG_FD_165043 | JGI IMG/M metagenome (GOLD analysis project Ga0222712, IMG submission 165043) | Estuarine water microbial communities from San Francisco Bay, California, United States - C33_657D | ecosystem: Environmental > Aquatic > Marine > Unclassified | place: USA: California... | reverse complement strand
TTGCTGGACCCACAGTAAAACCAACCCAAACCACAACGTATACCGTTACGGGCAAGGATGTATACAATTGTTTTGTGACCACGGATGATCTAGTGGTAACTGTTGTTCCACTCCCAACAGTCAATGCCGGAAGGGATACCACCATCATGGCCGGATATCCCCTTCAACTAAAGCCTGTTTATTCACCGGATGTAAGCAGGGTTCAGTGGGTTCCTTCATTGTTCCTGAATTGCAGTGATTGTAAGACTCCCGTCACTACACCATCCTATTCTGCAACATATACCTTGTTTGCATACACGCCAGAAGGATGTATGTCCAAAGATGTGGTCAATGTATTTGTGACTTGTACTGGAGACAATCTTTTTATTCCAAATACTTTTTCTCCCAACGGAGATGGCATCAATGAGGTTTTTTATCCTCGGGGTAGGGGAATAGAAAAAATCAGGTCGATGAAGATTTTCAGCAGGTGGGGTCAACTGATCTACCTCAAAGAAAACTTTCTTGCCAATGATCAGAATGCCGCCTGGGACGGGAAACGCCAAGGGCAATATGTTACCCCGGATGTATATGTTTACATGATTGATCTGGTTTGTGAAAATGGCAATATCATCACATTGAAAGGAGATGTAACATTGATCAGATGATAAAACGCCCCAATATTTTTATATTCCGTCTTCTTTTTCATTTTACAATCTTCATGACACTGTGCAATGTGGTGATGGGTCAGGACCTTCATTTTTCACAATTCTATGAAGCGCCGCTGTTGCGCAATCCTGCATTGGCAGGGCTTTATGAAGGAGATGTGCGTATTCAGGGGGTCTATCGCAACCAGTGGAAGAGTGTGGCATTCCCCTATCAGACGGGTTCTATCAATGCAGAGTATAAATTTCCGGTGGGTAAAGGCGAGGATTTTCTGACAGTTGGAGGTCAGGTGCTTTATGACAAGGCCGGAACGGTTCAACTGCAGACAGTGCACATGCTACCCATGGTGAATTTTCACAAATCACTCAGCACCAACAAGGTTTCATATTTATCGCTTGGATTCATGGGTGGAGTCGTCAACCGCAGGCTTGACCGATCAAGGGTAACCACCAACAGCCAGTACGATGGGTTCTATTTCAATGGATCCCTCCCGGATGGTGAGACCTTTACTGGTGCATATTCCTATGCAGATATGTCCGTTGGTATGAGCTTCAATACCACCTTGGGAAGCAACGACCAACATTATCTTTTTGGGGGATTGGCTTACCACCATTTCAACAAACCCATGAATTCATTTTATGGCAGCATTGCCCACATGCCGAAATGGGTTGCTTCGGGAGGGTTAAAACTCAATCTAGATGATCTGACTTATATCACCTTTCATGGAGATGTGTCCGATCAAAAACCTTTCAGGGAGATTGTTGCCGGAGGTACCTTCTCAAAACGGATGGGCAATGAGTATACGTCAACAACAACAGTACATGCAGGCGTGTATTACCGACAAAATGATGCCATTGTTCCCGTATTAAAGTTTGATCTCAATCAGCTTTCTATCGGCATCAGCTATGATATCAATATTTCAACCTTGGCCCCGGCCAGCCTTAACAGGGGGGGCTTTGAAATATCACTTGGTTATTTGGCCATTAAGCCCAAACATGCTGAGGTCATTCTCTGTCCCAAGTTTTGAACCTGTCTAGCAAATAGTGCTGATTGTTGATTTCTTTCGCCAGAGCAATCATTTTTTTCCGGCAAACAAAAAATACTGTTTCTCTGTTGTAGATTCGCAGGGTAAATTCATTTCATCAAAACAATACGAAACAATGGCTATTCAAAAAGGACAAATTGCTCCAGATTTCAGTCTTTTCAATACAGAAAAGAACAAGGTAAATCTTGCTGATTACAAAGGTAAAAACCTGGTGATCCTCTTCTTCCCTCTGGCTTTTACAGGTGTTTGCACCACTGAACTCTGTTCAGTAAGAGACAACCTGAATGACTATACATCACTCAATGCTGATGTTGTTGGAATTTCCGTAGACTCTCTGTTCAGTCTTGGCAAGTTCAAAGAAGAGCAACAATATAATTTCCCATTGCTCTCTGACTTCAACAAGGAAACATCCCAGTCATATGGCGCTTTCTATGATGAATTCGTCCTCGATATGAAAGGGGTTTCCCGCAGGGCTGCATTTGTGGTTGATAAGGATGGCGTGGTGCAATATGCTGAAGTGCTTGAAAGCGCTGGCGATCTTCCCAACTTCGATGCCATCAAAGAAACACTAGCTGGGCTGAACTGATCCTAAAGGACCTGCACTATAAGGAACTTGAGATAATTGGTGTTTTCCAATCCCCTGATGATCGGATGGTCGGCAGATTGTGATTGAAATACCACCTGTCTCAAGTTTCTTTTTGCATCCTTGGCAGCCATCTCAATGGTTTGATAAAATACATCCGGCTGTACAAGGTTCGTGCAAGATGATGTGACCAGAAAACCTCCCGGCTTCAGCAGTTTCATTCCCCTGAGGTTGATTTCCTTGTATCCACCGATGGCATTCTGAACATTCTCCCGGCTTTTGGTGAATGAGGGAGGGTCGAGCATCACAACATCCCATTTTTTTTCTTCCTTGCTCCACTGCTTCAGTGCATCAAATGCATTGATGGTCTGAAAGCTGATGTTATCAAGCTGGTTCAAGGCTGCATTTTCCCTGGCCTGTGCTACGGCATTTTCAGAGATGTCGAGCCCCAGTACATGTTTTGCACCATAGCTGGCCGCATGGATCTCAAAAGTGCCGGTATAGCAAAATGCACCAAGCACATCAGCTCCTTTGACAATGTGTTCGATAGCCCTGCGGTTATCCCTTTGGTCAAGAAAATAGCCTGTCTTCTGCCCCTTCTCTACATCCACCAGGAATTTCAGTCCATTTTCAACAATCGGAATCTTGGTATCAAATGGCTTGGAAAGGAATCCTTTTTTCTGCTCTAATCCTTCCAGCTCCCTTACCGCTACGTCATTTCTTTCATAGATACCCTTTGGGGAAAAAATGCTTTCCAGGGCTGCTACAATTTCATTTTTCCATTTGTCAATCCCAAGGGCTAGGGTTTGAAGCACAAAATAGTCGTTGAACTTGTCAATGATCAACTGAGGCAATCCATCTGCCTCACCAAAGATCAACCTGCAATTGTCTGTATATCCAATTTTTTTGCGGTACTCCCATGCTTCCAGGATTCTCCTGTGAAAGAAAGCAGCATTGATTTCCTCGGCCTTGTTTCTGGTGAGTAGCCTTACCGGTATTCTTGAAACCGGATTGATGTATCCTCTACCAACGAATTTGAAATCATGGGTATACACATCAGCGATGTCTCCAGCCACCAGCTCATCATCCATCAAATCAATCTCATTGGAAAATATCCATGGATGTCCGCTCACTACCCTGTTGCTGATTTTTCTGTTTAAAACCACTTTCTTCATGCTGCAAAGGTAAACTTTCATGGAAAAGGCAGAAATTTGCATTTCTCGGCGAAGAAACGCGACAATTTGGCTTGTCAGCAAAGGATGGCAAGCCATTTGAGCAGTAATAATTGCAAATTCAAACACCATGGAAGAAAAAGAAATGACGCAAAACGAAGAACAGGTTCCTGCTGAAAACATTGAAAATGAGACCAAGGAAACCATCAGTGAAGTGGACCAGTTGAAACTGGATGTGGAAGAACAAAAGGAAAAATTCATTCGCCTTTATGCGGAGTTTGATAATTTCAAGCGCAGGAACGCGAAGGAAAGAGTAGAGCTGATCCAGACTGCCGGAAGGGATGTGATCCAATCGATGCTTGAAGTGATGGATGACTGCGACAGGGCAGAAAAACAGCTACAGACCAGTGAAGACTTGCAACAAATCAAACAGGGGATACAACTTGTTTTTACCAAACTCAGGAATACCCTACAGGCAAAAGGTGTCAAGGAAATGAAAAGCATTGGGGAAGAGTTCAACCCTGATATCCACGAAGCCATAACGGAAATTCCGGTCAATGACCCTGCAATGGTGGGTAAAGTGGTTGATGAAGTGGAGAAGGGCTATACCCTGAACGATAAAATCATCAGGTATTCAAAAGTGGTTGTAGGAAAATAAAAGGCTTTGTCCAACTAAACAGCAGATATGTCCAAACGTGATTATTACGAAATACTGGGGGTAACCAAATCCTCTTCAGCAGATGAGATCAAGAAAGCCTACCGCAAGGTGGCCATGCAATATCATCCTGACAGGAATCCTGGCGACAAGGCCGCAGAAGAGAAATTCAAGGAGGCTGCTGAGGCCTACGAGGTACTCAGCGACCAGGAAAAACGCGCCCAGTATGACAGGTATGGCCATGCCGGAATGAACAGCCGTGGCGGCGGTTTTGGTGGTGGACAGGGCATGAACATGGATGATATCTTCAGCAATTTTGGAGACATCTTCGGAGACGATATTTTCGGCAGTTTTTTTGGTGGCGGCGGTGGTCGTCAACGGGGTGGCGGCGGAAGGGCCAGGGGAACCAGGGGCAGCAACCTCCGGATCAAGTTGAAGATGAACTATGAAGAGATTGCCAAGGGAGCCAACAAGACTGTCAAGGTTAAAAAATATACTGGATGTACCAGTTGTGGCGGTTCCGGTGCCAAAGATAAAAACGCCGTTCAGACCTGTGGAACCTGCGGTGGAAGCGGACAAGTGAGAAAGGTGACCAATACTTTCCTTGGACAAATGCAAACAGTAGGTACCTGTACAACCTGTAACGGAGAAGGGTCAACCATCACAAGCAAATGTACTTCCTGCAAAGGCGAAGGCCGGGTGTACACCGAAGAAACGATCTCTATTGATATCCCGGCAGGTGTGCAGGATGGCATGCAGTTGAGCCTGAGTGGAAAGGGGAATGCCGGTGAACGTGGCGGTGCGGCAGGTGATTTGATTGTACTGATAGAAGAAGAACCGCATGCAGAATTGCAGCGCGACAACCTTAATGTGATCTACGACATGCACATCAGTTTTCCGGATGCGGTATTTGGCGCCAATCTTGAAGTGCCTACCATTGATGGAAGGGCCAAAATCAAGATTCCACCCGGTACACAGGGAGGAAAGATTTTCAGGTTGAAAGGAAAGGGTTTTCCTTCGATCAATTCATATGAGAAAGGTGACCAGTTGATTCATGTCAACGTCTGGATTCCCCAAGAACTGTCTGCGGAAGAAAAAGAAATGGTGGAGAAAATACGCGAAGCCAAAAACTTTCAGCCCCAACCAGACAAAAGCGAGAAAAGCTTTTTCTCTAAGGTCAAGGAAATGTTCGGATCATAAGTTTCGCAAATCTTATTCTGCGATTTGCATGATCTGGTCGATGTTTCTACCATATCCATTGTAGTCTAAGCCATACCCGACTACAAAAAGATTAGGGATCTCAAATCCCATGTAGTCAATCTGAATAGGATATTTTGTTGCTTCTTTTTTGTGCAGCAAAGCACAAATTTTCAATGATCGGGGTTGCTGGTGCATCAATTGGGGAAGAAACTCAGAAAGGGTTTTTCCCGTGTCAACGATGTCTTCAACGATGATGACATCTCTCTCGAAAACATCAGATTCAAGACCGATGGCAGTTACTATAGACCCTGAGGACTTGGTTCCTTTGTATGAAGCAAGTTTGATGAAGCTGATTTCAGCCGGGATTTCTATTTGCTTGAAAAGGTCTGAGGCAAACATGAAAGATCCGTTCAAGATGGCAATAAAGAGTGGTTTTTTCCCTTCATAATCCGCATTGATTTTCTGAGCCATTTGTTCAATAGCCGAATGGATCTCTGCCTTGCTCAAGTAAGGCACAAAGGATTTATCCAATACCTGTTTTTCCATGTTATTTTTTTGGGATCTTGATTTTTTGACCAACCTGCAAGGCTTCTTTCTTCAAGTGGTTGACTTTTTTGAGGGCCTCCACAGTAGTGCCATATTTTTTGGAGAGGCTGTAGAGGGAATCGCCACGTTTTACAACATGCGTCTTTTTTACTTTGATGCGCTTGCCTGATTTTTTTTCTTTTGCCGTTTTTTTTACTGTGTTTTCTTTATCCTCTGGCTCGATAAACTTACCATTGTTGGCAAGCGGTTGCAACGGCTTGTTCCTGATTTTCTCAAAGAAATTTTCCAGTTCTTCCTCATCTTTATTTTCTGCAATATCATTCAATTCATTGAGTTGGTAGGCCTCAATGTATTTGATCAGGGTTTGTGCATAAATCGGATTGGTGGCGTATCCTGCCTTTTTGAGGCCCCATGCCCATGCGGCATAATCATTGGCGTCGTACTCAAAAAGGAACGCATACCTGGGTTGGGATTTGAGGTAATTGGAATGATCTAGGTAAGAGGCTTTTGCATCCTCATATTTCCTGAAACATTCTCCTTCTGCATCATCATTGTGGAATACCTTTTCTCCGGTCCAAGTGCTCTTGCATTTGATGCCAAAATGGTTGTTCGATTGCAAGACGAGATCACTTTTTCCTGCATTTGTTTCATGTATGCCCTGCGCAATTTTAATGGATGCAGGAACGCCCGTTCTTTCCATTTCCTTCACCGCGAGCGCTGCATATTGCTCAATGTATTTGATGATGTTTTCATTGGGGGCCTCCTGTGAAAAGGCGGGGAAGGCGCATGAAAGAAAATAAGAAAGTATAAAAAAGACTATGATTTTTGTTTTCATTTTTATTTTTTTTGCAGGATGCTCAGTCCATCCCTGACGGTCAACATTACTTTATTCACCCGATCATCTTCACGAATAAACGCATTGAATGCAGCAACAGCTTTTGCGCTCTTGCCACTGATTTTTTCTTTTAGCACTTCCCCATGGAAAAGCACATTGTCTATGATAAAAAAAGTGCCGGATTTGACCTTGTCAATCAACAAGCCATAGTAGTCAAGGTATCCGGTTTTATCTGCATCAATAAACACGAGATCCCAGTCTTCTTCCATGGCTGGCAACAAATCTCTGGCATTTCCCACATGCAATTTAATCTGATTTGCATGTTCATATTTTTCAAAATAAGCCTGTGCAATGGCAGCATCTTCTTTTCGCAGTTCAATGGTATGCAAAATACCATCCGAAGAAAGCCCCTTGGCCAGGCAAATGGCACTGTAGCCTGTAAAGGTGCCGATCTCCAAAATTCGCTTTGGCTTGATCATCCTGCTGAGCATCGAAAGCAGATTTCCCTGAAGGGGTCCGCTGATCATGTGTGGCTCTGCATGGTTGTCTTGGGTAAACGCATGGATTTCCTGCAACAATGCATCTGTGGCAGAACTGTTCTGCTCAGCATAGTCATTGGCCAAAGGAAGGATGAATTCCATTGTGCAAAATTACACCCTTCAGGCTGCAGAGACAAGGGAGAACTGTTGCAGAAAAGCAAAAATTTTGATCAGCCCTTCCTGGAAATCAGCAACAATCCGACGAAAGTGAGCAAGCCATTGATCAAAAGCATTTCAAAACCTATTTGATATCCATTGAACCAAGTGGCTGCATTTTTGCCCAGTGCATAACAGGCAGCAGGAGCAATCAGGCATACGGCTGTGACGCCGTACCCAGCCCCCAATTTTCTTTTTGTCAGGATACCAAAGGCGAACAAGCCCAGCAATGGCCCATAGGTATAGCCTGCAAGGTCGAGGATGATGCCAATGATGGATTTGTTGTCAATCCATTTAAAGAGCATGATGCAGAACAAAAAGACAACAGCAAAGCTCAGGTGCACCACAATCCTTGTCTTTTTTTGAGATGCTTCGGAAAGACCTTCTTTTCTCCTGATGCCAAGGATATCAATGCAAAAGGAGGATGTCAAAGCGGTGAGGGCTCCATCAGCGCTGGGGAACAAAGCCGAAATCAATGCTATGATGAAAATGATGCCAATGGCAGGGGGGAGGTGAAAAAGGGCAATGGTGGGAAACAGGTCATCGCCGATTACATTTTTGCCTTCGAACAAGAATTGCTTTCCATCATAACTGGCACCCTTGTCAGAAAGGTAGAGATAGAGCAGTCCTCCCAAGACCAGAAAAAGCAGGTTTACCAGCACCATAATGGCAGTGAAAGTGAAAATGTTTTTTTGAGAATCTTTCATGGTCCTGACACTGATGTTTTTCTGCATCATCTCCTGATCAAGCCCTGTCATGGCGATGGCAATCACAGCTCCACCGACAATATTTTTCAAGAAGAAAGCCTTGCTGTTGATGTCTGTTTCAAAAATTTTCGTGTAGCCTCTTTCGGTCATCATTACCAATGCCTGTCCGAAAGAAAGGTCAAGGTTAGAAAGGATGTAGAAAAGGCAAATCACCAGACCTATCAGCATGAAACTTGTCTGTAACGTATCGGTATAAACGATGGTCTTTACACCCCCCTTCCAGGTATACAGCAGGATCATCAACAAGATCAATGCTGCTGTAAAAATAAATGGCACGTTCATCTTGTCCAGAATGAAAATCTGCAATACATTGATTACGAGAAACAGCCTGGCTGTAGCACCAAAGGTTCTTGAAATGATGAAGAACAGGGCGCCCGTTTTATAACTTTCTTTTCCAAAGCGCTGGTCAAGATAATGATAGATAGAAGTGAGGTTGAGTTTATAATACAAGGGAATCAGTACATAGGCGATGGCAAGGTATCCGAGAACGTATCCGATGATGACCTGGAAATAGGCGAAACCATTGAATCCTGTAGGTGAGATGTTTCCCACGGTGCCGGGTACCGAAACAAAGGTCACTCCGGACAAGGAGGTGCCAATCATGCCAAATGCCACCAGCATCCAGTTTGAATTTCTGTTGCCGATGAAGAAAGATTCATTGGTGGCATTTCTTGCTGTATACATGGCCACACCCAACAAAAGGGTAAAATACCCTAAAACGAAAGAAAAAAGCAGTAAAGAAGACATGTTTTTCCGTTTAAGTCAGCAAGGTAATGCATTTAAAAATATCTATTTTTGATGAATGTTAGAGAGGCTGTTCATCCAGAATTATGCAATCATCGCGCAATTGGATATTTCATTTTCCAAGGGATTGGTGATCATTACCGGTGAGACCGGCGCCGGCAAGAGCATCCTGATGGGGGCCCTTGGATTGGCGCTTGGAGAAAGGGCAGACAGTTCACAGTTGAGAGATAAAGACAAGAAGACAGTTATTGAGGCTGTTTTCAAAACGACGCAAACAGCTTCAATTGTTCAATTTTTCAGTGAAGTAGAAATAGAGGCGGAGGAAGAAATCATCCTCAGAAGAGAAATTCAGTCTTCAGGGAAGTCAAGGGCTTTCATCAATGACACTCCCGTCAGCCTTGCCCAGCTTCAGCAACTGGCAACAATTTTGGTAGACCTGCACCAGCAGTTTGATACACTGGAGTTGGGGAATAAACATTTTCAACGCGTATTGCTGGATGCAAGGGCAGGATGCCTGCAGGAAATGGCAGCATATACCGACCTCTACGGGCAATCTACAGCCATTCAGAAAAAGATTGCAGCCATTGAAGCCTTGCTCCAGAAAGCCCAGCAGGAAAGGGATTACAAGATTTTTCTCTTGAACGAATTGGAGGAACTGAACTGGACCGATGGAGAAACCAGGCTGATTGAGGAAGAGCTTGACTTGCTCTCGCATGCAGACCAGATCAGGCTTGGCATTGGAAAGATAGGATATGTGATGAACGAAGGAGAGCAGCCATTGATTCCCCAAATACGGTCAATGGTTTCCCAGCTGCAGTCCCTGGCCAGCCATCACCCTTTATTGCCAGCCTTGGTTTCAAGGCTGGAGTCTTCTTACGTGGAGATCAAGGACATCAGCAATGACCTGGAATCTTTGCTGGATGGCATTTCGGTTGATGATAAGAAAATGGAAGCATTGAACGAGCGGCTGGCCAACGCCCAGCGCTTGTCAAAAAAGCATGCATTGCCTGCCATTGATGGTCTGGTTGAAAAAAGAATCGAATTATCCAAAGAACTTGCGGTTTTTGAAACATCTCAGGATGAATTGACAATACTGCAAAAACAATTGCAAACCATCCAGACCCAGGCAACATCACTTGCTTCTCAGTTGCACAAGAAAAGAAAAACGCAGGTGCCCCTACTTGAAGGCGCTTCCAACGAATTATTGAAAAGAGTCGGTATGCCCAATGCATCATTGAAAATTGACCTCAACCCCATTGCTCTTTCCGCTTCAGGTACAGAAGAAGTTTCATTTCTTTTCGATGCCAACAAGAGCGGTCATTATGAGCCATTGCACAAAGTGGCCAGTGGAGGAGAATTGAGCAGGTTGATGCTTGTGCTCAAATCACTGGTGGCAGGTTCATTGGAGATGCCTACTTTGATATTTGATGAGATCGACAGCGGGATCAGTGGTGAAGCGGCCAAGCAGGTCGGCGTGCTGATGGAAGAGCTGGCCAACAATCATCAACTCATTGCCATTACCCACCAGCCGCAGATTGCAGCCCGTGCAAATCAGCATCTCTATGTGTACAAACAAGAGGCCAATGGCAGCATTACCACAAGCATCCGCGTCCTCAATGAGCAAGAACGCATCCAAACCATTGCCAAAATGCTGGCTGGTGAAAACCCTAGTGAAGCAGTCTTGGCTTCTGCTAGGGAAATGATGAAATAGTTAAGAAGGGAGACGCTTTAAAGGTGTTAAAGTGTTAACCTCCAACACATCCAACCGCTTCAACAAATTGCCTATATTTGCCCCCAAATCTATCAGCTATGTCCAATCAATTGCTCAAAGGAAAAAAAGGAATCATTTTTGGTGCGCTGGATGAGAAATCCATCGCTTGGAAAACAGCGCTGGCCTGTCATGCACAAGGTGCGGAAATCGTATTGTCTAACGCGCCCATTGCATTGAGAATGGGAGAGATCAATAAATTGTCTGAGCAAATCAATGCACCCATCATTGGCGCTGATGTGACCAACATGGATGATCTTAAAAATCTCTTTACTGAGAGCATGAAACATTTTGGCGGTGGAATTGACTTTATCCTTCACTCCATCGGGATGAGCCTTAACCTGAGAAAGGGAAAAGGGTATACTGAAATCGATTATGGATTCAACCAGAAAACTTTTGATATTTCTGCCATGTCTTTGCACCGTGTATTGCGCACTGCTTGGGACATGGATGCCTTGAATGAGTGGGGAAGCGTAGTAGCCCTCAGTTATATTGCCGCACAAAGGGTTTTTCCTGATTACAACGAAATGGCAGATGCGAAAGCATTGTTGGAAAGTGTGACCCGTAGTTTTGGCTATCATTACGGCGTAAAAAAGAAAGTAAGGATCAATACCATATCACAATCACCCACCAGAACAACTGCGGGTAGCGGGGTGAAGGGTTTTGATGGATTTGTGAACTATGCAGAAAAAATGAGTCCTTTGGGTAATGCCTCCGGAGAGGATTGTGCGAACTATTGCGTGACACTTTTCTCAGACATGACCAAGATGGTGACCATGCAAAACCTTTTCCATGATGGAGGATTTTCATTTACCGGTGTGACCCAGGCGGTCATTGAGCAAATGGAAAAATAAAATTTGAATTGTATGAAATGGAGGGATTATTTGGGATACATCGGAGTTGTTACAGGTTCTTTGACCTTTGTTCCTCAGGTATATATGGCATGGAAAACAAGGTCTGTTGGTGATTTGTCCATATGGATGCTGCTGATCCTGCTAACCAATGTAGTGATCTGGCTTATTTATGGAATCACTGGAAAAGACAAGGCCATGATTTTGGCGAATTCAATCATTCTGGTGCTATCACTCTTGATGTTGTATTTCAAGCTGACTTTTTAGCAAGATCTTTTTGATGATACATTCTCGATACGCGAAAAGCCACCCGGAGGGTGGCTTTTCGCGTATCATTAGATAATTAATATTCATCCTCATTGAAGAAGAAGTCATCTTGGCTTGGATAATCAGGCCAAATGTCATCTATCCCTTCAAAGATGTCTCCTTCATCTTCGAGCTCCTGAAGGTTTTCAATAACCTCAATAGGGGCACCGCTTCTGATGGAATAATCAATCAGTTCATCCTTGGTAGCTGGCCAAGGTGCGTCTTCTAAATATGATGCTAATTCGAGTGTCCAGAACATAGGGGTATGTTTTAGAATTTCGGCAAATGTAATGGTTAATTTGATATATCCAAATCCCAAGATATCAACAGATTTACAGGATAGTAAACAGTTGTTTGATTAACTTCAACTGAAATTTCCCCAATATGCTCGAAGCGAAAGGAATAATTAAATTTTATGGCAACCTTGAAGTCCTCAAGGGTGTAGACATATCCATATACAAAGGAGAAATTGTGAGTATTGTTGGGTCTTCAGGTGCTGGCAAAACAACCCTGTTGCATATTTTAGGCACATTGGACAGCCCGGATAAAGGGGAGTTGTATTTTGAGGGCAAGAGAACTGATCAGCTCAAAGGAAAAGCTTTGGCTGCTTTTAGGAATGAGAACATTGGGTTTGTATTTCAGTTCCATCATTTGCTTCCAGAGTTTTCCGCTTTGGAAAACATCTGCATACCGGGCTGGATTGCTGGAAAAAAAAGCACTGTGCTGGAAAAAAAAGCCCTGGCATTGATGGACAGGTTGGGTATTGCAGAAAGAGCAAGCCATAAACCTGCTGCCCTTTCAGGAGGAGAACAACAACGGGTGGCTGTTGCAAGGGCCCTGATCAATGACCCTGGGATTGTTTTTGCGGACGAACCGACAGGCAACCTGGATTCGGCCAATGCGACTTCTTTGCACAAACTTTTTCAACAATTAAGGGACGAACTGAACCAGACCTTTGTCATCGTAACGCATAACGAGGAACTGGCTGCCATGAGCAACAGGACAGTGCACCTTAAAGATGGAAGATGGGGGAATTGAAGACTAGACTCTTGGTTTCCAAGGAATTTCTTCAGCGTTGAGCTGAAGTGCAATGTATCTCCCCAACATGAAAAGATAATCACTCAGCCTGTTGATGTACTGGACAATCAAATTGTCGTGAGGCTCTCCTGAGACCAACAGGGCTACTACCAATCTTTCAGTTCTCCTGCAAACACAACGGGCAATATGTATATGCGATACGGTTGGGTGGCCTCCCGGCAATATAAAAAACTGCAATGGTGGCAAGGCGGCATCCATCCTGTCCATTTCATTTTCCAACAAGCGCACATCCTCCGCAGTCAGGTCAGGGATTTTCATCTTGGTTTCCTTTTCCGGGTCGCAGGCCAGGGAAGAACCTATAGTGAAAAGCCTGTCTTGAAGCTCTTTCAGTATGTTTTTGGTATGTTCGTCATTGATCAGGTCCTTGCAGAGGCCGATATGGGAATTCAGTTCATCAACCGTTCCATAGGCCTCAATCCGGTCATGGGCTTTGGATACCTTGGTTCCACCAATCAGTGAAGTTGTTCCCTTGTCACCTGTCTTTGTATAAATTTTAAATGCCATCTTCACAATTGGTTTCTAGGATAATGTGGCAATGCAGCTTTTGTTCACCGCGGCGAAGTTTTTTTTTACACAACGCTGGCGGCGTCTTTTCTTTTATCGCTTTCCAGCACGCCATCCCTGAGTCTGATTACCCTTTTGGCATAGTTGGAAATATCCTCCTCATGCGTAACAAGCACAACTGTATTGCCTTCATCATGGATCTGGGCAAAAATATTCATGATTTCATAAGAGGTTTTGGTATCCAGGTTACCGGTGGGTTCATCGGCAAGAATGATGGAGGGGTTGTTGACCAAGGCCCTGGCAATGGCAACCCTTTGGCACTGTCCACCAGAAAGCTCATTGGGTTTGTGGTGGCTCCTGTCCATCAGATCCACTTTCCTCAATACCTCATGGGCCATTTCCAGCCTGGTCTTTTTGTTGATGCCGGCATAAACCAGGGGAAGGGCTACATTCTCCAGAGCGCTCAATCGGGGAAGCAGGTTGAACTGTTGAAATACGAATCCAATTTCTTTGTTTCGGATGTCGGCCAGGTTGTTGTCCAGCATGGTACTGACATCATGGCCATTTAAAATGTATTTGCCAGATGTTGGAGAGTCCAGGCATCCGAGGATATTCATCAGGGTACTTTTACCTGAGCCGGAAGGCCCCATCAGTGCCACGTACTCATTGCGCAAGATGTCTAGGGAAATGCCTTTCAGCACCTGAAGCTCCTGCTTGCCCATGATATAACTTTTCTTGATCTCTTCGAGGTGGATGACTGAATCAGACATGGTATTATTTTTTGATCACTTTGGGCACGGTGAAAAAAGGACCTTCAGTGGTGGGTGCATTTTTGAGGGCTGTTGTATTGTCAACAGAGCCTTTGATTTCATCTTTACGAAGCCTGTTGCCTCCAGTTCCAATATGGGTCAATGGCTGTACGCCAGTGGTGTCGATTTCATTGAGTTTCTCAATAAAACCAATCATTTGGGCAAGGTCTCCCTGAATTTCTTTGAGTTCCTTGTCGTTGAATTCCAGCTTGGAGAGTTCGGCGAGTTTTTGGATGGTTTCCCTGTTGAGTTCCATTTGTGCAATTTCATTGCAAAATTAATCCATTTCAAGCCATTGCCTGTATTTTATTGATGAATGGAATGCTTGGCGCCAGGGCTTCATCCCCTCCTTTACATTTATTATCTTTGCCGGATGAAAAACGGTAATGCAATCGTTATGAGCGGGATCAGGCCGACTGGCTTCCTGCACCTGGGGAATTATTTTGGGGCCATGCGAAACTATGTGAAATTGCAGGAGGAGTATACCTGCTATTTTATGGTGGCAGACCTGCATGCCCTTACAACACATCCAGACACCAAAGCG
>Ga0222712_10004390_pt1 | contig 14767 bp, 9 predicted proteins | sample C33_657DmetaG_FD_165043 | JGI IMG/M metagenome (GOLD analysis project Ga0222712, IMG submission 165043) | Estuarine water microbial communities from San Francisco Bay, California, United States - C33_657D | ecosystem: Environmental > Aquatic > Marine > Unclassified | place: USA: California... | reverse complement strand
ATTTAATCAACTTAAAAATATCAAATATTTGAATTTATTACCTTCTTAATGCTTAGCATAAAAAAATCGCTAACAAGCGTCGAAAATTCCGTTTTTAATGAGAAAAAAAATCAAGACAACAAAAATTAAAGTTGATCAATCTTCCAAATTACTGATTGGCCATCATTCGATTGGCGAATTGTCCGTGGCCAACCTTGCATTTGTTTGGCCCCAGTTTTAGTCACATCGACAAACCTATCCCAACACTCAAAAGTTACGCTCTTTGCTTTTTTATTAAATCGGATAAGCCCGAATCCATCGCTGAGTTTATTTTGGCCTTCAATATTTGCATAGGCATGCATGGTCAGTTTGTTGCCCAAACCATCCAAGTAATCCCCTGTAAACGGTAGTGGATTAGCTAATTCTTTATTCTTACCTGCTTGTTCATCAAGCGGATGCCACCATCGCTTGTAATAATTATTTACCAAAGCGGGCCCCACAAATGCAAACGGACCATCTCGAAAATTATCAATGCCATGCTGAATTAATGTAGGGAGGTGCTGGTCTCCCGCCAAATGAATCGCTCCTGCTTCTTTGATAGCCCTAAGTGCATCGTTTCTTCCTTTTTGCGGCCAGCCATTACAGTCTAGGTCCGCATGTAAATAATTGTCAAATGTACCATGTCTATGAGCTCCACCACAAAAGCCTGTTTGAGATAAAACTGCTCGCATCGAAACGCCCTCAGACTGTCTACCCCAATGCTTTAAAAATTTCATTTGGCGGGTACCAAGTAATTCTAAACCGGCTAAATCAATTGATTTGGGATCGTATTGAGTATTGAGAATATGGTCTGGACGGGGTCCTTGTTGGGGTATTTTCCCAGCTGGACCCGTCTTAAACTTACGATCCTCGATGATCGCAAAATCAATTCCGCCAATGTTAAGATTGGTATAATAAACGCCAATACCCTGTTCAATCGGAGTCGGGTCAAAAGCATCCGGCAAATGGGCCGTCTGGCAACGCTCAACCATTTTTACGTATTCATGATGAAAAAAATAACCACCGTCGTCACCTGCTGGCGTATTTGATTTTTTACCGTTCTCGCCCCAAAGATTACCATGACCAATATCGTGGTCGTCAGGAATAGTCACACACGGGCGATTGCGAAACAACTCACGAAATTGCATTCCAAAGAGCAACCATGCCGCTGTGTGTTCTTTGTGATCGTAACTTTGATCTCCCGCAAAAAAAACTAAATCTGGATTTAAGTGATTGACATTTCGAGTAAATTCTTCTCGCATGCCCCTGTCTTTATTTGAATTACAGCTAAACATGGCTACGACTATTTCGTTTTTGTCAACTATCTTTTTTCTAATTAGCCCTTCAAAAATCGCAGTAAGGCCATGTCGCAAGCGGTAGGGTGTATCTATAGTTTCGTCCCAATTTTCAATCCTAAATAAAGCAGACCATCCAATATCATTCACCTTTGCTTTAGCTACCTCGTTCCATTTTCCGTTTTTCTTTACCTCTAAACGCACTTCTCGAGTCTCACTTGGGTAAAGCGGGAAAAGCTGAGCTGTCATTTTCATGACTTTTTTTTGGGTAGTATAAATACCAAAACATATCGCCTGATCTCGTGGTACATCTACATTAATTATTTTATTAGGATTGTCCTTAATCGTTCGTGCATGGTTCCACCAGTCATTAGTACAGTACACATCAATACCGGCGAATGGTGCTTTTACAGGTGGTTCACCCGTTTGAGCATGAGAGTTTAAAAATAGGCATAATAAGATAAGAATCGAGCTTAGAATATTCATTTTTAAATTTTTATAAATTGTGGATACTAGGTTGATACTACCAATCGAATTTTAAATGATTATTACGAAGTGTACTTTAATGAAGAATGCTGTTTGTCAGTAGAATAATCATAATGAATCCTGTGAAAATAACTATAGTAAAATATTACTTCTTCTTCTTTAATGGCCACATAGTAGATGCGATTCGGTTCTCTGCAAATGCCTTTTCTGCTTTTGCAACGATTTTAGGATATATAGCCGCTACATCATTTTCTTCACCTAGGTCAGTTCTAAGGTTATAGAGCTCTAACTTACCTCCTTTTGCACTTAATTTTACGGCTTTCCACTCATCTCCCAATCTTACGGCTTGGTCAAAACCGCGCTCATAAAACTCCCAATAAAGTGATTCATGTTTCTTCTTTAATGGTTTTCCTTTGAGTGAATTGGCAAAAGAAATTCCATCTAGATTTAAGGGTTTGCGCCCACCCGTTAATTCTGCTGCCGTTGGGAAAAAATCCCAATTAGCCAATACGTCGGTATTTATCAAGCCCTTTTTTACTTTACCTCCCCAAGCAATCAGTGGAACCCTAATTCCACCTTCATACATGTCGCGTTTGATACCTTTTAAAGGGCCATTGCTATCAAAAAATACAGGGTCTGCACCACCTTCTTGGTGTGGTCCATTGTCAGAAGTAAAGAAAACATAAGTGTTTTCTGACAAATTCAAAGATTTTAGTAAATCCATCAATCGTCCCATATCACGGTCTAAGTGTGTGACCATACCTGCGAAATTAGCCCTTGGCTGCGCCTGTGATCTATAATTACCTGCTTTTTGAACAAAAGGAATCTCTGGAAAAGCGCTCATTTTGTCGGTAGTTAAAAAAGGTGTAATTGACTCAGGTGTAGGTGCAAAAACTTCAGCATGCGGCATTGTGATGGCCAAATACATAAAGAAGGGTTTTGCTTGATTGTTTTTGATAAAATCAAAAGCAGCATCCATAACATACAAATGTGAATGACGCATAGAATCAATAGGCAGCTGAACAGTTTTGCCACCTTTGATTACCCATAAATTGTTCGTATAGAAATGATGCGCATGAACATGGTTGGTATATCCTAAAAATTCATCCCAGCCTTGTTTTTCTGGAGATCCTGCGTTTTCAGCTTGCCCTAAGCCCCATTTCCCAAAGATACCTGTGTGATAACCATTTTGCTTAAAATATTCAGCCACGGTATAATCTTCATCGCGCAAAGGTACTTCTCCATTACCTCGGATATAGGCATGACCCATGTGCTTACCAGTCATCAAAGCACAGCGTGAAGGCGCACAAACCGTGCTCCCAGAATGGTAATCGGTGTATCGAATACCCTCCTTAGCCATTTGGTCGAGATAAGGTGTTCTGAATTTCTTCTGTCCATAACAACTCAGATCACCATATCCTAAATCATCGGCCATAATGTAGATAATATTGGGTCTAGACGCTGGCTTTGTATTCTTAAAACCAAAAATTCCTATGGTCAGAAGCAATATAATAATTTGTGAGTATTTCATTTTAGGTGATTTATTTTCAATTTACTTAACATAGCCTGGATTTTAATAATCAATAAATGCTAATTGCCTACTTTTGAAAAACACGGCAATAAATCTTGTTCAAAATAGGGAGGTTGGTTTATCCAAAACATGTAATTTACTTTCAAAAAGTCTTTTGCAAAGGCATGAAGCAATGGTACAATATTTTTTCGATTTTTTACGGCAATGGTGGTAGATTCATTTCCTGTTTTGCCAACATAATTTCCATCCTGTATAGCAATTCCGATTGGTACGCTGTAACGCTCTTCATGCAAAAGTGTGATGAGATGGTTCAATTGTCCTTTTCTTGTCACCATCAAATCTGGCCCTCCAATTCCTACGCCAATCTGTTCGCCGTATTTGTAAATAGATCTCAAGTAGCCTTTATCATCAAAAGGTAGCCATTCGCCAGGCATAAAATTTGCGTAAATCATCGTTGTGGACGTCTGAAATGCTTTTTTTAGGGAAAGCATGTTTTCTTTCAATCCAATGAGGTATTCTTTCTCTGAAAAACTGGCATCTTTTACTCCGACAGCAGTTTCTTGCAAGTTGATCCCTTCGATTTTTCCGTCAAACTCTTGTCCCATCGCTTGAAGAAGCAGAGCAAATCGTTCTCTAACTTTCTTATTCCAACGTTTTGCCACCCAGCCTTCCGGTTTTCCATTATCATTGTATTGAGGTACAGCCCCTCCGTCATATTCATAAGTCAATAAATAGTCGGGTAGTGCTTTATACTTAGAATCAAATGTAACGTCTTGTATCTGTATAAATAATTTCTTGTTGAATTTTTTAAGATACTCATAGTCATGTTTTAAAATACTGAAATTGTATTGTCCTTTTTGAGGCTCGAAGTTTTTCCAGGAGTACATAATTTGAGCCCCCTCAAACATGGGATGTGAAAGTAAAGGGTGGTTAATGATTGATTCTCTGTTCCGTGCAAAATAAACAAAATGTTTTATACTGTCTTTTTTGATGGGGCAAGTAGCACCTAAATAAAGTTTATATGCTTCCGCATATTTTTCGCTTGGATTTTGCCATTTCTGGGCATTGACAATTACACCAACTTTGATGAATAGAAAAACTAAAAAGTATTTTTTGGGGAAATTATATCTAAAAATTGTTGTACTCATTATTGCCAACTTGAATTTCTTGATTTTGTATAACATCCCGAAGGCTTTATGCTTCCGGGATGTTCAAAAGACTTTTCTAAAAATATACGCTAAGCGTTTCAAGTATCTATTTCAATTTTGGATTGACGTTAACTTCGGACTGAGGAATAGGCCAGCGGTCGTCAATTCCTTTTCTAAAATTCTTAGAAGTAACAAACCATCTAAACTTAGGATCAAGTTTTTTAGAAGTTTTGGCATAGAGCTGAGAATTGGGAAATGGTGCACCCCAAAAATCTCCTTTCAGCACTTGATCGCCAATATCCCACCGAAAAATATCCCAAAGACGAATGCCCTCAAAGGCTAATTCTATTCTGCGCTCATTTCTAAGGATAGGTCGAAGCAAATTGGAGTCTGTTACTCTGATTGGAGGCATCTTTACAGAAGCGCGTCCACGTACAGCATTGATGGTTTGGTCTAATAGAGCTTGTGATATGGGTTTCCCAGCTTCCAATTCTGCCTCTAAATAGCTTAGTAACACTTCGGCATATCTTATGATAGGCAAATTTCCGCCATAATCAGTCACCAAACTACCAGTAAAATTCTCGTCAAAAAACTTACGTAAGCCATAACCAGTTCTAGTAGCTTGTTTGGAGTATGTAAGTTGATCCAACGATTTAGTAGAGTCAGGGTGACATACATATGTTTTTGAACCAAATTTTGTGCCGTCCCATAAAAAATTATAACGGAATCTTGGATCCCTGTTTTCGCCCATATTTTTATAATTGAATTTGGGATTATCATAAGACAGGGGTGTGCCGTCGTTAAAACCATAGGCATCGGCTATACTTCCAGTTGGATTAACGATATGCCAACCTGAAGCTACTGCTGGGAATGCGTGTTGAGTGAGAGCATTGGAGGTTTCCCCGGGTACATATTGCATACTAAATATATTCTCACTGCTATTTTCATTGGCAGGAGTAAAAAGTGATTGATAGTCAGGGTCTATTATATTTGCACCTAAATCAATGATTTGCTTGTATGCGGCAGAGGCTTCGGTAAACTTCTTTTCTGCCAGATAGATTCTTCCCAAAAACGCCAGTGCGGCCTGTTTGCTTGCCCTACCCGTTTCGTCGGCTTTCAGTGCACCAAACGAAGGAAGCTTGGTGGCAGCTAGTGTCAACTCATCAATCACAAATTTTACAACTTCACTTTTGGGTGCTTTGTCCACATTATTAGCTTCAATGGGCGTAAGTTTTTTCTTTACTAAAGGTACAGCACCAAAATATTGAGATAAATAAAAGTATTGAGTAGCTCTGATGAACATTGCCTCCGCTTTCATGCGGTCTATTTTAGCCTGTTCTATTTTAACCTTATCTATGTTTTCCAAAAAATCGTTGCAAATAGCAATTCTCCTGTAAGAGCCTGACCAATAACCAAGTATCACAGCGTTATCGGGGAGCAATGTACCATTTGTAAGCCTGTTTTGCATCGAATTGTCACCACGGCGATCGTAAAGATTATCAGTAGCAAACTCTAAAAATATCAAACCTGCATAATTCCACCAGTCTGTGGGGTTTACCTGCGTACCGTAGGTCATACTGCCTCTATACATACCCGTTAGTGCAATTTTAGTATTGGGTTCGGAAGTCCAAAAATTATCATTGGCAAAAGCATTACTAGGAAACTGTTCCAGTGCTTTTTCACAAGAAAATAAGACGGTCATAAGTAGCGTCATTGCTATGGCTTTACCATATTTAGACGTTTTTGTGAAAAGATTATTTTTAAAAAAGTTCATATCATTAAAATTTTAAATTAATACCAAAAGTATAGGTTCTTAAAATAGGATAGTAGTCGCCACCCGTGTTGATTTCTGGGTCCCAACCTTGTCTAAAGCTGTTAAAAGAGAACATATTTTCTCCTGTAACATATAGTTTTAGATTATTCAATCTCATCTTTTCAAGTATATTCTTGGGTAAATTGTATCCAAGTTGAATATTTTTAACCCTCAAGTATGCAGCATTAATTATCCAAAAGTCAGAGGTTACGGTATTGGGTGTTCCGCTATTTGTTACCTCTTCCAATCTAGGATAGTCTGGATATCTTTCTGGTTGGTCTGGCTTAAATCTTCCATCCATTTGCCATTTTTGGATGTTACCCAAATTAAAAAAAGCATAGCCAGCGTAACCAGTCAACGTGCCTTTAACACCAGCCACACCTTGCATAAAAACTGAAAGGTCAAAATTGCTGTATGAAAGTCCTAAATTAGCACCGAATGTATATTTTGGAATACGACTTCCAAGGTAAGCTCTGTCGTAAATTGGATCTACTTTACCATCTGGTACGCCATTTGGGCCACTAATATCTTTGTATCTAATGTCGCCTGCTTGTGGCCTTGGTGTAACGGCCGTTTGTACGGGCCATGCGCTGATATCACCCGCATTTAAGAACACACCATCTGAAAGATACCCATAGTACATTTGCATGGGAAAGCCGATAAATAAATCAGATCCATTGCCTACATAGCCGTTGGGTTGATTTACATTTCCCAGACCCAAAGTCAGCACTTTGTTGTTGATAATTGAAAAATTCCCATTTAAAGAATACTTCCATTTCCCTTTTTCACCTCTGTACCCTAAATCAAATTCCCAACCCGTGTTTTCAACAGCTCCTGTGTTAGTTTCACTAATCCCTACTCCCAATATAGTGGATACACTTGAGGAGGGTCTAAAAAGAATATCTCTTGTGTTTCTGTTAAAGTAAGTAACATTTAAGTTTAGACTACCATTAAAAAAACTGGATTCTAAGCCAAAGTCATTGGTTTCTGTTGATTCCCACTTGATGTTGGGGTCACGATAGAGGGAATATGCAGCACCTACACTTATAGTGTTACCAAAAGGATAATTTCTACCCGAATTTAATACCTGTTGGTAAGGATAATTTCCAATATTTTGGTTGCCCAATACGCCCCATGAAGCCTTCAATTTCATGTCTGTAATCCAAGCAAGGGATTTCATGAAAGACTCTTCCGAAATTCTCCAGCCTACGGCAGCCGATGGGAAAGTTGCGTATTTATTTCCTGTTGGAAATCTTGAGGAACCATCACGACGTATGGTAGCTTCAAACAAGTAACGGTCATTGAAGCTATATTTGGCTCTCGAAAAGAAGGACTGAATAACCCAGTCAGCATCATAACCACCTACTAACTGGTTGGCAAATCCGCCCAAATCTAAGACCGTATAGTCGTTACTTGGAAAATCTTGCTTGTATCCATTAAAATATGACTCGTTTTGCTCTTCAAATGAATAACCTGCCAACAAACTAAAATTATGTCTATTGATTTCTTTGGAATACTCTCCCGTGTATTGCATCGTTTTGAAAATCACTTTGTCACTCGATTGATTCAAATACGCTTGACTCTGAAAAACATTAGCATTTAATCGCTGGGAAGCTAGATAAGACCTCTGCTCGAAAAGCGAAAAATTGTACCCCCCTATAGCCGATAGAGTTAAGCCATTGATAGGTTTCCAATCCAACTTACTATTGATGCCAAATCTTGAGTTGGGATTTCTCAAATAGGAATCGGAGGCAAGCCAAGAAACAGGTGTACCGCCGCTTTCAGGTCCTACACCGAAATCGCCATTTGAGTTCTTTCCTGTAAAAATGGAAGGGTATCGTATAGCGTTCTGAATAAGCTGATCTAAGAAGCCCCCTCCTTTATTGGCAGTAGCTTGTGGTTCTTTACGTGTTTCTAATGTACCAAATATCCGAGTATTTAATTCAATTTTATTACTTAGCTTATTTTGCATTGTCAATCGCTGGTTATAGCGACTGAAGCTGTTTTTTTCAACAATTCCCTCCTGATTTAAAAACCCACCTGAAAGGTAAAAACGGTTTTTATTGGTACCGCCATTTAACGTAACAGTATGTGCTGTTTGTACACCAGATCTAGAAAAAACTTCATCTAAAAAACGGGTATTAGGAAAGTTGTCTGGATCGCTTTGATTGCGATATTTTTCAATCGAAGCAGGCGAAAAACTCTGACTTCCCGAAGCAATATTAAACATGGATGCATAATCGGCAGAATTAACAAAATCAGGAAAAGCAGTAGCATCGTTGAAACCCACATAGCCGTCATAACTTACTGATAGTTTGTCGGACGTACCATTTTTCGTGGTTATTAAAATAACACCATTGGCAGATCTCGCGCCAAAAATAGCCGCAGAAGAAGCATCTTTCAGAACAGATATAGTTTTAATATCGTTGGGGTTAATGTCGTTCATTGTTCCTGCTATTCCATCTATCAATATAAGCGCATCGGGAGTAGCACCAAAAGACCCTACGCCTCTTACGCGAATTTGACCACCACTACTCCCTGGACGACCTGTATTTTGAATCACAGTAACACCTGGCATTTGACCTGTGATAGCTTGAGATGCCTGAGTAACAGGGCGATTATCGATATCTTTTGAAGAAATTTGCGATACAGAACCGATTACATTGACCTTTTTTTGTGTGCCATAACCTACAACAACTACCTCTTCTAGGGCCTTGTTGTCTTCAATCAGCACTAGATTCAAAATAGAATTATTTCCAACAAGTACTTCTTGAGACTTATAACCAACAAAACTGATCACTAAAACTGATTTATTATCAGGTACAGCAATCGTAAATTCTCCATTTGAATTCGTTGAAGTTCCCCGCGTCGAACCCTTAACGGCAACATTCACTCCCGGAAGTTTTTCGCCTTTGGCATCTACTACCGTACCTCTAATGTTTAGTTCATCTATTAGTTGATTATCGAGTTTTGAGAATACCTCCGATTGAGTGATTACTTTTTTATCGTCACTTCGTAAGACTATTCTATTACTCACTTGAACATATGAAATATCAAGTGGAGTTAGAAGTCTACTCAAAACGCTCGAAAGTGACTCATTATGAGCGCTTATATTTACTTTTTGAGTTAGCTTTAAGGCCCTAGAATTATAAGAAAATTTTACTTGGGATGTTTTTTCTATTTCCCTAATTGAATTTTCTAAGCTGACATTACTAAGAGATAGATTTACTTTTGTGTCAAGTAATTCTTGTGCCTTTGCTGGCATTGCCATGCTTATACTCGAAAAAATGAGGTAAATGGCTATTTGTGTTATTGATACTTTCACGATGTAACGGAATAACCGCCGATTAATAAGATTTATTTTCATAATTTTGAAAAATATGGTTAATACTATTTGACTGGTGTTGACTTAGCTCTCAATCCTTTACAGAGGTTTTGAGAGTTTTAAGAGCGTCTGAAATGTTACAGCATTTCGGCGCTTTTTTTAGTTGGTCATTTTTTAATCATAGGCCATATGCTTGTTTATTTACATCCATTTGAAATAATTTTTATTTGATTTCCATTCATCTCATACCGCGTATTATTACCCAAACTCGCACAAATAATCTTTAACTTTTCAGGTAATGGTTCATCTATTAAAGAGGTAGTTAAATAACACCCCTTCAATTTCTCCATTGGAAATTCAATGGAGACTAAATAGGCTTGTTCAATTGTTGCAAAAATCTGAGAAACAGGAATGTCTCGGAATTCAAAATTCAATCTTTCAATCGATTTAGCACTTTGCAACAAGGACACATCTTGTGTCAGGTCTAGGATTTTTTCAAAAATCTGATTTTTTCTTTCAAACCTAGCCGCTTGATTCGGGTAAAGAATTACTTCGTTTGATGCATTAGCTAATGATTTCTGGTTTCCACTCACCCTGACCTTGCCCGTTCGTACCAAAACCTCCACACTTGGTTGATTGGAATATGCAACAATTCTAAAACTTGTACCATATACTTTGGTCACCGTTTCATTAGCATAGACCATAAATGGCTTATTTGTATCTTTGCTAATTTCAAAAAATGCCTCACCTGAAAGATATACTTTACGAATGTTCCCCTTAAAGTTTTTTGGATAGCTTAACTTACTTTTAGGCTGAAGTAAAATTGAACTAGCATCCGAAAGTGTAATCAACTGTGGTTTATCGGTATTATTTATCTGCTCAATTAATCCATTCGAATCCTCCTGAACTACGTATTGATTTAGTGCGGTTGAATTCGTTTCACTAAAGGATAACTTTGTGTAAATTCCGACCGTGACTAATCCGAACACTAAAACAGCTGCAGCCGCCCGGTAGAAGTTGGATTGAAAATAGCTAGTAATCTTAGAGGAAGAATTTGACCTCCTTATTTTGCTCCAGGTAAGAAACAATGCTTCTTGCGTCTCTTGACTTGAAACCGATTCCTCCTCGACCCGCATAGCAAGAATCCACTGCCGTGCTTCCGCGACAAGTTTAGCCCTTTCTGTATTTTCAAGTGTCCACTCTTCCCAATTAGACAAATCCTCCTTTTCTCTAACCCATTGCTGAAATGATTCATCCGTAATGAAGTCAAGAACCGACTTGTAAAAATTTCTGTCTTGCATCTAATGTTATAGCTTTTCAGATACAGAGAGGACACGAAATAGTTTTGGTACTCACTTAATTATATTTTTTTATAAAAAACTTAAAAAATTGTGGGGTAATTAATCAATAGAGCTAAAAATGATAAAGGGAAATCACTTCTAAGACGCGAAATAGCTCTGTGCAGCAAGTTTTTAGTCGACTGATAGTTCATATCAAGAACTTCTGCCACCTGTTCAACTGTAAGCCCTTGATGGTAGCGAAGATATAAGGCTTCTTTTTGCCTATCTGGTAAATTATTTATGCACCGGTTTAAATATTCGACCTTACTGGCCATCGACTCATCAGCAATTAAACGCTCCTCAACTGAGTAATCAAACATAAAATCAAACGAGTCTACGTCTTTTATACGTGAGAAAATATGATCGCGTTCCCTAAATCTAGCAATTCGATTACGAACACATGAAAACAAATAAGCTTTGACAACAATAGCTGCATTCAGTTTTTCTGAATATTTCCAAATATCCACAAAAACATCCTGGACACAGTCTTTTACAATATCTTCCGATGGCATTAAGGTTTTACCGTAATTAACTAATGAACTATAATACCGTTCAAAAAGTATAGAAAACGACTCTTCATCGCCTGCTTTCAACTGGCCCCAAAGAACGGAATCACTGATGTTGTTTCCGAAAGATTTAATTTTTTCCAAAAAATAGAACTTTACAAATCAAAACTAGAATATTTTTTAGATTTATCGCATTAATTTGTTATAACTTTTATTCTATTATCGTTTAAATGAATCGATTATTTAGCAAAATTAGCTTTTCAATTATCATGGGGTTCTATTCTTTTTGGGTACGCGTATACCTATACCCTCTATAAAGTCTTTCAGCCAGAGCTGAAAGATTTTGTGTAAGACACCCACTAAGGAAGACAGCAAAAAAAAGGAGATCAAATTTGATCTCCTTTTGATTTTTAAATTTATTTTTCTTCGCTTACCGCTTGAATCAGGCCTTTGATGTATCCATAGCAAAATGAAAACGCTTGATGGCCTTTTAAATCGTCATGATGGTGAGGCACGTGATCTGGCATAACCATTCCTGAAAATCCTACATCTCTTAATGCCCGTACGACTTTAAGAAAATTCATATCACCATTATCTGGGTATACTTCTTGAAAGTTATTAAAGCCCCCCTTGATATTTCTTAAATGGACATTAAAAATCTGATTACGTTCACCCACCCATTTGATGATAGGAAAAATTTCATTTGCTGGATCATTTAAACCTTCTGCAATCGATCCGATGCAAAAATTAAATCCATGGTATTCATTGTCGTACAGTTGGGCAAATCGCTGTATGCCTTTAAATACATCCGGACTATTCCATCGGGTAATTCCTCTGTATGCAGCGGGCGTTGGAGGATCAGCTATGTGATTCGCTAATTTGACTTTGTATTCTTTGGCAACGGGTAAAAGCCGATCTAATAAATAAGTAATCCGTTCAAACATTTGGTCAATGCTCACATCGCCAGCAATTGTTTTAGGGTCGTTCCTTTTTAATGCTTCTTGGTAATTCCAAACGTTGTATTCAACATTTCCTCTTTTGGGATCTACCACTCGACCAGTTCTTAAAACAGGCAAAATAGTAGTATTGTAATTTAAAACTTTGATACCAGTCTTCGATGCTACCTGAATCATTTGTTGGAGTATCTCAATTTCTCGATCTCTTTCAGGACTTTTTCCCAACATGATATTCGGATATTCAACTTTATCGATACCAGCAGAAGTCAAGGGAAAATGGTAGGCATCTAATTTGATACCATATTTTTCACAAGCTTCTTTCTTTGCTAATGAATCTTCGAGGTCCCAACCTTTTCCAACAATAGTTTTAGGTGTTCCACCATCAATATTGTAAACGCCATGACGCGCTTTAAATTCTAAATTTTCAATTGTGGTTCCACCCGATTGGCAACCTACGGTCATTAATGTTTTCTTCGGGGCTTTTAATTCAATCGATGCTTGTGCATCTGATGAATTCAAAAGCGTTGTTCCAACGGAACTTGCGGTGATAACTTTTAAGAAATTATTACGTTTCATCGTTCTAGTTTTTAATAAGGTTAGATGTTATTATTCGAGTTTTATGATTCAAAATTTAAGATTAGGGAGCTATGATCTAAATGCCAGTGTCCCATTTTTATCGCTTTTTCCTTGTTGCCCAAGCCAAAAAAACCGATTTTTTTCATTTTTTAAAAATAGTTAAACTAATGGAAAAAGCTTAGCTCCTATAATGATAATAATTAATCCTGTGAATCCCATGATGGCTAGCATGGGTGTTATCGTTTTTAATGCTTCTTTCTCTGTTAAATTACTAAGCTTGCAAATAATCCAAAATCCAGCGTCATTCATCCAAGGGACTAATTTAGATCCACAACCAATGGCTAAACCTAAATACACGGGATGAAATTCTAAACCAGCATTATTGGCCATACCCGATAAAATACCTGAGGCGGTGATTAACGCAACGGTCGCAGATCCTTGTGCAGTGCGAACGATGGCTGCGATAAAGAAAGCCAACGGTATAAGCGCTATTTGATAGTCTTTTGTCATTTCTGCTATCCTATTGCTTATTCCAGTTTGTTGGAGCATTCCCCCAAAAGCACCTCCAGCAGCAGTAATTAATATGATGCCACCTCCACTCATTAATGCTGCTTGAACAAAAGATGTTAAATTTTCATCTTTCCCTTTTTCTTTTACCAATACCAGAAGTGCAATAACTCCTCCACAAATGATCGCCACATTCTTATCTCCAAAAAATTTAAAAATACCAATCGCATAGGTCATCCATTCAGCATTACCCTCTTTGGGTACAAATGCATTGATGAACGTATCCAAGCAGATAAATATTAATGGAAATAAGATAGGTAAAATGGAAATTCCTAGACTCGGTAATTTCGTAGTCTCTTTGGCTGAAATAACTTTTATGTCTTCTAGCTTAGCATCAAGCGAATCCCTTAATTCAATAGGCCATTTTACATTAGCCCATTTTGCGAAAAAATAGCCGGAGGTTATTGTGAATAGGCCAACAATCGTCCCCGAAATCATCATGAGGCCGATGGGTATATGCATTTCGCCAATAAGAAAAAGGGGCCCAGGGGCTGGTGGTACGAGCGAATTAGCCATAGCCGCGCCAGCCATGATACACAAGATCAGCAATAGATAGTTTTTGCCAATTCTAAATGTCATGGCTTTGGCTAAAGGAATCATTAGGAATAAAACGGTATCAAAGAAAACAGGTATGCCAAGGAAGAAACTGCTAATTAAAAATGCGATCGGTGCCTTATCTATGCCTGTAAACGTAAGAATCGATCGAATAATTCGTTCCGCAGCACCACTTTCCAGCATGCATTTTCCGATGATAGCGGCCATGGCAATTAAAATTCCAATTTTAGCGCAGGTATTCCCAAATTCTGTTGCTATTCGCTCACCAATACTCTTTTTTGATAAGGATAATGCAGCAGAAGGGGAGATCCCTTTATCAATTGCAAATTGCTGAATGGCCTCTGGAGGTGTTAAAATCGCCACACAAAAGGCTCCTAATAACAAAGCTAAAAAAGGATGTAATTTAAGGCCAATAATGCCTCCAACCACCATTATAATTCCAATAAATAAAATGATTAATGGATCTAAGCTTGTCATATTCGTTTGTTTTTCTTGAAGATCTAAGTATTTTTCCTTAATTCATTGAGGTTTTTGGCCATATTTCTAGCGCCCTCTGCCACAAATGTTGCATCGGCGCCGCAGGCTAAAAACCGAATCCCCATCGCATGGTATTTTTCATACTCGGCAAGGTTGAAAAATAAAATTCCTGTG
>Ga0222712_10004388_pt1 | contig 14771 bp, 10 predicted proteins | sample C33_657DmetaG_FD_165043 | JGI IMG/M metagenome (GOLD analysis project Ga0222712, IMG submission 165043) | Estuarine water microbial communities from San Francisco Bay, California, United States - C33_657D | ecosystem: Environmental > Aquatic > Marine > Unclassified | place: USA: California... | reverse complement strand
GCGCGGGCTCTGGCCGGGGGTTAGCGGGGGGCGGCGCTCGGTACAGGCGGGGTATCCGGGGTGCCGGGCATGGCTGGAACGGGCAGCGTGGGGCTGGGCGCGGACGGGCTGTCAACAGAGCTTGGGACGCTTTGAGGCTGCCATGCATGGGCTTGTGGGTTCAGGCGCCAAGTGTCCCAGTTGAGCACGCCGGCGGCGCTGACCCAGACCAAGTAAGGCAGCAGCAGCCAGGCAGAGGCCCGGGCGTATCGGTGCAAATGCACCATCAAAGCGGCGATGGACAACCACAAAAAAACCAATTCCACCAATGCCCAGTCCAAGCGGTGCCACTGGAAATAAATCAAGCTCCACAGCACATTCAGGGCGGCATTGGCCGTAAACAGCGCCAGCATATGGCGGCGCTGGCGCGCATGGCTGCTGGCATGCCACGCCCACCAGGCGCTGAAAGCGCACAGGGTGAAGATGGTGGACCAAATCACGCCAAACGCCGCGTCGGGCGGCTTCCAGTCGGGCTTGGCGAGTTGTTGGTACCAGGGGCCCAGATCGGTCAGGGCACCGCCCAGGCCCGCCACCCCAAAGCTGATGGCGATGGCCAGGTACAGGCTGGGCCAGGTGCGCGGGGTCATCCGGTTTTGGCCATGCCAAACAAGTGCGCCAGGTCTTTGAAGAAGATGCGCACATGGGCCATGGGCTTTTTGCGCACCAGCACTTTGTTCATATAGGACTCGAAGGTGAGTTGTTGCACGTCTTTATCTTCGCAGATTTTGACAAACTTCTCGCGCCGCTTGTCGCTGCTGTACCAAAAGTACTGCATGATGCCCAGCACCCAAAACACCTTGCCATGCTCGCGCATGAACTGTTTGCGCACCTGCTTGAGCACTTCGGGGTTGCCTTCTTGCAAAAACAAATGCACCTTGTCGGCGGCCATGCGCGCGCAGGCCATGGCGTAGTAAATGCCTTCGCCTGACGAGGGTGCCACCACGCCAGCGGCGTCGCCCACCAGCACCACGTCGCGCCCGTTGTCCCATCGCGGCAAGGGCTTCATGGGCAAGGGTGCACCCTCGCGGCGCAAGGTGGCGGCCTCGCCCAAGCCAGCGGTCTCGCGCAAGCGGCCCACGGCGCTGCGCAATGAAAAACCTTTATCGGCACTGCCGGTGCCCACGCTGACTGTGTTGCCGTGGGGAAACACCCAGCCATAAAAGTCAGGTGACAAGCTGCCCCGGTAATACACATCGCAACGCGTGGGGTCGTGGTCGGGCGCGTTCTGCGGCGCTTGGATGATCTCGTGATAAGCGAACACATATTTGGTTTTTTCGGCGCCATCGATGGACTGGCGCGCCACTTCCGAGCGCGCGCCATCGGCACCAATGACCGTGCGGGCGCGCACGCTGGCTTGGTGCTCTTCGCCCTTGATGCCTTTGGCGGTGAAATGCACCCGCATCACCCCGTCCATGTCGCGGCTGAACTTGTCAAACACGCCGCGCTGGCGCACCGCACCGCTTTTGGCCGCGCGTTCGCGCAGCCACTCGTCAAACTGGTCGCGGTCGACCATGCCGACAAAACCGTTTTCGATCGGTATATCGACCTTGTTGTCGCTGGGCGAAATCATGCGTGCCGAACGCGCTTTGGCCACCAGCAACTCGTCGGGGATGTCAAAGTCCTTGATCAAGCGCGGTGGAATGGCACCGCCACAGGGCTTGATGCGGCCTTGCCGGTCGAGCAGCAACACGCGCCACCCCTTTTGGGCCAAATCATCGGCGGCGGTGGCCCCGGCCGGTCCACCCCCAATCACCACGGCGTCATAGCTCATTTGTGTCATGGTTGTTGTCCTTCCATTGCCCAAGGGGCGGTTTGCGTTTTACGCGTTTGCACTGCTTCGCCGCGTCCTACCTGAACCGCCCACCAAGCGGATCCAGCAAACATCAGCGCTTCCATTCCAAAAACCCAGCTGTAGGCGAGCGCGGGCTGTGACACCCACCAGCGCGCCAGATCACTCGCGCCTGTGCCGAGCAAACCGCCCAGCCCAAATGCGATGGCCTGCGCCGCCCCCCACAACCCCATGCGCGTGCCTTCGCGGCCGTCTTTGGCGGCTGCGGCCAAGCGCATCATGGTGGTGATGGCAGCGATCGAAAACGCCCCATTCGCCACCCCCAACAAAAACACATTGGCCAACAAGGGCCATGATCCGCCCAGCCCTGCCGCCACCGACAATCCGGCCATGGCCAAAGCCGAGGCCAAGCAGCCGCCCACCATCCACGCTTGCACCGAGCCCCAGCGCCCACGCGCCCAGCCGCTGCCGACCAGCGCGACACACAACATGCCCAGCAAAACGCCGCCATGTTGCAAGCCCGACAACTGGGTGGTCTGCCCCGGCGTCATGTCAAAAACGGCACCCGCAAACGGCTCCAAGATCAAGTCTTGTGAGCTGTACGCCAGCATGGACAGAAACACAAAGACGGTGAACCTGCGCGCTGCGGGCTCGTCCCAAACAGCGGCCAAAGCCTGGCGAAAGCGCACCGACGCCGCACCCTGGGCTGCGCCCATCGGTTCGCCGGTCCCTGGTGCGGCTGGGTGGGTGAGCGCCGAGTCAACGCCCGGCGCCGCAACATGCTGCGCTGCCCATTGGGCAGGCCCCTCCAACCCCCATAAGCAAACACAAGCGATCAACCATGCCAAGGCTGCAGCGGTGCACACCACGTTGAGCATGCGCTCAGGGGTGTAGGGATCCAAGTGCTTGCCCACCACCACAGCGGTCAAGGCAAAGCCCACAATCATCATCACCCACACCAAGGTGGCGGCAGGGGCGCGCCGCTCATCTGGCACGCGCTTGGCCAGCAGCACCAGCAACGAAGTGCCACAGGCGCTCACGCCCACGCCAATCAAGGCGAATGCCAGCGCCGCCAAGGCCACGCCCAGCCCCCGATCGCTGCCCATGGTCACGGTGGCTTGCGCGGCCAAACAGCCGCCCAAGGACAACACCGCCATGCCCCCCACCATCCAGGGAGTGCAGCGTCTTCCTTGATCGGCCCCAAAACCCATGCGCGGGCGCACCATTTGCACGGCATAGTGCAAGCCCACCAACAGGCCCGGCAGCAAGGCGGGCATCATCAATTCGACCACCATGATGCGATTGAGCGTCGACGTGGTGATGACCACCACCGAGCCCAAACACGCTTGCACCAAGGCCAAACGCAGCACCTGCCACCAACCAAAAGTGGGGAACCCGCTCATGACCCGCCCCCTGGCAGCCATCGCACCGCCCATGCGCTGACCATCATGCCGACCACAAACAAGGGCACGCCAAAGCCACTGAGCATCAAGGCCTTGGCCACCGGTTGGCGCACAAACACGCCCATCAGGGGCAGTTGCGCCAAGATCAACCCCAGCACCGCCAAGGCATGGCCCACTTGGCCCCAATGCATCAGCAAGCCCACGACCACCGCTTGAGGCAGCACCATGGCCCAGCATGCCACCCGGGCGGCACCATCCACGCCCAGCTGCACCGGCAAAGACCGCACACCCATTTGGCGGTCGCCCTCGACCGCTTTGAAGTCATTCAAGGTCATGATGCCGTGGGCACCCAAGCTGTAGAGCAAGGCCAAGCACAACACCGGCATGGGCGGCACGCGCTCACCCAACATCACGGCCGCGCCGGTGACCCAGGCCAAGCCTTCGTAGCTGAGCGCACAAGCGGCATTGCCCCACCAGCCGTTTTCCTTCAGGCGCAGGGGTGGCGCGCTGTAGGCCCAGGCCAGGGCCAAACCCAAGACCGCAGCCCCAAAGCCCCATGTGCCCAAGGGGATGGCCCAAACCACCGACAAGCCCGTCCACAACCAGGCAATGTATAAGCCCCAGCGCCCGGGCATGCGCCCTGAGGGGATGGGCCGCTGCGGCTCGTTGATGGCATCCACATGCCGGTCAAACCAGTCATTCACCGCTTGGCTGCTGGCACACACCAAAGGCCCCGCCAACAACACGCCCCAAACGATCAAACCCCAATGGCCGGCGAACGCCTCGCCCGAAGACACCACACCGCAGGCGAAGGCCCACATGGGCGGAAACCAGGTGATGGGCTTGAGCAGCTCAGCGACGGTGGACAGGGAGGGGCGGGCCATGATGCATTTTTGGCTCGACCACCCCAACTGTCAACTGAGGTTTACGATTATTTTGTCTGAAATATCTGACACTTTCGCCAGTCGCCCCTTTGGGCTGGCGCGCGAACAGCCGCACACCGTTTTGGTGCACAAGGGGGTGGGCTCGCGCGCGACCAGGGGCGTTGTGCCTGCATCTGGCTGCGGTACTCAGCCGCTGGGCGCACGGCTTGGGGGCCCTGTGCGCGCCCGCTGCTGCGAAACGGGCTTACTCGGCCTCGCTGGTGCCCGCCATTTCGTAGCGACGCAACTTCACATACAGGCTTTGGCGCGACAAACCCAGCATCTCCGCCGCCGAAGCGCGGTTGTTGTGGGTCAGTTGCAGGGCGGCTTGGATGCACATGCGCTCGATCATGTCGCTGGTCTCGCCAACGATGTCTTTCATCGGCATGCGGCCCACCAGCTGGGCCAATTGGGCCACCGAGCCGGCCATGCCCGACTCAATCGGGGCGTCAGGCATGCGTTGGCGGCCCACGTCGCGGACAAAAAATCCATACAAAGCCTGCGGTCCGGTCAGGGTCAGGGCCGAAATCTCCACCGCCACCTGGGTGCCCGCCATGGTCCGCAGCTCGGTGGCGAAGCCACGCACACTGCCGGTTTGGCGGATATTGGTTTGCAGCACGCCCCAATCGACGCTGCCACGGCTCAACCAGCGCTCGACCGGCTGGGCTTGCAATTGGACCAACGAGGTCGCCCCCACCAGCGAGACCAGCTCGGCATTGGCCGCCACCACCGCTCCATGCCGGTCCGTGATCAGCAAACCCATGGGCGAGCGCTCCATGGCCTCGCTGAACCAAGCTTGCGCATCGGGCTGGGCATCGGCCAAAGCCCCCGCGCCTGAAAGCAAGCGAATCAAAAACTGCGCGCCGCCTTCTTGCCGAAACACCGACACCGACAGCGTGCAATCTTGTGAGGTGCCCATGAACCGCGCGCGGCCAATTTCTGCCCGACCCGTCGCCTGGGCCATGCGCAACAAGGCCTGGACCGAATCGCGGTATTGGCTCTCGAAACACTCGTTGATTTCGCGCCCAACCAAACGCTTGCCCGCGTCCTTGACCCAGGCCTGGGCCGCTGGATTGGCCTCCATCACCCGGTGCGTGACCACATCGGCCACCAACACCGGTTCGCTGGAGGTTTCAAACAAAATGCGGTAGCGCGCTTCCATGTGGCGCAAGCGCATGTAGTCGCGCTCCATGGATTGCTGAGCATCCATCAAACGCTGCTGCAATCCGGCCACGATCGACATGTCGCGGCCCAAAACCAGGATCAATCGGGCCTGGGCCACCGGCAAAGCCACGTACTGCAATGGCACGTCAGTGCCGCCCGCTACCTGAGAGCGGTGGTTGATGTGGCGCCAACGCAACTCATCATCGGCTTTGACGGCCATCATTTCGGCCCATTTGGGTTGGCTGTCCTCGGCCATGGTTTCCGCCCAAGGCCGCCCCACCCAACGCCGACAGTCCAAGGCCGCCCAGTCGCTGCGCGACAACGACACCTCTTGCACCACACCCGCCTCATCCAGCAACAAGGCAATGTCGGCGCTGACGCCGATCAATTGCGCCAAAGCGAGGGGGGACAGTGGAGGAATTTGCATAAACCTTCAAAAGTAGTTCGGCACAGGCGTCAGCTTGGCTTGTCAGTGCTCAGCGTCCATTGGGCATTGACGGAAGAAATGTACCATCGTCTAATGTTCGTCTTAGGCAAAAATCCGGTGCGAGAAGGCTTACCCATGTGAATGGCCCTGCGCCAATGGCTGGGGCGCGTGGCGTTTTTGGCGCAAACGCACCTGTTGAGCCGCATCGCGCAAAGCCTGGTCGGCCGAGGTGCTGGAGAAATCAGCACCCAACTGCTCGGCCAAATCGGGCATCAGCGCCAACACAGGCCCCCCGACCATGATCACCACCCGCGGGTTCAGTGAGCGCTCGCGCAATTGGGAGATGAGCTTTTTCAGTGGGGAAAACTCCCGAGTGGTGCTCACTGAGACCGCAATCAGGTCAAAGGCCTCATTGCCCACCGTGGACAAGGCCTCAAAACGGCCCATCTTGGAGGCGCTGGTCACGCTCCAGCCGTCGCGGCGGAAAAATTCCGCCAACATCATCAATCCCAAGGCATGTTGCGCATGGGGCTGGCCCATCATCAAAGCTCGGTGGCTCGCTGGAGCCGCGTAGCCACTGGACTGGGCTAAAAACTGCGGGCTGAACTCGACCAATAGGTCTTGCAAATGGTTGTAACCCAGGGTGCTGTGGGCAAAGTCCACGCTGTCATCTTGCCACCATTGCCCCACCAAATTAGCCGCTGGGGCCAGCACTTGCAAATACAAGGTGTCCAAGGCCATCCCCTGGGCCAGCCAAGCCTGGAAACACGCCCGCGTTTGCTGGCGCCCGCCCAAACTGGCCAGGGCCAACTGCATGGCGTGGCCGCGCAAGGCCTCGTCTTGCGCCCGAACAAATTGTTGGTGCTCCTGCATCAACCTGTCCACCACCCATTCGGTGATGGTGGGAACAATGGCCTCCGATGGATCATCTTTCACGCTACATACCCCGCAATCATCGCCCGGCAATACCAAGCCTTTGTCTTTGGTGGACGACCATGCCGAGGGGCCAAACCCCCATCGGCGTCCATTGACATGGACAAATCCCAACTTTGGCCTCTGAGTGTCTGTATTTTTACCATGACATATACATAGTGGAAACCCTATAAGTGTCAACTAAATATACCGTCAACTCTGATTGACAGATGCGCATTCATTGCCTAAAGTGGCCTCCTACGCATTCGACACAAGGTCAATCAAACATGTCACACCCTGGGTCAGCCGCCAAGGCCATGCCACCCGCCCTTTACACGCCCGAGCAACGCGCCCGACGCGATGCCACGGCCTGGACGCTGGTGCAAGGGGTGTTGGCACCGATTCAGTTTTTGGTGTTCTTGGTCAGCCTGGTGTTGGTGCTGCGCTGCATGGCCACGGGCGAAGGTGAGCAATGGGCGCTGTGGTCGGTGGTGATCAAAACACTGACTTTGTACACCATCATGGTCACCGGCTGCATCTGGGAAAAAGTGGTGTTTGGCCAATACCTGTTTGCCCCAGCCTTCCTGTGGGAAGACATCTTCAGCATGCTGGTGTTGGCGCTGCACACCTTGTATTTGTTTGGTTGGTGGAACCAAAACATGAGCCTGCAACAGCAACTGAGCGTGGCCTTGCTGGCTTACTTCACCTACTGCATCAACGCCGGGCAGTTCATCTGGAAGCTGCGCGCTGCACGCTTGCAACAAGCGCGTGAAAAACAAAACTTCAGTGGTGCTGGCATGGTCGGCGCAGGAGCAGCCGCATGAGCAGCGTGATCCCCATCCGCAGCGACAACGCCACCGGCTGCCAAGATGCGCCGGTGCTGATCGAGCGCGGCCAGCGCGAGGTGTTTTGCGGCCTCACCGGCATCATTTGGTTGCACCGCAAAATCCAAGATGCCTTCTTTTTGGTGGTGGGCTCGCGCACCTGTGCCCACCTGATTCAGTCTGCTGCGGGCGTGATGATTTTTGCCGAGCCGCGCTTTGGCACCGCCATCATCGACGAGCGCGATTTGGCCGGCTTGGCCGACTGCAACGACGAGCTCGACAAGGTGGTCGGCCAGTTGCTGCAACGCCGCCCCGACATCAAACTGCTGTTCTTGGTCGGCTCATGCCCTTCTGAGGTCATCAAGCTCGATTTGTCGCGCGCCGCCGAGCGCTTGACCCGCCAATACCTGCCCTCGGTGCGGGTGCTCAATTACTCGGGCAGCGGCATTGAAACCACCTTCACCCAGGGCGAAGACGCTTGCCTGGCCTCGCTCGCGCCCACCCTGCCCCAGCGCAGCGACGGCGCAACGCGCTTATTGGTGGTGGGCACCTTGGCCGATGTGGTCGAAGACCAACTCGGCCAACTGCTCAAGGCCATGGGCGTGGCGGTGGATTTTTTCCCGCCCCGGCGCAGCACCCAATTGCCCGCCGTCGGCCCAGGTACCCGTTTTTTGCTGGCCCAACCTTTTTTGGCCGATACCGCCCGCGCCCTGGAGTCCATGGGCGCGCAGCACTTGGGCGCACCCTTTCCCCTCGGCGCCGAAGGCACGACGGCCTGGTTGCAAGCCGCGGCCACGGCTTTTGGCGTGGACCCCGCGTTGTTCGAACAAGTCACCCGCGCCCCGCGCCAACGCGCCGAGCAAGCCCTGTCGCGCCAGCGCACGCTGTTGCAAGGCAAGCGCATATTTTTCTTCCCCGACTCACAACTCGAAATCCCCTTGGCGCGCTTTCTGCACCGCGAGCTGGGCATGGAGTTGGTCGAGGTCGGCACCCCTTATTTGCACCGCAACCACATGGCCGCCGAGCTGGCTTGGTTGCCGGCTGGCACCCGCTTGAGCGAAGGCCAAGACGTGGAGAAACAACTCGACCGCTGCCTGGCCGACCAACCCGATATGGTGGTGTGTGGTTTGGGCCTGGCCAACCCCTTGGAGGCCAAAGGCCTGACCACCAAATGGGCCATTGAATTGGTCTTCACCCCCATCCAGGGCTACGAACAAGCGGGCGACTTGGCCGGCTTGTTCAGCCGCCCGCTGACCCGCCGCTTGAAGCTGGTCGCCTGAGGCACGCCACCATGCAACTCACCCTCTGGACATACGAAGGCCCGCCCCACATTGGGGCCATGCGCATCGCCACCGCCATGCGCGATGTGCACTATGTGCTGCACGCGCCACAGGGCGACACCTATGCCGATTTGTTGTTCACCATGATCGAGCGCTTGCCGCGCCGCCCACCGGTGACTTACACCACCTTCCAAGCACGCGATCTCGGTGGCGACACCGCCGAGCTGTTCAAAACCGCTGCCCGTGACGCCTTTGAACGCTTTGCCCCCAAAGCCATGCTGGTGGGGTCATCGTGCACCGCCGAGCTGATCCAAGACGACCCCGGTGGTCTGGCCCTGGCGCTGAACCTGCCGGTGCCGGTGGTGCCCTTGGAGTTGCCCGCCTACCAGCGCAAAGAAAATTTTGGCGCGTCCGAAACCTTTTATCACCTCACCCGCCGCTTGGCCACCGCCACCACCGCGCGCACACCGTTGGACGGCAGCCGGCCCGCACGCTGCAACATCTTGGGCCCCACCGCCATGGGCTTTCGCCACCGCGACGATGTGATCGAAATCACCCGCTTGATTGAAAGTCTGGGCGTGCAGGTGCATGTGGTCGCGCCGCTCAATGCCTGCGTGGCCGACCTCGCCCGCTTGGGCGAGGCCGACTTCAACGTGGTGCTCTACCCCGAAGTCGCCAACACCACCGCCCAGTGGTTGCAGCGCCAACACCAACAACCCTTCACCCGCACCGTGCCGATTGGCATGGGGGCCACGCGTGATTTCATTGCCGAAGTGCAGGGCTTGGCGGGTTTGACCGTCGATGTGTCCACACCCGAGCGCGCCCATGCCCCGTGGTACGCCCGCTCGGTCGACTCCACCTACCTCACCGGCAAGCGCGTGTATGTGTTTGGCGACGCATCCCACGCCATCGCAGCTGCGCGTGTGGCCAGCCAAGAAATGGGCTTTGAAGTGGTGGGCCTGGGCACCTACAGCCGCGAATTTGCCCGCGAAGTGCGCGATGCGGCCAAGCTCTACGGGGTGGAAGCGCTGATCAGCGACGACTACCTGGCAGTGGAGACGCAAATCACCGAGCTTCAGCCAGAGTTGATTTTGGGCACGCAAATGGAGCGCCACATTGCCAAGCGCCATGGCATCCCCTGCGCCGTCATCTCCGCGCCCATCCATGTGCAAGACTTTCCCGCCCGCTATGCGCCGCAAATGGGCTTTGAAGGTGCCAATGTGTTGTTTGACACCTGGGTGCACCCGCTGATGATGGGCCTGGAAGAACACCTTTTGGGCATGTTCCGGGAAGACTTCGAATTCAAAGAAGGCGCTGCGCCTTCGCACCTGGGCTCGACCCGCCCCAGCCCCACGCTGCAAGCCAGCGCCGAGCCCATCACCATCGAGACGCCCAGCGCACCCGCCACGGCCACGACCAGTCCCGCCAGCAACCCAGGCGGCTGGACCTTGGACGCAGAAAAAGAGCTCAACAAGATTCCCTTTTTTGTGCGCGGCAAAGCCCGCCGCAACACCGAACGCTTTGCCCGCGAGCAAGGCCTGGCGACGATCACAGTGGAGACCCTCTACGATGCCAAAGCCCACTTCAGCCGCTGATGCCGTGACCTCGGGTGGCCACACACCGGTGCGGGTGACCATCGTCACCATGGACACGCATTTGGCCAGTGCCACCGAGCGTGCGCGCCACAGCCTGGCGCGCGAAATGCCCGGCCTGCACCTGTCCTTGCACGCCGCATCCGAATTTGCCAACAACGAAGCCGCCATCGAGCGCTGCAAGGCCGACATTGCCCAAGCGCACATCATCGTGGCGGGCATGCTGTTTTTGGAAGACCACTTTTTACCCATCTTGCCCGCCCTGCGTGAGCGCCGCGATGGCTGCGACGCGATGATTTGCATGGCCTCGGCCACCGAGGTGGTGCAGCTCACGCGCCTGGGCAACTTTGACATGGGCAAGCCCGCCAGCGGCCCCATGGCCTTGCTGAAAAAACTGCGTGGCAAAAAAGAAAAGAACAGCACCGGTGGCGCTGCCCAACTCAAGATGCTGCGCCGCATTCCGCAAATGCTGCGCTTCATCCCCGGCACAGCGCAAGATGTGCGTGCCTATTTCATGACCCTGCAATACTGGCTGGGCGGCTCCGATGCCAACGTGCTCAACCTGATCCGCCACGTGGTCGATCGCGGCGCCAGCGGCGAACGCAAACACCTGCGCGGCATGCTCAAACCCCAGGCGCCGATTGAATACCCCGAAATGGGCGTCTACCACCCGCGCATGAAAGGCCGCTTCAGCGAAGACGCCAGCGCACTGCCCGCGCCCGTCCAAGGACCCGTCCATGGCACGGTGGGTTTGTTGGTGTTGCGCTCGTACCTGTTGTCCAACAACGCCGGTCACTACGACGGCGTGATCGCAGCCCTCGAAGCGCGCGGATTGCGCGTCATCCCCTGCTTTGCATCGGGCCTGGACAGCCGACCCGCCATCGACGAATACTTTTTTAAAAATGACCGCCCCACGATCGACGCGCTGATTTCGCTCACTGGTTTTTCTCTGGTGGGCGGTCCCGCCTACAACGATTCCAAAGCCGCAGAAGAAGTGCTGGCCAAACTCGACGTGCCCTACATCGCGGCGCAGCCCGTCGAATTCCAAACCCTCACCGAATGGGGCAGCTCCGAGCGCGGCCTGCTGCCGGTGGAGAGCACCATCATGGTGGCCATCCCCGAGCTCGACGGCTCGGTCGCCCCCATGGTGTTTGGCGGCCGCCCAGGCAGCGCCGGCGTGACCTGTTCAGGCTGCCACCATGCCTGCACCTTCACCGACCAAGACCGCAGCCAAGACATGGCCTCCTGCCCCGAACGCGCCACCATGCTGGCCGCGCGGGTGAGCAAAATGGTGGCCTTGCGCCGCAGCGAGCGCGCCCAGCGCAAGCTGGCGCTGGTGGTGTTCAACTTCCCGCCCAATGCGGGCAACATCGGCAGCGCCGCTTACTTGAGCGTGTTCGAGTCCATCTTCCACACCTTGGCCGCCATGCAAGCGCAAGGCTACACCGTGGACATGCCCGCCAACGTCGATGACTTGCGCAACAGCTTGCTGCACGGCAATGCCGCCCAATACGGCGCCGACGCGAATGTGCACCACCTGATCGCCGCCGAAGACCATGTGCGGCGCGAGCCTTGGCTGTCAGAGATCGAAGCCCAATGGGGCCCCGCACCAGGCCGACAACTCAGCAACGGTCAATCGATTTTTGTGCTGGGCAAGCAATGGGGCCATGTGCTGGTGTGTGTGCAGCCCTCGTTTGGCTACGAAGGCGACCCGATGCGCTTGTTGTTCCAAAAGGGCTTGGCCCCCACGCACGCTTTCTCGGCCTTTTACCGTTATCTGCGCGAAGACTTCCAAGCCCACGCCGTGCTGCACTTTGGCACCCACGGCGCGCTCGAGTTCATGCCCGGCAAACAAACCGGCATGTCGGGCAGCTGCTGGCCCGACCGCTTGATCCACGACCTGCCCAACATCTACCTGTATGCATCGAACAACCCCTCCGAAGGGGCGATTGCCAAGCGCCGCAGTGGCGCCACCTTGATCTCCTACCTCACCCCTCCCGTGTCGCAAGCGGGCTTGTACAAAGGCTTGACCGAACTCAAATCTTCCATCGACCGCTGGCGCGGTCTGGAGCCCGGTGCTTCTGAGCGCCCCGAATTGGCACTGATGCTGCAGTCGCAAGCCGCTGAGCTGGATTTGGCCGACACCGAACCCCTGTGGAACCACGACACGCCCACAGCCATCGACGCCCGCGTGGCGGTGCTGGCCGAGCAATTGCTGGAGTTGGAATACACCCTCATTCCCCACGGCCTGCATGTGACCGGGCGCGCGCCCTCTGAGGCCGAGCGCATGGACTTGCTGGTGTCGATGGCCGACGCCGGTCACGGCCAAACCCTGAGCCGCGAATCCGCTCAAGCCTTGGTCCAAGGCCAGAGCGCGGAAAAGGTGTTGCAACTGTCACAACTGCCGCGCGAAGAAGGCCACCTGGCCATGGTGAAAAAGCTGATCGAAGCCAACCACCTGATGGCCAGCGAAACCGAAGTCAGCGCCATCTTGCATGCCTTGGATGGCCGCTTTGTGCGCCCCGCTCCGGGTGGCGATGTGCTGCGCACCCCGGAGGTCTTGCCCACTGGGCGCAACCTGCATGGCTTTGACCCGTTTCGCATCCCCAGCGCCTTTGCCGTCAAAGACGGGGCCAAGCAAGCGCAGCGCTTATTGGATCGTTACATCGAAGATGGCAACGCCCTGCCCGCCTCCATCGCCATGGTGCTGTGGGGCAGCGACAACCTCAAAAGCGAAGGCGCACCGATTGGCCAAGCCCTGGCGCTGATGGGCGCTTTGCCGCGCTTTGACAGCTACGGCCGCATCGCCGGTGCCACCCTGATCCCCTTGAACGAACTGGGCCGTCCGCGCGTCGATGTGGTGATCACCTTGTCGGGCATCTTCCGCGACCTGATGCCCCTGCAAATTCGCCTGCTCGCCGAAGCCGCCTATTTGGCCGCAGCCGCCGAAGACGAGCCGCTGGAGATGAACCCCATCCGCCGCCATGCCCTGGCCTACCAGCAAGAGCACGGCTGCACTTTGGAGATCGCTGCCTTGCGCGTGTACGGCAATGCCGAAGGGGCTTACGGCTCCAACGTCAACAACCTGATCGAAAGCAGCCAGTGGACCGACGAGGGCGAACTGGCCGACACCTACACCCGCCGCAAGGGCTTTGCCTATGGCCGCGATGGCCGCGCCGAAGCGCGCACCGCCTTGATGCAAAGCGTGCTCAGCCATGTGGAACTGACCTACCAAAACCTGGAGTCGCTGGAGCTGGGCGTGACCACCGTGGACAACTACTTCGACACCCTGGGCGGCATCACCCAAGCGGTCAAAGTGGCCAAGGGCGGCAAAATTCCTCCGGTCTACATCGGTGACCAAACCAAGGGCGACGGCACCGTGCGTTCCTTGCGCGAACAAGTGGCGCTGGAAACCCGCACCCGCATGCTCAACCCCAAGTGGTATGAGGGGATGTTGGAGTCGGGCTACGAAGGCGTGCGCCAAATTGAAGTCCATGTCACCAATGCCATGGGCTGGTCGGCCACCACCGGGCAAGTCCAGCCCTGGGTCTACAAACAACTGACCGAAACCTTCATGCTCGATCCGCAAATGCGCGAGCGTTTGGCCAAGCTCAACCCCACGGCTTCGGCGCGGGTGGCCAACCGCCTGATTGAAGCCTTTGAACGCAATTACTGGCAACCCGATGCCGAAACACTCCAAGCCCTGCGCCGTGCTGGCGAAGAGCTGGAAGACCGCCTGGAAGGCATACAAGAAGGAGCCCCCGCATGACCGAAACCGCCACCATCCCCGTCAGCCAAATCAAACGCGGCGGACGCCCCGACGGCGAGGGCAGTGTGCAAGTGCAGCTCGACCCCAGTGTGAAGATCGGCAACGCCAAGGTGTTTGCCATTTATGGCAAAGGCGGCATTGGCAAGAGCACCACTTCTTCGAACCTGTCGGCCGCCTTTTCCAGGCTGGGCAAGCGGGTGCTGCAAATTGGTTGTGACCCCAAGCACGACAGCACGTTCACGCTCACCAAAAAAATGCTGCCCACGGTGATCGATGTGCTGGAAACCGTGGACTTTCATGCCGAAGAGCTGCGCGTAGAAGACTTTGTGTTTCAAGGCTACAACGGCGTGATGTGCGTCGAGGCCGGTGGCCCACCCGCTGGCACCGGCTGCGGCGGCTATGTGGTGGGGCAAACCGTCAAGCTCCTGAAAGAGCACCATTTGCTGGAAGACACCGACGTGGTCATCTTCGATGTGCTGGGCGATGTGGTGTGCGGTGGTTTTGCTGCACCCCTGCAACACGCCGACCGTGCCTTGATCGTCACCGCCAACGACTTTGACTCCATCTTTGCGATGAACCGCATCGTGCAAGCCATCGGTGCCAAGTCGAAAAACTACAACGTGCGCTTGGGCGGCGTGATCGTCAACCG
>Ga0222712_10004387_pt1 | contig 14774 bp, 8 predicted proteins | sample C33_657DmetaG_FD_165043 | JGI IMG/M metagenome (GOLD analysis project Ga0222712, IMG submission 165043) | Estuarine water microbial communities from San Francisco Bay, California, United States - C33_657D | ecosystem: Environmental > Aquatic > Marine > Unclassified | place: USA: California... | reverse complement strand
GAAGTGCTAATGGTGTTGCAATTAGTGCTAATAAACACCAAGGAATTAGAGCAGCTCTCTGCTGGGCAGAAGAAATTGCTGAATTATCCCGTAAACATAATGATGCGAATGTTCTTTGTATACCTGCTCGCTTTGTTACAGTAGAGGTAGCTGAAAAAATGGTGGAGCTTTTTATGAATACCCCTTTTGAAGGAGGTCGTCATCAAAGTAGGGTGGACAAAATTTCTTGCTAAAATTTAGGCTACGATTATTAAATCAACTCAAAGCTAGCATAAGAAACTAATACGCTGCTGATTTGACTTTGATTAATTGCCTACTGCATTCCTGTTGTAAAATATTGACGACATCAAAACATTAAATTCAAATTTCTTATTATCTTAATTAATATTTCAAAAATGAAAAATCTACTCTCTTTTATTCTTGTATTGATGAGTTCACCATTTATTTGTTTCTCTCAATCAAACAATGTAGCCAAATATGCTGCTACAATTACTACCAAAGACTTAAAAAAACACCTGACTATCATCGCAAGTGATGAGATGGAAGGAAGAGAAACAGGAACACTTGGTCAACGCAAGGCTGCCGCTTACATAGAAAAACAGTTTAAATTATTGGGTCTAAAAGCTGCCCCTGCATTAAAAAATTACCAACAAATGTATCCACTCTACCAAGATAGTCTTGTTAAAAGTGAATTAATCATTGACGGTAAAAAAATCGAGTTCGGAAAAGATTATTACTGTCAAGTAAATATTAGCGAGACCGGCACATTTGCAAGTAATAAAATTATTCTAGTAGGATACGGCATTGATGATAATAATTATTCTGATTACACAGGAAAAGACGTGAGTGGAAAAATAGTTGTTTTCTTTTCAGGTGAACCAAAAAAAGATGGCAAATACTTTTTAAGCGGAACCGGCCGCAGTTCAGAATGGACTTATCCTGGAACAGAAAAAAAATTAGCAGTTGCTGCGGCAAAAGGAGCTGCCGGCGCATTCGTCATCAGTTCTACGCAAGCTAGTTTTATGGCTAGAACAATTAAGTCCAATATTAAATCGGATGTTTATTACCCAAGAACATCCGCTGATGGAAAAAAAATAAATCATGCCATTCTATCGCACGCATCTGCTGCAAGCATTTTCAACAATCAATTTGATGCAATGCTGAAGATTGCAAAATCTGGTCAAGCCTTTGACCAAAGTGCTCAAGCTGAAAAGAATATTGCTACCTCATTGAAATATGCTAAAAACAGAACTGTAATCAATGCAAGTAATGTAATTGGTATAATAGAAGGTACTGATAAAAAAGATGAATTTGTATTTTTAACTGCCCACTATGATCATCTTGGAAAACATGATGGTAAAATATATTATGGCGCTGATGACGATGGCAGTGGAACCTGTGCAGTAATTGAAATGGCAGAAGCATTTGCAAAGGCTAAGGCAGCAGGAAAAGGTCCTAGAAGAACAGTAGTTTTTATGACGGTTAGCGGTGAAGAAAAAGGATTATGGGGTAGCGAATATTATGGCGACCATCCAGTTTTTCCATTGGATAAAACATCGGTCGATCTAAATACAGACATGGTAGGAAGAATAGACACTGAAAGACTAAAAGATGATTCACTGAATTACGTTTATGTAATTGGTCACGATAAACTCAGTAGTGAATTACAAGTAATTAATGAAGGGGTCAACAATCAAAATACTCATCTAGTATTAGATTATAAATATGATGACCCTAATGATCAGAATAGAATATACTATAGAAGTGATCATTATAATTTTGCAAAATTAGGAGTGCCTATTTTATTTTATTATGATGGTATGCTACAAGCTGATTATCACAAACCAACTGATACCGTAGAAAAAATTTACTGGGAATTGTATGAGAAAAGAGTAAAAATGATTTTTCATACCGCTTGGGAAATTGCTAATCGGGATGAAATGCTAAAAAGAGATATCCCCTTAGGGACTGGCACAAGATAAAAAAATAGGCTTCCAAAATGGAAGCCTATTTTTTTGTACTACCTACAATTCTACCAGCCCAAAATCCATGCAAAAATTAATGGGCAAACAATCGTAGCATCACTTTCTACAATAAATTTAGGTGTATGGATATCTAATTTACCCCAGGTAATTTTTTCATTCGGTACCGCTCCGGAATAAGAACCATATGATGTGGTGCTATCACTCACTTGGCAGAAATAACTCCAAAAAGGAACATCATGCCATTCCAAATCCTGGTACATCATCGGCACCACACAGATTGGAAAATCTCCAGCAATACCTCCTCCTATTTGGAAAAAACCTACTCCCTTGCCGCCTGAATTATTTCTATACCATTCCGACAACCAAACCATATACTCAATTCCACCTTTCATAGTAGAAGCTTTCAATTCCTTTTTTATAATGTAAGAAGCAAAAATATTTCCCATCGTGCTATCTTCCCATCCTGGAACTACAATTGGAATATTTTTTTGAGCAGCCGCCAACATCCAACTATTTTTTGGATCAATTTCATAATACTGCTCTAATACCCCGCTCAACAACATTTTATACATGTATTCATGCGGAAAATAACTTTCTCCTTTATCGTCTGCATCCTTCCATATTTTATGAATATGCTGTTGAAGCCTTCTAAATGCTTCCTCTTCAGGAATACAAGTGTCCGTAACCCGATTAAAATGATTTTCAAGTAAGTCCCATTCTTCCTGCGGACTTAAATCTCTATAATTAGGAACCCTTTTATAATGGCTATGCGCCACTAGGTTCATAATGTCCTCTTCTAGATTTGCACCCGTACAACTGATGATCGAAACTTTATCCTGACGAATCATTTCAGCAAGACTTAAGCCTAATTCGGCAGTACTCATTGCACCCGCAAGTGTAATCATCATTTTACCCCCTTCTTCCAGATGGGTAACGTATCCCTTAGCCGCATCCATTAAGGCAGCGGCATTAAAATGTCGGTAATGATGTTCAATAAAATTAGAAACTGGACCTTTACTCATATACAAATGTTTTATACTTCAAAAAAATCTCTCGGCTAACTAAATCTAAATAATTATTTTTAGCCTCAAGATTGCAAAAGTAATTTTTTTTATGCATCAAAAAGCAGTAATTGCAGGAAGGTTAATCAGCTATTGCAAATTAATAAATACAAAACAGCTATGAATCATATGAAACAGCTCATTTTTATTTGTTTTACATTTTTATTCCTAGAGGGGCATGCTCAAACTATTATTCAACGGGATGCTGAAATTGAAAAAATGATTAAAGAAGTTTCTGTAGACTCTTTACAATCCTATATCAAAACCTTAGTAGCCTTTGGTACAAGAAATACCTTGAGTATACAGACGGATGCACAACATGGAATTGGTGCTGCACGCAATTGGGTGTTGGGAAAATTCAACGAAATGGCGAAAAAGTCTTCTGGCAGATTGACATCAATCATTGATACCACCACGTTGCAACCAGATGGAAAAAGAGTAGACAAAGTTTTGGTATTAGGAAACGTGATGGCAACCTTGCAAGGAACCGACCCAAATGACAAAAGACTATTCATTATAAGTGGACATCTTGATAATATGAGAACAAGTGTAATGGATCGAGTAGGCGATGCTCCTGGCGCCAATGATGACGGAAGTGGTGTAGCTGCGGTAATAGAATGTGCAAGAGTAATGAGTACAAGAAATTTTCCTGCTACTATTATTTTTGTAGCAGTAAGTGGTGAGGAGCAAGGGTTACTAGGAGCTGCTTACCTGAGTGAAAAAGCAAAAAAGGGTAATTGGAATATTGAAGCGGTTCTTAACAATGATATAATGGGTAGCAATAATAGCAACGAAACTAATATCATTGATAATACAAAAGTTCGTGTGTTTAGTGAAGGATTACCAGCTTATGAAACTGAAAAAAATGCTTCCTTAATTAGATCGCTTGGATTAGAAAATGATGGTAAATCTCGACAACTAGCTCGATATGTAAAAGAAGTGGGAGAAAGATATGTTGATAATCTGCAGGTAGTAATGATTTATCGAAATGACCGCTTTCTTCGTGGTGGAGATCACACACCTTTTGTACAGCAAGGGTTTCCTGCGGTTAGAATCACAGAAATGAATGAAAATTATACTCGGCAGCACCAGGATGTGAGGATGGAAAATAATATTCAATATGGTGACTTACCTGAGTTTATCGACTTTGAATACTTAAGAAAAAATACCTGCATGAATCTTTCAAATTTAGCCAACCTTGCTAAAGCACCTTCGAGCCCAGTAGCAGTAAAATTAGATGTGAAAAAATTGACAAACACCTCCTATTTGTTCTGGCAAGCTCCTACCACTGGAAAGATAAAAGGATATTATATTTTACTAAGAGAAACCACCAGCCCATTCTGGCAGAAAAAAATATTTACGACTGATACCGAAATTCGTTTGCCTTACTCAAAGGATAATTATTTTTTTGGCGTACAATCTGTTAATGAAGCTGGTAATGAAAGTCTACCCATTGTGCCTGGAGTAGGTCGTTAAAAATTTACTCTTGTCATTAAAATTACGACTGCATTTTAACCAGCAGGATTAATAATCTTACCTTTGATATTCAAAAAATGGGCAGGTAAATTTTTCTCCTTCATCTCTTTAATTGAAATGCGACTTCTGTAATGAACTATTTAGCCCATGCCTACCTATCATTTAATGAGCCTGAGATACTTGCCGGCAATATGATCAGCGACTTTGTAAAAGGCAAAAAAAAATTTGATTATTCATTGACCATTCAGCAAGGGATAGCTTTGCACAGGGCAATTGATCAATTTACAGATTTTCACCCAGTAACCCAAGAAGCCAAATCCTACTTCAAAAAGGATTATCGGCTTTACTCAGGAGCATTTGTTGATGTAGTATTTGACCATTTTTTAGCCAATGACAAAAATGAATTTTCCAATGACAAAGAATTAGATTCCTTTTGCCAATCTACCTATCATAATTTACAAAATAACTCATCCGTTTTTCCAGAAAAGTTTTTACAAATGCTTCCTTACATGAAGAAGCAAAATTGGCTTTTTCACTATGGTTCTAGGGAAGGAATCGAGAAAAGCTTTGGAGGTTTAGTCAGGAGGGCCGTTTATTTATCTGAATCAGCGATTGCCTTTTCTATTTTCAATAACTATTACCAAGAATTAGAAAAGTGTTATCAATTATTCTTCCCTGAAATAAAAAAATTTTCAGCACAATATGTAAGTGAACTAAATAACCAATAATTCGTTTTATATTTATAACAAAAAAAGTATATGAAAAAAATATCAACCTTAGTTTTATTCCTTTTAATAGGATGTGTTGCAGTTCAGGCTCAAACAAAATTTCCAAAGGTGGACAAATCTCCAATGGATATGGTTTATTTTCCAGATGCTTACCCTCATTTAAAAATTCAGAATAAACCGACAGAACCATTAATTGCAAGGGTTATTTTCAGCAGACCTCAAAAAAATGGCAGAACAATTTTTGGCGAATTATTAGAATATGGAAAAGTATGGCGCTTAGGTGCTAATGAAGCAACTGAAATCGAATTTTTTCAAAATGTAAAAATTGGAAATACAAAAATTAAAAAAGGTCGTTATACCCTCTATAGCATTCCTGTTCAAGATAAATGGACAATGATTCTTAATAAAGAAACAGATATCTGGGGCGCATTTAAATATGATCAAACTAAGGATGTAGTAAGAATAGATGTTGCAGTACAAAAACAAACTGTAATTTTAGAAACACTCGCCATGACTTTTGAAAAGAATTCTACTGGTGCTGATTTAGTAATCGGTTGGGATAATTTTAAAGTGGCTCTGCCAATTGCTTTCTAATGAATTGATAAAAGATTGAATTAAGATTTTTTAATTGAATAAAAATCGTTGTCATAAAAAGGCTTCCTACTTTTAAAAAAGATCACCCAATGAAACTAGCTACAAAAATAATTCATGCAGGAGCAGAGCCAGATCCGAGTACTGGAGCTATCATGACACCTATTTATCAAACGTCTACTTACGTTCAAGCTGCTCCAGGTCAGCACAAAGGATATGAGTATGCAAGAAGCCAAAATCCAACTAGAAAAGCATTAGAAGATGCATTGGCAATTATTGAGAATGGTAAATATGGACTTGCTTTTTCAAGTGGTGTAGCTGCAACAGATGCGGTAATAAAATTATTATCACCTGGTGATGAAGTGATCGCAGCCAATGATATGTATGGAGGCACTTATCGTCTTTTCACCAAAGTATTTGAAAAGTTTGGCATTAAATTTATATATGTTGATACATCAAAGGTTAGTAATGTAGCGGACGCGATTACTAATCATACAAAATTAATTTGGGTAGAAACTCCTACTAATCCGCTAATGAATATTAGCGATATTGCTGCAATCGCATTAGTAGCCAAAAAAGCAGGTGCTTTATTATGTGTAGACAACACCTTTGCTTCTCCTTACCTGCAAAACCCTTTAAATGATGGAGCTGATATAGTAATGCATTCTGCTACCAAATACTTAGGAGGGCATAGTGATGTCATTCAGGGAGCGCTCATTATGAATGACAGTTCACTAAGAGACCAGTTGTATTTTATTCAAAAAAGTTGTGGTGCTGTGCCTGGACCAATGGATTGCTTCTTAGTTTTAAGAGGTATAAAAACTTTACATGTAAGAATGCAAAGGCATTGTGAAAATGGAGCTGCTATTGCTCATTATTTAAGAAGTCACCCTAAGGTTGAAAAGGTTTACTGGCCAGGATTTGAAGATAATGAGGGGTATTCAATTGCAAAGAAACAAATGCGCGACTTTGGAGGGATGATCAGCTTTACTTTAAAAGATGCAAGTATAGAAGCTGCTAATAAAGTGCTTTCTTCCACCAAGTTATTTTCATTGGCGGAGAGTTTAGGAGGAGTAGAATCTTTAATTAACCATCCTGCAAGTATGACGCACGCAAGCATACCAAGAGAAGAAAGAATCAAAAATGGCCTAGCCGACGGTTTAATCCGTTTAAGCGTTGGTTTAGAAGATGCGAACGATTTAATAGAAGATTTAAAAACTGCAATCAACTAATTAAGTAACTTGAGGATGGCTAATCCATTCTTTTAATTAGAAAAATTAATCAATATCCAAAATAAGAAGTTTTTGTTTGCTATTTTATTTTATAGCTGTTTTACTTCAGTGTTAATAGTTGCTGGCTTGCTAAAGAATCCTTTGCCCTACCAAAATTACAGGATTGAAAAATCTTTGTAATTAGATTGCTTTAATAGGCTACAATGTTGTCTTAGATTTAAATGGCAACCAAACATCACTCAACTTATTTCAAGGGCATCCAAAAAATATATTTACCAATTATATAAAAACCATGAATAAGAATAAGATTGTAAGCTTGCCGGCATTTTTAGGATTAGGTGTTTTAATAATAATAGGATGTAGTATCCATAAATTGCAACAGCAAAACAAAACGGCTACTGTAGCTGAAATCAAAGTAGCCAGTTCTGCTGATGATGATAGCCTTTATAGCGGCGCCTTATTCAATGATAATATAAGATCAACTGCAGCGCACACTCCTGAAGAAGAAAGGTTGGGATTTAAACTTCCTCCGGGTTTTGAAATACAACTTTATGCTGCTGAGCCAATGATTGGCAAACCCATTAATATAGCTTTTGATGCAAAAGGACGTATGTGGGTGACTCAATCTTTTGAGTATCCTTTTCCTGCCATTTCACCTAATCGAGGTAAGGACCGCTTAACCATTTTGGAAGATACTGACCATGATGGAAAGGCAGATCGTTTTACTCATTTTAATGACACCTTAAATATACCCATTGGCATACTGCCATTAAATGATGGAGCGATTGCTTATAGTATTCCTAAAATTTCAAAATTTACCGACTCAAATGGTGATGGTAAAGCAGATGCTGAGAAAAAATTATTAGGTGGCTTTGGAAGTGCAGATACACATGGTATGATCAACAATTTTGTTAGAGGCTATGATGGTTGGGTGTATGCTGATCATGGTTTTACCAATACCTCAACAACTGCTGGCACTGACGGACACTCGATTACAATGGTATCTGGAAACACCTTCCGATTTAAAATTGATGGTAGCCGTGTTGAACAAAATACCTACGGCCAAGTGAACCCTTTTGGTCTAGCCTTTGATGAAAGAGGATATTTATATTCTACGGATTGCCATACTTCTCCGCTCTATCAGCTGATTAAAAATGGCGACTACCCTAGTTTTGGTAAGCCAACAAGAATGGGTTTTGCCCCTGACATGAAGCGTCTTCAAAATGAAGCCACTGCTCTTGCAGGCTTAGCTTATTATGGAGATGTGCAATTTCCAGAAGAATACCACAATAGTTTTTTTATAGGCGATGTAGTAGCCTGCAGAGTGTATAGAAATTCATACAGTAATAAAGGCGCTACTCCCATGGGAAAAAAAGAAACTGACTTTGTAAAAAGTAAAGACCCATGGTTTCGCCCAGTGGATGTAAAGCTTGGGCCAGATGGCGCATTGTATGTTGCTGATTTTTATAATAGTATCATTGGACATTACGAAGTGCCTCTTGATGATCCACATCGCGATAGAATCCGTGGTAGAATTTGGCGTATCACCTACAAAGGCCAGCATAATGAAGTGAAAGACTGGACTGCTGCATCTATCAACGAACTGCTATCAGCACTTGATGTAAAAAATATTGCTGTAAGAATGACCGTGACTGACCAGCTGTCTGATAGAATAGGCATGCAAGCGGTTAAACCATTAAAGGCATTGCTTAATAAAAAATCAACCAGTCCTACTTCCTATGTTCATGCATTATGGGTTTTGCATCGACTGAATGCTTTAACAAATAAAATTATCAGTAGTTCTGCAAGCAATGCAGATCCTTTGATTAGGTTGCATACCATCCGCATACTTTTAGAACAGCAACCTATTGAAGAAAATTATCAACTCGTTTTAAATGCAATCAAAGATAAAGATCCACATGTAGTAAGAGCGGCAATAGAGAACTTGGTAAAATACCCAAACATTCATTCACTTGAAGCAGTGCTTTCAGCTCGAACAGAGATACCTGATTTTGATACTCACTTAAATTATACTGCAAGACTTTGCACTAAAGATCTTTTACTGAATAAAGATTTAATGAAGCAGGTTTTAGCAAAAGACTGGAAGGAGCAAGATGCAACAAATATTGCCGATGTGCTAGTGGCTGTACCTTCTGCTGAATCATCGCTATTCCTCGCGCACCACATCAGTAAATACCCTATTCCTGGTAATCCTCAAATTACCTATGAGCAAATTGTACAATACATTCCTACCAATCAAATTGATGGAGTAATAATGAATGCGAGAAAGAAAGTATCAGCTGCAGCAACTGAATTTATACTATTTCAGGGTATACAACAAGGGATAGCAAAACGGGGTGGAAAAGAAACGCAAGAATTAAAACAATGGGGTATTCAAATTGCAGAGAGTTTACTAAATAAATATCCAGCAGGAAGTGCTGGAAAATCTCAAGAAGTTTTAGCAAAACAAAAATTCGCACTTGGAATAGCTGCCAATTATAAAGTGCAAACGCTTACGCCGAATGTGAAATTATTTTTACAGCAAGGATTAAATATTGATCAGGATACCAAGACAGAAGCATTAAGAACCTTATTGAAAATTGATCCAGAACAAAATGCTGAGCTTGCTGCAAAATTATTCGAAGATCCTGCTTCAAGTTTAGATTTCAAAATTAAAGTAGCCAATGTATTGGGTGATCTTACAGGCGCTTCAGGAGGAAGCATCAATAAAGTTTTAACTAATGTAAATCGGGTATTAAGCGAAGTTCAAAATGCTCCCCCAGCTTTACAGTCTGCCATCGCAACTTCTTTGGCAAGCTCTTCAGAGGGTAAGGAAATTGTATTTAGTAAGGTTAGAAAAGGTCAAATATTTTCTCGTGTATTAATTGAGCCTAAAGTCAGTGAAAGGATGTTGTTAAATATTTCATCCAAGCAAAAAATTCAATACGATGAGTTAACCGCTAATGTGGAACCGGTAAATAACGAACGGAATAAGGCAATCAGTATGATGACTGGCTTATATAATACTAGCTCGAAAAATAATAGTTTGCCCTCATTAGATGAGGGGCATAAAATTTATGTTCAAAATTGTTCTCCTTGCCATAAAATTGGAGCTGAGGGAGGAAATATCGGACCGAATTTAGATGGCGTTAGTAAGTGGGGGCCTAATGCATTGGCTACAAAAATAATTGACCCCAACAGAAATATTTCTGAGGCCTTTAGAAATTATACTGTCAAGCTAAAAGATGGAAATGTTTTAGCAGGGTTATATCGCAGAGAAGAGGGGGCTATTGTTATATTTGCTGATGCAACTGGAAGAGAATTTTCAATCGCTAAAAATGATATAGCAGAACGTATTCCCTCCAAGGTTACGCTCATGCCGGATAATTTTAGAAATAGTCTTTCCCAAACTGATTTCAATGCGATCATAAATTATTTGATTAATCATAAATAATAGTTTCTTATGAATAAGCTATCCATCTGTTGTACAGTAATATTGACTATTGCAAATAGCTTTTGTTATAGTCAAGTCCAATTTAAAAAACATACACTTACCAATGATTTTATCTCTGAAGGAGTAGCCGTTGGAGATGTCAACAAAGATGGTAAGTTAGATGTGCTAGCTGGACTATACTGGTTTGAAGCTCCGCATTGGAATAGGCATGAAATTGCACCCGGTAAAATCTATAACCCAGCAAAAGAATACAGTACTTCTTTTTTGAATTACAGCATGGATGTTAATCAAGATGGATGGATGGACCAGGTAATCATTGGTTACCCTGGCACGCCAGCTATATGGTATGAAAATCCAAAAAATAAGGAAGGGTATTGGAAAATGCATACCATTATGGATGTAGGTGTAGGGAATGAGTCTGCTAGTTTTGTTGATATAAACGGCGATGGGCGTATAGATATATTAGGTGCAGATGTTGCTGCTAAACAATTAGTATGGCTTAGTTCACCAGTAAAAAAGGGGGATACCACTTGGACTCGCTATCCAATTGGTGCACCCAATAGTGCTGGTACAGATAGGTATTCACATGGAATTGGTTTAGGTGATATTAATGGGGATAGCAGAAAAGATATAATTATAAAAGAGGGCTGGTGGGAAGCTCCTCTTGATAGAAAACAACCCAACTGGAATTTTCATCCGGCAAAGCTGGGAGAAAGTTGTTCTCAAATGTATGCCCATGATGTGAATGGCGATGGGCTCAATGATGTGATCAGTTCATCGGCACACCAGTATGGCATTTGGTGGCATGAGCAGGTGGTAGATGCTCAAAAAAACGTTTCATGGAAATTACACGAAATCAGTAAGGCTTTTTCCCAAACTCATGGACTGGCTTTGGCAGATATGAATGGAGATGGCAATGCTGACTTAATAACAGGTAAGCGTTTTTGGGCGCACAACGATACCAATATAGATCCTGGTGCACATGATCCAGCTGTAATCTATTGGTATGAATGTAAACCGGGTAAAGAGCCTGTTTGGATACCGCACCTAATTGATGATAATTCTGGAGCAGGCTTACATGTAGTTATTCAAGACATCAACAAAAATAAATTACCTGATATTGTTATTGCTAATAAAAAAGGAGTGTTCATTTTTGAACAATTAAAAAAATAATCCCCTATTTATAATCCTATAAAATAAATTTCAAGCTCCAACATTGCTGTATATTGCGCTCAGCGCATTTCGAGGGGTATTCACTTTTTAGTTCATCGCTAATTTTCACCCCATTTCTGTTGTCTATACGCTGTTTTCTAACGAGCCCATTGGCCCGATTCTTATTATTTTCCTTTTTTCGTAAATCAAAATGCTGATTTTAGTAGAATTGAAGATCCTTTAACATTATTTTAACATTTGGTTTCAAAATTGGCGTTTTACATTTAATCTATTATTTAAACAATCCAATTAATTGGTTGTTATTAAATTGTTAATTAACCATTCACCAAAACTAAAAACGTAACTATGAGAAGAGTACTCTCGATTTTCATCTGCACGGTTTTGGCGTGTTCTTCCGTATTAGCCCAAAACAGGACTATTACCGGAAAAATAAGCGACGAGACCGGCAAATCGTTGGAAGGCGCTTCTGTTCAGGCGAAGGGATCCAAAACTGCTGTATTATCTAAGGCAGATGGATCTTTCTCTATTCAGGTAGCCCAGAATACGAAAACACTTGTTGTATCCTATGTAGGATCCGAAACAGTCCAAATTTCTTTAAGCGGTCAATCCGTTTATAGTGCTTCCCTCAAGAAAAAACAAGATCCGCTAGAAGAAGTAGTGGTAACCGGTTATCAAACCCGTAAAAAAAGGGATGAATCTGGTGCTATTTCCTCTATTAAAGCTGCCCAAATTGAAAACAGGCCGAACGCATCCTTAGATAAGGCCCTTCAAGGTCAAGCTGCGGGTGTATTGGTTCAAGCAGCCAATGGTTTACCAGGAGGCGCCATCAACGTGCGTATCCGTGGCCAGGGCTCTTATCTAGCTGGTAATGATCCGCTATACATTGTAGATGGTGTTCAGATCAACACCCGTTCAGATGGTAACTTTACCCAGAATAACCCGCTGGCTTTCTTAAATCCAGATGATATTGAATCAATCGATATCTTAAAAGATGCAGCTTCCGCTTCCATCTATGGTTCTAACGCTGCCAATGGTGTAGTGATTATCACTACTAAAAAAGGTAAAGCCGGACAAACCAAATTTATTGCCAACGCTTACGCGGGTTCAGTGCAAATGATGAAAAAGCTTGAAATGTCTAATTCTCACGAATATTTCAAGATGAGGGCTGAGGCTTATGGTAACGCTAACAATTTGCCATGGAATAATTTGGCAGTATTGCAAACGGTACTAAATGAATTGCGTGTACCAAATGCTGCTACACTTACCCAAGATCAAGCTTTGACTATCGGTCTTACCCACTTGGATACTTACGACTGGCAAGATGCGGCATTCCGTAATGGTTCTATACAGAACTATGAGTTGAGTGCAAGTGGTGGTAACGATAAAACTACTTTCCGTATTGCTAGTAACTACTCTTCTCAGGAAGCTAATATTACCAAAGCCGACTTTAAAAGGGCTGGAACACGTTTTGATATTCAAAACAAAGCGACTGATCGTTTGACATTGGGTTCTTCTATCAACTTGAGCACTTTCAATCAGAATAACCCTTTTGCAACTAGTGGTTCTTTTTTAGGAAACCCTGCTTTCTCTGCAGCCGGTTTAATTCCAGTGAATCCAATTTACAATCCTAATGGAACTTATTATGGTGTTCCTGGTCAAACACCTGCCAACTTGATTGGTACTTTGAACCAAAACATCATTCAAGTAAATGACCTTAATAGTGGTTATCAGCGTACCAATCAAATGGTTGGTAATGTTAATTTGGATTATAAAATCAATAACTGGTTGGTTTTCAAAACCTTAGTGGGTATGGACTATCGTCTAACTCAAGGTAAAAACGTACGTGATTCAAGAACTCCCGATGGTTTTAACTTTAAAGGAAACGTAAACGTTCAAAGCAACTGGAACACCAACGTAAATACTTACCAAACCTTGAATTTCAACAAGACATTTGGTACCAAACATCGTTTGGATGGATTGGTTGGTTTTGAAATGAGAAGAGAAAATAACGAAAGTATTACTGCTAATGGTCAGGGTTTCCCAACCTATCAGTTTACTTCATTGAACAATGCCGCTACGCCTGCTTCAGTTGGTGAGTTTTATACTGGTTTCCGCAGAAACGGTGTATTTGGTAAAGTTAACTATGGTTTTGACAGAAAATACTTAATTTCTGTTACTTTCCGCCGTGATGGTTCTTCTAGATTTGGTTCTGGTAACCAATACGGTATTTTTGGTGGAGTTTCTGGTGCTTGGAATATTGACCAAGAGAATTTCTTGAAAAATTCAAAAGTCATCAGTTCTCTTAAATTGCGTGGTAGCTACGGTAGTACCGGTGGTGACCAGATTGGCAACTTTGATGCCCTTGGTTTATATGGTGGTGGCGGTATCTACAATGGTGGATCCGGTATCTCTTACTCTCAGTTGGCTAACCCTAACTTGAAATGGGAAAGAAATATTACTACTAACCTAGGTCTTGACTTTGGCTTATTCGGCAACCGTGTAACTGGTAGCTTAGAAGTATATAATAAAGAAACTAGAGACTTGTTAATTTCTCAACCAGTTCAAACCTCTACTGGATTTAGTTCCATTACCTCTAACGTAGGTAGATTAACCAATAAGGGTATTGAATTAACTTTGGGTGGTGATCTTATCAAGGCAACCAAACCAGGTGGATTTAGCTGGAATACAGCCTTCACCTTTGCATACAATGAAAACAAAGTACAAGAACTCTATGGTGGTTTAAAAATTCTTCCTGGAGACAACTCTGTTCAAGTTGGTCAACCTTTGGGTGTATTGTTTACACAGAAATTTGCCGGTGTTAACCCTGCTACTGGAAGACCAATGTGGTACGATACTTTAGGAAATTTAACTTACCAAGTATTGGCTAAAGACCGTAAGATTATTGGTCCTCAAAACATTCCTTTATACCAAGGTGGTTTGAGAAACAGTCTTACTTACAAAAATTTCACACTTGATTTCTTCTTCCAATATGAATATGGTAGATATACTTCTGATGGACAAGCTAACTTCATGATGGAGAATATTGCTCGTATCAACGTATTAAAGGAAACATA
>Ga0222712_10004386_pt1 | contig 14775 bp, 15 predicted proteins | sample C33_657DmetaG_FD_165043 | JGI IMG/M metagenome (GOLD analysis project Ga0222712, IMG submission 165043) | Estuarine water microbial communities from San Francisco Bay, California, United States - C33_657D | ecosystem: Environmental > Aquatic > Marine > Unclassified | place: USA: California... | reverse complement strand
GTCTACCAACTCAGATAGATTTACGCCTAATTGTACAGGGTTGCTTGAATCACCTGTAATAGTAGAAGCGTCCATACCGAATACTTTTGCGAACTTTTCTTCACCGAACACCTGAATGCAGGTCTTAGACCAATCGCTACCTTTATCGGTAAAGAGGTTCATAGGGTTGTCGTTCTGAATACCGCAAAGTACAGAGATGGAGTTTTGCTTATTGCGCCAAGCGCTAATAGCAATGATGGGAGAAATAGATGGGTTAAACATAGTCGAATCGAGAGGAGGAAATTTCAAGGAATATGGAAGGAGTAGACCACGTTAAATAGGGTAGGAAAGAAGCATTACGCTTCTACCCACTTAACTCCTGATGCTGTTTTAATCCTTAGCTTCTTCACGATACCTTCTTGAGATATGCGACCTAGGATTGTTCCGTATGGTAAGCGTCTGCCTACGATAGGTAATGGTTTAAGTATGTTCATAAGATAGAGAAGAGAAAAAACTACCTCGATTTGAGGTAGTTGTGTGGGTAGCTAACCCTGTTGTGGTCTTACGTGAACAAGCTATACGTTCACCGCACTTTGGCTTTGGTGGTTACATAAGTAGGGTATTCCTACTAAGAAAGAGAAGAGAAAAAAGAAAGCCTAAGCTTTCCTTTCACTAAGTAGTAAGGATATGATTACCATGATCACTCCAGTTATCATTGAGTACTCTACAGCTAGATTAAACTGTAAGCCAAACTCCTGGATCATTCCTGCCTTTGGGTACACAGTCATCATTATTGATGAGAACAGGAACATAATCATACCTACTATTGCTACGATAGTCATCGGTGTATTTATAACTTTATCTTTCATAACACAGAGAAGAGAAAAAAAGAAGACTATGCTTCTTTCTTCCATGGCACAATAACTATTCCTAGTATCAAGTATCCCACTGCCAGCACTCCACAGTAGTAGTGGACAGCAGGACACCCAGCACTTGCAGACCAACCAATCCATGCAGACAACAAACCTAGTCCTACCAGAACCAAGCTTGGAAGTATTTTGTAGATATTCATCACTCCGAGAAGAGCAAAGCACTCTGTATTCTTAGTAGGGGGTACATCGACTTGTTTTTTGTAGCACGGGGGGTTGAAGTTAGTATCCCCCACCCTCTTGTATATATAACTAAGTTGACGGGGGTTAAAAATTTTGGGGGAAATTTTCTGTTTTAGATTATCTTCGTCCTTATGAAAAAACTAAAAAACTTTATCTTTATCTTATCTTTCTTTCTTTCCTTACAAGGGTTCTCTCAGAGAGACTCTGTGTTTATTAAGACCTCTATATATTCTTGTGTTTACTCCGAGATTCTACAACAGCCTAAGCGAGTATGGTATACTGTTCAGTGTCCTTTAGGTTCTTACCCTAGAAAGGGAATGGACTTCTACACAAATGACTCTATTAAAACGAGTGACGGGAAGGATTATGAGGCTAATGTATGGGATAAGGGACATTGTGCTCCAGCAGCTGACTTTAATTGCGATAGAGAGCGTCTATGGGCTACGTTTTCTTATTTGAATTGTGTCCTTCAACATGAGAGGTTAAACAGGGGAGCTTGGAGACTTTTAGAAGTTAGAGAAAGAGAATTAGCTAAGTCTCAAACAGTAGAGGTAGAGATTAAGATGGTCTACTCTAAAACTAGCTTAAGGCTTGTAACAGGAGCTACAGTTCCTGATGGGTTCTTAAAAACAATTAAATACGGTAAGGTGAAGGAAGTTTACTACTTTAAGAACGAAGATCCAGGAACTACAGACTTTACTAGATTTAAAAAATAAAATAATGTACATAGACCACTTAAAAGAGTATGAGTTGTTACAGGGACTTATGAAAAGATTACCTAAAGTAGATCCTCATAGTACCCTTGTTTTAAACGTTTCTCCTGATTATTCTTCTACGGTTTCTATGCAGGTAGCTCATTACCTATCTGATAAAGGAAAGATGTTAGACTTATTTGGGGTAGATGTTCCTTATCCAGGAGAAAAGAAGGATTTCTATCAAAGAAAGTTTAAACGAGAGTTTAAGGGTCTTACGCTGAAGTATGATAAGTTAATCTTATGTGAGGCAGCAGTTCTATCAGGAAACAATTATAAGTGGCTTAAAGAGGCCCTATATGATTATGGGTATGAGAGTGATGATATTATTACAGTTTCTCTTTTAGAAATGGAAACAAGTATTTTTAAGTGTGATTTTGTCGGAGAGTACGTAAGTGAGATGCCAGAGTTTTACTGGGAAAGATATAATAAACACTGGGACTAGTCTCTTTGGGTCTTTTTGGGTCTCTTTACTTATTTTTAAATAAGAGTATCTTTGTCTTGTGAGACAATATCCAGACTTTTGGGGAAATGGCTATGCAACAGAGTTGATAGAGGCTATCTTTAAGGGTAAGTCTGAGCGTACTTATATTTCTGCTTACGATGTAAGCGTTTTAAGGGCTCAGAGTTTTGACTCTTACAGTCCTATTAAGGGACATTTCTTCATTCAAAACAATAAACTTTACTTAACTTTAAGTAAAGGGTATAATGGATTCTCAATTCCTTTTACTACTGAGTTAATTACCGAGAATAGACCTGCGGGTAACTTAAGATTTGAAGGACCTATAAGCGGACCTAGATTACTAGGAGCCGATGTAACCAGTTTAACGTATATTAAAAACTTTCTTATCCTAACAGAAGAAGGAAAACTAATAGCAATTGACTTTTAACTAATTCCAAATATGAATATAAACATTTCAGGAGAAGTAGTAAGAACCAGTCAACTCCCTAAGCGGATTATTGGCTTAGGAGATTACCTAGTAGCTTTAAACAGCTCTCCATTAGAAACCTCTACAGTTCTTGTATCGGACTTTGTTTCTTTCTTAAACACTCAGTTTGCTACTTCGTTAGCAAGTTTAACTGACGTAAGCATAAACGGCCCTCTACCAGGACAAGCTTTGGTATTTAACGGAAGTTATTGGGTAAATCAAAACTTAGTTTCTTCTTTAGCAGGACTATCAGACGTAACTATTGCTTCGCTTAACCCTAACCAGCTTTTAAGATACGATGGAACCTCTTGGAAGAACTGGACTCCTACCTTTTACTCTCTTCCTTTAGGAGGAACTACTCTACAGTATATAGATGGAACAGGAGCTTTACAAACTTTTCCTACTTCGCTTCCTACAAGTACAGTAAGACACCAAGTAAAAGCAGGTGTCCCTATCACTAAAGGTCAAGCAGTCTATGTAACTAGTGCTGATGGAACCAATATGATTGTAGGATTGGCTTCTAACGCTTCTGAAGCTACCTCATCTAAGACAATGGGTCTATTAGACGCTACAGTAAGTACAAATGGCTTTGCTAACGTAGTAACAGAAGGTCTTTTAACTGGTTTAGATACCACTGCAGCTAATGCAGAAGGTGATCCTGTATGGTTGGGAACAGGAGGAAACTTAATTTACGGTCTAGTAAACAAACCATACGCACCTAATCACTTAGTGTTTATAGGAATTGTAACCCGTAGAAACGCTAACAACGGAGAAATCTTTGTCAAAGTGCAAAATGGCTTTGAGTTACAAGAACTACACAACGTAGATGCATTAAATCCTTCTAACAATGACGGTATCTTTTATAACAGTACTACACAGTTATGGGAACATAAACAAATATCAGCAGTAGCACCTACTCCTACTCTTGCACAAGTTACAACAGCAGGTAACACAACTACGAATTCTATTACTGTAGGAAAAACTACAGTTATCCACACCCCAAGTAATGAAGATTATATTTTTAGGGCTGAAAGTACCCAAAATAGGCTAGAGCTGATTCATCCGGGAGGTGGAGGTGCTACCTTACAAATGACATCTACTCTAAATAGTGGATATACAAAAGAATTTATCATGACTGGTAAATTTAAAATATCTACTGAATATTTTGGGAATGCAGTTTATTTTGGTAATAGTTCTACTACATATACAATATTTACTAATACAAATAACTTTGCTATAGGCACTACAACAGATTCTGGATATAAATTAGATGTAAATGGTACTCTGAGAGCTACAGGGATTATCTATGCAGACTCAACTATAGACCAACCTACTAATTTTGGAAATAAATTGTTATTTATGGGTAGCGGAAACTACTCAAAAATAGCTTTAGCAGACGGTACTAATTGGTCTCTTGATTATCACAGTGGAACAAGTGTAGGAAATGTTGGGTATCATAGATTCTATACAGGAAGCACATCTGGTTGGGTAGAGAGAATGCGCATTGACAACTCTGGAAATGTTGGTATAGGAACAAGTAGTCCAAGTTCCAAGTTCCACGTAAATATAGCTTCGTCAGCCGACTTTATGCTTGGAACAAGTAGTACGTTGCCAGCAATAATTTATTCTGGAGGAGGTTATTTAATGAGGTGGAAGAATGATGCATCTGAGGTATACATAAACGCATCTTCATATACTGTTTTAAAAAGTGGAGCGAATGAATTAGTTATGCGTCCTACATTTATATATGTTCCAAGTTATAATGTAGGCATAGGCACTACCACAGATGCAGGATACAAATTAGATGTGAATGGGACTGCTGCGTTAAGAGGAACAACCGATGTAATTGGTGGAACTTTGAGAATAGCTTCAACTGGTACATTAACTCAACCAAGTTATATTACTTCACATAGTGATGGAGGTTGGAATTTTACTACATATACCCATAACCGTGGAGCAGGGGTCCATTATTTTACTTCAAATAATGGTAGTGCTTCTATATTTTCTGCTAGTGCTCGTGAAGGGGTAAATATTAATGTTAACAGTTTGACTACCGGAAATCCGTTTAGCATAAGCGGAACTGTTAATGCCTCATCTGCTATAGCAAGAGGTCAGTTAATAAACACTACACTCGTAGCAGCAGCTAATAACGATGTACTTGTAGGACTAGACATCAACCCTACCTTTACCAATGGTGCGTTTACGGGGGTAAGCAATATAGGTTTAAGAGTTAGTGGACAAGTTTTGTTTAATGCATATGGTGCTTACAATACAGTAACTCCTACGTTAAGAATTGAAAATGTTGATACAAATAATGTTGCAATCCAAATTAAAGGAAATGTAGCTAACTATAAATATTATTGGATTTATGATTCTCAAACAACTGAAGGTATTTATAAATCAGATCAAGCTAGAATTGATTTCTATGGTGGAACTAACGTAGGATTTGCATTCCGTAATAACTACGGAAGACTGTTTACTATTGTAGGAAGTACAGGAAATGTTCTCATCAATACCACTACAGACTCTGGCTATAAACTAGATGTAAATGGAACAGGTGTCTTCAGAGGAAACTTAGAAGTAAATGCAGGGGCTAATGGTGGTTTGTTTATTAATAATCTTTATCCTAGAATTCTTTTTGGAAAAACAGGAACTCCTTCTTGGAGTATAGGTGCTGATACAGAAAACTCAGGACAATTTGAAATAGGTACAGGAGCAGGATTTCCTTACAATACTTTTACTTCTAGGGTTTATATTTCTTCAGCAGGTAATGTGGGAATAGGAACAACATCACCTACTTATAAATTAGAAGTTTTTGGGGGAATCAGATCAGCTTTTGTAACAACAACAACCGTTCATGGAGAAGGTAATACCCTACTGCTTTTGTCTGGACTTAATGGTACTAACCCAGGAGTTAATGAAGCACGTCTTCACATAGGATACAATCAAAATGATCCTGAATTAAGACTAAATTCTGGTGGAATTGCTGTAAGTACAGGAAAATGGACTTTTCTTCCACAGATTTGGTTTGCAGGAGGAATTACCTCTAGCCACAATATTGCTCTTACTATAGACGGTATGAGCAATGGAGTAACTAGTGGAGTAGCTTCAGAGATTGTCAGATTTACCCAAAGAGGTGGACAGTTTGCTAACTTCTATGATGCGGGTGCAGGATTAAGCGAATTCCGTATTTGGCAACAAGCTAACTCTAATAATTATATTTACCTTAAACCAGGACAAACTAGTTACTTTAGCACAGGAAGTTTAGTTATAGGAGGAACAACTGATGCTGGATACAAACTAGATGTTAATGGTACTGCAGTTGTAAGAAGTGGAACTTTAAACTTAGTAGACTATTATCTTGGTATAAGTGGAACTTGTGCAGATGTTAATATTTTTAACAACTGTGGTAGTCAAGGGAATATTGGTTTTACTCTTGGAGGAAATAGATTTTTTAATATTTGGCAAGTAACAGGATCATCGTCTGGTAATACTTCAGGAACTCATTCTACACTTTCTAGTTCACCGACTTACGCTTGGTCTTCAGGTAATGCAATTAGTAACCATTTATTACTTGCTCCAACAATTAACAATACAGGAACTTATTCTGGTATATTTAGAGGATTCTACTACAACCCAACCCTTACATCTCTTACTGGGACTACTCACAGAGCAATAGAAACAACTAGTGGTGATGTAATCTTTAACGGAGGTAATGTTGGTATAGGAACTACAGGATTAGTTCCTGGTTATCTATTAACAATAAATGGAGGTGTATCAATAGCAGCAGGTCAAAGTTTAAGCCTAGACCCTAGCGCTGGAATATATATGGTTGCATCTTCTAGTCAATTTAGATTATACAACAATTCAATTGCAGCACTTTCTGTAGCAAGTACTGGTAACGTCCTTATTAACACCGTCACTGATGCTGGGTATAAACTTGATGTGAATGGGACAACGAGGTTACAGGATCATTTGTTATTTTCAAGCGGTAAAGGAATATACGCATCAAGTGCTTCAAACACTGTTTTACAAAGCTCACTTAACTACTTTACCCACAACCGAGTGGGTTCTTCTGGAACTTTAGGTTTTCAGATTTCAGTAGTCGGTAATGTGCAATCTTTCTGGAGATACAATGATGCAACAGGAGATGTGGAGTTTGGAAATGCTAATGGTTCATATCACTTAGGATTGTATGCAGGTAATACAGAAAGAGTAAAAATACTTGGTAGTGGTAACGTAGGAATAGGAACTACTACACCTGCTTATAAGTTAGATGTGGTAGGAGATGTAAGATTCCAAAAAAGTAATGGTGCTAACTTATACCTTTCTGAGACAGGAGGTAATGCAGGAGATGTATCAGGTTTATATTTAACAGGCAACAACTCAGTTTGGGGTGGAAGTGTCAGATATAACGTAGGTCCAGGAGGAGCGACTAATAGACTTGATTTTTACCATAGTCTTACTGGTCTAGGATTTTCATTGATATCTACAGGTAACGTTGCTATAGGAACTACTACAGACAACGGATACAAACTACAAGTAAATGGAAATGCTTTTATAAAAGGATCTGGATCCACTTCAGGAACTACATCGCTGTTAGTACAGAACAGTGCGGGTACAAACTTATTGCAACAAAAAGATAATGGTGAATTATTTATTGGCACAACTGCATCGGGATTAGGTCAAATTGTTGTTCCACATGATAGTGTGTATGGTCAAAGAGTGTTTATGAAAATTCAAGCGGGTGTGAACTTAATGGCTACACAATCAAATGATGGATTAGTATTCAAGGCGAACTATAATATATTTGATGGTTCTATCTACAATAATAGTGGGTATTTTTTAGGAGCAAGTACAGGTATTGGAACTGATACAAGTGCGTATTTTTTAAGTACGCAACTACAACCTTATGGTGGTGCTAATAGTAATTTAATTCACCTTAATGGCGGTGGTAGGTTACAAGGTGGTGCAACAGGTAATTACATTCAAGTTAGTGGTAATATGTTAGTTGACTCTTCTGCCAACATATTGCGTGGATTTTATTTTAACCCAACATTAAGTGGTGCATATAGTAACGCAAATGTATTTGCAGTTCACTCAACTTATGGTGGTGCTTATCTAAATACTGCTACACCTAACGCAAGTGCCATTTTACAAGCCGATAGCACAACGCAAGGTTTCCTAGCCCCCAGACTTACTACTGCACAGATTCTTGCTATTACCTCTCCAGCAGAAGGTTTACAAGTCTATAACACAGATCTTAAGACTATCTGTTTTTATAATGGAACTACTTGGCAAAGAGTTACTTCAACCGCAATGTAACCTATTGACATTTTAATTTATTAAATTATATTTGTAAAGTATACAAAAATTTATAACCATGGCAACAAAAATTAATTCCGTAAGCGTACCTGGTAAAGGTACTGGTGAGTACTTAGACTTAACCGTTCTTTCTTTCTCTCTTAACCCTAGCACTGTTTCTTTGTATTGGGCTATCAAAAGCGAATCTACTAGCACTGACTCTGAAGGTGCAGAAGTAGTAAGCGTAGGTGCCACTTTGACAGAAGGTAACTTAACTGTTCCTGCAGAGATTGTAGCTACTTGGGGTACTGATGATTCAGTAATTTCTGATTGGGCTATCGAAGAATTGGGCTTAGTAAAAGCTTAATTTGGTAGACAAATTGTCATTACCTAAGCAAAAGGAACTATATTTGCATAAACCAACTAAATCAATATTATGGCAACTAAGTTAACCGAACAAGAAATCGAAGCAATCAAAGGCTTCCAACAAAAAACCCAGAACGTAATTATGGACTTGGGTAAGATTGAACTTCAATTGTCTGACTTAGAGTCTGTAAAGACTCAAGTAATGGACGTAATGAAAGAAGTAAGCAAAGAACAATCAGAGTTCTTCAAGAAGATCGAAGAGACCTATGGTAAAGGTCAGATCAACTTAGAGACTTATGAGCACATTGCTGACGAAGCTCCTGCAAGAGAGACTCCAGTAGTTCCTTTTACAGACGCAGAAGTTCTTTAAGTAATTTTAAACAACTTAAACATAAACCCTCAGAGAAATCTGGGGGTTTTTGTTTTATAGTTAAGCAGTTGACTTATTTTTTTAAAGTTTTATCTTTGTTACGAACCAACCTTTTCTCACCTAAAGTCTAATCTATGAAAGTCCGAAGTTGCTTTGAACATTTTCTCAGATACCGTCCTTATGGTGAGTTTTTCTGTATTCCTCACACTGCTACTGTCTAAGTGGTTGCTAGAAGATTACGGTATTTTTTTATTAACCAAACTAAAAAAAGGTAACTATATGAAACTATTAAACTTTATCGGAGGCCTCTTCAAAGATGAGAAGGGTGTTGTCTCTATGAAACGTCTGTGTGGCTTAGTCTGCACATTGACTTTATGCGCTACATTGTACGCTAACTCTTTTACTGAAGCTCACTTTGCTCCTTCTACTCCTTTGGTAGATGCTGTTGCTTTGTTGGCATTTGGTTGTCTTTCTTTGACCAGTGCAGAAAAAATTATGAAAAAGAAGGAAGGAGAGTCTGCTGAATAAAAATGGCTTATGTCTACAGACATATCAGGTTAGATAAGAATGTACCTTTCTATATTGGATTAGGTACAGATTCTAATTATTCTAGAGCACACCAAACTAAAAGTAGAAATCAACACTGGCATAATGTTGTAAAAAACTCTGGGTATAGAGTAGAAATTATGTTAGATGATTTGTCTTTTGAAGAAGCTTGTGCTAAAGAAATAGAACTGATAAGTATGTATGGCAGAGTAGATACTTGTGGAGGTACTCTTGTTAATTGGACTGATGGAGGTCAAGGTACTTTAGGTTGGAGACATGAAGTTGGATACTGGACAGGAAAATCTTTACCAGAATCTATGCGTAAGAATCTATCTGAAGTAGCTAAATTAAGAGTGGGAGAAAAGAACCACTTTTATGGAAAGAATCATTCTGAGGAAACAAAAGAAAAACTTAGACAGAGTAGATTAGGTAGCACCCTTACAGAAGAAACTAAACTTAAAATAAAAGAGTCTTTAAAGAACTCTGAAGCTTTTAAGAATAGAGTTAATCCTGGTAGACTGGGAGCAGACAATCCTAAATCTAAACAAGTAATCAATGCCGAAACAGGAGAGATCTATGAGAACCTTAGAATAGCTTCAGAAACTACTGGAATAAACTACGGTAAACTAAGATCTTACTGCCAAGGAAAAGTTAAAAGCAAGACTAACTGGAATTATTTACTATAAACTATAAACTATAAACTATAAACTATTATGAGCTATACAAGAGAACAAATTGAAGCCGCTGTAAAAGCTAAAGGCTACAAGTACTTCGAGAATGGAGAATTCAACGTAAACATCATTGGTGTACGTAACTCTTCTACTGGTACTAAAGTAACTAATGTATTTGATGATCACTTAACTATTTCTTACAAAGAGAATGGTGAGTGGAAATTTAAGATTTGGCCTGCTACCACTGATCCTGGAACTAAAGGTGTTAAAGAATTCCACAACGCTGCTGGAGTTGCTCGCTTAGTACCTGGTCAATACTCAGGTTCACACCACATCAATCTACACCAAGGTAAGTATGAAGCTTTGAAACAGAAGGCAAACGTAAAAGTTTACCGTGATGCTAACAAAGACATGAACTATGATGAATCTAAGATACAAGAAGGTATTTTCGGTATTAACATTCATAAAGCTGGTGCAGATTCTACTTACGTTGAGAACTGGTCTGAGGGTTGCCAAGTGTTCAAGAAGTCTGCGGACTTTGATGCATTTATGGCTATCTGTAAGAAAGCTGCTTCATTGGGTGGTAATTCTTTCACCTATACTTTAATTGAGTCTAAAGATATCAAGTAAATGAAAGGACTTCTCGTAAGTCTTTTTCTTATTCTCTCTATCCCCTGTTCTTCACAGATTAAAGTTTTGAAGGCAGGGGATGGTTGGGATTTAAGGGTAGACTCTGCCCTGAGTTTAATTGCTCAAACAGATGTCAACACATACACTAGAGTAATAGATGTCGTAGACATCATAGACTTTTGGATAAGTTCCTATTCCTCTAACAATGTCTCTCAAGATGGTAATGTAATTTATATTGCTACAGGAGACATAAAAATAAATTCGATACCTAACCTAGCTTGTGTTATAGTACACGAAAGTCTTCACTTATACTACAGATTGCATCCAATAGAACAATCAGAGGAAGAAGAAGAACTAAGATGCTATATCTACGAACTAGCGTTTATAAATAAATTACCAACCCCTGAGCCATGGTTACTGGCAAATGCAATAGAGCAAATACACAAATTAAATAAAACTAAAACACATGAATAAACTATTTAAAGTTATCATTGGGGTGTTGACATTGTTGGTTGGCAATGCATCAGCACAATCTTCTGCTACTTCCCCAGGTACAGGTCATTGGGTCGTCATTGACTCTGGTTATCAAGTTGCTACTACTACTGCTGGGCAGACTGTAGCACCTTTACATTTCTATAACACTGCTACCTCTGAGAAGATTACAGGTATGCAGTTCCGTGTATTCTACGATAACACTGCATTTACTGCTGTAGTTCCTTCTTTAAAAATCTCTAGCACAGATCAATACTTACAGTATGTAGATAGTAATGCACAAGGATTCTTGACTGTAACTTTGGCTTACACTGGATCTAGTGCTACTTTTAACTACTCTAACGGAGCTACATTTGACTTAACCTTCACACACGCAGGTAGTGCAGTTTGGAACAACTTAGATTCTATTAAGACCTTGAAAGTTGCGGGTGTTAAATCATTTGCAAACAAAGCTGCTACTAACTGGGGTAACGATACTACTTTGGTAGTTTACTCTTACGGAGGTCGTTTCAATCAGAAAGTATTACGCTTTGCTGCTAAGTTTAAAAACGTAACAGGTTCTGATGCTAAGAACTTGTGGGTGTCTCTAGAAAAGAAATCTCCTACTGGTTCTTGGACTCAAGTAGAAGCTAAAGCAACTAACTCAGTAGGACATGTTGTATTCCGTAAATTCTTAGATACTACTTACTGGGATGTACGTATGGTAGTTAAAGGAGATACAATGACTCCTGGTAACGTATTCTCTACTGCAGATGCACAGAAGATTAACCAATCTATCTTAGCTCAGTATACTCCTAAAGGATTTGATTACTACACAATGGATGTAAACAACACTGATGGTTCTATCACTATTGCTGACGTATACTCAGTTTACGGACGTTTAGCAGGTAGATTCTCTAGTTGGCCTAACTCTAAGAAAGATGTAATGTTCTTTACAGTTGCTGAGTACAATGCTATTAATGGATCAGCTACTAACTTAACTTCTACTTACTCTACTGTAAATAACTTCAACTACTCTATTGACGGTAAAGATTCTATTACTTACTACGTAGCTGTTAAAGGGGATGCAAACTCTACTGGCTTTAAGATGGCTCGTTTGACTCCTATCAAGATTACAAACCCAGCTAATGCTAAGCGTTATATCATTGATGAGACTGTAGCTTATGATTTCCCTGCAGAAACTATTGAGATTAATATGCCTAAAGTAACTGTAGATGAAGGTAACTTAGTTAACGTTCCTGTTAAAGTTCTTACAGATGGTAAGCAGTTAGGAGCTCTTCAGTTAGACTTGCGTTATGACACTGCTTACTTAGAGTTTAAGAAAGTAGAGAACACCGAAAAGATGATGAAGTGGACTTCTTACTTAAACCCTTCTAACGGTACAGTATCTTGGGGAGCAGCTGACTTAACTAATGAGAACTTCTTAAATGATGGAGAGCAAGTATTTACTCTGCAGTTTATTGCTAAGAAACCACAAGACTCTTGGGCTACTGCAGCTTTATGGACTGGTGCTAAGTATGTAGGAGATGTAAAAGCAAAAGACATGAACATCACCCCAGCTATGGGTATTGTAGAGGTACGTAGAATTAACAAAGGAGTTGTTTCTTTAAATGATCTTAACTCTGTAATTGTATTCCCTAATCCTACAGATGGTGCAGTGCAGATCCAGTTTCAGATTAAACAGGATGCTGATGTAGATGTATCAATCTTTGATGAAGTAGGAAGACGCATACAGACCATTCTAAACGAGAAGATGCCTGCAGGTAAGTACAAGTATAGTGCTAACCTAGATCGTCTCTCAGATGGCGTTTATGTGCTTACTGTGGTAACAGAGCATGAAGTATTGCATTCTAAAATCGTAGTAAATAAATAAACACATGAATATCAAAAAGACACTTGGTTTTACCCAAGCAGAACCCGTAGAAGTAGATCCTAAGAATAGGTTCTATTATATGTTGCAACAAATGCAAGCTAATCGTTGGAAAATTACTGCCATCGTATTAGGCTTATTTACTTTAATTATCGTAGGTATTAACTCAGCAGTGTTCTTTGGAGCATCTATTGGCGAAGACTGGAAAGAACTATTACTTATTCTTTTAGGTGCCTTTGTAGGTAACTTAAATAAAGTAGTTGATTACTGGTTTAACTCTGAAGATCGTGACAAGATGTTAATACAAAAAGTCGATGAGGAAGACGGAGAGTCATTATCTAACACAACTAATCCCTAATAATATGTCTGAAGAAAAAGAAGAAAGCGTAATGTCTGCTACTAAAAAAGCAATCATAGGCGCAGTCACCACTGCTGTAACTGCAGGAGGTGCTTGGTTTGCTACCCACTTCGGTGGTGAAGAACCTAAAGAAGAGGCTAAAACAGAGCAATCTGCTCAGCCTGTAATCAACGTAAACTTAGAAAACAACAACACTAACCAACAGAAGCAATCTAGTGGTGGTGGCACTAACACAATCATCAAAGAACGTGTGATTGAAAAACCTGCTGCTCAACCTGCTGCTCCTGCAACTAAACCACAAGCTGATGAAGAAGACCCTTGGTAGATTTTTCAATAGACTTTGGTTAGTATTTCTGTTAATGGGTTGTGGTTCTATGAAGACTACAACTGAAGAAGATACAGTAGAGGTGAAGGATATCTCTACTGTATCTAACTATACAGATTCTATTAAAAAAACAGTACAAGTAGTAAGCGTGGATATGACTAAGGTATTAGCTTTGTATCCTGCTCTGCAAGAGAAGAATGTAGGTCTAGGATTTGCTGAGTCTGTACTTGATTATTTGGATGAAACAAACAGATTTATATTCACAGAAGAAAAGTCAGAGATCAAAGAAAGAATGGTCACTCAATTTAAAGCTTCAAAGAAAGGTGTATTTGATGAACCTATTGATGGAAAAGGTAAGATTAAGCCTGCTCACTACTTTGTTTATGTTACTGTGGCTGATTTTGCTGTTGATGAAGACGAGCAAGTTGATGGCCTTAAGTCAAAAGTTGTGGTTACTACCTTCATTCGTTTACAGGTCCGTTTTGTGGATGCTAAAACAGGTCAGATCTACATTGGTTCTGGTGAAGGTGAATCTACAAAGACAGGTGAATCTTTCTTAAAGTCTTTAGACGATATGAAGTTTTCCCAAAGTACTGTGGGTAAAGCTACTCGTAAGTCTCTTGAAACTGCTTGTACTAATGTGATCCAAAATCTCATTAAGTCAGGTGTATTTAAAAACTAAAATACTAATTTTATTAATGCTTATAGCTCTGTCCGTAAATGGGCAGAGCTTTATGTATTCTTATACAGATCCTTGTACTCAAGAATTAAAATTTATTAATGCAGATATGTCTAGTCCTATAGTAATTGCTTACTACGGACAGGTTAAAACATTCTCTTATACAGAATTACAAGACGGAACATTTGATAATTGGATAAATAGTGTATATTTGAAGTATAAAAATACATCACCCTGTCAAGGAGTTGGAGTAACTACAACTACGACTACCACAACAAATACGACTCTAAACATTGTAAGCAATGTAATGAACTTAGGGGCTATTTCAAATGTTGGTAGTGTAAACATAGATGTAGGATCTAGCACTTCTTCAGGATCTAACGTAGGAACAA
>Ga0222712_10004383_pt1 | contig 14781 bp, 10 predicted proteins | sample C33_657DmetaG_FD_165043 | JGI IMG/M metagenome (GOLD analysis project Ga0222712, IMG submission 165043) | Estuarine water microbial communities from San Francisco Bay, California, United States - C33_657D | ecosystem: Environmental > Aquatic > Marine > Unclassified | place: USA: California... | reverse complement strand
GTCGTGTGGTCAGAGAGGTCATTCGTCTGAGTTCTGAGTCCTCACTCGTCACGCCAGAGGTCGTCCAGACGCGCGTCCGGGCGTGCGTTCGGGTCGAAGACGTTCGGGTTCTGAGTTCTGAGTTCTGAGTTCTGACTCAACACGACGCCCCTCGACGACGACGCCCCGACGTCGTTAGCGCCCGATCGGCGGCGCCGAGGGCGTCACACGCGTCTCGAGATGTCGCGCGCGCGAGCGACGGCTCGAGGCGTCTTTGGCGACATCGAACGACGCACAACACGCCAAAGGAGGAATGAAATCGCGCGACGAAATCGAACGACATCGAATGGGGCGCGACGAGCGCGGGCGAGCGCGCGCGCGGGCGAGGGCGGCGCGCGCGCGCGCGGAGCGACGACGAATTCGATTTCGAGGGCGATGAAAATCGCGAGCACGAAAGGCGAGAGCGATGAAAGAAGCGATGGTTTAGAGACAGTGAACGACGTGGCGCAAGCGATAGCGAGGGCGATAGGGCGCGCGGTGGCGGTGGAGGACGCGAAGACGCCGGGCGAGCCGGGGTTGGGGATGAAGACGTTACGACCGACGGTGTCGCCGTCGCCCGTTCCGAGGTGGCTCGCGCCGTTTGTGGATGCGTATTTCGTCGATCATAACGCGCAGGCGGTGGAGTTGAAGGAGGGAAGGAAGTGGGACGCGATCGCGGAGGAGAAGCAATTCTTACACGCCGCGAAATTGGCGACGAGCGGGGAGGATGAGGAAGTGAACGCGCTCGTGGATAGCGAACCGGAGTTGATCGAGCTCCTGATGCAGTTTCGGGTTTTAAGGCGGCAGACGAGGAAAGCGCAGGAGGCGACGTATCCGGGGCAGGTGAAGAATATGAAGATTGGGTTGAGTCGGTTCAAGGAGAAGTTGGGTATTCAGCCGCGCGTGGACGGCGAGGCGACGTACGCGCAGTTTTTGGAGTATTTAGAACGTAAAGAAGTGAGCAGAGTTTTGCTTTATGATGAAGGAAACACTGCGATCGTGGAATTGGGCGGGCCGGATGCGCACTTGGACGCGACGACGGAGCTCCTTCGGTGGATGGTTAAGATTCCTGGAGACGCGCACGAAGAGGTCACGTTAGCGTGCCGGAAAGCGTTCCAGACGGTCGACGCGAACCCGTATGATATCTACGCCCTGAAGCAAACGTCGTGCCAACTATTTATGAACATTAAGCCTTGGAACATGGCGATCAATGGCGGGCGAAACTGGCTCATGGCGGGGACATTTTTTTGGTTCATCAGCCAGTGTTTCAGAGCGCAGTACATGTATGAACGCTCGAGCGAAGTGTTGAACGCCAAGGCGAAAGTGCAAAAGATGAAAAATGAGCGCGATGCGTTAGCCGCGCGGTTCGGTAAGTCAAAGGCGAAAAAGTTGAAGAAGAACGCATCCACCACGCGGTTCGCCGACGTCGCCGGTCAGGACGCCGTCGTCAATGAGTTCCAAACCATCATCAACATCATGAAGGGCGATCCAAAATACAAAGGTCGAGCGGTGGAGCCGCCCAAAGGCATTTTGTTAGAAGGTCCGCCGGGGACAGGCAAGACGCTTCTCGCTAAGGCTGTCGCCGGCGAAGCGGGACTGCCTTTTTTTTACGCCAACGGCTCTGAATTTGTTGAAATGTTTGTCGGCGTCGCGGCGAGTCGCATGCGAAGCCTGTTCAAGCGCGCGCGAATGAATGCGCCATCCATCATTTTCATCGACGAGCTCGATACCATCGGCCGAAGCCGTTCGGCGAATGAGTTCCGCGATTCTTCAACCTCCGAGCGCGAGCAAGGGTTGATGCAAATGTTGGTTGAAATGGACGGTTTCGACAACAAGGAAATGGGTGGGGCAGTATTGGTGATTGGCGCGACAAACTTGGCGAGTCAGCTCGATCCCGCGCTCTTGCGCTCCGGGCGCTTCGATCGCGTATACCACATCGGTGTTCCGCAAACATCCGCCGGACGAATGCCGATATTGCAAGTCCACGCGCGCAAGTTGAAGATCAATCGCGACGGCGACGCGAAATGGCCTGAGGATGCGTTTTTGCATCGCGTCGCCGATCTCACCACCGGGTTCTCGGGGGCGGAGCTCGCCAACTTACTTAACGAGGCAGCTATCTTGAGCGTTAGACGCAACAAGGACCTGATGGACATCAACGACATTGAAGCCATCCTGGAGAAGCAAGCCATCGGTCTCGTGAGCGCTCCATTGGACGACGGCTGGGGCAAGGAGCACTTGGCGATTTTGGAGGCGTCTCGCGCGGTGCTTTATTCGGCGCGCCCAAAAATTGCGCCCGACGTGTTGCAAGTTTCCATTCGCCCTCGCGGTTCTCAAATTTCAGGCATCATTCTCAACGAACGCTCGCCCGAAGTGGAGCTCGAAATTCACGCCGACGATGGCCCGGACACGCTCAACTATTACATCGAGTCTTTAGCCATCATGCTCGCCGGTCGTTGCGCCGAGTACGTCTTCTTCGGTTCTGATGGAATTTCCGTCAGAACAAACGAAGAAGTCGCCGGCGCGGCGGAGATGGCGTTCGATATCGTCACCAGCTCGGGACTTTACCCCGATAAAAAGGTGCTGCCAATGATGGACCCGGTGATGTTGCACGAGTTTAAAATTCCGCGCCTCGGCATGGAGGACGGCACTCGTGACGTGATGATTCGCGCGCACAAGCGCGGAATCGAGCTCGTCCATGAGTATCGTCCGCTCATCGAGCGCGTCGCGAACGAGTTGATGGAGAACGAGCGCATGTATGGCTCGCAAATCCGCGAGCTCGTGGCGCAATACGACCTCACATCGGCGAACAAAACCGATACGCCTTCCTACGCAGATGAAGTCGCGGTAATTGAAGCTTAGAAAACTATAGAACCTTGTAAAACGCAGACAGCGATGTTGACAACGTGCGTGCTAATTCTAAAGACAATTACAATATACTACTATACAAACGAGACGAATCTCGGTCTAACTTTCTGGGTTGCGCGCGATCTCGACGCGACGCTCAATGCTCGCGGTGACGCACGACGGACACGCCATCGCGCATTTGCGAAGCGCGAAGTCACTTTCGAGCAAGTGTGACGTCATGGGTAAATCTAAGATCCCCAGCCGCGTCTTCGACTCATGCACTGCGCGCTTGAAATCGCTCCCCACCAAGCGATGGCCGCATGTGAAGACCCAACATTCTGGAGCGCCGTCGTCGCCAGACATTGCCTCGAGCTCATCCGCGGTGAACGGCTTGGTTTGCACGCTCACCGACGTATTCATACCAATGATGAGATTTTCTTTGATTTGCGACCAAATGGTTTCGATCGCCGCGCCTTCTTTTGCGGTGTATTTCTCATCTTCTTCGGCGAGTCGGCGAGCGGCGACGGCGAGCACGAATCGCCCGCTCAAGGCGACATCCTCCACGCCACTTTGCAGCACTTTCTGCATCGCCGCGGCGTGTCCACGAGAGACGACACCTTCGAGTAGCACGCGCTCTAAATCCTCCATGGGAAGCGCGTTTTGGTGCCAGCACTCGATGACGCATTCAATCGCACGCGCCTGGGCGGGCGTCGACGAAATTGGCTCGACGTACGACTTCAATCCGTGCTCGAGCTCCTGGCGAATTGCATCTTTCGTCACCTCACCTTTTATCGCGAGATCTTTCACGTGCTCCAAGTGACACGAAAGTGCGCTCGAGTAATCGAGCATCTTCATCGCGATTTCCGTCGCCGTACGATGCTTGCGGCGCTCTAGGCACGCGCCGAGCGCCCACGAATAGAGTCTGACGTCGGCGTCAAGTGCGCTTTTAATCGCGTCCAGGAGTGCGTTGTCATCAGGCAATCTCAGCAGCGCAGCTATTTCAATCACTCGTGCACCGCGCGCACCACGTTCCACCGCGGCGCGCGCTATACTGGCGAGCTGCTCGAGTTCATCATCGCGTAACGCATCGTACATGGGTGTCGCCGGCGTCGCCGGGACGTTCGCCTCCGCCGTGCCGGGATTCAATCCAAACACGGACACCACGTCCGCCATGGTCTCCTTAGAGTGCGGTGCGGCGTAATAATACGTCACATTTGCGTCCCAGAACACCAGAGGCTTGGGCTTCCAGGAGTTGATGACGCCGCCTTCGCTGAGTTCGATAGTGCGCTCGGCGTCGGCGATTGCGTTGGCGGTGATTTCGCCGAGCATGTGTAGACTTTCCACGACAGATGACGACGATAAGAGAAGAGTGAACAACGCTTTGACGTCCGGAGAGTAGTAATCCTTCGCGCACGAGGCGTTCACGATCGCTGTTACCGCCTTAGCAGCTTCAAGCGCGACGACCGCCGCGAACGCCGACGCCGCCGCGTCTCTTGTCGCGACGTCATCCTTGGCGAGCGATAATCCTTCGCTCGCGACGCGCAGGACTGTATCTACCGACTTCTCCAACGAAATCGATGTCAATGGCTTAGATTCCAAACGCAGTGCTTTCAGTTTCGACGCGATGTCGTCGTGCATTTCTGCCGTGGCCCCTAGGGCCGCCGTCGTCGACGCTTGACACCAGGCGTGTAACTGCGCGTGCACCGCCGACGCGATTTCCAGCCAAGCCAAGTTTTCGGGACTGCCGTACGGCGCCCAAGCCGCGGGCTGACTGATAAAATGCGCCAATGCCTGCGTGGCGTCCCATTCGTCGAGCGCGAGAGCGATGAACTCGTTCCAAGGCTTACCCGTGGTCTTGAACACGACGCTCGCCTTTGCGAATTCCCGCCTTCGAAGCTCTTCGCGCACCGCATCAATCAACACCGGGGCATAGTCTTCATTCAGTGCGCTCGCGATCTCCTTCAACTTTTCGTACGGCGTCAACGCGTTTTTCTCCGCGGTTTCGTTCTCCGCGATGTCGCTCGCCCAGTCGTCGGCGTCGGCGGCGACGCCGTCTGTTTTCGCCGCGGCGTCGGGGGTCGTCATAAACGACCGCAAATACTCCGACACACCCATCGTCGCCTCGATCGCGAACACCCCTGTGGATGTCCACAGCATGCACCCGCGCAAATTCACTCGAGCATTTCCGACTCGGCGCGGGAACGGACCCGCGAAGAGCTTTCGCGGCACGCCGGCGCTGCGCGGGACGCGCATCGTCTGCAACGTAATCATCCGCCCATCGCCACGGCGCGCGAGCACGTGCACGCGCGCAGTGAACGACGTTATATCGGTGAGATCTTCTTCCCCGAACACGGGTTCGCGCACGAGGGCGAAGATCAAATCATTCGTGACGTGCACGGACACCGTGTGCTTCGGCAACGCGTGCGTCGACTTTGGCGTCCCCGGAACGTCCACGTCGTACAGCTCTAACGACGACTTATCAATCACCGCGGCGATGAGCGACACACCATCGGCCATATCATCATCGCTCGATCCATCGCAATCATCTTGCACGCTCAGATCGACGACCCGCCCGTCCCTCGCGCCGTATTCATCCTTCACCGCGTGCGCCGCGAACGCGGTCAACCCCGCGCTTCCTGGCAAACTTTCGATCACCACCTCGCGCTCCACCTTACTCCGGTCTCCTTGCGCCACTTTCACCGCGCGCGTCTCCCGTTCCAGCACCAACGTCCGCGTCTCCCCGTCGCAGCCTCTGACGAACAACGACTGGCTCGCTCTCCCGCGCGCGAGCTCCGCGCTCGCGCACTTCCCTTCGATCACTAACGCCCCCAGAGGTGCGCAGGCGTCGATGTCCCACAATCGCACTTCGCCATCGACGCCGACGCATATCCCAACCTCGCGATCGTTTCGGTCGCGATCAAACTTCCGCGTCCACCACGCGCACGCCGCCGGTTTCGCCCCGCTCGTAGCCAACGCCCGAACTCCATTCTTTTGTTCGCCGCCCCCTTTTTCGCATGCGATCGCGCGTAAATCCAGCACATACACCGCCCCGTTCGCGCAGCACGCCAACGCGCGCGCGCCTCGCCTCGAGGCACCGATCGCGATCACCTTCCCCGCTTTCCCTCGACCCAAGCTCCTGCCGCCGCTCGCGTCTTCGACGGTCGCGCCTCGCTCGCTCGACACTTTCTTGACCACGATCTCGCACGACGACGCGTTCGAGCTCGATCCTAGCCCAAGTCTCGCTGATGCCGCTGATGCTGATGCTGATGCTGATGCCGATGATGCCGATGATGCTGATTCATTCTCATTCTCGTTCCTCGTCGTCCAACCCGCGCACGCGCACGCCGCGACGTACCGCGCTCGAGTCTCATTCGCGTCGTCGTCATCCATAGCGCTCTCGCATGCGATGGTCGACGCGCAAGCGGTGACGTCGTGCGACGAATGCTGTCGAACGCTCGAATGCGCGTTCGCATTCGCGTTCGAGCTCGCGTCGGCGTACCCGAGCAACCGCCAGACGTCGAAGGACGACGACGCGACGGGCGCGGATGACGACGCGAGAGGCAGTTGATGTCCATCGCCCGCGTGAGGTGACGTGACGTCGATGATGACGCGCGTCGCGAACGGGCGTGGCATCGCGAGCATCGCGAAGTGTCGATGATCGAAATCATGAGCATCATCATCGTGAGCCTCATCATGATGAGCATCATCATCATGAGCGTCATCATCATCGTGGATTGAATGAATGAATACATGTCATCATCGCGGACGGAATGAATGTATGTCAACATCAGGATGGAATGCATGCACGTCGTCGTCGTCGTCGTCGTCGTCGTCGTCGTGGACGTGGACTGAATGAATGAATGTATGTCGTCGTCGGCGCGGAACGAATACGCGTCAACATCGGCATGGAACGAATGAATACATGTCATCATCGTCAACGGAATGAATACATGTCATCATCGTCGTGGAATGAATGGTCGTCGTGTCGTTTGCTTTCATCGCGCTCGAGCGTGTTTTAATTTTTCATTGATTTTCATCATCAGCGGCGCGGACTGCATACGTGAATACACGTCAACATCGACGCGGACTGCATACATGAATACACGTCAACATCGGCATGGACTGCGTGAATACACGTCAACATCGACATGGACTGCATGAATGAATGCATGTCAACATCAACATGGACTGCATGAATACATGAATGTCATCACCATCATCATCGTCATCATCGTCATCATTCGGCGACGCGTCGCCCTCGTCGTCACCGTCGCCATTTCCAATCGCCTTCAACGATCGAACGTTTTTACGCATTCGCTCAAACACCGAATCACCGTATTGCCCCTTCGTCTCTCTTTGGACGCCCACGCTGCGTCGGGGTCATCAAAGCCTTTCATCATTCATCGTCGTCCTCGCCGAGGCGCATGGCGCGACGCGACCGCGACGCCGCTCGCGCGTTAGCTCTGTGCGACGCCAGCGCGCGCGAGTGCTTACGCGCGATCGCGTGCGCGGACTTGAGCGAATTCAACGACGACGACGTCAAATCGATGACGACGGAGGCGAAAAACCAACCGCACGCGTCATGGAAGGTATCCAAAGATGACGCGCGAATGCTGACGGAGTTCATGCGCGCGTGCGCGACGCTCGACGGCGAGCCGTGGAAGTACGTCGGCGATCGCAACGGCGCGCACGTGTTCGCGAGAAAGAGTTCAAACGCGCGAACGAACGCGCACGAAGTCTTGGGGGCGTGCGAGATCGCATCACCCCCGAGCGAGGTGTTTGAGTTTTTCTCCAAGGCGGAGGCGTTCGACCGGCGGTTTAAAGCGCTCGATCGCATGTTTAAGCGCGGCGACGTGTTGAGTTACGCTCTGTATGATGACATGCGACGAGAGGGCAAGAATGAGAGACAAGTGATTGGGAAATGTAATACCGGGGGAGTGCGCATGGCGTTGGCGGCAAAAGCTCGCGAGCTCGCGCGCGACGCCGAAGAGCGGTTTCGCGACGTCTTCGAGCGCGAAGGAACGCGACGAGCGAGCGGCGAACGCGCGACGTCGTCGATGACGAGCGATTTGGCGAAAAGTGGTGGGACGATTGCGTCGTCGCGCGACGTCGTCGCCGCGGTCCCAAAAGCGGACGTGCGCGTTTCCGGGAAAGGCAACCCGCTCGGGTGCGCGCCGGGACGCGCCGTGTTGCGCGGGACGTTCAAGCTTCCGAGCTCGGTGATTAAGGATAGGGATTTCGTGTGGGACCAACTGGTCTATCGCGCCCCCAACGGGTCGGTGATCGTCGTAGCGCAGAGCGTGGATGAAAACGACGTCAAGGTCAACGCCTTGGCGCCGGTGGAACCGGGGCACGTGCGCGGGTCGATTTTAGTCTCTGGGTACTACGCGGTGCCGAACGCGCGCACTGGGGGGTCGACGGTGTATTACGCCGTACAAGTGGACCCGAAAGGCGCGCTGCCGATGTGGGTGGTGAATTTAGTCGCTCCGGATCAAGCGCAAAACGTCGCTCGATTGCGCGACTATTTAGACGGGCGAATGATGGAGAACGAGCGATGACGAAGCGGCGGGCGGCGGAATCGAGCGCCGCGTTCGTCGCGCCGAACGATGAGTACAAACAGGCTGTACCGTACTGTACTTTCTACTGTCAATTAACTAACTACGATCTAAATTCCTAGTCATCTACGTCACACCCGCACTCGACGATCGCGAGACGCGCGATGATCATCTCCAACAACGCCGGTTCGTGCGCGGCGACGTCGACGAACAAGCGACCCCACGGTTTCGTCGCGGCGACGCCGATTTCATCCACCGCGGCGATACCCGCGCGCACATCCAGTCTGGCGAACGCGCGACTGGGCGAGTTCGCCGTCACGTGCACGCACATTAAAATCTCACGCACATTCGCCTTGAACGCGCGCGGAAACCATCGATGATTTCGCTTCGACCACGTCGGCGGGACGTCGACGCGCCACGCGTGCGCGATTTCACCGTCGCACGTCGCCGCGTGCATCTCGTCCCGCGCCGGGGACATCGCGAGCAAACTTGGGAGCGTGCGTCGGTGCCCATTCGTGTCCGCGTGCGCGCGCGGCGGATGCAGCGTCGTCACCAAGCACCCGTTTTCGCCGTTGACGCACCAAATCGTTCCGTCCCGATGCGCCAAGAACAGCGTCTCTCGACTCGCGCGCAACGATCCGCAGTCGATGAACACGTTCGTCGCCCCTAGCCCTTCGACGGCGAACCTTTTAATTTCACTCCCATCGCTCGCGTCTAAAATCACAATCTTAATTCGCGAATCCGGCTGCGCGTACGTCGTGCCGTCCACCAACGCTTCGCACGAACACGTCGCCGCTCGATTCCGTCGCAAGCGACAAATCCCCGCGAGCCTCGCGCTTCGTCCGGGCTCTCGTCGCGATTGCCACACCAATCGCCCGACATAACTCTCCTCGTTATCTCTCGGCTCGATCGCGATGGCGATGATCGATTTTGCGTCTCGCGCCACGCACGCCATCGTCGACCCGTCCTCGAGCGTCTCTCGTCCGCGCCCGAGCTCGAAGCGCTCGCCGACAACGTGAACCGCGCGCGCCCATCCGCGCACTTTTTTCACCGCACACGACGATGCGTTCTCTTTCCCTAATTCATCATCCAACAACAGTCCTCCCAACACTCGACTAAAACTCGCTCGCGCGTTCCACACGCAGAGCTCGTCCCCGCGCTCGCCGTTGGCCCACGTCGCTACGCCGCCGGCGCACGTCAACTCTCTCACCGGCGCTCGATTACGCCCAAACGCATGCGCGCTCGCGATCTTCCCCACGCACGTCACGACGTACGTTTTCAATGTTTCATCGACGCATGCCCGCTCGCACACGCATACATCCCCTGTCGCGCACCCGACGACGACGCGCTCCGCGAAGGCGAACGCCGCGCCCGTCGCGCCGTCGCCGAACGCGAGCTCAATCGAGCTCGCTCTCGCGCCTCTCCATCGTCGCCCTCGAACGAGGTCAACGCGATGACTTCCACCATTTTCATCTATTTCCCCATCGAACGAGCGCCAAAAAAGCACGGTGACGACGTCGCGGCCGCTCGCTCGCGCGCCGCCGACGACGACGCTTCGCTCGTGGCGGCTCGCGCAGTGCGCCTCGAACGACGATTCGCATTCCAGCGCTAAAGCGAACGCGTGAGCGCGGACGTAGGCGAAATCGCACGAGGCGAACGCCTCGGCGTATGATTGGCGCGAACGCGAGCGCGCGCCGTGGGCGTTGGATGCCATGCGCGTTGTGACGCTCGAGCCGAAGCCGAAGCCGAAGCCGAAGCCGAAGCCGAAGCCGAAGCCGAAGCCGAGCGCGTCTTCGACCTGTACGCCTATGAAATCCGTTTCGATATCCATAAATGCGCCAATCGCGGCATTCGAACGGGTATTCCGCGCGTTGACGTTCGCATGGCGACGCCCATCGAAGCCGCGCGCGAACGCGGCTCGCGCTCGCGCGCTTCGGCGAGCCGCGTTCGCGTTTCGCCTCCCAATACGCCAATACATGATTCAACGTTCTCACCTTTCGTCGCATTGACGTCGAAGGTTTCATCACACAAACGTCTTCATTCGTGATCATTCATCACGTCATCGCTTGTGTGCGCGCTCGACCGCACGAGCGGTGATGACATGAAACATCTCGCGCTTCGCCGCGCCGCTCCGTTCGTTCGCGGTCGCGCGCGCATGCATTCATTCATTCATCTCAACCCACTTCACGTCCGTCGTCACTTCGCGACGGACGTTTCGTGTGGCGTTCGCATCACGCGCGTTCATTCATTCATTCTCCCTCGACCGCGCTCGCCGCCGATGTCCGCCATCGCGTCGCGCGTCGCCGAGCTCGCCGACGCGACCGCCCCGGCGTCGCGTCGGTGCAACGCCGTGTTCGCTTTGCGCTCGTTGAACACCGCCGACGCCGAACGGGCGTTGATCGACGCTTTGGCGATGCCAAAATACGACAAAAGTGAAGCGTTGGTGCGACACGAAATCGCGTTCGCGTTGGGGCAGATGACGAGCTCGCGAGCGACGGCGACGCTCGCGAAGACGCTCGCTCGCGCGAACGAACACGGGATGACTCGGCACGAGTGCGCCGAAGCGTTAGGGGCGATCGGGAACGACGACGCGATCGAAGCTCTGCGCTTGGCGTCGCGCGATGACGCTCGCGAAGTGCGAGAGACCGCGGCGTTGGCGTTGAGAAAGTTGGCGGTCGCGCGCGAACGAAGCGGAGCGAGACGCGGGAACGCCAAAGAACGCGTCGGCGCGACGACGACGACGAGCGACAGCCCATTCGCGACCGTGGACCCGGTGCCCGCGATGTCGAGTGCGATCGCGTTCGATGACTTACGAGAAATCGTCATGAATGACGACGAAGAGATGTACGCGAGGTACGGCGCGATGTTCGCGTTGAGGAATAAGTCGTACGCGAGCGCGGAGGCGACGCGTCAATGCGCCGACGTCTTGGGCGACACCTTACGCACCAGCGCGAGCGCGCTGTTGAAACATGAGGTGTGCTACGTGTTAGGGCAATTACAGTGCGCGAGCGCGAGCGCGCGAGAGGCGTTAGTGCGTTGCTTGGGCGACGTAGACGAGCACCCGATGGTGCGACACGAAGCGGCGGAGGCGCTCGGGTCCATCGCCGACGCGAGTACGGAGGCGATTTTGAGACAGTATTTACGAGATGATGATGAAATCGTCGCGCAATCGTGCGAAGTGGCGTTGGAGATCATGCGTCAAGAACGCGACGGGGTGGTTTGCGCCGCCGACGGCGAGGAGTACGTCGTTTCGAGGGGCGAGTAGCGTCGTCGTCGACGACGACGAAGCGTCGAACGCGAACGCGACGAACACCGCGCTTTACGTCGTCGACCGCATACATGGTTTCGCTCGCGCTGGCGTTGACGAACGCGAAAGGAAAAACAACGCGGCGTTTTTATAGAGACATTATGAATTGAATGAATGAATGAATGAATGAATTCGTCGTCGTCGGTCTCGCGTCGACCGCGCTCTCGAGCTCGCGCGACCGCGCTCTCGAGCTCGCGCGACCGCACTCTCGAGCTCGCGCGACGATGACGACGACGCGATCGATGACGCGCCTTCCCCCTGAAGTCAATCGTACGTTATACGTGCGAAACCTTCCGTTTCAAATCTCCACCGACGAAGTGTACGACATCTTTGGCAAGTACGGGGCGCTGCGCCAAGTCCGCCTCGGCGACGCCAAGGCCACGCGCGGCACCGCCTACGTCACGTACGAGGACATCTTCGACGCCAAGCACGCGTGCGAACACCTCTCGGGATTTAACGTCGCCAATCGGTACTTGATCGTGCTGTATTACCAATCGAGCAAAGGCAATGGGAAGGATTTAGACGCGAAAGAGCGCGAGCTCAAAGAGCTTCAACGGCGACACGGCGTCGACGGCGCGCAGACGCGGTAGCGCTTCGTTCATCGTTCGCACGTCGCCTCGCGAAATCGTTCGAGACGAAGGTTTTTGTGTTCTCTCCTTAGGTCTTTGACGTTGGCGTGTTCGCACAAAGCGAACGTACTGTAGTAGACGTAGCTCGCGACGCGCGAATCGCGACCGCCGTAGCCCGCGGTCGCGATTCGTAGCGCTCGCGTCGTCCTAGTGTCCCGTACGTCGTCGCCACGACGCGACCGTTCGACGTTCGATGTTTGGTTTGGTTTGAATTGGTTTGGAATGCACAGATTTCAATTCTTAGTCGCGGGATGCTGTGAAACGCGCGTCGAGCGGCGGACGCGAGCGCGCGGCGGCTCGGCCGCACACCGCGAAGCGAAGCGACGCGACCGCCGCGTCCGCGACGCTTCGCGCCCCGATGCCAACGCCCACCACGCGCACTAAATCCGACGAATTCACTTCGAATTCACTCATCCTCTCCGCGTGCGCGAAGCACGGGGTGGAAGACGTCATCGCGTACGTCGCGCGCTCCGCGCGGCCGCGCGCGACGTCGCTCGCCTCCGCCCTCGCCGCGTGCGCCAAGCTCACCTCCCATGCGCCTTCGCCGTATGCGAGCGACGTGATTTTGGCGCTGGAAATCATTTTTCGCGACACCACGGGCGCGCTCGCGACGTTCATCGCCCCGGATGTCGTCGAGCCGACGCGCGCTCAGGCGCTCGTTCGCGCGCTCGGCCGCGCCGACGTCGCGACGCCGTCGAACGATGATGACCTCGCGTCGTGGTTACGCGTAGTCGTCGACGTCAATTCGAACACACGTACGCATGACATGGACGAACGACGACGACATAGGCGTCGCTCGGAGAGGACGTCGAGTAAGAGCTCGACGGGCGAGCGCGCGAGCTCGACGTCGACGTCGACGTCGACCTTCGCGTCGACGTACGCGCGATGTCGCAAAGCCTCCGCCTTGCTCGACGCCAGCGCTCGAGCGCGGAAAGAGTTCGAAATGTACGACGAGTCGCAGTTGAAATCACGCGCATTGGACGAGGGCGAAGGAAAGGCGCTGAAGAGCGAGTGGCGGCGGTGCGCGAGCGCGTTTCGCGCGGCGAAAGCCGAGTGCGAAGCGTTCGTGAACGCGTCGACGAGCGAGCGATGGGTTCGCGAGGCGTCGTGTGAGATGTCACGTGATGTCGAAAACGACGCGAAGGCGATAAGGAGCGAGGTGAGAGAGTTTGGGACGCGCGCGACGGCGAGCGCGGCGCTGGCGTGCGAACGGTGGAACCGGTTGCTTCATCGATACGCCGAGAGCGTTCGTGACGACGAAAGCGCCGAAGGGAAGGTGAAGAAAAAGTGTTTGCGTGAGTTTCTGAAAGTGTACGACGTCACGGGAAGCGAGGGGTGTCAGAAAGCGAGGGATGACGTCGAGCGCGCGTCGACGCTCGTCGAGCTCGGCGAGCGAGCGAGAGCGTTTTTGCTCGACGCGCTCCAACGCGATTTCCTGGACGACGCGCGCGAATGCGCGGCGGCACAGAATGACGTTCATGATAAAGTCGATCAAACCGTCGACCGCGCGTTGCGTTCGTTCGAAGTTCGCGCCGAAGCCGCCGAACGGGACGCTCGTTTGGAATGTACCGAACGTCTCCTCGTCGACGCGAGCCGAGCGTTTCGTCGCGCGCAGCTCGTCGTCGCCGAAGCCTCGTTCGCGGACGACGTCGCATCGTTCGATTATTCCCGTTCATTCGCCCTCGCCCAAGCGTTAGTCGCCACGGAATCGCTGGAGGTGTTGGAATTATAGCTCGCGCTCTCGCCTTCGCGCGCTCGCGTTCGCGCTCCGTCGGCGCTCGTCGCTTCGCCCTCCCCTTCACTTCCCTCCTCGCATGCGCGCGCTGTCGCGCCCCGTCGTCGCCACTGCGATCATCCTCTGGGCCGGGGCGTTGCACCTCCACGTCGTCTCCGTGCGAAATCACGAACTGTTCGCCGGCGACGCGCGCGCCGAGCGCGCTTCGCGCGCCGCCCCGCCGCTTGCGTAAACTTTTCCATTCGTCCACGATCGCTCGCATGACGAAACCTTCAACGTTCGATGACCGCGACATCGCGAGCGATCGCGCGTGCGTTCGCGATGTCGTCTCCGCGTCCGTCGACGCGTGCGTTCGCGCGTCGCGAGCGATCGCACGCGTTCGATCGACCACGGGCGACGTCGAGCACGTGCGAAAAATAGCGAACGACCCGCGGTCGGCGCTCACGCTCGCGGACGTCGAAGCGCAAAAGATCATCGTCCGAGCGTTACGCCGCGCGTTTCCAAAGCTGAGCGTTCGTGGGGAAGAAGATGAGAGTACTTTGATGATGGATGCGTTTTCGCGGGTCGAGGATGATGATGATGATGATGATGATGATGAACCGTTGCGAATTGATTTGATCGATGACGCGTTGAAGCGCGCTGGGGCGAACGGCGAAGAGTTGAACGCGATGACGTGCGCGTGGGACGAGCTCG
>Ga0222712_10004382_pt1 | contig 14781 bp, 9 predicted proteins | sample C33_657DmetaG_FD_165043 | JGI IMG/M metagenome (GOLD analysis project Ga0222712, IMG submission 165043) | Estuarine water microbial communities from San Francisco Bay, California, United States - C33_657D | ecosystem: Environmental > Aquatic > Marine > Unclassified | place: USA: California... | reverse complement strand
CCCTCGCTCGGGTGTCGACGAAGCGCGCGACGATTGAGGACTCGTCGAGCAGTCCCTCGCTGGGGTGTCGACGAAGCGCGCGACGATTGAGGACTCGTCGAGCAGTCCCTCGCTGTGGTGTCGACGAAGCGCGCGACGAGAGAGGACTCGTCGAGCAGTCCCTCGCTGGGGTGTCGACGAAGCGCGCGACGATTGAGGACTCGTCGAGCAGTCCCTCGCTCGGGCGTCGTCGTCGTCGAGGACGCGCGCGTCGCCGCGCGCCTCAACACGACGCACGGCGCGGACGATGGTGCGTGTGTCCATCGAGCGTCGAGCGCGCGCGCGTCAACGCGAGGACGAATTAGGACACAAAGAGAGATTTCTCTTTCGCCATTCGCGTCGACGAACGCGCGAGCGCGACGTCGGGGACGGGAACGTCGACGATCGACCGAGCTGGGCGATCGCGCGCGTAGGGTTCGCGTCGATGCGCGTTGGACTGACATCGGTCATCACCGCCCGTACGTACGACGCAGTCCGCGGAAGATGAGCTCACATCGGCGCCCCGGAAGAAGAACCCGTATAAGAAGTTCTCCTACCGCGGCGTCGATCTCGAAGGGTTGCTGGAGATGAAGAACGACAAGCTCGTGACGCTGTTCAACGCGCGCATCCGACGACGGTAAGTGTGCGCGCGCGCGCGCGTGGTGTTTCGCGATGTGACGCGCTCGCGCGAGAATGATTTCGACGAGCGAGCGTAGAGTGATGATTTGGAGACGTCGTTTCATGCCCGTCGACGCGCGAGGGCGCGGTGGATGTCGCGGCGATGGGGTGATGATGGGCGCGCGCGAGAGTTGGGAAAGCCCTAGGAATGGAAACGCGCCGACGAGGGACTGACCGCTGACGTTTTGTTTTCGCCCGCCGTAGATTCAAGCGCGATGGGTTGACTCGCAAGCACAAGAACTTAATTAAGAAGCTTCGCAAGTCCAAGGCGGCTGTTGAAGGCATGGAGAAGCCGGAAACCGTGCGCACGCACTTGCGCGACATGCCGATCATCCCCGAGATGGTTGGCTCCGTCGTCGGCGTGTACAACGGCAAGGTGTTCAACACTGTTGAAGTTAAACCGGAAATGATTGGCTCGTATTTGGGTGAATACGCCATCACGTACCGTCCGGTTTCGCACGGGCGCGCTGGTTTAGCGGCGGGTTCCAAGTTCATCCCGTTGAAGTAAATTTCGCGGCGCGTTCGTTGGTGTAGGTGAGATGGTTAGATTTCGAGCTCGCGCACACGCGTGTGCTCAAAAAGCAATGGTTGTAATCGCACGTCCGTTGCCTTTGAACGCGTCGCGCCCCGCGACCGACGACGCGCCACCCGCCGACGAATCGCGACGTCACAACCCCGCTCGTCGACGCGTTCGCGCGCGATCGCGCGCGATGCCTTCCTGCGCCAACCCAACGGGAAACTCTGGATCGGGTCCCGTGAGCGCAAACTTGCGCGGCGACGTCGGATGCACGACGATCGCGAGCAACGCGTTAGTGTACGCGCACGAACGCAGTGAGGCGTCGGGCGCGCGGATCGCGAGCGGGGCGCACATTTACGGCCCGTTCGAGAATGGGTTCACCTCGCAGCAAGACGACGTGATCAAAGGGTGGGGCTGCAGCGATCCATCGATGGTGTACGACTCCGTCGGGGGCGTCGACCTCGCGGTCACCGCGCTGAAAGTGTCCAAGGTGTGCGGGGTGGAGATTCCGCGATTGTCGGCGACGACGGTCGGGAGCGAGTTCATCGCTCCCACGGGGTCGTGCGGCGGACACACCGGTGATTACCACTTTCACGGCGGTTTCGAGTGTTTTGAAACGTTTTCCGGTGCGCACTCGCCGCAAGTTGGCGTGGCTGGGTCGTATAACTTTTACGCTCGCTTTGAGGATTATACCGCGCAAAAGTATCCGCTGCTCGACGCGTGCGGTGGGCACTTTGGTTTTACCCCGGAGTCACCGTCGGTGGCGGTGTATCATTATCACGCGCAGCGCGACGCGCCTTTCACGCTCGGGTGTCACGGTCCGAGCGCGACGAACGGTTTGGTTACCGTTGCGGAGTGTCGACAGTTGTACACTGCGTGCCGTACGGGGACGACGAGCACGATCACCGCCGGGAGCACGACGATCACGTACATGCGTGATTGTCCGTGCTTCGATGCCAACGGGTTGAACTACGGCACGCCCACGGAGCTTCCCGCGATCGCGAATTATACTCTCACCCCGAAAGTGACGTCGTACGACGTTTCCAAGTGGTCGTGCCGCTCGCCCCACGGCGCGTGCATCAAAACCATTGCGGAGCTCAATGGGACTTGGACGTACTCGTCGTCGTCGACGCCGACCTCGCCGCCGCCGCCGTCGCCGCCGCCGCCGCCGCCGCCGCCCAAGTCTTCCGGGACGTCGTCGAAAACCGTCGCGGCGCTCGGCATGCTCGCCGCCGCCGCCGTGGCCGCGTTGGCGTAAATCCAGTCCATCCGAACCCCATCGCCGCCATCGCGCGCTCTTTTTGTTTCCCCCTCGTTAATATTTCCCCTTCAGTCCTCGCCGAAACGTGTTGCCAATTGTCGTGTTGTTCCAATTAGAAGCGAGTGTAAGTAATCACTTAAGTAATCGCAATCACCCGTACGATACCGTTCCGCGACTTCAGTCGTCGTCGCGTCGAGCGTCCACCCCCTTTGACTCGCGCTCGCGATGATCGACCTCGAACCCATCTTAGCCACCGTCGCACCGACATTGCGTTCGGGCGAACTCATCGCCGACGACGCGTTCGCGTTGTTCGACGCCATGAGCGCGCTCGAGGTTGGCGACGCGAAGATGGACGCGGGCGCGCGAGCGCAGCGAGACGCCCTGACGTTGGACGACGTCATCGCTCGCGACCGCGCGCCATTGAACGTTTCGAATGACGACGAACTGATACGCGTGTGCGATGAGTTATTGGCGTGCGAAGGAGCGTTTCACGAAGGACACGCGAGCGCGACGACGACGCTGAGCAACGCGTACGTCGCCGCGCGAGAGCGGTTCGACGAACGAGGGGTGGAAGTGAACGAGGTGCTGCGAGCGATCGTAAAGGCGAATGTTTCGAGCGCGTGGACGGTGAAACACGTCGTGCGGTTAGGAGATGTGTACGAGGAGGAAGATTTTGTGATGCAAGATTTCGGCGAGCGCGAAGCCGCGCACGCCGGGGCGAGCGCGGCGGAGGATGAAGTCATCGAGTGCATCGATGTCGCGCTCAAAGCGTTAGCAGAGGATGCGAATGCACATGCGAGCGTGCGAGAGGCGCTTCGAGCGCGATTAGAGTTTAGATTGGGGTATCACGAGATGATGAAGACGGCGGTTCGAGCGGTGGGGTCGGGCGAGGCTGGCGTCGCCAAAGCGTGCGCAAAGCATGGTTCAAGGGCGAAGGCGTGCTTGACAATCATGCGGGAATATTACGGGGACGATGGTGATGATGAAACTTTAGATTGGAACCCTGACGCAGGAAGCTTCTCGCGGGAAATGAGTTTGTATCGACTTGGCGGCGCGCCGCCGAGAGACGTCAACTTTATGAGCCGCAGGCGCGCGTTCAAGTTTTTTGAAAAGGAGATTGACGATGTGATCGCCGCAGCGGAGGTGTTTGAGTTTCGCGCGCGCAATACTGCGCCGACGATCGATGAAATTATGAGCGCGATGGAGTCGCTTCAAAAGCGTAGACCAGGGACGTTGGCGCTCTCGCTCGCCGCCGCGGAATTGCTCAAGGATAAGAACATCTGCGGGCACGCTTGCGGTGTCGTCGTATTGCGCTCGGTGTGGGAGTTCGTTGGTAAGGAAGTCCCGAAGCTCTCGCCTGCGGCGGAGGCGACGTTTTGGGAAGAGTGCGAGCAGCCGGTGTCTATTTTGATTCGGTCGTTTTGCGTCAATAGAGCGCGTTTTCGTCGCGTGCTGCGGCGAATTTTGGGCGAGCTCGGCCATTTGCAGCTTGCGTGCGACGCGTTGGACAACGCTCACGATTTCTCAGCGCTCAATGACGAACCTTTCATGCGAGGTTTTAGCGCGCCACACATAGCTTGGGCGGAGAGTTTGACGGCGTATGTGCAGCGGCGTCACATCGAGCTCGGCTTTTCACTTGATTTGTATCTCCCGCACGAACTTCCGATGTTGTACTATTACATCGGGCACTTGCAGCAGATTACCATGGTGACGATGAAACGTCGCGCGCTCATGGCGTCCTTGAACGAACGCGTCGAGGCTCAATACCGTCTCGCGGCGGAGCAAATCAAAATGTCCATGTATCTCGGCTTACGATTCATGTTTTTGGCGCTGGAAGAGCACGGGAAGATTCGAAAGTGCGAAACAAAGTTTAGTGGCGAAGATTTGCGGTTCTGGCAACGCTTTGGGACTTTTCAATCCGTCGAGTTACCGCCCGCGCTATTGTACGGCGATTACTTGGCGAGCATTGATGACAACATTGAACATTTTGCCGAGTCGGGTCCCGCCGGCGAAACGAGGACGCAGATGTTTGCGAGATGCGCACAGACGTTCCTCGCCGAGGTGCGCGCCGTGGGATCGTTTTTCATGTTGAATAACCCCTCTAATACTCCAGCGAGCGAGTTAGTTCGTCTTGAACACGCCGCTGAAGCCGCGGCGGCGCAAAAAATTGCCGCTAAAAATTCCATCGCACTTAAGCTCTTGCTCGCCACCGACATGGCGTGTAGCGTCGATTTTAGCGAGCACGACATCTTCGTCGTCGCGCATGCGCAGAAAGCGTCGGTATAACCCGCATTAATGGTGATATTACTTAACAGTTCGAATTGCGGTGTACATATCCGCGCATTAGATCCCTACAGTAGCGCGAAGCGAGCGAGCAACCGACCGCATTCGCGGACGCGCCGGCGCGCCGGCGCGGATGCGCCAAGCGCCATCCAAAACATGGGTCTTCCACCCCCAAACCGGCGCGTGCGAATACACCACTCCTAAAGCATTCGGCTCGCGGCCGTCGACGTCCTCGCGCTGCGGTGCCGACGCCCGGCTCGCTCGAGCGCTCGCTCGAGCGCTCGCGCTCGCGCGTCGCGTCTTCGCTCACGCGAGCGCGAACCCTCGCGCGAGGGCGCGGCACACGATCAAGCGCGCGTCTCGCGTCGTGTTCAAGCGACTGGGATTCGATTTCAAGCGCTCGCGCGTCGCGCGCGGGGCGTTTGAAGCCGAGGCGCTCGCCGGGCGCGGCGGCTTCGCCGGATTTGAAACGACGACGCGAGCGCTCGCGAGCTACATCTCTCGCGCGCGCGCGTTCAAGCGCGCGTTGGAGTTCATGAAGGACAGAAATGCCAACGCCGCGATCGCGGTGCTCGAGAGCGCGTGCGGCGATCGCACGATTGGGACTTTGGTGTGCGCGTTGCTCGAGAGCTACGCGGCGGTCGCGGACGCGCGCGGCGCGTTAGAGGACGTCCTCGCCTCACCCGGTTCCGTGCTCGGGGAGATTTTTGGTTCGGGAAGGTGCGTGCCGGCGTTAGCGAGCGCGGTGATGCATCAAATGCTCGTCGGGAAGATGCCGACGTGCTCGGTCGGTCGAGGCTCGTGGGTGAAGGTGGAGGACGTCGACGTCCCGGCGGCGCGCGTCGATGAACGGTTCGTGGTGACGCCGATTTCGATTCGCAGCGAGGAAGTCGAACGCAACGTTAGCGATGAAGTGGCGAGCGCGAGCGAGAGCGCGAGCGAGAGCGCGAGCGAGAGCGAGAGCGAGAGCGACAGTGAGTTGATGGTTATCGGCGAGTCGCAAGCGTCGCCGCCGCCGCCGTCGACGAAGTTGAGCTGGTCGGCGCAGACGCGCGCGTTGGGATTGCGCACGCAAGACGTCGTAGAGGATGGAAACTGTGGGTTTCGGTCTATCGCGCACGGCTTGCGAGTGCTCGCTGAGGCAAACCTGTGGCGGTTCGATGGGGACGGCGACGGCGACGATTGGAGAGGCGTTCGTAAGATGATGTGCTCCGGACTCGAGGCTATGCGCGATCGCGCGTCAGAGTCGGGCGCGTCACGTTTGTATGATTTATTGCTCAGCGGAAACGAAGGGCGCGAGTATTTGCGTCGCGGACGTTTGCGTCACGCGAGCCAGGATGAAAGATTTCGCAAGTATTTGGCCACTATGCGAAAAGACGCCGCTCCGTTCGCGGCGACACCGAAGTGGACGCGCTTTTGGTGCACGGATTCCGAATTCGTCGCCATCGCGACGCTGACGCGCATCGCCATCGTGTGCGTGGAGACCGCGGGCGACTTTAACGCGGCGGGACGATCGCCATTTTTCATCGCCGTCCCCCCTCTCCCGCATTCGCCCTCTCCCGATGATCGACTCGGTGCCTATCGCTCCGACGGCGCGATCGACGTCGCCGATGAATCCGTCACGTGGTCATCCACCAAACGCGGTCGCGAGTTCACGCTGCGTCGCGTCGACTCGGCGCTCGCGAGAACCCTCCTCTCCGCGAATCTCCACGCGCGCTCGACCGAAGCCGGCGTTTTCCTAGCGATCGTCGTCGCGCACGAAGCGAACCATTTCCGCGCCCTCGTCCCGAGACACCCAAACGCGGTGTTCGTCGTCCATCACCGCGTCCTCGCGCGCGCGAAGTGAGTCATCCCGCCGTGTCGAGCGACGCGAACCGTCACTCGCTGTTGGCCGTTGCATTCGATCGACGTCGCCCCTTTCGTGACTCCCTTTCGCTTTCGTGACTCCCTTTCGCTCGTATCACGCACGCCCTTTCGCTTTTATCACGCCCTTTCGCGTTTTCACCGTTTTAGCGCGCGTCGTCTCGCTACTCGCCCGTCGTTCGACGCCATCACGCTCGACCGTTCGCGCATTCGCGCGTCGCGTCGTATTCGCGTGCGTTCGAACGCGATGTCGACGCGCGCGCACGCCATCGCTCGCGAACGCCGCCACTCGAGATCGATCGATGATTGATGATGATGATGGTCGAACGCGCGATTCATTCCATGACGCGCGAATCGACGTCGACGTCGTTCGCACGACGCGCGCTCGACGCGTATTCTTCGCGCGACGACCCGTTGTCTTGGGCCCTGGACGTCGTCGCGTCGAACGGGGTGGTGGATTTACTTCGCGACGCCCAACGCGCGCCGCGCGACGTCTCGACCTGGGCCCCGCTCGGGTCGCCGCGCGCGAACGAGCTCGCGGACGACGCGCTGGTGGTTTTAGGCGAACTCGCGGCGATCGCGCAAGACGCTCTGGAGGGAGACGGCGTGGACGTAGAGCGAGATGAAGGGAGGAATGAATGGACGTTCGTGGACCGAGCGAGCGGGTTGGCGAGCGCGCGAGCGCCGACGTTGAAATGCGCGCGAGATTCGACGGAGAAGTGGAAGTACGACGTGCTCGTGCAAACGTTGATGTTGATTGCGCCGATTGGTGTGGATAGGCAACGGGAGCGGTGTCGATGGAGCGCGGAGGTGGTCGCGCACGTCGAAGCGGCTGGGGAACGAGCGAGCGCGAGCGTGATCGATATGGCGTTGGAGGATGGAGATGAGGGCGAATGCGTGCGCGCGCTCGTCGTTGGGGCGTGGCGTGGGTTTGATGGGGATTGCGAAGCGGAGAAGGACCCTCGGGAGCGGTTAGGGGAGAATTTGGATTCGTGGCGAGAGGCGACGACGGTCGCGGCGGCGCTCGCGTCGTCGTCGGAGGTTGTTCGTAGGGTGTTGTTGTGCGGATGCGCCGGCGGTGCGCCGGCGGCATTTCTCTCGCGATACGTGCCTACGGTGAGCGTGGACGTCGTGGAGCCGTTTGAGACGCTCGTGGATATGTCCGTGGAGTATTTTGGGCTCGAGTGCGTTAAATGCGGCACCGGCGCGGACGTCGGGCGAGCGGGAGAAGCTGGGGAGATTCGAGTGTTTAGCGAATCGTTTGTCGACGTAGCTCGGCGCATGACTCCGGGCGCGTACGATGCCGTCATCGGACGATGGCCGGAGGGAGACATCGACGAAGTGTGGAACGCGATTCGAACTGTCACGAGCGATACGGGCGTCGTGGCGCTGTCATCCGTGAACGGCGACATCGCGCGAACGATGATTGGGGAGAATAAAAATCGAGCGCGATTACTGCGAGACCCCGCTGACGTTACGTTTGATGACATCGAGGGGCGAAGTGATAAGCGCTCGCGAACTGGGGATGATATTCCATCAAAAGTGAACGAACGCGACGTCGTGTGCTACTTTATGTCATCGCCGGATGAAAATGTATTCGAGGCGAACGCGGCGTGGGACCAACGCCTTCGGGCCAAGCTTGGTTCCGCGGCCTCAAAATTTCCGTTCCGTCTCGCGGCGTGCGACACGCACGGCGCGATCACAGTGCTCGATTACGCAGCCGTAGAAGACGTGGGTGATGCTGCACGAAGGCCCGATGCCGACGACGACAACGCCGCATGGGACGCGTTCGGCGATGACGACAACGCACCGAGCGCGACGGTTTTCGACAGCGAATATTGGAACGCTATTCTCAGCGCGCACGGATGTGCTGTTTCGAGCCGAGCCGCGTCGCCGGTTGACGTCGACGCATCGATGTCCGCCAAGCGCGTCCCCGAGCTCGCGGAGAATGGTTACGTGTGGGGCGATGTCATCGTACCGAGTAACGAAACGACGGCGTTGCGCCGCGGCATCGAAGCGCTCGTCGAAGCCAAGTGGCCTCCGGCTTGTATTTTTGTGTCCGATGTCGCCTGGCGAGTGATTGATTCATTGTTCTCTCACGCCGAAAGCTTGCTCGGCGGCGAGTGCGTGCTCGAACCCTCTGTCGCGGCGTTTAAGCTCGAGCACGAAGCCTCTGGTAAGCGCTACATCGGGAACAATTTTGGCGTTCCACATCGAGACTACTCGCTTCAAGACGCCGTAAACGAGGACGGTTCGACACAAATATTAAGTATCTGGCTACCACTGAACAACGTCACGCTCACGAACGGGTGCATGTACGTCGTTTCGAAGAAGGATGACGTAGACGGTGGAAGAAGCGACGTCGCGAAATCCGCCCCAGAGATCCCGCGCGGTGCCGCTAAACCCCTGGCCCCGGTCGAACCTGGAACCCTCCTCGCTTGGGCTGGAAACACCATTCATTGGGGCAGCGCGTGCTCGCGTGATTCCCCGAACGCCCCTAGAATCAGCGTAGCTTTCGTCTTTCGCGCGCGCGGCGCCGCCGAAGCGCGCGCCGACCATCGATTCCCCCCGCTCTCGCGCGCTCAGGCTCGATCGACGACCCTCAGCGAGCGATTATCCATCATCTCTCACGCTATCGGCGTCTTTGAGCACTGGTACGGCGACGCGAGCGACGTCGTGCGCCTTCTGAAACCGTAGCCTAGTCGCCCGTAGCGTCGAGTCGGTTGTTTCGCGCTTTATCCATCCCATCTCATGTCTTGTCCCCCAAACGCTCAACTCTTGGCGTCATCACACCGCGCTTGATCGCGTGAAGTCGATCGACGATGATGCGCCTGACGTCGTTCTCGCGCGCTCGCGCGTCGTGCGCGCGCGCGATGCGCCCGTCATTCGCATCGAACGCCTCGCGCGGCGCCGACGACGGCGCGGAGGAGGAGGAGGAGCGGTCTCGCGCCGGGTCGATGCGCGCGCCCGTGGACGGCAAGCGACGAAGCGTGGACGACGTGATCGTGATGCATCCCGACACGCACCGAGGGATCGAAGTGTTGCACAACCCGGTGTACGCGAAAGGGACATCGTTCACGGCGAGCGAGAGAGAAAGGCTTGGGATACGCGGGTTGGTGCCTCCGGCGTACTTCACGGTGGAGCAGCAAGCGAGGAAGATATGGGCGCAGAACGTTCGATTGGGGACGCCTTTAGAGCGATGGAGTCATTTGCAGGATTTAAAAGATAGGAATGAGACGCTTTTTTATAGATTGGTGACGGAACACATCGAGGAATTGGCGCCGATTATTTACACGCCGACGGTTGGGGAGGCGTGTCTGAACTACTCAAAGCTGTTGCGCCGAGCGAGAGGGATGTATTTTTCTGCGAATGATCGAGGGGAGTTTAACACGATGATGTATAATTGGAAACGAGAGGCGAAAGTGATCGTCGTCACCGATGGTTCACGGATTCTGGGGTTGGGCGACCTCGGGACGAATGGTATGGGGATCTCCCAAGGGAAATTGGATTTATACGTCAGCGGCGGCGGTTTCGATCCTCAACACGTCCTTCCCGTGGTCTTAGACGTCGGTACGAATAATCCTGAGATTCTTAACGACCCTTATTACATTGGCGTTCCCAAGAATCGTTTAGAAGGGAAAGAATACTACGACGTCATCGAGGAATTTATTCGCGGTGTAAAAAATCGCTGGCCACGGGCGTTGATTCAGTTTGAGGATTTCCAAACCAAACACGCGAACGTGATTTTGCAAAAGTACAGAAATCAGGTGCTGTGCTTCAACGATGACATTCAGGGCACGGCAGCGATCGTGCTCGCCGGTATATACGGTGCCATGAAAGTTTTGGGCAGGCACAGATCGGACATCGTCGGACAGACGTTTGTGATGTGTGGCGCCGGGAGTGCGGGCGCGGGCATCGTCTCATTCTTGCATCAAGCTCTGGTTGCGAATGGATTGACTGCAGATGAAGCGTACAAGAGATTTTACATCATTGACATTCACGGTTTGATCACATCCGATCGCGTGTTGGATGGACCCGGATCGGAGCCATTAAAACCCTTCGCCGCCGCTCGAACCGATTTAGTTGAGGGAATGAAACTCCTCGACGTTATCAAGTCCGTGAAACCTACGGCGCTGCTCGGCGTGTCCACGGTGAAAGGGTTGTTCACATCTGAGGTTCTCGAAGCGATGGCGTCGAGTAGCGAGCGTCCAATCATCATGCCACTGAGCAATCCTACGTCGCGTGCGGAGTGTACATCCGAAGAAGTCGCGAAAGCGACGGGTGGGCGCGCCATTTTTAGCTCTGGGTCGCCGTTTCCCGACATTGAAGTCGACGGCCGAGTGATGAAGGCGAACCAAGGTAACAACTTCTATGTATTCCCGGGTCTCGGCTTGGGCGCCGTATTGTCTGGATCGGCAGTTATTTCTGATGGTATGATTCAAGCCGCCGCGAAAGCGATCCCCGCGATGTTGACGCCGACGCAAGTCGAAGAGGGGGTGATTTTCCCGCGCATCGATCGAATCCGCGACATCAGTGCGTACGTCGCTATCAAAGTCATGCAGACCGCGGCGAAGGAGGGTCGAGTTTCCGACGATATTCGCCGCCTCGTCGCGCAGGGCGAAACCGCGATGAAAGAATATGTATACTCCTCGATGTACACACCTGAGTATCGCCCGCTAGTGTTTTCGTGTTCGTCGAAGAAAAATTAAGAGAACCCGCAGCGAGCATTAATGTTTCAATTCAATTTAATTCATTCTTATTACTTCAAGTATTCAGATCGTTCGTATACGTTTACGCAGCCTTGACTGCGGCGATGATCTCGGTGGCACGCTTAGAGATCGCGTCCCAGTTACCCGCCTTGATCGCGTTTTGGTCGAACGCCGGAGCGACGAAGCCGAGAGAACTGGCGCCCGCGCGCAGGAAATCCGCGGCGGTGTCGATTTCGACACCAGACGTCGGGTTAATGCGCAACATCGGGAGCGCCGAAGCGACGGCGCGCACCCAGTTCGGGCCACCAGCGACACCAGGGAAGAGCTTTTGAATCGGCGCGCCGAGGGTGTACGCTCTGTACAATTCGCTCGGCGTCGTGCACCCTGGGGCGCACACAATCTTGTTCTCGGCGCACCACGTGATGACTTCAGGAATCAAAATCGGAGACACGATGAACTTGGCACCGGCATCCATGGCAGACTTGGCGTCATCTATGTTGAGAATAGTGCCGCAGCCGGTCAAGACGTCTTTGCGAGACGCGAAACGCGACACGGCGTCGAGGCAACCCGGGGTGGTGAGCGTGAACTCGGCGAGGCGGAAACCACCTCGTACGGCGGCATCCATGGCGTTGTACGCAGCGCCTTGAACACCAGTACGAAGCACGGCGCACGCCTTGTGCTTGGCAAACTCTTCGAGAACCATGTTGTACTCGGCGTCGGTGCGCATGTAGGATTTGTGACGAACGCCGCCGAGAGAGCCAAACGCACGTCGCGCGCCTGGCGTGTTGCGACCCGCACTGATGCCACCGAGACCGGCGCGAGCGCCCGAGTTAGCGGCGGTGTGCGCAAACTTGCTCGAATCGTAGCCCTTGCTCGCGAGCAATTTGCACAACGGCGAGTCCTTCTTAATCTTACCGCTCACGAACGGATAGTACTTGCCCGCCGGACCAGGGTTCGCAGCGAGCTCCGTCTTCACGATGTCCTCAACAATCTCACGCGAATGCGCGATGTCGTACACTTCTTGCGCGTGGCTCGCCGGGATGACAACAACGCCGTCTTGGTCGCCCACGATCGCGTCGCCTGGGCGAACGACGATGCCGCCGCACTTGATCACGCCGTTGCACTCCCACGGTTGGTGCACGTGCGGTCCTTGTCTCGGCGTCGTCGAAATCGAAAACACCGGGAACCCATACCCTCGCAACACCGCGGTATCGCGCACGGATCCGTCCGTGACTAAACCTGCGCACTTCTTTTGCGCCAATCGCAAGAATTTAATGTCCCCACCCACGGATTCCCACGGACCGCACGACTCCATCACCACCACTTCATTCGGCCCGGTTTGCTCGAACGCTTCGTATTCCGGCGAATCCACCCCCGCGGGCTTACTCCCCGCGATATCCGGCCGTTGTGGCACGAATCTCAGCGTCACCGCTCGTCCTACGCACTTCTTTTGCCCTTCCGTGAGCGCGCGCGCGCCGGCGATGTGCGACGTCGGCCACCCGAGCACCCACAACCCATCGATCAGGGCTTGCGTGCTCAACCCCCCGAGCTTTGCGAGCAACGCGTCCGAGATCGTCTTTTCGTGCCTCGCCGGTCCCGTGGCGTACGTTTTCCCTTCGCCCGCGCGCGCGCGCGCGCATTCCCCCGAAGTCGTCCCTCGCTCGCGCCTCGGCGTCGGGGCGACGTCCGCGCGCCACCACGCGAGCGCGCGCGCCGCGCTCGAGCGAAGACTCGCGCCGTCGCCGCACGTCGCCCGACGAGCGAGCGCGCGCGCGAGCGTGCGTGACATCACTTTCAAACTCACGCGATGAGGGAAAACGGCGAAGACGCCCTTCGCAGGCGCGCGTGTGACGCTTCAATCGATCGATCGATGGCGGTCGATCGCACGAGGCGATCGACCGCGCGCGCGTGATGGATAGGGGTGATGAGTTGTGATTCGTCGAATGAACACCCACGAATGGAAGACGACGACGGGCGACGGGCGAGCGCGGACGAGGACGAGCGGTCACGCCGCGAGGCGATCGATCGCGGCGGATGGTGGCGGTGGCGGTGGCGCAGGCGGTGGCGGTGGCGCAGGCGGTGGCGGTGGCGGTGGCGATGGCGGTGGCGATGGCGATGGCGGTGGCGATGGCGGCGGCGCGAGCGCGCGCTCGTCGTGCGATTCTTGGTACTTGGCGTACGCCACGAGGGCGACGCCGCACATGGTGACGAAGATCCCGACGCCTTGGTCCCAACCCACGGTGGAGTGTAAGAAAATCGCGGCGAGGATGAGGACGAAGATGACTTGTACGCCCGAATACACAGCCGGCAAAACGCTCTTGATTCGAGCGATAGCCCAAGAGTTGAGAGCGTGCGCGATGACCGTCGACGCTAAACCGGCGAATATGATCGCACCCCACGCGCTCGCGGGAACGCTCGCCGGGCGAAACTCTAAAAAAGATGGAATGGCGATCGCCGTGATGCCTATTTCCGCCAAAAGCGTCGCCCAGAATAGAAACGTCAGCGGATACGGATAATCTTTCGTCGCTCGGGCGAGCATCACCGCGTACGCCGCGTACGAGTTCGTCTGCGTGAGCAGCAATATCACATCCACCGCACCCGCGCCGCCGTGAGAAAATATTTGATACGCTCGGAGCGCCACGACGGTGCCTACGAAGACGATGGCGACGCCCAGCCCTTTCCACTTTGTGAATTTCTCCAACCCCAGCGCCGCGCTGAACACCGCGACGCTCACCGGCATGATAGGCTGCACGAACGCCACCATCGTCGGCCCACTTCGCTTATTACACACAAACACCAAAACGTACGCGCTCCCTAACGCACACGCCATCGGCGGTACCCAATACCAAAACGTGCGCCGCAACTTCAGACAACTCTTCCCTTTCCGTTCGCCGTACGCGAACGCGCCTAAAAACGGCATCGCGAGCGCGAGACGCAACGCACAAAACACCACCGGGGTGACGTGATTCAACGCGTCGTGACTCAACACGTGCATGATCGCGAATATGAGTTGCGTCGCGCACAGCGCCGCGTGGTTCGCGACGTTCCCACGTCGTCGCGCGCGACGCGCGCGCGCGGCCTCGGTCGTCGTCCATTCGTCCCTGACGTCTCCTTCGACGTCTCCACCGTAAGTTTTCTCCTCCTCGTCGTCGTTCAGCGTGACGACGACCACGACGGATGGTTTCCTAGGCGACGTTTGTGATGTCGACGTCGACGATGAGACGTCCGACGACGAGACGTCGAGCGACGCGCGCGTCATCGTTCGACGCCGCCGGTGACGACGAGGACACCGACGACGGCGATGGCGACGGGGGGGGCGTGCGCGCGACCGTGATGATGAGTCACGACCAGGCACGGAGCCCCCCCCCCACTGACGCGGGAAGCGCGTGTGTGGTCGACCGACCAGAACGTTGACCGACCGACCGACCGACCAGAACGTTGACCTAGGATGG
>Ga0222712_10004381_pt1 | contig 14791 bp, 14 predicted proteins | sample C33_657DmetaG_FD_165043 | JGI IMG/M metagenome (GOLD analysis project Ga0222712, IMG submission 165043) | Estuarine water microbial communities from San Francisco Bay, California, United States - C33_657D | ecosystem: Environmental > Aquatic > Marine > Unclassified | place: USA: California... | reverse complement strand
TCCTTAGTCTTAAATTAAAGCCTAAATTTGCATTCTAATTTATAATGTGTGAAGTTTCCAAAATTCGAGGACCTTATTCTTTTTGAAAACGATAATCTTATCGTCGTTAATAAACCAGCCTTTTTAAGTTCGCTTGACGACAGGGAAGGTGGGGACAATAATTTGTTAAGAATGGCCAAGCACTATTCTGATGATGCACAAATTTGCCATCGTTTAGACAGAGAAACCTCAGGGGTATTGATCATTGCTAAAAACCCTGAAACCTACCGCCATGTTTCCATGCAATTTGAACACCGAAAAGTTAATAAGGTGTATCATGCCGTAATTAATGGGACTCATGCTTTTGAGGAACTTCACGTGGATTTGCCTATTTTAAACCTAGGAGCAAAGAACGTAGCAATAAACAAGCAGGAAGGTAAACCTGCAGAAACGGTGTTCAATTCAATTAAATTCTACAAACATTATACCTTAGTTGAATGCAAGCCAATAACTGGAAGAATGCATCAAATAAGGATTCACTTGGCCTCTCAGAGAGCCAATATTGCAGGTGATGAAATGTATGGTGGTAAGACAGTTTACCTTTCCGAAATCAAAAGAGGATATCGCATAGGTAAAGATCAAGAAGAGTTACCCATCATGAAGCGTTTTGCATTACATGCGCGTTGTATTACTTTTAAGATTGATGAGTTTACTGAAATGACTTTTGAAGCTCCATATCCTAAAGATTTTGCAACTTTGATCAAGTTGCTCGATAAGTTTGATTCTTAATTTTTTAGTTTAGAGGCTTCATAAAAAGAAGAAACAGCCTCCCATTGAGGGTCAGATTCAAAAGAAATAGACTCGATAGGACTCTGTTTTTCCTTATATCGTTCCAAAATTTCTATCGCCTTTTTTTGATCTTCAGTTTGGATATAGAGAAGTATGTCACGATATCCAGTCATCGTAGTTGTACCTACGTAACAATAATCTCCTAAAACCTTAATAATTCCTGTATGATTTCTGTTTATAAGTTATTAAAAATCAGGGCTTCTTTTTCTGTTGGGTGTCCGTCTTTATTTTTATCTAAAGTATTCACCATGATAAAATTGACAGCGAAAAACTAAATTTTTCTTTAAAATCAATATAACGGTCATTGATTGAAGCCAGACATGGTTTCCCATTTGCTTCAAATTTAAGCGTTGTGAAATTTTGATTAATGGAAGGAGCTTCAATTTTTGTTGGTTCTGAGTCCACTTTTTTGTTTTGTGAACAAGATATTAATGAAAACAGACAAATAAGTATAAAGTAATATTTCTGCATCTTTTAATCAATATTGCTTATCTCCGCTCATCTTTGTCGTCCTGGGCTTTGACCCTTTTCAATCTACAATGGACTCCGGACTAATATCCCAATATCTTCAAAACTTGTTTACTATTCTGTTCTTCACCAAATACTTCAAAGTTGAAGGTTTCATCTCTATTGCGGCGAATAATCACATGTTTAGGAGACGGAAGCAGGCAATGATGAATACCACCATAACCGCTAAGAACCTCCTGGTATGCACCCGTATGAAAGAAGCCTATATACTGAACCTTTCGGGTTTTAGGCATAAATACGTTATTCATATGAGCTTCTTGGCTATAATAATCTTGTCCGTCGCAGGTAATTCCGCCAAGATTTACACTCTCATATTCAGAATCCCAATTGTTTATTGGCGCAAGAATATACTTTTGATTCATTGCCCAAACGTCTGGCAGGTTGGTGATGAAAGATCCATCAAGCATTAACCATTTTTCACGGTCATTCTGTTGCTTACGGCCTAAAACTTTGTAAAGAATACCTGAAGCTTCAGCAACTGTATATTTGCCAAATTCAGTAATAATATCAGGCTCCATAACATCGTGCTCTGCACAAATTTCCTTAATCCTTTTTACAATTTCATTGACCATGTATTCATAATCAAAATCAAATGCTAAAGAATCTTTGAAAGGCATTCCTCCACCAATATCAAGGGTGTCGAGATCTGGGTTTATTTTCTTGAACTTGCAATAAAGAGTAGCATATTTTTCAAGCTCATTCCAATAGTAAGGTGTATCAGAAATTCCTGAATTAATAAAGAAATGAAGTAGTTTTACCTTGAAATTAGGATTTTGAGCTATTTTATGATTGTAGAAATCAATAATATCTTCAATTCGTATTCCTAATCGAGAGGTATAGAATTGAGAGTCAGGCTGTTCTTCGGCAGCAATTCTTATCCCTAAGCTACAAGGAATATCTAATTCATCATCATAGATATTAAACTCTTCCTTGTTATCAAGAACGGGAATAATATTTTTAAAACCATCATGAAGCATATCAATAATGTACTGCTTGTATTGAAAAGTTTTAAATCCATTGCAAATAACTGTTATATTCTTATTTAATGCACCTTTTTTCTCAAGAGCATCAATCATAGGCATATCGAATGCAGATGAAGTTTCCAAGTGAATATCATTACGCAGAGCTTCCTCTACAATATGCCTGAAGTGCGAGCTTTTAGTACAATAACAATATTTATAGCCACCTCTATAGTTGTTTTTAACAATAGCTGCCTGAAACAATAGTTTGGCTTGTTGTATCTTCTTACTGATGATAGGTAAGTAAGTGAATCTGAGTGGAGAACCATAGGTTTCGATCATCTCCATGAGGTTTAGGTCATGAAAATATAATTCATCATCTATGATATCAAAACCATCCTGAGGGAAACCCACGCTTAAATCAAGAAACTCCGCGTAACTCTGCATTTTTTTATAATTTTGGCAAAGATATAAAAAGCATATAGCATAGAACATAATACATTGCTTAAAAATTTTATGTTCTTTTAAAATCTGTGTGGTAAACGAAATGGAATATGCTTGATTTGAATATTATTAAGGTTAAATCTAATATTGCTGCTTTACTGGAGGATCCAGTTTTTCATTTGATGAATAATCAAATAGTCTGCTGTTTTGAGATGGTAGTAATTAATCCTACCCTAAATAAAGAGAATCCAATGAAAGAGTATGCATTTGATATCTTGCTAGGTGGAACAAATTCCTTATTATAGATTAAGTTTACAGGGCTCAATGCCAATTAAAATGACAATAGAAAATACCATAGTTCAGCAAATCCAGAGAGCTGTTTCAGTACTTTATCAAACAGAAATAGCATCAGATAGTATAGTTATTCAGGAAACTCGAAAAGAATTTGAAGGTCAGGTTACTGCTGTTACCTTCCCATTTACCCGTTTTTCAAAAAAAACTCCTGAACAAACCGGAACTGAAATAGGGGAGTACCTGAAGAATAATGTTAAAGAAGTTGAAGACTTTAACGTGATCAAAGGATTTTTGAATTTGTCAATTGCTGATTCTTACTGGGTTGATGAGTTATTAACTACTATTCATAGCAGTTCATTTGGGCAGTTCCCGCCTAACGGACAAAAAGTTATGGTGGAATATTCTTCCCCAAACACGAACAAACCCCTTCATTTAGGGCATGTGCGCAATAATTTACTGGGTTTTTCTGTCGCTGAAATCTTATCTGCAAATGGATATGAAGTAATAAAGGTCAATTTGGTCAATGATCGTGGGATACATATTTGCAAGTCAATGCTGGCCTGGCAACTGTTTGGAAATGGTGAAACGCCTGAAAGCAGCCAACTAAAAGGAGACCACCTGGTTGGTAAGTATTATGTGATTTTTGACAAGGAATATAAAAAGCAGATTGAAGCCCTGACCCACGAAGGGCAAACAGAAGATGAAGCAAAAAAGAATGCTCCGATTATAAAAGAGGCTCAGGAAATGCTTTTGAAATGGGAGGCTGGCGATCAGGAAGTTATAAAGCTTTGGAGCATGATGAACGGCTGGGTTTACTCCGGTTTTGAAGTTACTTATAAAATGCTAGGAGTTGATTTCAAGAAATACTATTATGAATCAGACACCTATCTTTTAGGCAAGGATACGATTCAGGAGGGGCTTGAAAAGGGAGTTTTCCTTAAAAAGGATGATGGATCAGTTTGGATAGATTTAACGGAAGATGGCCTGGATCAGAAACTTGTTCTCAGAGCAGATGGGACTTCTGTTTACATTACTCAGGATCTTGGAACTGCCCAATTGAAATATGACGACTTTAAAATGGATAAGTCTATCTATGTGGTAGGCAACGAACAGGATTATCATTTTAAAGTGTTATTTCTTATTCTCCAGAAATTGGGTAAAACATGGGCAAATGGTCTATTTCACCTTTCTTATGGGATGGTTGATTTACCTTCTGGTAAAATGAAATCTAGGGAGGGCACAGTTGTTGATGCTGATGAGTTGATGGAAGAAATGATCCTGACTGCTAGCGAGAGAACGGAGGAATTAGGAAAAGTTGAAGGATTCACGGAGCAAGAGAAAAAAGACCTTTATAATATGATCGGATTAGGGGCTCTTAAATTTTTCCTGTTGAAGGTTGAGCCTAAAAAGAGGTTATTGTTTGATCCAAGTGAATCGATTGATTTTCAGGGTCATACAGGTCCTTTTATCCAGTATACCCATGCAAGGATACGTTCAGTGATGGCAAAGGCTGATTATAAAAATAAAATTTCCGATAAATATTCAACTATACTTACTGCTCTTGAAAAGGACCTAATTGTTAATTTGGCTAAATACCCTAATGTTATAGCTGCATCAGCTAAAGAATACAGTCCGGCACATATTGCAAATTATGTTTTTGAGTTAGCTAAATTATTCAATAAGTTTTACCATGAAGAAAGCATATTGAAGGCTGAAGATCCGGATGTTAGAAATTTCAGACTAGACCTTTCTGCTGCCACCGCATCAACTATTAATAAAGGAATGAAATTATTGGGAATAAGAGTTCCTGATAGGATGTAGGTAACTGCGTATTGAGTATTGCGTATTGCGTATTGAGTATTGCGTATTGAGATAGATTCTGCTTCATTTCATACAAGCACCTCATGCTTCAGACCTCCTACCTCAGACTTCCTACTTCATACCTCCTACCTCATACCTCCTACCTCATCCCTTTACATTCTCTCATTTTTTAAAATTGATTGATAGCTATCCTTATTTGTTTTTATACACTATCAATTATTGATAAGGATTACAATAGCTTGTTTAAATGCACTTCAGTAAGCAATTTGAATATTGAGAGTTAAAAATAAAGTACATTTTGTAATAATTTTGTTACATTAAACTTACATACTTAATACACTTTTTTCAGTTTAAACTATTATTCTTGCAAATTAATATAAAATCAAGGTTAATAACCAATTAATTAATTTAACAAGAATCAAATGAAAAGAAAATTACTAGCTTTCTTATTATTAGGCTTTTTTGCTTTTACCAACGCAATGGCCCAGAATAAGACAATCACTGGTAGAGTAGTTGGAGCAGATGATGGTCTCCCTCTTCCAGGTGTTTCAGTTCGTGTAAAAGGTGGTGCCGTTGGTACTACAACAAATGTAGATGGAAATTTTTCCTTGTCTGCTCCTATGGATAGCAAGGTTTTAACCTTTACCTACATTGGTTATTTAACTCAAAATATTACAATTGGTTCTGCGGGATCTGTAAATGTTCGATTAGTTTCTGACTCACAGCAAATTGCAGAAGTAGTTGTAACAGGTTATGGTGTTGCCCAGAAACGTGATCTAGGATCTGCAAGTGTACGTGTTACTGGAAAACAAATTGAAAACTTACCAATACAGAGTTTTGACCGTGCATTGCAAGGTCGTGCTGCTGGTGTACAGGTAACCTCTCAAAGTGGTCAGCCAGGTGGTGCAATCAACGTAAGGGTTCGTGGTGTTGGTTCGATCAACGCAGGTAATGATCCGCTTTACATTGTTGACGGTATTCAGCTGAAAACTGGAGGAATTTCCGGACAAGCATCTACTAATACACTAGCATCTATCAACCCAAATGATATCGAAAATATTGAGGTTTTGAAAGATGCAGCTTCTGCTTCTATTTATGGAGCAGCTGCGGCTAATGGTGTTGTATTGATTACTACCAAAAAAGGAAAAAGCGGTGCTACTGTAACTAACTTTTCTGCTCAGCAGGGTGTTATGCAAAATATTGCCCGTTATGATGTGAGCAACGCACAGCAGTACGCTCAATTAATGGTTCCGGCAGCTGTAAATGCAGGTGTAGGCCAATCGGCTGCAGAGTCATTTTTTGGAAATCCGTCTAACGCAACCGCTACAAGCACTAATTGGTTCGATGCTATCGTACGCGAAGGTAAATCAAGAATTTATGATTTATCGTTCTCTGGTGGTGATGCCAAAACAAGTTTCTTTGTTTCTGGTTCTTATACCGATCAAGATGCTCAGGCTATTCAGGCGTTCTTCAAAAGAGGTACTGTTAGAGCTAATCTTGGACACAAGGTTAACGATAAACTAAGTATCAATTCCAATATTTCAATGACTGCGTCTAGAGTATTTGGTTCAATTTCCGACGGTGCCTTTGTAAACAGTCCGTTTTATTATCCATTTACTTTACGTCCGGATGTGCCGATTTATCAGCCTGATGGAACTTATACACAAGGAGCTGCATTAAAGGCTGGTTTCGCATATAACATCGTTCAAGGTGCATATGATGAAGTCAGGGTAGGTAATGCCTTACAAAGTGTAAGTAATTTCTCTGCTACTTATAAAGTCACGCCTTCCCTTTCAATTACCGGATTTGCTGGTATTGATTTCGTTGATACGCGAGATGATAACCAACGTCCTGCTACTATTCCTGCATTTGCTGGTAATGGTGGTACTTCTTCGGTTGTTAACACTCGTAATCTTGATTTTAACTCAAACGTAACAGCTAACTGGAATAAAAGTTTTGGAAGTCACAACTGGGGTGCATTATTTGGTGGTGAATTAAAGGAGCAGAATGTAGAGAGTGCGTCAGCTACAGGTTCTGGATTCCCTAATCCTTTTTTCAGAAGTTTACAGAATGGTACTCCGCTTACAATAGCAGGATTTTTCACTGGATATAAAAAAGCAGGTTTATTCTCTAAGCTTAACTACGACTACAAAGAAAAATACTATGTATCAGGTACTTTAAGATACGATGGTAGCTCACGTTTTGGTCTTGAAAAACAATACGGACTATTTGGTGGTGTAACTGGTACTTGGAGAATCTCCGGTGAAGATTTTCTTGCCGACAATAAAACTATCTCTGATTTAAAACTTCGTGCAAGTTATGGAGTGGTTGGTAATGATCAAATTTCAGATTTTGCATCTCGTGCATTGTTTGGTGCCGGTGGTGCTTATCTTGGTGCTAACGGTATCCGTCCTTCTCAATTGGGTAATGCAAATTTATCATGGGAACAAGCTGCTACAACCAACCTTGGTTTAGATTATGGATTATTTAGCAATCGTATAACCGGTAGTATTGATGTTTATCGTAGAATAAATTCTGACTTATTATTGAGTCGTCCTTTGGTTTCTGATTCAGGATTTGGATCGATTAGTGAAAACGTAGGAAAGGTTCAAAATGAGGGTATTGAATTTGGCTTAAACACAATCAATTTAGATACAAAGTCAGGTTTTAAATGGTCTTCTGATTTTAATATTTCATTCCAAAGAAATAAAGTTTTAGAATTGATAGGCGGACAGGATCGTATTGGAACTTCCTATTTTGTAGGAGAGCCAATTGATTTAATCTTTACTTATGGATGGGCTGGAGTAAATCCTGCCGATGGTAGACCAATGTGGTATGATGTAAATGGTCACTATACCTATAACTTAATTGCAGCTAACGATCAAAAAATTCAGGGCACAAGATATCCTAAATTCTTTGGAGGTTTTAATAATACAGTTTCCTATAAAAACTTAAGTCTTGATTTTCTTTTCCAGTATCAGTATGGAAATAAATCTTTTGTTTCTATTTTCCAGACTATTTGGAATTCAGGATATTCTGATGATAACCAGATTGCTTCTCAGTTAACTGAACAATGGCTTGCACCTGGACAGATAACAGCTGTTCCAAAAGTATTACGCCAGACTCCACATCTTAATAATTCTGGCGGATTATCTAATGCTGTAACCACAGGTTCTACCAGGTATTTATATGATTCATCTTATATTCGTTTAAAAAATATAACGCTTTCATATAATCTTCCTGCAAGTATAGTTTCTAAAGTTAAGTTGCGAAACATCCGTGTATTTGCTACAGGAATAAATGTGTTGACATTTACTAAATATCCTGGGTTAGATCCGGAGGTTCCAATTGGATTAAACGAAATTGGAAATAATCCACAGGCCAGAACTTACACTGGTGGACTTCAAATAGGTTTATAATTTATAATTTGAAAATTATGTATAAGAAAATATTAGCTGTATCTGTTCTGAGTCTGGTTTTAGCCGGAACCTCATGTAAAGATGCACTCGACGTGCAGCCTAAACAATCAATTGACGCTAGCACCGCATTAGTAGATTTTACTAGTGTTAATGCCATATCTATATCGCTTTATTCAAGAGCTCAGTCCTTTAATTACCTAGGACAGCGTATGCTAATTGCTCCTGAGGTTTTAGCGGATAACTACACTATCACTGCCAATTCTGGTGGTAGATATGTTGGTGAACGTGTAAATGCGCCAGGTTCACACTTGGATTTATGGAATACCCTTTACCCAGCAATTAATGAGGCCAACTTCATTATAAAAAATGTTGACCGTGTAACTGCTGCTCAGGCAGATAAAGATGCACTTAAAGGCCAGGCATTGTTTATGAGAGCCATGTTTAATTTTGATATGGTTCGTATTTATGGCTATGAGCCAGGTTTCTCGGTAAACGGTTTTGGAGAAGGTATTGTTTTACGTACAGAGCCTACTGATGACGTTACTAAGGCAGATTTTAAGCCTCGTTCTTCAGTTCCTGCTGTGTATGCCGCTATTGAAACTGATCTCAAGCAAGCAGCGGCTTTATTGCCTAATGCTGTAGGAAGCGCAGGTGTTTTCAGAGCAAGCAAAGGCGCTGCTTTTGCTTTATTAGCTCGCGTCTACCTTTACCAAAGCAAATGGGCAGATGCAGAGCAGGCAGCAACTGATGCGATCACAAATAAGCAAAGTGCTACCACTTTATCACCTGCAGCAAACTACATTGCTTCTTTTGCTTCGGTTCCTAACCGTGAGTCTATGTTCGAAATTGATTATCGTACAGAGCAATTTTCAACTGTTGACGGTATTAATAATTCAATGAATTCTTTAACTCAGAAAACGGTAGGTGGTATATTTGCAGTAAGAGCTACAACAGAATTAATGAATTCATTTGAAGCTGGAGATGTCAGAAAAACTGCATTTGAAACTACCATTGATAATGGTGTTCCGGTTTTTTATAGTTTAAAATTCCCTGCTCACAAGGGTAATTTCTTCAATAATATCTCTGTTATCCGCCTTTCTGAGGTTTATTTAATTCGTGCTGAAGCGCGGGCTAAACAAGCTAAAGATGCTTTAGCCCAAGCGGATCTAACACTTTTAAGAACTAACAGAGGATTAGCAGCTGTTCCTGCCGCTACGACAGGTACTGCTTTAATTGATTTAATTTTTAATGAGCGTAGAGTTGAGTTGAATCTTGAAGGTCATCGTTTCTTTGACTTTAAAAGAAGAGGTTTAAATATTTTAAAGCCTGCTGGTATACCAACTTTATTGTACACAGACTTTAAAGTATTAGCATCTCTTCCAGCTGCTCAGGTATCATTAAATCCACTAATAAAACAAAATCCAGGATACTAATCTTATAATCATGAAGTATATAAAATATTTATTTCTATTTGCTGTAATAACCAGTATTACAGCTTGTTTTCCTGATAATGATAAAGCATTTGACGGACCAACCGTAACAGAATTTAAGCCTATTGCAAGAACTGTTAAGGTTACTGCTGCTGCAGGATCTGCAGATGCATTGATTCAGTTAGTTGGACCACAGTTAGGGGCAACCTTAATGGTTCCTTTTAATATTGATCCTGCTAGTACTGCTGTTGCAGGTACTCACTACAACATTACTGCAATTGGTAATTCTGTAGCTTTGGATCCTAATAAAAGTTCAGTAATAATTCCAATCAGATTGGTTGCTGGAAGTGTAACAGCTGCAGCGGGTGTTAAATTGATAATCAATTTAGGTGAAGCCCCGGGAGGTATTACTCCAAATCCAAATTTCAGACAATATACACTGACGATTGTTCCTTAAATAATTTAATGTAATTGCAAAAAAAAATCGGCTATAATTAGCCGATTTTTTTTTGCTCTATTTTCTTGAAAATGATTCTATAAATCCAATTTTGAAACAAATTTGTAGATCGTGCTTTTACTCAAGACATTAAAAAATGGAACTCTGATTATAGCTATATCTAAATACTTTGAAATGATTTCTTCTGTACTTTGATTGCTTTCACCACTGATAATTAAACTCCTTATTTTTATTTTTCTCATCTTAAGAAGTTCTGCAGATAATAAGGTATGGTTGATGCTACCCAAATAGTTTTTGGAAACCAGTACCACTTCAGCATCTAGTTTTTCTATCAGATCAATCATTAAAACTTTTTCATTTAATGGAACCATCAATCCTCCGGCACCTTCAATGATCAGTTGATTCTCTGTTTGGGGTAAATTGATCTTATCTAAATCTATTTCTATACCGTCTAATGCTGCAGATAAATGTGGTGAGAATGGCTGGGTTAAGCGATAGGCCTCTTGATGAAAAACTGATTTTGTGTTGGATATCAGTTTTTGTACGATCATAGTATCACTATTTTTTAATTCACCTGATTGAACAGGTTTCCAGTAATCAGCCTGTAATTTTTCAACTAAAACAGCCGAAACTATGGTTTTACCAATTTCTGTTCCTATGCCTGTTATGAAAATTGGTCTCTTTTTCAAAGTATTTGATTAATAGTTGTACATAGCTTATTAATTTCATCGATAGAATTATGATTATGTAAGCATATTCTAAGTCGTTCTGTACCGATTGCAACAGTCGGGCTTAATATTGCCTTGACATCAAAACCGGCTTGTTGAATTTTTAAGGCTGCTTCTCTGGCCTGTGTATTTCCAGGAACAACGATGATTTGTATTGCTGAATTGCTGGTTAATAGATGGATGGTAGAATTAACTTTTAGTTTAAACTGTTTTATTCTTTCATGAATCATGGTTTGATGATCATGGTTTTTCAGAAATTCATAGGCAACCTTTATAGCTAAATGACTTAGAAATGAAGATGCGGTAGTATAAATAAAAGATCTTGAAAAATTGATCAGGTAAGTACGAAGTTGTTCACTCCCTAAAATTGCGGCACCATGTGTGCCCATGCCTTTCCCAAATGTGATAATCCGTGCAAAAACCTGGTTACATAATCCTAGTTCATGTACAAGGCCTCTGCCTGATTTCCCAAAAATTCCAGTTGCGTGAGCTTCATCAACAATCAGGGCTGCATCAAATTTCTTTGCAATTTTTGCAATTTCAGAGAGGGGAGCTTCGTCGCCATCCATAGAATAGATGCTTTCAACAACAATAAATTTTCTACCCTTTGCCAATTTTAATTTTTGCTCCAGGCTTTTAAGGTCATTATGTTTGAACACAAAGCGTGCTGCATGGCTGAGTCTGATACCATCAATTATGGAAGCATGAATGTATTCATCTGATAGAATGGTATCGCCTCGTTGTGGTATGGAAGAAAATAGGCCAATATTTGCATCATATCCTGAATTGAAAATCAGTGATTGTTCTGCCAAATGGAATTCTGCAATTTCATTTTCAAGATCTTCGGTAAAGCGATCATTACCTGCCAGCAAACGTGATCCACCCGAACCCATTTGATAGTTAGGATAATGCTTCAATTCAGCCTCAAACATTAACTTTAATTCTATTGAATGTGCAAATCCAAGGTAATCGTTTGAGCAAAAATCTATCAGATCGTTTTCTGGTTTTAAAGTTCTTAACGAATTAGTTTCAATCCGATTCTTTAAACTTTCCGAAATGAATTTATTAATGCCTTCCAAGTTTTATTTTTTGTTAAAAATAAGAAAAGCGGACTAATTAGTCCGCTTTTCTTAGGAATACAGTAAAAGATTAATTAAATTTTTCGTGTCTATGCATTCTGCGCCTAATGTTCTGCAGGCGTTCTTTACCTTTTGTTTTCATTTCCTCCAAAGTTTTTTCTTGTTCTTCTGTCAGGATATTATTCATTTTTTCTTTACCATCTGCCATTAATTCCTTACGTTTTTCCATTTGGTTTTTTCGGTAGGCAATAGCAGCTTTCTGCAATTTCTCCATCTTATTGATACGTTCCAGTTGAAGTGTATATACTTTTTCTTTCTGTTCAGGAGTTAAATTTATTTTTTTTTCAAGGGCATTAGCACTCATTTTTGCACGTTCTTCAGCAGATTTCATCTCTCGATGTGCTTGTACCGCTTTATCTCCTTTTCTTAGTGGTGCATCTTGTGAATAACTAGCACCTATTAATCCAATTAATAAAGCTGCAGTGATCATTATTTTTTTCATATCTATTAGTGTTGGTTTATACAGATAGATGATTTTAAATCAAAAAGGTTTAAATACCCAATTGTAAAATAGTGTTAAGATTTATTTCTGTCGAGATTGGAGATTGATTTCTGCATCTGTGATACCATAGTTGTAAGCGTTTCTAAGGTAGGTTCAGGTGCTGGGTCAGGAAAGTCTGTGCTGATATATGCTTTTGCTTTCCATATTTCTAAAACATCTTCGCCAGCAATGGTATAGGGCTCATATACTGGATTATCTGAGATTAGCTTTAATACCTTATTTTCCTTGAATTTATTGCCAACCCTTTTATAAACAATCCCATCACTTTTACTGATCACTACATAAGTGTCGCCAGCTTTAAGTTCATTCCAGTTTGTGAGATATTCTCCTACTACCACGGTCCCAGATTGAAGTGGTAACATAGAATCACCTTTAATTTCAAATGCACGATAGGTTCCCTGTCGAAACATGGGTAAATGAAACTTAGGAAGTTCAGAAATGTATTCTGGATCGCCGTATCCATTCAGATAACCTGCACTAGCTTTTACTGGGACCAGCTCAATATTTTCTCTATCCTGACTATCAACTGAAATGCTGAGTACCCGGATGTTTGCAGGATCGCCTTTTGGTGTTGGTTTCCACTTATCATCAATGCGATCATTGATTAGTTCGTCCATGGAAAGCTCATAAAATTCCGCGAATTTTTTTAGCAATTCATATTTAGGTTCTGCACGGTCCTCTTCATATGCTCCAACTAGGGAGCGTTTGATAACAAGAGTATCTGCGAATTGTTGTTGAGTAAGCCCTTTTTTCTTACGTAGGTACTTCAGATTAGAAGAAATATTTGCCATTTGAAAAATAAATTTGTTAATACTAATATTATTAGTAAATTTATGCTCATAAAATTAGCAATTATTCTTGAAACTAAAAATTTAATTTTTAATATATGCCGATCCTAATTAAACCAGCTATGAAAACTAAAAAATTTGTTTATTTAGTTACTGACCGTAACCGTACCTCTATCCATGTAGGGATGAGTACCGACCTGATGAAGACCATGAGTTTTTACAGACAGATGCCTAATTTATTTTTTGACTCGGGTCAACAATTAACCAGACTCGTATATTTTGAAGAATTAAGTTCTGAAGCAGCTGCACTTGAACGCTTTAATTTAATAAACAAATTTGCACGAATTCAAAAGGATAGACTGATCAGATCTGTAAATCCTGATTGGATCGATTTGACTATCGGTTTAGATTTTGAACAGGTATTAGTTTCCGGAATTCAACCGATGCGTGCTTCTTTCAGCAGTTTATCCTGATTATTTTTTAATGAATTTCAGGGCTGCTGAGTTCATGCAATAGCGTTTGCCGCCTTTTTCTTTCGGGCCATCATCAAATACATGACCCAGGTGTAATCCTGTTTTAGTTTCGATTACTTCATCACGGATCATTCCGTGGCTGTTATCTGTAACTACGGTGATCACACCCGCTTTAATTGCTTTGGTAAAACTAGGCCAACCACTACCTGATTCATATTTATCATCCGAGCTGAATAAAGGTTCACCTGTAGCAGCGCTTACGTAAATTCCCTTTTGATGGTTATTATTATATTGGTTTTTAAAAGGAGGTTCAGTGCCTCTATTTACCATAATTTCAAATGAAAGGGGATTCAAAATCTTTCTCCATTCAGCCTCTGATTTTTGGATCGGGAAACTTAAGGTTTTATTATTTTCCTCTTTGATTTTTGATTTGCTTTGACCGCAACTGTTGGTCGATATCATAAAAATTAATGCGGCAATACTTAATATTATCTTCATGGTGTTGTTTCTGTGCATACAAAATATACTGTAATTGTATATTTCCTATTCTTGGTTTCTATTTAGAAATCAGTTTGATGGTTTACGAATATATTAAGGGAATGGTTTTTGTATTTTAAAAATAAATAAAGCGATCCTGTGATCGCTTTATTTATTTACCATCCGGGTGCTAAGGTTAGCCCAAATACTCCGAGATTAACATCTTTTCTTTGGAAAGGTATAGCATAATAGGGTTCAAGAACAAAATAACCGAATACATTCACTCTTAAGGATACCCCCGCACTCATGGCAGGTATCCGTTCAAGGTATCCTCTAGCGCCACCAATTAATCTTGGCTCAGATCTGAAGGCAACTTTTGAATTATTATCATACGCTAAGCCCATATCAAAAAATAGGTTCAGATCAGAGAATAAGAATTTAGATTCAACTGCAGCTAACTTTTTTGGGCCGGTGAATGGAAGACGTAATTCAAAATTAGCAACA
>Ga0222712_10004380_pt1 | contig 14793 bp, 10 predicted proteins | sample C33_657DmetaG_FD_165043 | JGI IMG/M metagenome (GOLD analysis project Ga0222712, IMG submission 165043) | Estuarine water microbial communities from San Francisco Bay, California, United States - C33_657D | ecosystem: Environmental > Aquatic > Marine > Unclassified | place: USA: California... | reverse complement strand
TCGGGTGGGTTTTGAGTGCGGTGGCGTTGTGCGTAATCGTTGCAACAACCAGCCTTGCCTACATAGAAACCCTATATATGAAAGCGCAACTCAAGCGAGAAATCAAAGAGTTGCGTAGGTTAAAACAGGAGCTAAAGGAATCAAAATGATGACACTATTTTCAACCCTACTATCGTTCCTGATGGGCGGGTTACCAAAACTGTTTGACTTCTTCCAAGACCGTGCTGATAAGAAGCATGAGTTAGCCTTGGCGCAGATGCAGACTGAGCGCGAACTGACATTGAAAAAGGCTGGGTTAGAAGCCCAAGAGCGCATAGAGCATATCCAGACCGAGCAAATTCAAATTAACGCGGAAGTCACCAACGCACAGACAGCCTTGCAAGAGCGTCAAGCCCTATATGCCCATGATATTGCTATCGGTCAAGGAGCCAGCCAGTGGGTAACCAACGCCCGCGCTATGGTGCGTCCCGCCATAACTTATGGTTTGTTTGTCTTGTTTGCCTTTGTAGAAATCTTTGGCTTCTGGTTCGCTTATCACAAAGAAGTGCCGTTTGACGTGGCTCTAGACTTGCTGTGGGACAACGAGACTCAAATCATCTGGGCATCTGTGGTGTCTTTCTGGTTTGGTACACAAGCATTTGGCAAGAAATGAACCTATCAGACAAAGCCCTCAAGATGATTAAGCACCATGAAGGGGTGCGTCAGAAGCCTTACCGTTGCCCAGCCAAGCTGTGGACGGTGGGGGTGGGGCATGTTTTGTATCCAGAGCAGGGCAAGATGAAGATAGAAGAACGAGATGGTTTTGCTCTAAAAGACGCAGACAATCGCACATTCAGCATGGAAGAAGTTGATGGAATTCTTAAAGCAGATTTGGCTCGCTTTGAGCGAGGTGTGGTTCAGTTCTGTCCTGTTCCCCTCACTCAGGGTCAATATGATGCTCTCATATCTTTTAGTTTTAATGTTGGTTTGGGAACACTACAGCGCTCAACCCTCCGTCAGAAAGTTCTGCGCGGGGATATGGAAGGCGCTGCAGAAGAACTCTTGAAGTATTGCAAGGCAGGTGGGAAAATACTCAAAGGGTTGGAGACTCGTCGCAAAGACGAGCGAGCCCTGTTTTTAGGATAAAACATGCCATTACAAGCACTCAAATTCATACCGGGGACTAACCGTGAATCCACCACCTTGGCAAATGAGGGTGGTTGGTTTGAATCTGACAAGGTCAGATGGCGTTCTGGTTGCCCCGAGAAGATTGGCGGATGGGTAAGAGACACTGGCACAGCGTTCTCGACTTTGCAGCCTCCATCAGGATCATTCTGGGGCGTGTGCCGTTCTATGTGGAACTGGCTTACTCTTGCTGGTAACAATTTAGTTGGGCTTGGCACAAACCTGAAGTTCTACCTCCAGAACTCTACTGGCGGCTACTTCTATGACATAACCCCAATTAGGGCCACTAAGTCCTTGACCAATCCATTTACTGCGGTAGATGGGTCTACGACCATCACCGTAAACTCCCCCGGCCATGGCGCTGTAACAGGGGACTTTGTTACGTTCAGCGGTGCTACGGGGCTTGGTGGCAATATCACTGCAACCATCTTGAATGCCGAGTTCCAAGTTACTTATGTAAGCTCAAACACATTTACGATTGTTTCTTCCATAGCCGCAAATGCTACGGACGCTAGTGGCTCCCCCGGTGGCGCATCAGTTACTGCTACGTTTCAAATTACTACAGGTAATGAAGTCTTTACTTTTGGTACAGGCTGGGGCGCTGGCCTGTGGGGAGGCGTGACGACTGGTGTTGCAACAACCACGCTCAACGGAACAATCAATTCTTCTGTAACTTCTATTGTTTTGACCTCTGCCACAGGCTTTGGCACCTCTGGCACCATATTGATTGACAATGAATTAATCACATTTAGCGGTGTTTCTACTAACACTTTGACAGGCTGTACCCGTGGAACAAACGGCACGATTGCTGCGTCACATACTTCAGGTGCTACCGTTCAATTAGCCAATACATTTGGTGGATGGGGAGTCCCTGCTGCAGAAACAATTGCGACGCAATTACGTACGTGGACACAAACAAATTTTGGACAAGATTTAATCTTTAATCCACGCAACGGTCCTTTGTACATTTGGACTGTGAATGCAAACCCGAACATATGGGATAGAGCCCAGTACCTTGGACCAAGCACCACGATCACAACTTCAACTGGCCCTATTACTGTAGACTCATCTTGCCCCGTCATAGCAAGCGCTGTGCTGGTATCAGACTCTTCAAGATTTGTTATTTGTTTTGGCTGCAACGACTATGGGGCTACTGCACAGAGCCCGTTACTGATTCGTTGGTCTGATCAAGAAGATTACGGCACATGGGCTCCTTTAGCCACTAACCAAGCAGGTAGTTACTTGTTGAGCCATGGCTCATCCATCTTGGCTGCTATTCAAACTCGTCAAGAGATTTTGGTGTTTACGGATTCTGCGTTGTATTCCATGCAGTACCTTGGCCCACCTTATGTGTGGGGTTTCCAAATCATGGCAGACAACATTTCTGTTATGTCTCCTAACTCTGTGATTACGGTCAACAACGTAACCTATTGGATGGGAACGGACAAGTTCTACATGTACACCGGCCGTGTAGAAACACTCCCCTGCACTTTGCGTCAATACATATTTGATGACATCAATCTTCAGCAAGCATTTCAAATTTGCACTGGGACTAATGAAGGCTATAACGAGATTTGGTGGTTCTATTGTTCTGCTGGTTCGACCACAGTTGATAAGTACGTCATCTTCAATCACTTAGAGCGCACTTGGTATTACGGCACTATTGCTCGTACGGCTTGGTGTGATAGTCCGTTGCGTGCAACGCCTATGGCTGCAGGATATAACGGACAACTTATTTACCATGAGAACGGAAACGACGATGGATCCACTACTCCTGCTTCGCCTATTGAGGCGTATTGCCAGTCTTCCGATTTCGATATTGGAGATGGGCATAATTTTGGTTTTGTTTGGCGCATCATTCCTGACGTGACCTTTGATGGGTCTAACGTGGATTTACCGTCTGTAGACTTTACAGTGCGCCCTCGTAAAAACCCGGGTGCTAATTACGGTGCTTCGGAAAGCCCTACTGTAGCCAGTACACAGAACTACGCTCTTGAGCAGACCTACAACGTTCAGACATTTACTGAATATGCATACGTGCGAATTCGTGGACGTCAGATGGCGTTTAAGATTAGCTCCAACACACTTGGTGTGTCTTGGCAGTTGGGTACTCCCCGTATGGATGTGCGCGCGGACGGAAGACGTTAATGGCAACGCTGTTTAAGACGCAACCTCTTATTGCGCCGCAGCAGCCTAGGCTGCCTACGGCTACTACGGAGTACAGCCCACAGTATCAGGATCAGTTCACCAACATTTTGCGTTTGTACTTTAACCAGTTACAAAACTTTAATCAGTTATTTACAACAAGCACTGGTGGGGCGTTATTTCAGTTTCCGTTTGCCGCTTTTCATGACAGCACTACACAGACGCATTCAACAATAAACACTGCAAAAGCCATTACTTTTGATACAACGGACTATTCCAATTCAATAACGCAAGGAAGTCCCACATCAAGGATAATTACGTCTGTTGCTGGGTATTACAACTTTCAGTTTTCAGCACAGTTAGATAAAGCTTCTGGCGCATCTGCGTCTGTTTGGATTTGGCCAAGAATAAACGGTGCAAACATAACGCATTCTGCAAGCAAAGTAAGCATTCAAGGTACTACGGCAGAAAGCGTTCCAGCGTGGAATTTTGTGCTGCCAATGAATGCGGATGATTATTTTGAGTTGTATTGGCTAACTGATGACACCAACGTGCAACTTAAGGCGGAAGCAGGCTTTGGCACTGCCCCTAATAACGTCCCAGAAATCCCTTCAGTCATTCTGACTGCGACCTTTGTGTCGGCGCTCTACACATGATACGATTTACCCAATTCTCCCCTGCAAGGAACCACTATGGCAACTAGTCCACAAGGCATCATGGCGCTCCCACAAGAAGCCCAACAAGCCGCTCCCCAACTCAGTATTGATGACTCCTATGACGCGGTCCGTGGGGGCTTGAGCGATGCCAGCCCTGAGTCCTCGGCACAGGTGCAAGAAGCACTTAATCAACTGCTTCCTGCTTTAGATGAAATCAGTGATCAAGACTTAGACAAGCTTATTCAAATTGTGCAGTACATGCACGACCATGAGGAAGAGTACGCCAGTGCCGTGTCCCAATTAGTGCAGGCAGGCATAGTGGACGACAGTGTTTTCCCTCCTGAATACGATCCTGAATTCATTGCTACTTTGGGTATGGTCTTGTTGGAAGCCAAGCGCCAGCGCATGCAAGCCGCTCCTGAGCAGGCAATACCTGAGCCTCCTATGCAGTTGGCTGCCGGTGGTATTGCAGAAGCCACACGCATGTTGGCAGGGAAAGGCCGAATGGGTGACACCATGTTGGCGCATATCAATGAAGACGAAGCCAGACTACTTAAAAGACACGGAGGCTCTGGGACTATCAATCCAGAAACAGGGTTACGAGAGTTTTTTAATTTAGGCCAAGAGATCAGTAACCTAGGGAAATCCTCAGTAAGTTTTGTTAAAAACCCTCTAGGAACAATCAGCAAGGGCGTCAAGACCATAACCTCTAGCCCAGTTGGCAGAATCTTGGCCACTGCGGCGCTTGCCGCGTTCCTTGGCCCAGCGGCAATGTCGGTTTATGGTGTTGCAGGTGCGGGACTAAGCACTGCTGCTTCTATTGGTCTTGCCTCTGGAGCGGTTACCGCTTTAGGGGGAGGTAGTCTTAAGGATGTTCTTCGTAGCGGCGCACAAGGTTATTTTGTTGGAGCGGTTGCAGGACCTGCGGGAAGTTCCATGGGGGCAGCCACAGGTGTGACAAACGCAGCGGCACAAGCCGCTATGGGTGCCGGTGCAGCGGGAACTGCTGTAGGTGTGTTGTCAGGGAAAAGTTTAAAAGCATCCCTTACTGAAGGCCTTAAATCCGCAGCAGTTGCTGGATTGGTTACTGGGGGACAAAAAGGATTTAGTGCTCAGAATCCTGCTACTCCCGGACAGGGGCCTTTGACCCCGGATCAGGTGATGAAAGGCGAACAGGCCCCTGTTCCTGATGCTGTGGCCAGAACACCTGCACAAATTGCAGAAGGGGTCTTGCCAAGAGGAGGTGAGACCTTAAACAACCAAGCGGCTGCGTCATTGCAGGCTCCTGCTGGCGCACCCCCTGTTAATCCTGATCCTCTGGGGGACTTTATTAAAACAAACAAAATTGGACAAGACCCAAGTTATTTTGACAGGACAACAGCCTACTTTGATAAAAACTTTTTTCCTTCCGATCGTGCCGCAGTTGGGGCACAGAATGCTGAGGTGGCGGCCCAAGGAGCATATGAAAAAGCAATTGCGGCAGGTAAGCCAGAAGCAATGGCTTTGCGTAGTTATGACAATGCATTAAAGGCCGCTACTCCGGGAGTCATAAGTAATTACGGCCCTATGGTCGGTGCAGGCCTTGGCATCACTGCTTTGGCCGGTGGGTTTAAGCCAAAGACTGTGTCTCCTTCAGGCACAGTAGACATGAGTGGCAAAGCTACGCAAGACATCATCAACGCTAACCCAAGTCGCTACATCACACAGGGATTACCCGGTGTGTCATACGACGCCAGCGGAAATATCACTGGTTCTACCGCAGGATGGAATCCAAGAAGCGGGGCGGGAACTACGGAAGTATCCAGCGGCTACATGCCCTACTCGCCTTCCCAGTACCAGCCTTATAATTTCATGCCGCGTTATGCAGCAGATGGTGGCTACATGCAATCGTCTCCTGCGTTTCCCGGCACGCCTTTGACTAGCTCTCGTATGCCAATGCCCATGGGCCAACAGCCTGCAGGCATTTTGCCAATGAATACACCGGGGCTACCAATGAACATGTCTAGCGCTCCAATGAATTTACCAGTAGCAGGGTATGCAATGGGTGGCGCACCTGTTATGGGTCTTGCTTCTTTGGGCACGGGAGGTTATCCTAGGCGTAATGGTCAAATTAGCGGTCCGGGGACCGAGACCTCTGATTCCATCCCTGCCATGCTTTCCGATGGGGAATTTGTCATGACTGCCAAGGCTGTGAAAGCGCTTGGCAAAGGCAACCGTCGAGCAGGAGCGAAGAAAATGTACGCTCTTATGCATCATCTTGAGAAAAACGCAGCACGGGGATAAATATGGCAACCACAGGCGCAACCGCTAGTAATATTACCGAACAGTTTGTCCGCGAAGCGCCGGACATCGAAGCCTATAAATTAGGCTTAATGCAATCAGCGCAGGCGCTCAAGCCGCCAACGCTTCCCGACTACCAAGTTGCGGGCATGGCCCCGCAGCAGCAGGCCGCCATTGAGCAAGGTCAAGCGGGTATCGGCGCATACATTCCTTACATGCAGGGCGCTGGCCAGACCTTGAACCAAGGTATTGGAACGCTTGAAGGTGCTGTAGGCCGCACAGAGAACATAGCCCAGCCTATTGGTCAGCAGCAGATTCAGCAGTACATGAATCCGTTTACCAACTTGGCACTGAGCCAGCAGTTGGATGAGATGAATCGCCAAGCACAGATGCAGCAACAGGGCTTAAATGCCCAAGCGGTTCGTGCTGGTGCTTTTGGTGGTTCGCGTGAAGGTATCCAACGTGCTGAACTAGGGCGCAATCTTGCCCAGACTCAGAACCAAGCAATCGCACAAGCGATGCAGCAGAACTATGGCCAAGCATTGAACACGGCTCAACAGCAACAACAAATGGGTTTGTCTGCTGCTGGTCAGTTGGCTGCGATGGGCTCACAGTACGGCAACATGGGTACACAGCAAGCCGCGTTGGGCCAGACGCAACAGCAGTTGGGCCAAAACGATACCAACTTCCTGTACAACCTTGGCGCTCAACAGCAAAAGCAACAGCAAGCAGTACTCGACGCACAGCGCGCAACATCGATGCAAAACGCTATGCAGCCCTATCAGCAGTTGGCGTTTCAGTCAGATATTTACAAAGGTGCGCCTTCTACACAGATGGCTATCACCCAGCAGCAAGCCGCTGCCCCAAGTCCATTCCAGCAGATTGCTGGTGTGGGTACAGGTATTTTGGGATTGGCAGGCGCTGCAAATGCCATGGGCAAAACAGGTCTATTTTAAGGAAGCATGATGCAAGACGAAGCTCTCAAACGTGCCATGTTCACTAAGCCTATGACTAAGGCTACCCGCAACTCCGGCATCATGGCTGGATTCGAAGAGGACGTGGATGATATGCAACCAGAGGAGCCTGAAGAGCAAATGTCTCCTATGGCCCGCACGCCTCAAAACCCAGAGATTTTGATGAATACTTTGCGCGGTGATATGCGCTCAGTTGACGCACGTGTACAAGAGCTTGCACAAATGGTCGGGGACCAAGCAGCACAAGAAACTCCTCCTGAAGTATTGGCCCTGTTGCAAGCGCAATTAGCCGCACAACAGCAGCCTCAAGGCGGTATTGGTGCTTTGCCACAGTCTGCCGGAATGCCTCCTGCTCCCGGCGCTGGTATGCCTCCAGAAGGAATGCCGCCCGCACCTCAAGAAGCTGGGCCGATGGCACCAGTGGGTGCTCCCCCTTTTCCGCAGGGGGCATCAGCCCCCCAACAATTTAGGCACGGCGGAATAGCTTATCGTGCCGATGGGTCTCCCGAGCAGGGAGAGAGCTCCTATTTGCAAGGGATGGTCAATACGTCTGTTTCTCCGGCAATTCGGGCAATGGATTTTGCGGTAAAGAATCCACAAACAGTCATTAACGCTGCGGCTCAAGGGGTTAAGTGGGCACTGGATCACACGGTCCTTGGCATAGCCATGAAGACAATTGATGACAGGAGAGCCAAAGAAAAGGCAGCGCAGGATCACCAGCAGTACATGCAGCAACGCTACGCCCACGGCGGTGCAGTAGAGCCCCCAACCCCAGATGGCTTGCCTCCGATGCATGCCTTCTTGGGTTCTATCGTTAACCCTATGGCGCGTTTTGCGCAGATGGGTGCGGACAAGGCCGCGATGCTTGGTCAAGAAGCCAACATCATTGGCGGACGGATCATGACTCAGGGTTTTCCCCAGCAGTTCCCCGGAATCTTGGAGAACGTCCGTGGTCCCGGTGGCCGCTTCTTGGCTGAACAAACCTTAAAGTATCCAACACTGACCCAGCATTTAGGTAATGTTGGTTCTAAATTGGCAGAGCAATACCCTCGCGTAGCGGGAGCATTCAACACTGTGACCCAGCCTGTAGTGGCAGGGGCCACGGCTCTTGGTGCATCTATTCCCATCATCAATAGCATGGCTCCTTCAGCGAAGCGTTCTCCTGAAGAGGAAGCACAGTTCCAAGAGTTGTTGGCAAGGATTCCAACAAACAGCGAATTCCCAACAATTCCGGGAGGTCCAGTCCCTCCTGTTAATGCAGATGAGCCGCCTCCTGTTCCCTCCGGAGCGAAGAAGCCTGCAGTGGCTGTGTCCCCTGCTGAGATCACTGGGGAAAAGACTACAGACCAATTCATCAAGGACCAAGGTAAGACCGGAGCCGGTTCTACCCTAACAAGCCTGATGCCTGCGTCTTCTGCTAAGGGGGATGTGGAAAGCATTCGCGAGAAATACAAGGAATACGGCCCACTGTTCAAAGAGATTTTGGGTGACAACAACGATGACATGCGTGCAAACGCTATGCTGTTGTTGGCTGATGCTGGATTTAAATATGCCAGCGCCCGTCCTACTGCAGGCTCAACCCCTGTGACCATTTTTGCAGAAGCGGTTTCCGATTTGCCAAGAGGTGTCGCTTCTCTTGTTGCACAAGCAAGAGACCGCAAAGTCAAAATCGATACTGCTGCTTTGTCTCAAGCCATTACAGATGTTTCGGCAGAGAAAAAAGCTCTTGCCACACTCAAGTCAGACATCACCAAAGGCGACTACAGTATTATTCGAGAGCAAGTAAGGCAAGGTGGTGGAACGCTGGAAGACGGCGGCGCAGGGTTGGTTATTGCAAAAACTCCAAAGGGCGGATTTGTTGGCGTATCCATCGATCCAAAGAATCCTACCGTGCAATCTGCTATTTCAAGCCGTTGGACACTAAGCGATATAAATCCGTTTGTCGAGTTCCGTGGCCAAGCTCCTACAACTGTGGAAACAGACAAGCAAGAAAGAACCAAGCTTACCGGAACCCTGCGCTCTTTGGACAACAGTTTGTCTACGCTTGAAAACCTCAAAGGTGAGTTTGCAAATGCATATGGCCCCGGAGCATGGTTTAACGACAAGGTCAACAACCTGCTTGTCCCTGTCTTGCCTACTGCACTTGTCCGTCCTGACGTCAATCTGGTAGATACAAAAACTCGTATAAATACAGGTTTGAATTCCATCATCAAGAACATTGCTTCTGCTAACGATAGCGGCCGTGTTGCGGTGCAGGAACAAGAATGGGCCAAGAAGACGGCAGCGGATATTGAAAACCCAACAGCGTTCTTCCAAGACAAAGAGTTGGCTGCCAAGCAGTTCAACAGTATGGAAACCATGTTGCGTAATTCACGCCAACAGGTCCTGACCCAGTTGGGTTATGAAGGCAACGACTACGTCATGCGCACGCCTAATACAGGAACAAGGAGCGATCCATTTGTAGTCCCTGCTGATCCAACCGCACAAAAACAAATGTTTAATTTCCTTGGCAACAGCCTTGGTAAGATTCAACAACCAAATGCAACCGTGTATCTAAAGTTGCCTAACAATACAATTCAAGCGTTCAACCCCGGACAATTGAAAGAACTGGTGAAATGACAACTCTTACCAATGCCAACGGAGACTTAGTTGATCTAACTACTGGCGAGGTGACGGGCCGTGCGCAAGGCGCGCCTACTGCTGTTGCAGACCCCCGCAAGAACACCGGAGCTCCGGATCAGATAGTTTCAAACCCTTTGATGGGCTTGTTGCAAAACACAACTTGGGGTTTTAACTCTGCTCTGTTTGCATTACCAGACGCACTTGTTACACAAATTGGCAAGCAAATTTTTCGTCAAAAGCCAGAAGAAACTGTCACGCTCACCAAGCTCTTTAACTCTGGAGAAGTTGCTCCACGCAACGTAGAGGAGCGCTATGCCCGTGCTACTGGTGAAGGACTAGGAGGCACTCTACCATTTACTGGAGTTTTGGCTGCTGCTGCGCGTGCTCGTCCCATGGTCATGGCCGCTCAACCCAGCGCAGGAATTATCAAAGGCATCGCTAATGATGCCATTCAGATGGTACAAAGATCGCCGATGAAAGCGGCCGCATTAGACATGGCTTTTGGTGTAGGGTATGAAGGCCTTAAACAAGCGGTTGAAGAAAACGTAAGCGATCAAAATCAATACAAACCACTGCTCAAGGAACTCCTGCCTGCCGCTACTTTTGTAGGGTTACCTTTGGCCGCAGCTACCTTAAGTCCAACTGCCTTGGCTGTGCGTGGCGGAAAAGAACTACAAAACAAACTTGTCAACAATCTTGGTGAGGTTGGACAAGAAGTCTTGGCCCAAGAAACAGGATTGTTCAAACTCCCCGGCATCAGAATCGTTCCATCTATTTTGATTGGGCGCGCAGAGAAAAAACTGAGTAGCGTGTTCGCAGACATTCAGAAGAACCCAGAGGCACTGAAGGCTTTGGATGAACTCAACACTATCTTGGCTAACCCAGAGGTTGAGAAACTTGGATTTCAATTTGGTGTTGCAGAACGCTACATGGACCCTGCGCTGTTACAGAAGCAAGCAGAGACGCTCCAAGGCATGTCCCCCAAGGACCTAGCGCCTTTCCGCAAGCAATACGCTGAAAACCAAGCCAAACTGGAGCAGTTGTTCTCTATGTTTTCTCCTGCTTCACGTAAGACCGTGGAGGATGCTTTCCTTGCCGCGCAACAGCAACGACAAACATTTTTTGATGACTTATTGGCACAGCGACAAACCTTGACAGACTCAGAAAAATCTTTGTTAAACCAACGTCTTGGGCCCCAAAACCCTGATCAGATTAATAATGAGCTACGTGGTGTCTTGATGTCTGGCATGGAGATGGATGCCAACATGCGTCAAAACATCTTGCAGCGCATGGGCCTCAAACAAGCCACTGCCCCTGATGGCACACCAATGCCTACCCGTGAAGGGGGCAAATCTTTGTTTCCCTCAAGGGACATGGAAGCTGCAGCCACTGCACTGATTGCCAAATACACGCCTGAGCGCCCCTCTATGCGCGTGACAGTGCCTGAGCCAGTGCAACTACTTGAGAGGTTTATTAAAACCCAGCAAGCCGCACGCGACAAAATGGAACAAGCAATGACACAGCAATTGCTTTCCCATCAAATGGATGAGCAGTTGGCCGAGTCCAAAGTATTCCAAAGCATTCAGCTTGCTGATAAACAGGGGCTGACTGGCAGTGGGGTAGGCGAAAAGCAATTACGCAAGACCGCTGATTTGTTTATTAAACGTGCCCGCGATCCAAACTCCTTGACTAAGGCAGAGAAGAAAGTTATTCAAGACGAATTGAATTTTGGTAAAGAACTTCCTGACGGCACGATTGAGATGAATTTGGGGCGAGGTGACATCCTGCGCTTCAATCCCAAGCAGATTGTGGACGACGCTGCTCGTATTGCTCAAGCCAACACAGGCATCGATATCAATGTCCCTGAGGCCTTGGACTACCTAAACTCTGCCCAGCGCTTCCGGAACGACTCCCTTGGCCGCTACAACGCCGTCATGATGAAAGGCCGCACCCGTTTGACCGATGCTCAACGCATCATTGATACAGGCAACTCTGTGTTCAAGGACGTTGAGAAATTGATCATGGACCACGTGCCAAAGATCAAGCAAGAGTATCAAGGCATGAAAATGATCCTTGATGACTACAAGGCTGGATACGAGCAGAGCCTGCCCTTGCTGATGACACAAAAGACCCGTGGCGGGCAAGAATACTATCTGCCCAACGAAGACCTGATGGCCACAGCATTTAAGAATGCTGATCGCTTAAAGCAACTCCAGATCACTATCGGCAACAACACACAGGGCAAAGAACTGTTGGAAAAAGGCGCAGTGGATTGGATTCGCAGCAAACCTATTTTCACCAATGATGGCTTGATTGACGCGACCAAACTGCGCCGTGTCATGGACCAGAACAAGAACATCATGGAGGCACTGCCTGCCAGCGTGCGCTTGAAAATTGAAGACGAAGCCAAGTTTGCAGACGATATTGCTAGACGTATGGCAGAGCTAGACCAGCGTCGTATCCAAGCCAAGGATGCAGAGCTCGACAACCTCCTGACTAAGTCTGCACGTGCAGATGCAAGCCCCAAACAGACATTGGAGAAGGCGATCAAGGACCCTGCCACTATGCGCAGTCTGGTCAATGAGATGAGTAAGGACCCAGAGAATCTGGCCGCCTTGCGTCGTTCTGTCTACGACTTGGCTACCGAAGGGGCTGCTAAAGGTGGGGCGTTGGAAACCTTCTTGCGCAACAACGAGAAGTCCATGAAGGTCTTGTATGGTGGCACAGGCCATTATGACAATCTACTTCAGTTGGCCAATATGCAACGACGCGTCAACGCGTTTGCTGATGTCACTGGACAAGTTCCTGCCTTTGATACGTTAGACCAGCAACTGCAAAGTTTGTTTGGTGTCAGCATTCCTTACTTGACCACCAGTATCCGTAACGTGGCCATGCGCAATGTCTCCAAGGAAACCATGATGGTGACCTTGGGTACCCGTTTGCTCAATGCCAAGGAAGCCAAAGTGTTTGAGCGCATGTTCACCAAAGCCTTGGAAGACCCCAAGTTTGCACAGAAGATGACTAGTTTGAACACCCCTGCTGCAGCGGCGGCCGTGGCTAAGGAGATGCAGAACTTTGGTATGTCTCCTAGGCGTTTGGCTGAAGTATTGACAGGACCCGCGGCATCCCGTGGAGCTGTGCTCGAGGCACAGGATTTAGCCCAACAAGGCAATCCGCCCGTCCCTGTTTCTACCAATGTTTCACGTGGAACATCTGCCGCACAAATGCTCAAGGCCCAGCCTACAGCGCCAGCAACCCGTGGTACAAACTTCAACCCACGTATGCCAACGACGCCACAGGTCACTCCCGGCCAGCAGCAGATACCTCTGATGTACCCTGCCATGTTCCCAAATGACCCAATCAGCGCGCTGCTGCAACAACGTCAGGCGCAGGTACAACCACGGCCCCCGGGCATGTAAGGAATAGAAATGGAAATGATTGGACGCCTAGTCGGCACATTGTTCTTGGCCCGTGAGTATGCGCACAGGGCACACCTGAGCGTCACCGGCCCCGGTAGTTTTGCCAAGCACAGCGCTCTAGGTGAGTTCTACACAGGCATCATTGACATAGCCGATACGATCACTGAGACCTATCAGGGCCGCCACAGCATTATCGAAATCCCTTACCTTCCAATGATTGAGCAGGATGACCCCGTCAAAGCACTGGAAGAGTTGTTGGACGATGTAGAGAAGATTCGCTACGACGCTGTGGACAAGAAAGACACCGCCATTCAGAACCTGATTGACGAGTCAGTCGCTACATTCTTATCTGCGTTATACAAGCTCAAAAATCTTAAGTAATGCAGTTGCCGTCTCCTTCGACGGCACTTAGGTCCGGGCTCACAAGGCTCGGACCCCTTTTGGCAAACTCTTCGACACGGCGCATCCACGTATCCTTGTAGCCGTCAAACTCCCGCCCACATGTAATGAATTCTCTGGTCTCCCCATTCTGGGCAACCATCATGATGACCCCCTGATCGATTGTTGTGCCATGCGCTATGTCATGCGCGCAAGCATAGGCAGCCAATTGGACAAAGTAATCCTCAATCCACTTGCGCTCCTTCATCTTGTTGGCCTGTTTAAAGTCAACAATTGAGGGTTTACCCCTATATACACCAATACAGTCAGAAGTGCCCGCGTACTTAGCAGGGTAGTACAGAGGTATTTCTGCGCCCCAAACTTCCTGCACATGCGGGAAAAACTCTTCAATCAACCGGTAGCCCATCCAATAACCTTTGACCGCGAGCCATGTTCTGGGTACGGGTAAATCCCTATTTATCAGCAATCTTTCAACGACGTTGTGCATGTGCGTGCCTACTGCAGCAGCGTCATTTTTAATCCTGTCCGCTTCTATATGCCCAACTCTCATGGCCCACGCTTCTAAATGTGCTTTGTCTTTCGTCCCAGACAGGATAGTTGTCACACTGGGGACAGCAGGCTGCCCTTCCAAGGTATACGTCCGACCGTTGGGGCCGTCTATACGCTGTAGGCGGGGGTATTTGTAGCGCGGGCGCAATGGAATTAATTGCATCATTTGATCCAGTCCTTTAGGTCTTCGCCAAGCACTTGCGAGGCTATGTTGATTTTGTTTCTAAGCGCTTTGACGATGTGCTCATCGACCGTGTTGGGGCTGATGAAATCAATGTAAGTCACCTTGCTTGTTTGCCCAATCCTGTGGGCCCTGTCTTCTGATTGAAGGCGTACCTCCAAATCAAAATTATTGCTGTAGTAGATGACAGTCTTTGCAGCGGTCAACGTCAAACCGTATCCGCCTGTGCGGGGGTTGCCTACAAAGAAGCGTAGCTCGCTGTCCATGTCTTGAAACTTGGTCACAATCTCTTGCCGCTCCTCGGCCTCTGTATCGCCGTAGTAAGTGGCCACAGAGGTCATGCCGTATTCCTTTTGCAGAGCGGTCTTGATGTTCTCAATATCACGCCTGTAGTTGGCCCAGAT